>Ga0315273_10007401_pt1 | contig 13749 bp, 14 predicted proteins | sample YL17G02_0_MG_FD_205753 | JGI IMG/M metagenome (GOLD analysis project Ga0315273, IMG submission 205753) | Sediment microbial communities from Yellowstone Lake, YNP, Wyoming, USA - YL17G02_0 | ecosystem: Environmental > Aquatic > Freshwater > Lake > Sediment | place: USA: Wyoming | collected... | reverse complement strand
ACGGTCACTGCATCGACAAGACCGCTGAACAACAGACGCTCGGCGGTCGCTATCCTGAAGTCAATCTTCTGGGGCAGTGCCATTCTTCTGATACCTGCTAGAACAGTTCTTCATCCGGATCCAGCCTGCCGCACGTGCATCCTCCCGTCGCTGACACCGGAACGGAAGGACCGGGCCTAGGCAGCAGAGAGCTGCCTGGCCTTTTCCTGCACATCGTCGATCCCTCCGACCATATAGAAGGCTTGCTCGGGTATCTGATCGTAGGTCCCCTCGCATATCCCGCGGAAGCTCTCAATGCTCTCTTTCACGGACAGGTATTTGCCCGGGATCCCGGTGAACTGCTCGGCTACAAAAAACGGCTGCGAAAGAAACTTCTGGATCTTCCGTGCCCGACTCACGATGAGCTTGTCTTCATCAGCCAGTTCGTCGATGCCGAGGATCGCTATGATGTCCTGCAGGTCCTTGTAGCGCTGCAGGATCCGTTTGACCTCGCGCGCTACCTTGTAGTGATCCTCGCCGATAACCCTGGGATCGAGAATGCGCGATGTGGATGCAAGCGGATCAACCGCAGGGTAAATGCCCAGCTCCGCGATCTTCCGTTCCAGGTTGGTCGTTGCGTCGAGATGGGAGAAGGTCGTCGCGGGCGCAGGGTCCGTGTAGTCATCCGCAGGCACATAGATCGCCTGGATCGATGTGATTGAGCCGCGCTTCGTGGATGTGATCCGTTCTTGCAGCTCCCCCATTTCCGTCGCCAGGTTCGGCTGGTATCCGACGGCCGAGGGCATCCGTCCCAGGAGCGCGGAGACCTCGGAACCGGCCTGCGTAAACCGGAATATATTGTCGATGAAAAGCAGCACGTCCTGGCCTTCTTCGTCGCGGAAATATTCGGCCACCGTCAGCCCCGTGAGCCCGACGCGCAGCCTGGCGCCCGGCGGCTCGGTCATCTGACCGTAGATCAGCGCGGTCTTATCAATCACCCCGGATTCCTTCATCTCGAGCCAGAGATCGTTCCCTTCTCGCGTTCTTTCTCCTACGCCTGCAAATACGGAAAACCCGCCGTGATGCAGGGCAATCCGGTGGATCATCTCCATGATGATGACGGTCTTGCCCACCCCCGCGCCCCCGAACAGGCCGATCTTGCCTCCACGGACATACGGCTCGAGAAGATCGATCACCTTGATGCCGGTTTCGAGCATCGTGGTCTCGGTCGACTGCTCCTCGAAGGTGGGGGCAGGACGGTGGATGGGATAGAATTTGCTGGCCTTGATGTCGCCCAGTTGGTCCACGGGCTCGCCGATCACGTTCATGACTCTTCCGAGCGTCCCCCTTCCGACGGGGATGCTGATCGGGCCTCCCGTGTCCCGCGCTTTCATGCCGCGCACCATGCCCTCCGTGGGTTGCAGGCTCACGCAACGTACCCGCCCTTCTCCCAGGTGCTGCTGCACCTCGGAGGTCACCCGGATCTGCCCGTCCGGAATCTCTCCCTCGATGATTACGCCGTTGTAGATCGCCGGGATGTGCTCCGAGTCAAACTCGCAGTCCACGACAGGACCGATGATCTGGACTACCTTACCCGCATTCTCCATCTGCGAATCTCCTTGGTTCAGCATGCAGTTACCCGCGCCGATCGCAACCTTCGCTGCATCTGCTGCCTCATCCGCCGGGCCTCCCGCACCGTGGCGCCAGTGCCGCGGCTAACCGCTCGCGGATCCGGCTCCGCTCACAACTTCGATGATCTCCCGCGTGATCCCGGCCTGTCGCACCTTGTTGGCATAAAGCGTCAGGCTCTCGATCATCTCGGCGGCGTTGTTGGTTGCCGCCTCCATCGCCGTCATCCTCGCCCCCTGCTCGGAGGCCGCCGCCTCCAGCAGGGCGCGGTACACCTGCGCCTCGATGTGGCGGTGAAGCACGTGGTCGAGCAGCTTCTCGGGCGGCTCGTCGTACAAGTACTCCACCGCGACTTCGTTCTTTGCCAGCCCCAGCTTCGGGATGGGAAGCAGCTGCTCCACGATCACCCGCTGGCGGACGACCGACTTGAACTCGTTGTAGACCATCCACACCTGGTCGACCTCACCCTTCAGAAAATCGTCGACCAGATTGCCCGAAATGACAGCCGCACCCGCAAACGCCGGGGTCGAAAGAAGCCCGATGGTCTCCCGGCGCACCGCGAAGGAACGACGGCGGAAGAAGTCTCGCGCCTTCTTGCCGAGGATGTCGAGCTCCGTCGTGCTGCCCTCACGGCAGGCAATGAACTCCAGCGCCTGCCGCAGGATGTTCGTGTTGTAGGCCCCGCACAGCCCCCGGTCGGCGGTGATGACCAGCAGTTCGATTCGCTTGTTCCCGCGCTCCGCGAGCAATGGATGTCCCCGCTCCCCAACCCGGGCCGCCAGGCTCTGGATCACCGCGAGTATCTGGCGGGCGTAGGGACGGGCGGCGACAACCCGGTCCTGCGCCTTGCGCAGCCGCGCTGCGGAGACGAACTTCATTGCGCGCGTGATCTGCTGGATACTGCGTGCGCTCCGGATGCGCCGTCTTATGTCGCGAATGGTAGCCATTGTAATCCGGCAGCTTACTCGCCGCCGGCCTTCTCGATCATGAACTTCTCTTTGAACTCCTTCAGCGCAGACACGAGCTCGGCGCGCAACGAGTCGCTCAGAACCTTTTCCGCGGCGATTTTCTGCAACAGCTGCGTCTTCGCCGAATCCATGAACTTGTACAGTCCCGTTTCGAACGAGCGGATCTCGCCCACGGGCAGGTCATCGGTAAAACCCTGGGTGCCGGCGAAGATGATGATGATCTGCTTCACCACGTCGAGCGGCTGGTATTGATTCTGCTTCAGGATTTCTGTGAGCCGCTCCCCCCGGGCAAGTTGCGCCCGCGTTGCCTTGTCGAGATCCGATCCGAACTGGGCAAAAGCAGCCAGTTCACGGTACTGCGCCAGCTCCAGCCGGAGGCTCCCCGCGACCTGCCTCATCGCCTTTATCTGCGCATTCCCTCCTACCCGGCTCACGGAGTTGCCTACATGGATTGCCGGCCGGACACCGGCGTGAAACAGGTCGGACTCGAGGAATATCTGGCCGTCCGTGATCGAGATGACATTGGTCGGAATGTAGGCCGAAAGATCGCCCGCCTGCGTTTCGATAATCGGAAGCGCGGTCAGAGATCCGCCGCCATTCTGCGCATTCAGCTTGGCCGCTCTCTCGAGCAATCGCGAGTGGAGGTAGAACACGTCGCCCGGAAACGCCTCCCGCCCCGGAGGACGACGCAGCAGCAGAGATATCTCCCTGTACGCGGCTGCGTGCTTGGAGAGATCATCGTAGATCACCAGCGCGTGCTGCCCCCGGTCCCGGAAGTACTCCCCCATCGCACAGCCGCTGTAAGGTGCTATGTACTGCATGGTGGCCGGATCCGAAGCCGACGCCGAAATGACGATGGTCTTGTCCATGACCTCGTAGTCGGTCAGCGTCTTGACCACCTGCGCCACCGTCGAACGCTTCTGCCCGATGGCGACATAGATGCAGACAACATCGGTGTTCTTCTGGTTGATGATCGTGTCAACCGCGATTGCCGTCTTCCCCGTCTGCCGGTCGCCGATGATCAACTCCCGCTGGCCTCGCCCGATCGGGATCATGGCATCGATCGGTTTCAGCCCGGTCTGCAGCGCCTCCTTCACCGGCTGGCGATCCACCACACCGGGTGCCAGCCGCTCGGTCGCCGCGTACTCCGTCGCCGTGATCGGACCGCGCTCGTCTATCGGCTCCCCGAGCGCGTTGACCACCCGCCCGACAATGCCCGTGCCTACGGGCACGGACATAATGCGTTTTGTGCGCTCGACGATATCCCCCTCTCCTACCTTCGTAAATTCGCCGAACAGGACGGCGCCGACGTTGTCCTCCTCCAGGTTGAGGGCGATCCCCTTCACATCATGCGGGAAATCCAGAAGCTCCCCATTCATCACTTTGTCCAGGCCATGGATTCGGGCGATGCCGTCACCAACGGATATCACCGTCCCGACCTCGCTTACGACCACGCCGGCCTGGTAGTCCTTGATCTGATCCCTGAGGATCTTGCTGATTTCATCTGCTCTGATCTGCATAGGTCGGTTCCTTGGTAAATTCTGCCCGGCTCTGCGGACTGCCTCTCCATCGCGCCGCACCCGTGCCGCGCCAGTGGTGGCGACCCTCCGGATTCGTTCCTCAGCCGGAGGTCAACCGCTGCTTGATGTTCTCGAGCTGCTTGCGCACGGACCCGTCGTATACCGTGCTTCCCAACTGCAGAACGAGCCCTCCTATCAGGTCCGGGTCCGGGCGAACCTCCAGCTTGACCGGGTGCCCCATTGCCCCCGAGATGCTCCTGCGGAGGTCTTCCACCTGCGGTTCCGAAAGGGGAAAGGCGACCCTCGCCTGCGCTGACAGGATCCCCCTGCGCTCATCCAGTGTCTTGAGGTAACAGTCGACGATCTCGCCGAAATACGCGAGACGGTTGTGGTCGAGCAGCACGCGCATGAAGTTGCCGGTTATGCTGCCGACAGGGTACTTCTCCATCAAAGCAAAAAGCACTCTCTCCTTGGCCGCCCTCGGGATCCCCGGATTGTGCAACGCAGTGATGACTTCCGGCACCTCGCGGAAAATCTCCCTGTAGACCAGGAGGTCCTTCGTCACTGCCGGCGCCGAATCCGTCTCCAGCGCCACATCCGCGAGCGCCCGCGAGTATGATGCATACAGGGACGAGGGGATCACTTCTTTTCCTCCAGACCGGCAAGGAAGCCTTCGAAAAGGCGGCGGCGGTCTTCGTCTGTGATCTGGCCCTTGATCTTCTGCCCCGCCAGGTTGACGGCCAGTTCCGCCGCGTGTGCCTTCAGGCCCAGGTAGGCCTCGCGGGTGATGCCGCCGATTTCCTCCTTCGCCTTCCCGATGATCTTCCGCGCCTCCTCATCTGCGGCTTCGACCAGACGTTTGTATTCCAGCTCGGCGTCCTTCTCGGCCGCCGCTTTCATCTCGCCAAGCTCCTGATCAAGGCGGCTCATCCTGGCTTCGATTTCCGCCAGTTTCGCCTCGGCTTCCGCACGGGCGCGCCGCGCCTCGGCAAGCTGTTCGCGGATGGACTCCGCGCGGTTGGCGTAGAAGTTGGCCAGCGGTTTGCGCGCCACCCAGACCAGCAACCCGACCACGACGGCCAGGTTGAAAACGCGGCCCACAAACAGCCATATCCCCCAGCCGCTTCCGCTTCCCTCTGCGGCAAGGAGAGGTCTGGCTGCGAGCAGGCATCCCGCCAGCACGAGTAAAACGGGCAAAACATCCCTGAGTGCTTTGATTTTCATTGCCAGAGCCATTAGCCTCGCAGGGCGATCTCCTGATCCGCGGGCCGCGCCTTCACCGCGCGATCTCCGCAGCCTCAGGCCGGCCTGCCCAGGATTGACGCCGCGATGGCTTGCGCTATCTCGTCCACATCATGGGCCAGGTGCGACTTCGACTCCACCGCCTGTTTCTGGATGGCAACCCGCGATTCCTTGACCATCTGCTTGGCCTTCGCGCGCGCTTCCGCCAGGCCGTCGGCCCGTTTCTTGAGCGCCTCGGCTCGCGCCACATCCATGAGCCGATACCCCTCGACCCGGGCCGCCTTGACCGCAGCCTGGTACTGGCCGAACAGCTCGATGGAGTGATTCACATCTTTCCTCGCCGCCTGCACAACGCCTGTTGTCCTCGCTGCACGTTCTTCGAGCACTCTGCTGAGAGGGCGCAGCAGGATGTAGTTCAAGGCCAGGAGCACCGAGAGAAAGATCAGAACAGCCGGAACCAAGGAAGTATCAATCCCGATCATCGAATCGCCGAGGCTCCGCGAAAGGCTTGATAGTCAACGTCTTCCGAATATGTGTTCACCATGAAAAATGAATCGTACAAACTATCACAAGCATCCGCGGCGATCAAGGAACATCGGCCGGCTATAATCCGTCCGTAAGGGGAGGCGCCGACGCCTGAAACGATCTGCCGTTTGAGACTGCCATTCGGGCAGCAATGAGCCAGCCGGCCTTTGCAGCAAAGAAAATGCCGTCAGCAGGAATCTATGCAAGGGGCTGCGCCCATTGAAATCATCGCCCGCCGGAAAGGCCAGCCAGATCAAGGTATTATCCAGCGCGCGGGGATTTGAGAATTCAGCATTCAGAATCCTTGCTGTTCAAAGGGTGTTTGAGAAGGGAACCCGCAGATTCGTCGCGCAAGCATCTGATCCTTGCTGCGGTGCTGATTCCGGGAGGCTGGGACTCCGGAAGCGAAGGAGGCCGACGCGTGGGTTTAGGCCATTCAGCTCACGCAGGTCATTGCGGGATGCGAGGCCCCGAAGGGGGCAGGAGAAGATAGCCCCGGGTGAGCGAGAGCGAGCCCGGGGATAGAGGCCAGAATCACCACCAAGCCCCGGAGGGGCGACAGAGCGAGGGCGTGAGGATGTGGGGGGGGGGCGTGGGTGCCAGCTTCAGAGTCTGGATCACGGAGAAAGAGCAGGAAGGATACTGATACACATAGTTATTACAGTATCACTATCGGCAAACCCGCATTGATCCTGATGAACCACTCGATTCCAGATATATTGCGACATGATCTTCACCGGCATTTCGTCGCCATAGGTGCAAACCCCGGGAAAATCATCCTCCGGATGGCAGAACACTGTAAGGGTGAGACAGATCCTGTTCAACCCCCATGAGTGGGCGCGCTTCGCAGAAGCGCGCAACGTCCGCGCCGGCGGCGCGGACCCACCCTGCAATCCGAACAGGGTTTGTCATTGCGTGAAAATCCAGCCACCATGGGTTTGCACCCCGGAAAAATCCCTTTTTCGGTGCTTGTCTCGTGATCAGTGCTATAGTGGCGCGGTGCTCAGGCGTTTGGCTCCGGTATTGCTCGCCGGTACTGCTCTGGAACTGATCTGGATCGCAACCTACGCATTGCAGCCGCTGCGGGATAACTCCGAGGCATTCATCGGGTTGATGCTGGCGGTCTTTGCGATCTGCATTTGCTGCTTCCTGAGTATCCCCATGCCGGACCGCCTCACCACGGTCCTCGTGTTGGGTTTCGGCCTGGCATTTCGCCTCACGCTGCTTCCCGCCCATCCCGATCAAAGTGAAGACATCTACCGGTATCTGTGGGATGCGAGAGTTGCTGCACACGGAATCGACCCCTACGCATATCCGCCGTCCGCTCCCGAACTGGCACCGCTCTCGCAAACCGCGATCTATCCGCCTCTGAACTCAAAACCCCACCGCACGGCTTATCCCCCGCTCTCCCAGGCGCTGTTTCGCGCTTCCTACACACTCTTCGGAGAGCGTGTGGCGCCGTTGAAGGCCATATTTTCGATGCTGGAGTTTCTCTCCGTCATCATCGCGTGGAGGCTGCTGGTCGTTTTCGGCCGCAGTCCGGAACCGCTCTACCTGATGGCCTGGAATCCGTTCTTCATATTCGAGTTCTCCCACTCGGGCCATTCCGACAGTGCGATGATGTTCCTGACGCTTCTGTCTGTTTACCTGCTCTGTCGCGGGAGAAGGTCGGCGGCGATGGTTTCCTACGCCGGCGCCGTGCTTTCGAAGCTCCACCCCGCGTTCTGCTTCCCTCTCTTCCTTCGCCGCGCCGGCCTGAAAGCCGCGGCGATCGCTGCGGCGGCCGGGCTCCTGCTGGTCTCGCTCTTTTTCACTCCCGCATCCCTGATCTCCTATATCAAGTCCCTCCAGGCCTACGTCCGCCTATTCGAGTTCAATGCGAGCTTCCACTATCTGGTCGCCTTTCTCGGCCGGGCCATGTTCCAGCAGAACTGGAACCAGCTTGCCGGGCCCTTTCTGGCGGTCGCGTTCCTGGCACTGACGGTTGTGATCTGGTGGAAGTTCCCAATGCGGGATGAGCGCGACCTTCTCCATGCCGTGTTCTGGATCGGCACAGCCGACCTCTGCCTGGCGACGACGGTGCATCCATGGTACCTGTCCTGGGCGGCCGTGGCGCTCTTCCTGTTCCCGTACGCCTTCATGACCTATTGGACCGGGGCCGTCTTTTTGTCGTATTTCGCTTACGCTTATCGCCCGGTTTACGAACCAGCATGGGTGCTGCTGGTCGAATACCTGCCCATGTACGGCCTGATGTTCTGGGAGATTTTCCGGGGTGGACCGCTGCTTGACGGGCGGCTGTCCCGGAACCGGCAGTCAGAAGAAGGACCTCCCGGCACAAATGCCAGTCGCGGCAAGAACTATGCGGACTCCCCGGCGGGGCTATGAAGGCATTCCGTTGCCAAAGCAGATCGCGGCACGGGTTTGCAGCCCTATGCCCCATGGGCCATCCAGGCTTCACTTGCTGGATCTCATTATGAGGTCGAGAAATTCCATGCGGGTCTCCTGGCGCTGGAAGGAGCCGAGCATGGCACTGGTTACCGCGCGCGAATTCTGCTTTTCAACCCCGCGCATCATCATGCACATGTGCTGGGCCTCGACTACCACGCCGACGCCCTGAGGCGTGATCGACTCCTCGATCGTCTCGGCAATCTGGGTCGTCATGCGTTCCTGCACCTGAAGCCGTCGGCTGTAGACCTCAACCAACCGGGCGATCTTGCTCAAGCCGACGACCTTCTTGTCGGGAATATAGGCAACATGGCACCTCCCGAAGAAAGGCAGGAGATGGTGCTCGCACAGGCTGAAAAAATCGATGTTAGCCACAATGACCATCTCGTCATATTTCACGTCGAACAGTGCGTCGTTCAGAACGGCACGAGTGTCCATGCCATAGCCGCTGGTCAGGAACCGGAGGGCTTTGTCAACTCGCTCAGGCGTTTCTTTCAGGCCGTCACGATCCGGGTCTTCGCCCAGTTCCAACAGGATTCTGCGAATAATCTCTTGCATAGCATACCTTTCGCCTTCCCCGCATCGAGGGAAAGACCGGGCAGGGATGGGCATCATGCTATCACATGCCGGCACAGGTTCATTTGCCTTACATATGCTTTACATAACCGTCTGCGATGGCTACACTTCTGCCATGACGGCGGCTCGCAGGAGTCTTCACAGTCGCATAGGCCTCGCCATGCGGGATGCGTCGCACGCGATGGCCACCGTGGATACCGCACGGGACGCCGCAGCGATTTCCTATTTCTTTCTCTTTACCCTGTTCCCATCGGTGCTGGTGGTCGTCGCAGTGCTGGACGCGTTCCTCGGATGGGTCGATCTGCGGAGATCGGTAATCCGCCAGATAATCGCGCTTTTCCCGGGGTTGGGCAACTCCCTGGTTTCCACCCTTTCGGAAATCGCCGATCCGTCTCCCGCGCTCCTGGTCTCGTGCCTGGTGCTTCTCAGTTGGACGTCCACCTGGGTGTTTTCATTCATTGAAAACGGACTCAATCGTGCCTGGGGAGCCCCCCGGCAGCGCAGTTTCTGGCAGAGTCGCATGCGCAGCACCTCGCTGATGATCCTTGCGGGCCTGCTCTTGCTCGCCTCCGCCGGCATCACCGCGATCGTCAGCTCGGCGCGACTCCGATCCACCCGCCCGATGGGCCACTGGGTCTGGTCGTTTGCCCTTCTCGGGTCCGGGCTCGTTGTCGCGATACTGGTCTTTTGGCTGATCTACAAGCTGCTCCCCGACAAAAGGGTGCGCTGGATCGAGGCTTTTTCCGGCGCCATGGCAGCCGCGGTGCTTTGGGAACTCGGCAGCTACATATTCGGGATGCTGGTGCCGTTCTTCGACTATCAGAGGATCTACGGCCGGGCGGGAGCCATTATCGCGCTGCTGACATGGATCTACACATCCAACCTGATCCTGCTCTTCGGCGCCAATTTCTCGGCCCAGTGGCACCGGCCGCCGGTCCGCTACCGGCCTCCCGAGCACGAGACGCACGGCGTTCCGGCGAGCGCCGGAGGCCCGACGCAAAGGATTCGCAGTTTTCAACCTCCCGCTGACAAACGGCAGTGAAGCTCAGCGACTTCGATTTCGACACTCCGGAACACCTGATCGCGCAGCACCCCCTGCCGGAACGCGAGCAATCACGGCTCATGGTGGTTTGGCGCGGCGAGCGCCGCTGGGAACACCGTTTGTTCCACGAGCTGCCTGAGATCCTCACCGCGGAGCACTTGCTCGTAATGAACAACTCGCGCGTTTTTCCTGCCCGCCTCCGCGTGCATCGCCCCGGCATGCGTGAGTCAATCGAGGTGCTCCTGGTAAGGGAGACCGAAAAGGGTCAGTGGATGGCACTGGTAAAGCCGGCGCGCAAAGCCCCTCTCGGCCAGCTCCTGGAGGCAGCCGAGCTCAAGGCCCGGGTGGCCGGCGTTTCAGGGCAGGGCTGCAGGATCCTCGCCTTTGAAGGCAATCCCGACATAGTACAGGTCGCTGAGACAATCGGGGAACCGCCGCTTCCACCCTACATCCGCCGCCCGGACCAGAGCTGTCGTACGGAAGACATGGAGCGCTATCAGACCATCTATGCGAAACGGACGGGATCCATTGCGGCTCCAACCGCCGGATTGCACTTCACCCCGCAACTGCTCGAGCGCCTGAACGTCAGGGGGATCGCCCGCTGCGAGATATTGCTGCACGTCGGCTACGGGACTTTTCAGCCGATCCGGGCCAGCGAGATCGGCGACCACCGGATGTTGACCGAGTACTTCGAGGTCAGCGAAGAGGCTGCGATCCTCATCCGCGCCATGAAGGCCTCCGGCCGGCGGCTTATCGCGGTCGGCACCACGACCACCAGGGTTTTGGAATACCTCGCCCGCGACGGAGACCTGCCGGCACAGGGAACATCGGGCATGTGCGACCTGTTCATCTACCCCGGATTCAATTTCCGGGTTCTCGACGGCTTGCTCACAAACTTTCACCTGCCGAAGTCAACCCCGTTTCTGCTCGTATGCGCGTTTGCAGGCCGGGAGTTGATGCTCGAGTGTTATAAGGAGGCCCGCGACCGGGGTTACCGCTTCTATAGCTATGGGGATGCAATGCTTATCGTCTAGCCGGAACCCCGAATCGGGTCATGGAGGGAACCGCTTCTGACGATAAACTGCGAAACAGGAGTGAAATATGCCCGGTTAGGGAACGTATCTATGCTATGACTGAGAAGGAAAAAGAGATGAACTGCAGGGAAGCTGGAAAGTGGATGTCCCGCAGGATCGACGGTGAGCTCCCTCGTGCTCAGGCGGACCTGCTGGATGAACACATGTCTTCGTGCCCTTCCTGCACCCGGGAAGTTCGACTTTTGACAATTCCCCGCAGGATCGGCAGGTCGCTGCCCGTCCTCGAGCCGTCTGCCTATTTCTATCAGAGGATCAGGGCGAACCTCGAACTGGAAGCCGTAAGGAACGCTTTCTGGAAGATCGTCATGGGTCTTTCCCGGCAGGTCGTGCTCCCGCTTGGAGCCGTCACGCTCATGCTGATCACGGCCTTTTTGTATGCGCAGCTGTCCGTGCCTAGAGCGGACGTTTACCAGACCTACGACAGGATTTTTGCGCCGGTGAGCCATCCCGAACAGATCGTCAGGGCCGAGCGGGGCGAGATCACCGATGACGTCGTGCTTTACACGCTCGCAGAGCAGGAGCAGGACGGCCAGGCCGGCAGGCACCTCGGCACGGCGCCCCCGAAATAGGCGCGGGGAAGGCCACGAGTCCATATGAAGACAAAAACCAGCGCCACTTTGGTCCTGTTGCTGACATTTCTCCTCGGCGGCATCACGGGCGCGGTTGGCTTCTACCTGTATGCCAGGCGGGCGGGCGCTGCCGGAGGCAGGGATGGCGGGCGGCCGAGCCCCCATCACATCGTTGAGGAACTGGCGCAGGCGCTGGCCCTCGACGCGTCCCAGAAGGAAAGACTCCAGTCCATAGTCACCGAAAGCCGCGAGCGTTACCGGACTCTCTCCGAGCAGGTGCGTCCCCAGTACGACGAAATCAGGCGTCAGACCCGCGAGCAGATCCGCCAGGTACTCCGCGAAGACCAGAAACCCCAGCTTGAAGAGTTCTTCAAGGAGCTCGACAAGCGCAGGCGCAACCGTCCCCCGCCGCCGGAGGGGAAGTAGTCGACCGCCAGACTCATCACCATATATCCTCCCTCCGCAAACCGATAATCGGCTGCGCGCTGCATTCCCGCCAAAAGTGGAATCGCCGGTCGAGTGACCCCAGGTACGATCACGGGTTCATTCGATACCAGGGACGGCCCGGGCCACTGTGAGCACGGAAACCGAACGTGCCCCGGCCGCAAGCAGGGCCTCGGTGGCGCTGGCCGCCGTTGCGCCGGTGGTCATGACATCATCGATCAGGAGGACGCGCTTGCCGCGGATCAGGCCAGGTTGATCGCAGCGGAACGCGGACCGGAGGTTGCGATATCTCTGGGCATCCGACAGACCGACCTGGGGGAGAGTGTCCCGAGTCCGGCCCAGCGGCGCCTCTGAGTACGGAAGCATCAGCTGTTCCTGCAGCGCCGCGGCCAGCAGCACCGATTGGTTGAAACCGCGCTCCCTCCTGCGCCGCGGATGGAGAGGAACCGGGACGGCCAGTTCAAAATCTTCCCGGCCCCACGTTTCAAGACAGGCCGCGGCAAGCAGTGCCGCAAGCGGCCTTGCGAGATTCCTCCGGCGCTCGAACTTGAATGCCTGCACCAGCCGGCTCAGTTGACCGGCATAGTAGCCAAATGACCTGGCTCCCGAGAATGGCGGGGTCTGCAGACTGCAAGCCCCGCACAGATGGCCTTCATCCTGTGACGGGATCTGAAATGGCAGTCCGCACGAGGGGCACCACGGCGGTTGCAGGCGCAGGTTGACGGCCTTGTCCCAGCAGGTTCCGCAAACGCTGCAGTCACGCAACCGGGCCACCGGGACGCCGCACAGGAGACACCGGTCCGGGAAAATGAGATTCAGGATGGCGTTGCTGACTTGACGGACGGGCGTGACGGGAAGTTGCCTGTGCGAGGGTACGGCGGTTTTCGAACTCACCGGCGTAAAGTCCGGGAGAATCAGCCTTCGTTATCCAGAAGGCCCTTTTCGAGAAGCCCCTGGCACGCGAGGCAATGCTGCGTCCACGGGACCGCATCGAGCCTCTTGGGTTGAATCGGGTTCTCGCAGTGACCACACGTCCCGTAGGTGCTGTCCTCGATCCGATCCAGAGCCTCGCGGATCAGCTGAAGTATGTGCCGATCCCCTGAGCTCTTGCCGAAAATGAACTCCTTCGTGTAGGACTCCACGGCCATGTCCGCAACATCCTGGATGTCGGGTTCCTTCTCGCGGCCGTACCCTTCGGTTCGCTGAACCATGCTGGCGAGGGACATCTCCTTGTCGAGCAGCTTCTGCTTGTAATAAGCCAGCTTCTTGGCGTCCATTCTTCGATCTCCAGAACCTCTATTTGTGATACGGGATGTTCCGCAGGATGCAGGCCGCTCTGTACAGCTGCTCCAGCAAGAGCACGCGACACATCTCGTGAGTCCAGGTCATCCTGCCGAGCGAAATCCTGAGCTGAGCACCGTCTCTGATCGTGGCGTGAATCCCCGACGGGCTGCCAATCACAAAGGCAAGCGCGCGGGTGCCCCGATTCAGCTCCGAACCCATCCAATTGGCGAAATCGGGAGAGGACATCTCCTCGCCGGAGCTGTCGAGTACAACCGTCTTGCAGCCGGCGGGCAGCATCTTCGCGATTTCTTGCGCCTCCGCTGCCAGCAGGTCAGATCCTCGCAGGCCCCGCACCCTGGATGCGTCGCGGATTTCCGCGACCTCGCACGGGAAGAAGTGGCGGAGCCGGCCGAGATAATCTTCCGACAGGGC
>Ga0315273_10007400_pt1 | contig 13751 bp, 8 predicted proteins | sample YL17G02_0_MG_FD_205753 | JGI IMG/M metagenome (GOLD analysis project Ga0315273, IMG submission 205753) | Sediment microbial communities from Yellowstone Lake, YNP, Wyoming, USA - YL17G02_0 | ecosystem: Environmental > Aquatic > Freshwater > Lake > Sediment | place: USA: Wyoming | collected... | reverse complement strand
ACCGTCTTGGTTAATCCAAATCATCGAATGCCCGAGAGGGTATTAAGACTTCTGGTAGGTCCAATCTTCGTACGCGCCTTGCGCATCCAAATCATCGAATGCCCGAGAGGGTATTAAGACGCAAGCTTACCAGCACCCATGTCAATGCTGGTGATAGAATCCCGAAGACTACTGGTTTAATAGATTCCCCAAAATCGCCGGAATAGAATTCCCCAGCTCAGCTGTTCTATTGGGCCGGAATTGGCGACCTGGGACCACCTATCAGGCCGTGGTAGGCTGGTCCGGCCTGCGAGGTGGTTGAGGGTCTACGCACGTGGGCTCAGCGAGGCCCATCACCCGGGGGCGCCGTCTCCGTCCGGCAGGAGGCCTCGAGCAGCCAGCTCAGCAGCCAGTTGTTCCGACGAGCGGAACGTGATGGCCTGCATCCCAATGGCTTCCGCAACAGCCGTGTTGCGCGGCTTGTCGTCCACCAGCAGACAGGCATCGACCGGCAGGCTCATTCGTGCCGCCGTCAACTCCAGAATAGCGGGATTGGGCTTGCGCAGCCCTACTAGCGCCGAAATGATGACGACCTCGAACAGGTCGTGAATGTCGGGCCGTTCGCCAAGTATCTCCGTGAGATCGAGCAAGGCGTTGCTGCACAGGGCAAGACGGTAGGTTCGCCGCAGCTCCCGCGCAAAGCGCACCATCGTTTCGTCGACCGGTTCAGCTCGAAAGACGCCCGCGCGAAAGACGCCAAACTCCGCTGGCAGCAGCGCCTCATACGGCAATCCAGCCCGCTCCCAGTAGACGCCGGCGGAAATCCGGCCTGTGGATGCCAACTCCCAGGTCTCTCCGCTGTGCAGTTTCGAGCGCAGCGTGCCCACAGGCAGATTGAGCAGGGCATCGTAGCCGTACAACTGGGCGTCCGCAACCTCGCTGCGCGTAAATACCCCCCCAAAATCAAGGATGAGCGCGCGAATCTTGCTCTCCGTTCGAGGACTCCCCGGCATCGGATCTCCTTTGCCTACAGCGCGCGCACCATCACCTTCACGGACGGGCCTGTGCGCTGAAATCCCAGCGTCTCATACAAGTGGCGGGAGGTTGTGTTGCTCGCTTGAGTGTTCAAAGCAGTTCCGGGGGCGTCGGATTCGTGGGCAAAGAGGACCGCGTCCGTCACCATCTGCCTGCCGATGCCGCGCCTTTGTGCCGCCGGGTGCACTGCAACACGGATCAGTTGTGAGTACTCGCCCGGAGCGTTGAGTGTCGTCAGGGCGAATCCGACCGGCCTGCCATCTACTTCGGCCAACATCGTATGATCGGAGGTCAGCAGCCAATTCAGCATCTTCGCGGGATCATAGCGCCAGAGGGGCGCAAACGCTGCCGCATTCAGGCGCAGGAGCGCATCCGCGTCGACCGGCCCGGCAGACCTCAGGGTGGCAACCGGAGATGGGACAGGCAGGGCGTTCCGGTTGGCGCGCACATAACTGATGACCTGGTCGGCTTCCGCAAAACCTGCGTCCCGTGTTGCATCCTGGAGCCAGCCATCACTCGCCAGGCAGACCAATCCGGAAGCCCCCCAAGCGCGCAGGGCTGGCAAAGGCGGTTCGAGCAGAGCGCGCACGATGGGCCCAGCCGGGCGATCTGCCGACGTCGCCAACAGCATTACGTCGACCCATCGTTCGGCCGGATCTCCTGTAGGCACTCGCCGGAAGAGGCCCAGGAATCCCACAACGGCGTCGCGAACGAAGGCGACCGTGCTGACTCCACTGTTGAGCAGCGCTATCTGTTCTTCGACGGCGAGTGTACCGTGCCGCCGCCAGGTGTTGGCCAACAAAGCGGCTACTGCGGGCCGGTCCACAGGGGCCGCCAGCCTCGCCGTAACCGCTTCCCGGCGTGAGAATCGCCACCAACTCATGGCTCGCAAGTATGCCACCGCAGAGAGGAAACCTCAAGTGAGGGGGGGTCGCGCATTGAAGCTGGTCGCGCATTGAAGCTTGACAGGAACTTCGCGTTGGGCTATGATACGCCCCAATCGGGGCGTCTGGCGCCTCATTGGAGAACTCACAGGGATGTCGCCAAGGCTTGCAGCTAGGAGGTCTCGGCGGCATTTTCATTTTGAGGGGGAAGACGATGGCTCACCCACTGCGCATAGTTCCTATTGGCGGCCTGGGAGAAATCGGCAAGAACATGATGCTGTTCGAGTACGGCCGCAATATTCTGATCGTCGACGCAGGCATCATGTTTCCCGAACATGACATGTGGGGCATCGACGTCGTCATCCCGGATTTCGGCTACCTGCGCGACCGAGCCGGCGACGTGCGCGGCATCGTGATCACCCACGGCCATGAGGATCACATCGGGGGGCTGCCTTATTTGCTGGGCGACGTCGTGCCGGTGGATACCCCCATCTACGCCACGCGCCTGGCATGCGGGTTGATCGAGGCGAAGCTCTCAGAACACGCAAACCTCGGCCGGGCGTCTTTCCGGCGCATCGCTGCGGGCGAGGGTTTCCGTGCCGGGCCGTTTGAGGTGGAGTTCCTGGCCATTACGCATTCCATCCCGGATGGCGTCGGTCTGGCGATTGGCACCGAGATCGGCAAGGTGGTCCACACCGGAGATTTCAAGTTCGACTACACGCCCGTGCGCGGAGCCGGACCGGGCTTCACCCGCCTGGGGCAGCTGGGGGCGCAGGGCGTGTTGGCGCTGCTGAGCGACTCCACCGGCGCCGAGCGGGCCGGCTATACCCCTTCCGAACAGGTCATCGAGCCGGCCTTCGACCGGATCTTCCGCGAAGCGCCCGGCCGCATCATCATCGCCACTTTTGCCTCGCTGCTCAGCCGGGTGCAGCAAGTCATCAACGCGGCCCAGCAGCACGGGCGCGTCGTCGCCCTGGCCGGGTATTCGATGCTGAGAACTGTCGAGATCGCGCGCAACCTCGGGCACCTCGACGTCCCTGCCGGCAGCCTGATCGAGCTGAATGAGGCGCGCCGCTTGCCCGATTCTCAGGTGGTCTTCGTGACGACCGGCAGCCAGGGACAGCCGGAGGCAGCGCTGGCGCGCATGGCCGAAGGCACGCACCGCCAGATCGAGATCAAGCCGGGCGATACGATCGTCCTATCGTCCACTCCGATCCCCGGCAACGAGGAAGAGGTGGCTCGCGTGATCAACAAGCTCTTCCGGCGGGGCGCGAACGTAATCTACCCGCCCTTGGCGCCCGTACACGTGTCTGGGCACGCCAGCCAGGAGGAAGAAAAACTCATGCTGGCGCTGATCAAGCCTCGATACTTCATACCGATCCACGGCGAGCTGCGCCACTTGCACGCTCACGCCCGGCTGGCGCGCCAACTCGGCATCCCGGACGAAAACATCTTCGTCATCGAAAACGGTGCAGTGCTGGAATTTACGGCCGACTCAGCTGCGGTCGTCGACAGAGTGCCCAACGAAAATGTGTTTGTGGACGGATCCGGGGTGGGAGACATCGGTCCGGCGGTGATGGCAGAACGGGAAACGCTGGCGCGGGACGGCTTTGTAATTGCAATTGTCCCTGTCAGCCTCGCCACCGGCGAGGTGAGCGGCAAGCCTGAGCTGGTATCGCGGGGGTTCATTTACCGGCGTGAAAGCGGCGATCTGATGGAGCGGGCAGCAGACCTCGTCTGGCAGAACCTGCAAAGCACGGGCAGCCGGAAACACCAGGCCATCATCGAACGAACGCAGGAAACCCTCAGCCGTCTCTTTATGGAAGAGACGCGGCGCAAGCCGATGGTAGTAGCGGTAATCACCCAGGTGTGACCGGCGGGCCCCCACCCCTCCGCCCCGCCCCCGACCTCAGGGGCGGGGAACCCTTCCTGCCGATCTTGGCCCGCAAGGCGACCCTGAAACCCCAGCCCAAGCCGTCGCCCCCTCGCCCAAGGTTGGGCGAGGGGGTTGGGGGTGAGGGCCAGGGGTTGGGGGTGAGGACTTCCGCCAGGCTACTTGGCGAGCTCGACGGCCCGCGTCTCCCGTACCACAGTGACCTTGATCTGCCCGGGATACTCGAGGCTATCCTCGATCCTCTTGGCGATGTCCCTGGCCAGCTGAACCGCGGCCAGATCGTCGATTTCCTCCGGCTTGACCAGGATCCGGATCTCGCGCCCCGCCTGGATCGCATAGGTCTGGGCCACACCCTCGAAGGAGTTACCGATGTCTTCGAGGGACTTGATTCGTTTGACGTAGGTCTCCAGAGCCTCCCGGCGAGCCCCTGGCCGGGAGCCCGAGATCGCGTCGGCTGTCGCTGCGATCACCGCTTCCACCGAGAGCTGCTCTTCCTCATGGTGGTGCGAGGCAATGATATTGACCACCTGGGCTGAGACGCCGTACCTCTTTGCGATCTCTGCGCCAACTTCCGCGTGCGGTCCTTCGACCTCGTGGCTCACGGCCTTGCCCAGATCGTGTAACATCGCCCCCATCTTGGCGACCTGCACATTGCCGCCCAACTCCGCAGCCAGCATGGCTGCGATGTGCGTCGCCTCGATCGCGTGCGCGAGCTGGTTCTGACCGTAGCTGGTGCGGTATTTGAGCCGTCCCAGCAGCTTCAGGATCTCGGGGTGCAGGCCTTGCAGGCCGGTCTCGATGGCAGCCTGCTCGCCTGCTTCGCGGATAGACCTCTCAACTTCCTCGCGAGCCTTCTCAACCTCTTTTTCGACTCGGGCCGGGTGGATACGGCCATCCTGCACCAGGCGACTCAGCGTCAGGCGAGCGACCTCACGGCGCACGGGATCGAAGCTGGAGATGATGACCGCCTCCGGCGTGTCGTCGACCACCAGGTCGACACCGGTGGCGTTTTCGATAGCCCGGATGTTGCGGCCCTGCCGGCCGATAATGCGGCCCTTCATCTCGTCCGTGGGCAGCGGCACGCTGGAGACGGTGGTCTCGGAGACGTGCTCCGACGCTACGCGTTCCATCGCCCACGTAATGATCTCACGCGCCCGGTCTTCGGCCTGGACGGTGGCCTCCGCTTCGACCTCGCGAATCTTGCGAGCCATATCCTGACGCGTAGTCAACTCTACGGCAGCCAACAACTCCTGTCTAGCTTCATCTCGGGTCATGGCAGCGATACGCTCAAGCTCGGCTACGTGTTCCTCTTCAAGCTTAGTCAAGTCGGCTTCGCGCTTGTCGAGTTTGGCCTGGCGCTGGCTCAGTTTGCGTTCGCGGAGGTCCACCTGCTCCAACTTGCCGTCCATCACTTCCTGGCGCCGCTGGATGCGTTCCTCTGCCCTTTCCAGTTCTCTGCGGCGGCGTTGAACCTCGATCTCAGCTTCGTCGACAATTCGCGATTTGCGCTCCTGTGCGGTCAGCTCAATGCCTTTGGCCTGACTTTCGGCCTGGGCCACGATCCGTTCGGACTCTGATTGTGCGTTCTGAACCAGAGCCTCGGCCTGAGCCTGAGCTTTCTGCGTGCGCGATCTCGCGAGAAAATAGCCGATCGCCGCGCCTGCAACGCCCGCCAGCAGCAAGACCACGACGGAAAATACCACCAGAGGTGCGCCTTGCATGATAGATCCTCACTTTCATATAAGACTGCTGATAATCGAAATAGCAGGCCAATCAGACGTTGGCCCGGGGAAAAATGCCTGGCCCGACCTAGCTTCGAGACGACGGCTCGTCCCGTTCCGGATCATCCTCCTCACCGGCGCTCATTTCGCGCAGCAAACGAGCCACCACTTCGCGCACGGCGGCGTAGTCAAAGCCGCGGCGCAGGAGAAAACTCCCCAGCTTTTGGCGGAATGCTGCCGGGTCGCTGCGCGCCAATTCCGCCAGGCGCACTGCACGAGGCTGCGCCGCCTCATAGGCACCGCCGGCCGGATCCAGGCCGGCGACTGCCTCGTCGATGGTGACCCGATCCAGACCCTTCTGGTACAGCTCGCTGCGCAGGGCCTGAGCGCCCTTGGGCCTGAACCGGTTCCGGTTCTCGACCCAGAACCGGGCAAACTCGGCGTCGTTCAAGTAGCCTTCCTGGCCCAGCCTGTCGACTACCGCCTCGATGACATCTTCCGGCACGGCTGCCCTGGCTAAATTCCGGCGGACTTCCTCCGCGCTGCGCGGGCGGTAGCCCAGAAACCGCACTGCCCGATCGTACGCCTTCTGGCGTGCATCGGCTCCCTTCAGACCTTCGATGTCGGCGTCGCTCAGATACTGGCCGACCCGCAGGCGGGCGGCATCGATGCCGTCCAGGCCAAAGGCAAATTGGCCGTCCAGGTAGACGTTCACCCGTTCCGGAGCACGTTTCTGAAAGCGCAGAGCTGTCACCCTGCCGCCCATCGAACGCCTCTCCTGGGCCAAAAAAAGAAGAGCCGTGGTCGCCGAACACCCCAACCGGGGCTCTGCACCACAGCTCTTGTTTAGAGTCCGCGCCGGCGTGCCGTACTTAAGCGCAGGAGAACCCCTGCACCGCCGCACAGGCGAGAGCGCGCCGTAGATCTGACACAGAGAGCACTGGGCTCTGCCGGGTTCGTCCTCGCTCACGCGGGACCGAGCGTTTGGCTGGGCCAGAAGTTCGTCTAGGGTCCAACCTGGCCATCTCAGCAGGCACGACTCATCGCCTGCTCACCCGTCGTTGCCTCTATGTAACCGGGAAATCGGTTATCACAAATCACTCCCGCCAGTCTTCGGTGCTAATGCCCTAGGATGGCAAGCCGGATCAACCCACAATGCTGTAGTCAGGCCCCTGGTGGGGCAAAACCACCCCGAATCCGGTCCGCAGACCGCCCGCCCAACCGAAGGCCCTCTCCACGACTGGGCCTTGCTGGGTTCGGGGTGGAACCCGGCACGACACGATAACGTGATCGCGCCGGAAATGTCGCGAATCATTCCTCAGGCTCTTCTTCTGTGCTTTCGGAGGTGCCGAAGTCCTGGACAGGCGCCAGAGCTGCGGTGGCGCGAATCGCCGTTTCTATCTGCTGCGCGATCGCGGGCATCGTCTCCAGGAATTCGCGGGAATTCTCCCGACCCTGGCCCAGCCGGGTGTTATCATAACTGTAGAAGGCGCCGCGCTTCTCGATGATCCCCATGCTTGCGCCCAGGTCCAACAGATCACCGGTCTTGCTGATGCCCCTATTATACAAGATGTCGAACTCGGCCATGCGGAACGGGGGCGCCACTTTGTTCTTCTTGATGGTCACCCGGGTCCGGCTGCCGACGGTCTGCCCGCCCACCTTGATGCCTTCGATCCGCCGCACATCCATCCGCACGCTGGCGTAGAACTTAAGAGCCATCCCACCGGTGGTGGTCTCGGGATTGCCGAACATCACCCCGATCTTCTGGCGCAGCTGGTTCGTAAATATCAGGGCGGTGTTGCTCGACTTGATGGCGCCGACCAGCTTGCGCAGAGCTTGTGACATCAACCGGGCCTGCAAGCCCATGTGGCTGTCGCCCATCTCGCCTTCGATCTCGGCGCGCGGCACGAGCGCTGCCACCGAGTCGATCACCACGACATCGACCGCACCCGACCGGATCAAGGCCTCGGCGATTTCCAGCGCCTGCTCGCCGGTATCCGGCTGCGAGATGTAGAGATCGTCAACCTTCACCCCGCACCTGGCAGCGTAGCTCGGATCCAGGGCATGCTCTACGTCGATGAAAGCAGCGATGCCGCCCATGCGCTGAGCTTCGGCGATAATATGCTGGCAGATAGTCGTCTTGCCCGACGACTCGGGGCCGTATATCTCGGTCACGCGGCCGCGCGGCACGCCGCCGATGCCCAAAGCCAGGTCCAGGGACAGCGAACCGGTAGGGATGGCCGCCACCTTCAGGCGTTCAGTTTCGCCCAACTTCATCACCGTGCCCTCGCCGAAACGCTTCTTCAGGCTGGCCAAGGTCGTATCGAGTGCCTTAAGCTTGCCGCTATCCGTCATCCGGTACTCCTCACGCACGAGTGGAGGCTGACTCTCCGGCTCGTTGGTAATCGCTCGCTGTCGAACCATGCTTATGTTAAACTGTACTAACAGTTTACATCAGACTGCATGAAAAATCAAATGCTGCCAGTCTCCCAGGCATAGGAATTCGACGCCCAGCAGGGTCCCAGCGCCGGCCCCCGAATGAATTCGGCGTCTGACATGCCAAGCCGGCCAGATTGACCGCGCGGGCGCGGCGCGAATCCAACCTGCTGCGGCAGTTTTGCCGCGAAGGGCCGTGAACTCATTCGTGGCCGCGCTTCACTCATTGAGCCGCCCGCAACCGCGCGATCGCGGCCTGTGAGCTGGCGGCCAGGGGTCGCATGCCCAGGGCATGCGCCTCCGCCTGGGCTTTGCGGTAGCAGTCCAGGGCGAGGGCCGGCTGCTCGAGCGCCCCGGCAACTTCGGCCTCCACCATCGCCACCAGCGGGCGGCACCATCGCATATTGTGCTCCTCAACGAAGGCTCGGGCAGAGGCGATGTGCTGCGAAGCTGACGAGGTGTTGCCGCCGGCCAGTTCCACTCTAGCCATGCCGGCCAGGAAGCGGGGACGGTTGAGATACATGAACGGCGTGCGCTCCGTCAGCCCGTTCTCCAGCATCTGGCGCGCGCTGGAAAGCCGGCCCGCAGCGAGTTCGCATTCGCCCAAGTCGGCCCACACAGTTCCGCCACCGATGCCACCCAAAGGATGCGCGAGCAGCTCGAGCGCTTGCTGTTGCAGATCGCTCGTATCGCCCAACTTGGCGGGATCACTCTCGTGGGTCGTGCCGCAAATGCCCCCCAGCATCCAGGCGATGATGAACGGCAGGCCGCTTTGTTGGGCGGCCGCCAGTCCGATCCCCCAATGCTCGAGAGAACGGTCATAGTCGCCGCGCCAGCGAGCGATGGAAGCGACTGCGTGAGCTGCCTGCACCAGACCGAAGTTCTCGCTTAGACGCCCGCTTATCTCGACCGCCCGGAGGCCGGCCGCGTGGGCGGCGTCCAGGTCGCCGAAGCTGATGTGGCACCAGGCGACCGGCAGAGCAAGCGCCTGACTGTAGTGAAGCAGGTCCCCGCAAGACTGCGTGAAATCGCACGCAGCCTGGGCGGCCGGCCAGGCCAAATCGAAGCGGGCGAGGTATGTCCACGAATTAGCTCTGTGCACCAGGCCAAATGCGGTCTCGTAGTCGCCTCTTAGTTCCTGGCCGATACTCACCAACTGATCGAGGTGCTGGACGGCATCGTCGAAATCGGCACGGGCGGTGGCAATGCTGCAGCGCATGACCAGACCCTCGGCTAACCCGGAGCGGTCGTTACAGGCCTCGGCGAGTACCTGGGCGCGGTCAAGTTGTACCCTGGCGGTCTCGAACTGGCCCAACCACATCGACTGGATGCGTGCTGCCTTGTTCAGCGCCGATACGGCGGCTGGCCCATCGCTGTGAGCCGCGGCGTACAACTCCAGGTCGCCATAGGCTGCCAAGGCGCCGTTCGGGTCGGCGCTGAGGGCTAAGGAGCCGCCCAGGCCCTCGTACGCGCGGCGCACCAGGGTTGCATCGTCGCCTATGGCAGGAATCTCGGTTGCCTGCCTGAAGAGAGTCAACGCTTCCGCAGTGGAGTAGGCAGCCAGGGCAGATTCGCCGGCGGCAATCAAATAGGGCAGGGCGCGCACGGGCTCCTGAGCACTCAGGAAGTGGGAGGCGATGGTCCCCGCGCGGGCGGAATCGCTCCCCGGCGCGGCCGCCAGGGCTTCGGCGGCGCGATGGTGCAGGCTGCGCCGCTCGCGCAATAGCAGCGAGTTGTAGGCAGCCTCCTGGCTGAGCACATGCTTGAAATGGTAGAACCCGGGGGCTTTGGCCTTGATCAGCTCGCGCTCAGCCAGGAGCGCGAGACTGGCGGGAAGGGCATCGGGGATATCCACCACCCGCGAGAGAAGGTCAACACTGAAGTCCCGCCCCAGCACGGCGGCAGTCTGCGCCACCAGCTTGGACGCCCGATCGAGCCGATCGAGGCGGGCCGTGATGACCCCGGCGAGGGAATCGGGCAGGGCGACCTGCGCGATCTCACCCGCGGCAACCCAGCGGCCGTCTTGGCGAACCACCAACCCGGCGTCGAGAAGGGAGCGGATAAGCTCCTCAAGGTAGAACGGGTTTCCTTCGGCCTTGGCAAGGATCATGGCCCGTACCGGTTCAGGGAGTCCTTCGACGTGCAGCAAGTGGGCCACCAAAGCCTGGGCTTCGGGTTCGGACAAGGGCTCCAGGAACAGGGGCATGTACCGGGCGGCCCGGCTGGCGGCCTCGTGGAAGCGCCAAGAAGGCTCGTGGGCGCCCGGACGGAAGGCGGCGACGATCGCCAGGGGCACGCGTTCGGTCACAGGCAGCAGCCTCTCTAAGACGTCCAGCGTGCTTGGGTCCGCCCAATGGAGATCCTCAACGATGAGTGCGACCGGCTTGATCCCGGCCAGCCGTTCGAACTCGCCGCAAATGGCGGCGATCATCCGCTCCCGCAGCCGTCCCGGCTCGTTAGCGCGCAGAAAGCGGGCGGCGTTCAGCTCCTCGCCCTCCAGTGGCAGACCGAGCAGCGTGGCGATGAAGGGCGCTGCTGCCGCGGGCACGGCGGCGCGCACATTTGCCATCTTCTCCGCATCGCTGCCGGCCGTATCCATCGCCATCAGTTGTGATAGCATCGCAGCCACGGGCGCATACGGTGCCGAAGAGGTAAATGACAGACAGCGGCCCTCGGCGCGCTCAAATGGCTCGGGAGAGCGGACGACCACCTCGGCCACGAGACGGCTCTTGCCCAGTCCGGCTTCACCGATCAGCGAGATAACCTGCCCCTCACCGCCGGCAAGTGCGTTCAGGCGCTGCCGCAGCTTGGCGATCTCGCTGTCCCGCCCGATCACCGGCGAGTCGAGCCCAACGATGCCGCGCTTCGACTCCGGATGCGCTTTGGGGCCCACCAGGCGATAGGCCGGCACCGTGTCGGCCTTACCCTTGATCGTCAGCTCACCGAGCGAGATGAGATCGAACGCGTGCTGCACGGCGTGCGCGGTGTTGGCCGACAGGGCTATGCTGCCCGGAGCGGCGGCGCCCTGGAGGCGGGCCGCGAGGTTGACGGTGTCGCCTACCGCGAGATACTCCACGTGGGTGCCCGCGCCCACACTGCCGACCACTACCAGGCCGGTGTTCAGCCCGACGCGCATGCCGAACTGCGGCACAAAGCCGCCCGCCCGCAGCTCGGCTGCGAAGCCATCGACGGAGGCGAGTAAGTCCAGACTTGCCAGTACGGCCCGCTCGGGATCGTCTTCATGGGCGACCGGCGCCCCGAAGAAAGCCAGGGCGCCGTCGCCGAGAAGCTGCGCGATCAGGCCGTCGTAGCGCGTAACGGATTCGCTGATGTGGGCATGCATGCCGCTCAGGATCTCGGCCCAGTCCTCAGGGTCCAGGCTTTCGGCCAGAGCAGTTGAGCCGACGACATCCGCGAAGAGCACGGTCACAATCTTGCGCTCGCCCTGAGCGGGCCCCTTGGCGGTTGGACCTGGCGGCGGTGTTGCGGTCATGGCTTAGCTCCATCTCTCTGATTGTTCTTGCCATAATAGCATATATGGCCCGCGCCGGCTAGCACTCGATTTCCTGTCTCTGTTCAGCGTTAGGGCAAGAGAATCTGCGGCCTGAGCGGGCAGTGACGCTGAACAGTTGCCTACTTCCTGTCTGTGAGGCGTTTGACTCCGGCGCCCGTCAGCCGCCCGGCACACGGTGCGTTCAGCGCCGTCCCCAAGCGCAGTATTGCCATCCGTGCCGGCTTTGTTGTCCCCATCGCCGACCTCCTCGAGCGCCCGCGCGGCGCGCCGTTCGGCCGCTTTCACCTCCTCCAACTCGCCCTTCAGTTCCTCCAGGCGGCCGTGGTCTTCCCACACCATGTTCGCGGCGGCCGCGGCGGGCGCGGGCATGCACTGCGCGAGGCGCGCCGCCGCGAACGTGCCCGGGTTCTGCACCGAGCTGGCGCGGTTCCACCAGACGTAGGCCGACCGGTAGTAGGCCTGCAGCTCGACGCAGGCGGGGTGCGAGCCGCGCTGGAGCGACTGGGCGACCGCCAGGATGGCGCGGGCGGGGGGGCAGGTCGTGCGCTCGACGAGGAGGTCGACGATCCGCATGGGGCCGGCCGTCCCTGCCGGCCGGCCGCCCCGCAGCACGCCGTCCTCCGCCCGGCCCGCGGCTCGGGTTCCCGCGGCAGCGAACGGCGATTTTCGCAATTCGGATTGCGATTTCTGCAACTCGCTCCGAGATTTCTGAAAGTCGGATGGCGATTTTTGCAGCTCAATCGGGGCTTTTTGCAGTTCGATAGGCGCCCTTTGCGACTCGTTCGGGGTTTTCTGCAACTCGGATGGCGATTTTTGCAGCCCAATCGGGGATTTTCGCAACTCGGATCGCGATTTTCGCAATTCGGGTTGCGATTTTCGCAATTCGCCCTCCGTAGTAGTAGTAGTAGTTACGTTATTCTCCATTCCAGATAGGAACGAGATTAAAGAACTACTACTACTACTACTGGCGTCGAATTGGCTTTTTTGCAGTTCGGATGGGCTTTTTTGCAGTTCGAGCTGTGCTTTTTGCAGTTCGGAGTGGTCATTGCGAAAGTCGAGATGCTCTATTCGCAATTCGATCTGCGATTCCTGCAGTTGGCGCCCGCCGACCTGCATCCCGCTGGCCAGGCTCCCGGACGGTGACGCAGCCCCAACGCCGCCATCCGCGGGCAGTTCGCCGGCCGGCCGGTGGTGCCCGCGCGCGCCATCCCGGCGCACCAGGCCCAGCGCGCGCAGCTTGCGCAAGGCCCGGATCACCGTTCCGCACTGGTAGCCGGTCATCTCCACCAAGTCGTTGACCCCGGCGTGTTCGAGCATCCGCAGGGCGATGAAGCACGAGAGGGGCGCCCCTTTGAGGGCGCGCAGAGACATGCGATCCACGGAAGAATCCTCCTGAGTGATCGAGATAGGCGTGCGCGGGCGCGCATAGAGGGTCGCGGGCGGGGGGCGCCTTCCCGGGGAGCGCCGGCCGCCTGCGGGGCCATACGAACGTATGTGCTAATTGTAAGGCCGGAACGGCGAAAAGTCAATACCGCAATATCGACGAGTTTGTGGGGTGCGCGTGGGTCCAGGGGGATGGAGTGCCGTCAACGAATTACGAAACGAATAAGCGAATCAGTGTGGGCGCGGGCATAGCGGCGCGGCTGCAATCCGGCCGAGGCCGCGCACAAGGATTGGAATCGGCGATTCCGCTGGCCGAGGACTTGTGGTAAACTGATCTTCCAATCACCGATCTGTGATCCGAAATCTAGCCTCGATCCCCACCGCACGAACCGTTCTGCGGTTGATGGCAGCAAACCAGAGTTGACCGCGATTCGAGGCGTCAAGCGCAGCCCGTGGAGCACGGACGGGCGATGTAGCCCAGAAAGGGCGGAGATCCATTGATGGACTCTCCCGAAGAACGAGCCCGAGCCAACATCGACAGGCTTCTGAACGCCTCCGGTTGGGACGTGCAGGACCGGAGCCGGGCCAACCTGGGCGCGGGCTGCGGAGTTGCCGTGCGCGAGTTCCCCCTCACCACGGGAGAGGCCGACTATTTGCTGTTCGTCCACCGCAAAGCGATCGGCGCGGTCGAGGCTAAGCCCGAGGGCGCGACACTCAGCGGCGTCGAGCTGCAATCGGGCAAGTACAGCGTTGGGCTCCCCGAACTACTGCCCGCGTGGATTCGCCCCCTTCCCTTTCTATACGAGAGCACCGGCGTCGAGACCTTCTTCACCAACGCTCTCGATCCGCAGCCGCGCAGCCGGCGGGTTTTTGCGTTCCACCGGCCGGAGACGTTGGCGGAATGG
>Ga0315273_10007399_pt1 | contig 13755 bp, 11 predicted proteins | sample YL17G02_0_MG_FD_205753 | JGI IMG/M metagenome (GOLD analysis project Ga0315273, IMG submission 205753) | Sediment microbial communities from Yellowstone Lake, YNP, Wyoming, USA - YL17G02_0 | ecosystem: Environmental > Aquatic > Freshwater > Lake > Sediment | place: USA: Wyoming | collected... | reverse complement strand
GCGGGTCACCTGCTGGGTGATTTCGATCATTTGAATGACTGGCGTCGGGGTGGGAATTGCTGTCGCTGGTTGACAGGAGACAACCGCGACCAAGAGCAGCACGGCAAGGGAAGAACCCTTCCAAGATTTCAGGGGATGAACTCGTCTAATCATGCCAATTCCTCTCGCACCTGGTTCGAAAAAAAACCTATAAACCTTCCTGTACCGAAGTGCCATAGACTAGCGGGATTTCGGTTCAGAAATTTACGCGTTGTCATGTAATTTTAGCACTGCTTTACCATATTTCGCGGCTTGCCTCTCTGCCCGGCTTGTGATAAACTAATTTTAGAATGCCAACGCCTTTGCTGGTGATTTCGTCAGACCTCCCGTTTGGGGAACTTATCCGCCGGAGTTTGGAAGCGACGGGCAGGTTTGTAGTCGGCGTAACAGGGGAGCAGGAAGCCGCCGCGATTTATGCGCGGGAATTCAAACCTGCAATGGCATTTCTAGACACTTCCCTAGCTGAAAATGATTTGCTTATAATTGGAGCCATCCTGCGGCAGACCAACCCTAAGATTATCTTCGTGGTTCTATCGGAAGCGGGCTGGCATTCGGCGCTTGAAGAACTTTTCCCCCGGGAATATCTCTCCAAACCATTCAACATACCCGACCTGATGGAGATGATGGAAAAATATTTCCAGACCTCCACTTCGATGGATACACCTTCCCTGGAAAATGTTGGCTCAAAAAACGATCTCCCCTGGCTCTCGGATGTGACGCGGGCCGCCCAGCATCTCACCCGGCTGACACTTGAATCCTCAGCGCAGGCTGCACTTATCACCCGCGCCGACCAGTTGTGGGCTTATGCCGGGCAATTGCCCCAGCCGGCCGCGCGTGAACTGGCAGAGACCCTCTCTCGTTACTGGGACCACCAGGAGGAGAATGATCTGGTACGTTTCGTCCGCCTCGTATCCACTAACGCCGAGCATATGCTGTATGCCACACGACTGGCCGAAGGCATGGTATTGGCGCTGGTTTTCGACGCTGAGACACCCTTTAGCACCATCCGTACCCAGGCCTCGCAGTTGGTACATTCCCTCTCAACCTCACCCCTTGAAGAACCGTTGGATGATGATCTAACGGGCAGTAAGATGGATCATAACTCGCATTCGGGTATCCTCTCTGACATCCCTGCCCCGAATCCATTCCCGGAACCTCCGACTGGTTCTGGGTATAACTTCGGGCCGGTCGTACCTAAATCCAGGAATGAATCCAGTACGGCGGTGCCGTTGACATCTGCCGGTTTACCGGATTTCCGCAGAGAGTTTTCTCTGGCGGCACAGCTCAAGCCGCTGGTTGACACCGACCAGGCCGGGACTCCGCCTGTCTCCTTTGAGGAGGCAGTCCAACCCCAGGGGACCATACAGGAAACACGTCCGCACTCGTTTACCGAAGGTGCGCGCAAAATCGTCTTGGAACCGGTCTCACCCGCAATCTACGACCTGGATTATGCCTGCCTGCTTGTGCCGCGATTTCCACACCATCACATTACCGGCGACCTGTTGGACCGCTTGGGGGAATGGGTGCCGCAGATTTGCATCGCCTATGCCTGGAGGTTGGAATATATCTCGGTCCGGCCTGAATATTTACAGTGGGTCGTCAATGTACCACCGGTCACCGCACCCGCCAACCTGATGCGTATTTTACGCCATCATACTTCCGAAAGAATATTTGCCGAGTTTCCTCGTTTCAAGAAAGAGAACCCTTCCGGCGAATTCTGGGCGCCTGGGTATCTTATCATGGGAGGCTCCCAGCCGCCCCCCGCCCAGTTGATCAAAGATTTCATCGCCCAGACACGCCAGAAGCAGGGAATTTTTCAGCAGTTCAACCAATAGTCACCTGCTACGATTAGTTCCAGGCGGTCGAATTCATCCGCCTTTCTCGGAAAATTGTGCCCCCAACCTTATACTTAATTGACGGCCATGCCTTGGCCTACCGTATGTATTTCGCCCTGACGGCCGGTGGGTCCAGCCAGCGGTGGCTGACATCCAACGGCGAACCGACAGCGGGAATATTCGGCTTTGCGCGTGAACTCCTGCGCATCTTTGAGCATGAAAAACCCGATTACCTGGCGGTGGCTTTCGACACCGGCAAGACCTTCCGCGACACGATTTATCCCGCATACAAAGCCACCCGCGCTAAGATGCCCGACGATTTGCGTCCGCAGATCGAGCGCATCCGCCAACTGGTGGATACCTTCAATATCCCGCGCCTCGAGATGGAAGGTTTCGAGGCCGACGATGTACTCGGGTCCGCCGCCCGATGGGCCGCCAAACAGGGGCTGGGCGTCAAAATCATCACCGGTGACCGCGATCTGCTCCAACTGGTTAATGACCGTACCATCGTCTATCTCGCCGGTGACGACCAAAACTACATCACTCCCGAAGATGTGATCAGAAAATTGCATGTCCGTCCGGAGCAGGTGGTGGATTACAAAGCCATTGTCGGCGACAAATCTGATAACATCCCTGGCGTTCCCGGTGTTGGTGAAAAGACCACCGAGAACTTGCTATCAAAATATGGGACCCTGGACAATATCTATGCGCATCTGGATGAGATTGAGCTGCGCTGGAGGGTAAAATTGGAGGCCGGGAAAGAGTCCGCATATATGAGTTATCAACTCGCCGCCATTCGGACCGATCTGATGGTGGTGTTCGACCTAGAGCAGGCCCGTACCAAAACGTTCGAACCGGCCAAAGTGGAGGCATTATTTCGCGAGTTGGAATTCCGTACATTGATCGCAAAGCTTAGAAAAATATCCGGCGACTCGATCGCCGTGCCTGCCAGGACGCAGCAGTTAAGCCTTTTCGAAGAAAAACCACGGCAGGTTAGTGAAACAAGCCCGGTCCACAATCCTGGGCCAAAATTAAGAACCACTGTTGTAGATTCCCTCGCCAGGCTGGATGCATTGGTCAAAACTCTAAACACCGCGTCTCTCATCTCGTTCGACACCGAAACCACTTCCACTGATGAGATGACTGCCAGCCTGGTGGGTATTTCGCTGGCAGTAACAAACGGCGAGGGGTACTATATCCCGGTCGGGCACAAATCCGGGACACAGTTGCCGCTCGAACAGGTCATTTCCGCTTTACGCCGTCCGCTGACGGATACCCGTATCCAGAAAATTGGGCATCATCTAAAATACGACTTCATCATGCTGATGCGATACGGAGTCCGCGTTGCACCGCTGGGCTTCGACACGATGGTGGCGGCGTGGGTGCTCGACCCCGGCTCGCGTAACCTGGGGCTGAAGAACCTGGCTGGAGTCCGGCTTGGCGAAAGCATGACCCGCATTGAGGACCTGATCGGCACGGGAAAGAACCAGCGCTCAATGGCGGAGGTGGTAATTGCTGAGGCGGCTCCGTATGCCGCTGCAGATGCCGAGACCACCTTCCGCCTGCAGCCTGTCTTGGAAAAGGAACTCAAACAGTTCCCGAAACTGTGGGACCTGTTTGTCAATATCGAAGTGCCTCTCATCCCCGTCCTGGCTGACATGGAAATGGCAGGTATCGCTCTCGATAAAGGATTCTTCGCCAACTTCTCAGTGGAACTGAATGAACGCTTGGCAGAGCTGGAGAAACAGGTCTTCGCGGCGGTCGGCAAGAGTTTCAACCTAAACTCCACCCAGCAACTCTCTGACGTGCTCTTCGGGACCCTGCGCCTGTCCCCACCTGATAAGGGACGCAAGACCGCCTCGGGGCATTACTCCACCGCTGCAGGAGTGCTGGATGAGATGAGCGGACTGCACCCAGTGGTGGATATGATCCTGGAATACCGCGAATTCTCCAAGCTCAAATCCACCTACGTGGATGCGCTGCAGTTGCAAATTCACCCGGAGGATGGCCGCGTACATACTTCCTTCAGCCAGACAACTGCTGTCACCGGGCGGCTCTCCTCATCGGACCCGAACTTGCAGAACATCCCGATCCGCACGGACCTGGGGCGTCGCGTCCGGCGAGGTTTTATTGCTGCTCCCGGCAACGTGCTCGTTTCGCTGGATTACTCGCAGATCGAGCTCCGGATTGTGGCGAATATGGCCGGGGACCAGGCCATGTTGAATGCTTTCCGCGCCGGGCAAGACATCCATGCCACCACGGCGGCAGCCATTTACGGAGTCCCGCTCGAAGCGGTAACGAAGGAAATGCGTCGCCATTCCAAAGCCATCAACTTTGGTCTCATTTATGGCATGTCGGCCTTTGGCCTGACACGTTCCACTGAGTTGACCCTTTCCGAGTCGCAGGATTTTGTCGAAGCCTACTTCAAGCAGTTTCCCGGCGTCAAAAAATACTTGGACGGGATTCGTATGGAAGCATCCCGGACTGGCTATGTGGAAACGATGCTGGGCCGCCGCCGATATTTCCCAAACCTGAAGAGCAGCCTGAACCAGGCAATGAAGAAACGCGAGGAACGTGAGGCCATCAATGCTCCCATCCAGGGTACGGCTGCTGATATAATGAAAATCGCCATGATCAGAATCCCGCTTGCCCTGGCACAGGCCGGTCTGCATGGCAAAATGCTCCTGCAAGTTCATGATGAATTGGTGGTTGAATGTCCGCGCACCGAATTGAGGGGCGTGGCAGGGGTGGTGCGGGAGGTTATGGAGAATGCCTACCCGATCGACATTCCACTCACCACTGAGGCACGCTGGGGCTTGAACTGGGATGAACTACAATTGTTGGGTTAATACTTCAACGAGAGTAAACGATGGTTGAACGCGAAGAGATTTTCCAAAAAGCGATGAGGTTGGGCCATTTGGCAGCCTGGGATCAACAATGGGATAAGGCTGCCGCGGCCTATCTGAAGGCGCTCGTAGAGTCACCGGATCACCCCATGGCGCTCTCCAGTCTGGGACTGGCCCTGTTCGAGTTGCAGCGCTTCGACGAGGCACTCGAGGTTTATCAGAAAGCAGCCCGGGCTGCACCCAGTGACCCGGTTCCACTGGAGAAGGTGGCACAGCTTTCAGAGAGGGTTGGAAAACGATTGGAAGCCATCCAGTCGTTTTTAAAGGCTGCCGAACTCAACATCAGGAACCAGGAGGCGGATAAAGCTCTTGCAAACTGGGTCCGCGTCACCCAATTGGATGTTGAACATGTCACCGCCCATTCGTATCTGGCAATGGTTCACGAACGCCTCGGTCATGTTCAACAGGCAGCCACCGAATATCTGACAGTGGCCAGTCTGCTCCAACGCACCGGGAACACGGATAAAGCCTCTGAAATGGTCGGACGCGTATTGCATTTGATTCCCAACAGTTCCGAAGCCCTTCAGGCACTGACTATGCTTAAAGGTGGACAGTTGCTCCCCAAACCCATGCAGCCCCAGGGTTGTATTGGTGCACCACGAATGGAACAGGTAAAACAACTGGAATCCCCCAAGAATGGCGATACCAGTCTCGACCCGATAGCGGAGGCATGCAAACACGCCCTCGCCCGGCTGGCAGAGGTCTTGTTTGACCTTTCTGATGGGGCGGACAATCCCCAAACGCCCAAGCGCGGGATGCAGTCCATTGTTCGTGGCACCGGAGAATTGAATCTAAAACAGAGCGAACATACCAAGATCATCCTTCATCTTGGCCAGGCAATCGACGCCCAGATGAAAAACCAGGAGGCTCAGGCCGCCGAGGAATTGGAAAAAGCCCTGGCAGCTGGCTTCCTGGACCCAGCGCTTTTCTTCGATCTCGGCTTCTTGCGTTCGAAATCGGAGCGGTTGGAGAGTGCCATACGCCACCTGCAGACCGCGGTCAAACACCCGGATTATGCACTGGGGGCGCGCCTGCTGCTGGCACAAATCCTGCGCCAGATGGGTCGCCTGCCTGAGGCCGTGCTCGAGTATATGGAGGCACTTAAAGTTGCCGATGCATTGGTCGTTCCACCTGACCAGGCTGATGAGATTCGCCAGTTGTACGAACCGCTGATCGAAGCCCAGGCCCACCAAACTGATACCGCTCTCACGGAGCAACTGTGCAACAATGTAAAACAACTGCTGCTCCGCCCGAACTGGCGTGCTGGAATGCTCCAGGCCCGTGAGCAGCTTCCGAAGTCTGCCGAAGGGACACCCCCCTTGCCGCTGGCGGAGATCCTGGTGCAGGCCCAAAGCAGCCAGGTCATTGATTCGATCGGCAAAGTCCGCGCACTGGCGCGCGCTGGTCACCTCCGCTCAGCCATGGACGAGGCCTTTGAATCGATAAAATACGCCCCAACCTATCTGCCACTCCATACCCTGATCGGTGATCTGCTGATCCAGGAAGGGCGCACACAGGATGCCATCACCAAGTTCACCGTTGTGGCAGAAGCCTTCAGCGTGCGCGGTGAAGTCACCCAGGCAGTCGCACTCCTGAGGCGCATTGTGGAGGTCGCGCCAATGGACCTGGCCGTCCGCACCCGTCTTATTGACCAGTTGGCGGCGCGTGGTATGGTGAACGATGCCGTCGGTGAGTATATGGACCTGGCTGATATTTACTACCGTCTCGCCGAACTCGACATGGCGCGCAAGACCTACACCATTGCCTTACGCCTGGCCCAACAGGGCGGTGCCAACCGTGCCTGGAGTGTTAAACTCATGCGCCGCATGGCCGATATTGACATGCAGCGCCTGGACTTGCGTCAGGCCTTACGTATCTTTGAGCAGTTGCGCACGCTCGAACCAGATGATGTCACGACCCGCAAAAGCCTGGTTGAACTGTACATCCGTCTTGGCCAGCTTCCCCAAGTCACCACTGAACTGGATGGTTACCTTACCCATCTGCAAAGCTCCGGACGAGGCGGGGAGGCCATTCCCTTTCTCGAAGAACTGGTCAATGAGAATCCCAAACAGAGCCTCCTGCGTCGTGCTTTGGCGGAAGAATATCGCCGGGCGAAACGCGTCCCGGATGCTGTGACTCAATTGGATGCCCTGGGCAATCTCCTCCTTAATGCCAGCGATAGAGAGGGTGCCATCCAGGCGATAGAGACCATCCTGGCAATGAACCCTCCCAATATGGAAAGTTATAAGACCATGCTCACCAAAATAAAATCAGCAGCCTGAAACAAAATTCACTTTGAGTAAAGGGGATTTATTTGTCTCCTCGGAATCATCGTGTGGATGGGGTAAGAAGGGGTTTTGGTGCATCGTTGACCGAAGAAGCAGAAAAATGATCACGAAGGAAATCGAAACCTGCTTCGATAAATTATGAACGACACTGCTTTGCATTTCATCGGTGAGGAAATCGTCATCCATTTCGACTGGCCTCCCGTCCGCCAGAAAACGCCCCACTGCCCGGATGGCTTCACCTGGCAGGGACAAAACTACCGGGTGATCGAAAAAATATCCGAGTGGCACGATTTCACCCGTCGGGGACGGATGGCGCATAACATGCGCCCGGCCCATGCCGCGATCGCAGCGGGGCGCGGCTCACTCGGAGTAGGTCGCTTCTACTTCCGGGTGCGGACCGATACTTGTCAAATCTTTGACCTTTATTATGATCGTGAAATCAAAGATGTTGATGACCGGCTGGGACACTGGTTCAATTACAGGGAGCTGATGGATTGTGATTAAAGAAATCCAGGCCAAAACCCTGCTCGCCCGCCTCAAAGGGCCCGACGATTGGTTCGGGCTCTATTACAACATGAACCTGTATCGCGGCTGCCAGCACCAGTGCATCTATTGTGACTCGCGCTCCGAGTGCTACCAGAACAAAGATTTCGATCACGATGTACTGGTCAAGGCCAATGCCATCGAACTCTTGCGTCGCGAACTGGCCGGGAAGCGCGTCGTCGGCACCATCGGCACCGGCTCTATGAATGACCCATACATGCCGCTCGAAAAAGTTGTCTGCCTGACGCGCCGCGCCCTGGAGGTCATCGCTGAGACAGGTTTCCCGATCCATGCCATCACCAAATCGGACCTGGTCTTGCGCGACCTCGACCTTCTCGAAGAGATCAGCCTCAAGACCTACGCTGCAGTGACCTTCACCGTCACAACTGCCGACGACGCCCTGAGCAAACAACTCGAACCCGGCGCGCCGGTCTCCTCCCGGCGGCTGGCGGCTCTGCGGACATTGAGCCGAGGCGGTCTTTTAACGGGTATCACTCTGATGCCGGTGCTCCCCTTTATCGAAGACAACGAGGAGAACATCCGGAAAATCGTCACCCTCGCCGCCGAAAACGGAGCCAGGTACATCCTACCCGCTTTCGGGATGACCTTGCGTGACCGCCAGCGCACTTACTATTACGACAAACTCGACCAGCTTTTCCCTGGTTTGCGCCCGCGTTACGAAAAATTATTCAGGGAGCGGTATTCTGCTTCCGCACAGAATGCAGCCAGGCTCGGGAAAGTGTTCAACGATTTATGCCGTGGATATGGGATTGCGACGAAGATGCCGGTTTTTCTTCCCCAAAAACGCCTACGTGACGAGAGCCTCCAGCCGCGGCTCCTTTAGGGTACGGCAGAGTGGTTGATCTATCCGGGGAAAGGTGGTGATACAATTTATTGATTCGAAAGGTGAATATGAAAAAGTGCCTTTTTGCCCTGCTCAGCCTCGGCCTGTTGGTTGCCATGACCGGTTGCTCGCGTTCTTTACTTGGCAAGCCACCTCCGCTGCCGACCCTGATCATTATTCCTTCTCCAACTCCTCTTCTCGCCACGGCAACCACGGCCGCTCCCGCACCCACCGGTCCCACCCCCTCCGTGAACCTTCCCACCATCACGCCTGGCGCCCAGGTGCCCACCAACGGCAGCGCGCCCACTCCGACGACCGGCGGGATCCTCCCCGGGGTATCCTCCGGGCCGTATGCGGTTGTCCTGGTCACGCCGGGTGATGTGCTGAACATCCGCACCGGACCCGGGGTGGGCTACGCAATTTCCGGGAACTTCGGCGCAACCGCGACGAACGTCATGCGCACCGGGCTCTCTTCCAGCGCGGATGGCGACCTGTGGGTGCAGGTCCAAAACCCGGGCGGCGAAACCGGTTGGGTCGACTCCCATTTTCTGTTGGAGTACACGGCCCCGGTTACCTTCTGCGCCGACGGTCGTGTCAGTGCATTGCTCACAAATTTCGCCAATGCACTCAAGATTTCAAATGGGGGGACACTGGCTTCACTGGTCAGCCCGGCACATGGAATGACCGTCTACCTGTGGCGCTATGGCATTGCCCACACCTTCAAACAAAACGACACCCGTTGGGTGTTCGAAAGCACCTTCGAACATAACTGGGGTGCGGCTCCCGCCAGTGGTATGGATACCGTGGGCGCGTTCCACGTGGCCGTCCTGCCCAAGTTGCAGGAAGTCTTTAATGCCAGTTATTCATTGACCTGCAATTCGCTTGGCACGGCCACCCAATATGGCAGCAACCCCTGGCCCGTCGAATATGCCAACATCAATTTCTACACGGTCTACAAACCCGGCACTCCCGGCGTGGACCTGGACTTCCGCTACTGGCTGGTGGGAGTGGAGTATGTCCAGGGTCAACCCTTCATCTTCGCCGTAATCCATTTCGCCTGGGAACCATAAACGATTTACCTCAACTTACTGAGAAACCCGTCTTCCAACAGAAGATGGGTTTCTTGTCTTTATTTTGCCAGCAAATCCGCCAGCGCCCTGGCCGAGTCTTTCTCCACGACCTCGTGCAACGACTGGCCATGGGCATCCATGGTCACTACCGCAGGAAAGTCTTTGACCTCGATCACCCAGATGGCCTCCGGCACCCCAAAATCGAGCTTGTAGACACTCAGCACCTTCGTCACCGATTGGGCGATGAAAGTCGCTGCGCCGCCGATGGCATGGAAGTAAACTCCCGGAACATCCTGACAGCCTTTCAAGGTCTTTTCACCCATGCCACCCTTGCCGATCACGCCCTTGAGATTAAAGTGTTTCATCACGTCTGCCTGATAGGGCTCTTCGCGGATGGATGTGGTTGGGCCGGCGGCCACAAATCTATACTGTTTGGTATCCAGCCCCGAGATGACCGGTCCGCAATGGTAAATGACGCCGCCCGCCAGGATCGGCTTGAGCGCCTCATAGACTTGCAGGTCTTCGCCCTGCGGTGGGCGGGTCTTATTGATAAATGTTTCGATCAGCCATTTATGGACCACATCACGGCCAGTGATCATGATGCCGTTCAACACCACCGGTTCACCAACCTTCAAGCTGCGGATGGTTTCATCGCTGATGGGGATTGTGATTGTGCGCATCGTTTTTCCTCCAGGAATAACCATGGACTGTGGATATTGACCACGCCCGTGGTCCATATTCTAATCGTAAATGACCTCATCGCCCTTCACTGTCATCTTGCGCCGCCGGTACGCCCAGCACATATAAGAGATGGTTACGAAGTATGAGGCAGGCAGGCGGGAAAGGCCGCTGATCTTGGTGTCAATGACAGTCGTCTTACCGCCGAAGCCCATTGGACCGATACCCAGCTGGTTGGCTTCGCCGGTCAGGCGTTCTTCCAGGTCTGCCAGTTTGGGATCCGGATTGCGCGTGCCGATCTCATCCAACAGCACCTCTTTCGATTTGACATAGCCGGTTCCGCGGTCTCCGCCGATGGAGACCCCCAGAATGCCCGGCGCACAGCCCTGACCCTGGGCCCTTTGCACCGCCTCCAGGACGGCTTTGCGGACGCCTGCCAGGTCGCGGCCTGCGCCGAGGCGGTTATCCGGCAGGGAATATTGCGCACCGACGTTCTCGCAGCCGCCGCCTTTGAGCATCAATTCAACCGTAAGTTCGTCGCTCTCGCCTTCTTCAAAATGGATGTACGGGAAATCGTCGCCGCCCAGGTTGTTGCCACTGTTCCTATCATATACCGCGTCCACGGCGTTCGGGCGCATGTAGGACTTCCTGGTGGCCTCGGCCAGCGCCATGCGGATCTGTTGTTTGAGTTTGAGCGTGCTCCAACCTCCAGGGTATTTGATGTAAAAGATGGGCGTGCCGGTATCCTGGCAGATGGGACTGGAGTTCTTGCGGGAGAGTTCCACGTTCTTGAGGATGGTCTCGAATGCACCCTGCGCTGCAGATCCTGGGGCTTCCATCCCTACTGCTGCGCGCAATCTTTTTTCCACATCCGGTGGAAGGTCCGAAGAGGTGCGACGGATCAGTTCGAGGATCTCGTTGGTCAGATCTTGCATGGCGTCCTCCATCAAGGAATTATCAGTAACTTCTCAAAAAAAGTGGGGCCCCGATTTATTGAGATGATACTATTAAGTGAATATATGATACTCCGAAAAGAAAAAATTTGTGGCTTCTATATAATGGGAGAATAATGCTTGGAGATCCCCAAATTTAAAAACTCCCGCAGGGTTGATCTGCGGGAGTCAGGGATGGTGGCGTGGGTTATGGCTTGTACACGACGAAGTTATCGAACATGATGTCAGTGCCGTCGACCTCGAATGTCCTGGCGACCAGACCGACATCGCCACCAGAAACAGAGCTGTCTGTTGCACTGGCACCCTGGGAACCGTTGACATACAGTGTCAGGGTATTCCCGATGCAATCGGCGCGCAGATGGTTGGTGGCTGCTCCAAGGTTGATGCTCGAGTAGCTGGTCATATACCCGTCTGAAGAAGAAATGTTTCTCCTTGGAAGACTATAATGAGATTATTTTCATGTAATATAACCGAAATCATGGCTTTTACAAGCTTTTTTTGTCCGGAAGGACTAAGTTGGAAGGCCCGTCATCTCCTTGACAGAAGTACTCCAAAGGCGATAGAGTGTAAGTGATGTCAAAAGAAACCGGTCTTTCACTCGAAATCATCGCCACCATCCGCAATGCCCTAGCGGAAGACGTCGGCCCGGGCGATGCCACCACAAACAGCATCGTCCCCGCCAAAGTGGCCATGCGCGGCCAGATCATCGCAAAACAGGATGGTGTGATCGCCGGACTGGACGTGGCGCTGGCTGTCTACCAGATGGTGGACCCCCAGGTGGACTTCCAGCCGCAGGTGGACGAAGGAGCACGCGTGACAAACCGCCAGGCGCTGGCGCTCGTCTCGGGGCGGACCCGTTGCCTGCTGACCGCTGAACGGACCGCACTCAACTTCCTGGGGCGTATCTCCGGCATCGCCACGCTTACACGTTCCTATGTAGAGGCAGTCTCCGGGACGAAAGTGGTCATCCTCGACACGCGCAAGACCGCGCCGGGACTGCGGCTTGTGGATAAACTGGCCGTCAAACGCGGCGGAGGTCAGAACCACCGCATCGGCCTCTACGATATGGTTCTCATCAAAGACAACCATATTGATTACGCCGGCTCCATCACTCTTGCGGTCCGGCGGGCTCGCGCAGGCACAGTGGGGCTGGCGATTGAAGTCGAAGCCCGCAACCTTGATGATGTGCGCGAAGCCCTGGACACCGGCGTGGAACGCATCCTGCTCGACAATATGTCGCCCAAAAGCATGGCTGAGGCCGTCCGATTGACGGCGGGTCGTGCCAAACTGGAAGCCAGCGGCAACGTTACCTTGCAGACCGTCCGCATAATTGCAGAGACAGGCGTGGATTACATCTCCGTCGGTGCATTGACCCATTCGGCGATGGTGTTTGACGTGAGTTTCGATTATTTGGGTTGATTTGGAGCAAAATGAACTCTACCGAAATGTACGAAAAAATGAAGGCCAGGCTCAGCCGCATTGTCCCCGATGTGGAATTGCGCTACAAAGCCGGGATTGCAGTAGAGATCAATGACCTCAAAATACAGCGCAATGCCGTCATCCTGGGCCACAACTACATGGAACCAGCCCTGTTCCATTCCATCCCGGATTTCACCGGCGATTCGCTCGATCTCAGCCGCAAGGCTGCCCAGACGGATAAAGATGTCATAGTCTTCTGTGGTGTCAGGTTCATGGCGGAGACAGCTAAGATCTTAAACCCGACAAAAACCGTGCTCCTGCCTGCCGCCAAAGCCGGATGCTCCCTGGCGGAATCCATCACTGCCGCGGATGTGCGCCTCTTGAAATCGAAATTCCCCGGCGTGCCGGTGGTCACCTATGTGAATACTTACGCAGACGTGAAAGCCGAGTCTGATATTTGCTGTACCTCCAGCAATGCGGCGGCCGTGGTCGAATCGCTCCACGCCGGGACGGTCATCTTCCTGCCGGATGAATACCTGGCGAAGAACGTGGCGCGCGAGACAGGGAAGCACATCATATTCCCGGTTATTTCTACTGCGGGCGGGGTACAGCCCCGTCCAAGCGCTGAGGATAACCTTCTGGATGTGCAGCTGATCGGCTGGCGCGGCAGGTGTGAGGTCCATGAGAAGTTTACGGTCAAAGACATTGAGACGGTGCGCGCCCAGTTCCCGGACGTGGTCATCCTGGCACACCCGGAATGCAGCCCCGAGGTCACAAGTGCAGCGGATTTCTCCGGCTCGACCAATGCCATGATCCGCTATGTCCAGCAGTCAAAAGCTCCCCACTATCTCATGTTGACCGAGTGCGCCATGGGCGAAAATGTTGCCGCCGCCAACCCGGAAAAGAATATGCTGCGCCTGTGCATGGTGCGCTGTCCGCATATGAACATGATCACGATGGAAGACACGCGCGATGCCCTCAAATACAACCGCACTATCATCGAAGTGCCTGAGGAGATCCGGGTGAAGGCATACCGGGCGGTTGAGAGAATGATCAAAATCGGATAATTCACCACAAAGAACACCGAGTCCGCAGAAGATATTTTTATCAGTGTTTTCTTCGAACTCTGTTTTAGAAGGGATTTTCTCTTGAAAACCACAGATGTACTCATCATTTGCTC
>Ga0315273_10007398_pt1 | contig 13755 bp, 14 predicted proteins | sample YL17G02_0_MG_FD_205753 | JGI IMG/M metagenome (GOLD analysis project Ga0315273, IMG submission 205753) | Sediment microbial communities from Yellowstone Lake, YNP, Wyoming, USA - YL17G02_0 | ecosystem: Environmental > Aquatic > Freshwater > Lake > Sediment | place: USA: Wyoming | collected... | reverse complement strand
CGGATCGAATTTACCCATCAAATAAATTTTCTCTTCCGCTTCTTTTTGGGCCCGCTCCGCTTCTAGAATTAATTCGCTTTGTCTTTTTTGTTCTATGTCTAAAAGCGATGAAGTGACTATCGGTACCAAGAAAAGAATAAATACAGCTACGGGTAATATGTGTTTTAAAATATTTTTTTCCACTCGCCAACAATACCACACTTTGTATTTTCAAGTAAAGCGTGTAAGATAAGATTATAATGCTTCGAATTTTAGCTTCAGTCGTGCTTGCGTTTTCAATCCTTTTTATGCCCTTTTGGATATCTATTATATTGGTGCTGGCTGGTATGATTTATTTTGCTGTTTTTTGGGAAGCGGTTGTTTTATTTCTTTTATCCGATTTGCTTTATGGAGTAAAAGAAGCTAAGTTTTCCGGCGCAATTTTTATTTCTTTTATTATCGCTCTGATGGTTTTAATAATAGTAGAAATTTTAAAAAAGAAACTTAAATTTTATAGATGATTATAAGAATAATTAAAAAAAATAAAATAAAAAATAAAAACCCTTTTGTAGAGCCGGATGAAATTTTTCTTGACTCAAAAAATTTGCAAAATTTTAATCGCCAGCAATTTGAAGGACGAATAGAAAAACCAATTTCTAAAAAAACCATTTTTCTTCTGGGTGTTTTGTTTATAATTTTTACCGGAATTTTTGGAATTCGTCTTCTTTATCTTCAAATACAAAAAGGCGAGATGTATTTTAAGCGAAGCCAAAATAATGTTTTAGAAAAAGCTATTATTTTCACTGATCGGGGAATAATTTACGACCGTCATAAGGTGGAATTGGCTTGGAACAAAAAAACAGAAGAAGTTCTTGTTCCTGTCCGCGCATATTTATCGCCCGGGTTTTCGCATCTATTGGGCTATGTCAGTTATCCGACCCAAGACAAAACAGGTAATTATTGGCAGGGCGAATTTATGGGTAAAGACGGGCTTGAAAAAGAGTATAATGACTTGCTGAAGGGCGAAAATGGGTCAAAAATAATAGAAACGGACGCATTGGGAAAAATATATTCAGAAAATATTGTAAATATTCCCCAACCAGGCGCTGATTTAATGACAACCATTGATTCGCGAATACAAATGGAATTATTCGCCCTGATTGAGAATCTGTCAAAAAGTGGAGCTTTTACCGGCGGAGCAGGGGTAATGATGGACGTGAAGAATGGAGAAATCATAACTACCACAAGTTTTCCAGAGTATAATTCCGAAATTCTCTCATTCGGAAAAGACATAACAAAAATCAATAATTATCTGACCGATAAAAGAAAAGTTTTTTTGGATAGAGATATTTCGGGACTTTATACTCCGGGGTCAATCGTCAAGCCGTTTTTTGCCTTAGGTGCTTTAGCCGAAGGTGTAATCGATCCAGATAAAAAAATTCTTTCAACCGGCTCTATTTCAATTCCGAACCCTTATTTCCCGGACCAAAAAACTGTTTTTAAGGACTGGAGAGTAAACGGCTGGACAAATATGGTGGAAGCGATAGCAGTTTCTTCCGACATTTATTTTTACGAAATTGGAGGGGGATTTGAAAATCAAAAAGGACTGGGTATTGTAAATATTGGAAAATATGCGAAACTTTTCGGTTTGGGAGACAAAACTGGAGTTGATTTACCAGACGAAAAAGGAGGTATAATCCCGAGTCCGGAATGGAAAATAATCAACTTTAAGGGGGACCCTTGGCGTATCGGAGATACTTATCATACGGCCATCGGACAGTACGGCTTCCAAGTGACTCCAATGGCAATGGCTCGTGCCGTTGGAGCCATTGCCAATAGCGGAAAATTATTAATTCCGCATTTATTATTAAACGATACTGAAAAACCCGCCCGAACGACTGTTCAGTCGGGCGGGGAAAATCAAACCTCAATAATAGATATAAATAAAGAATATTTTGACGTTGTGCATCAAGGAATGAGAGACGCAGTGACTTACGGAACGGCTGCGGTGCTAAACGTACCCTATGTGCAAATTGCCGCCAAGACCGGTACAGCTCAAATTGGCGTTGCGAAAAATAAAGTGAATTCTTGGGTCATTGGTTTTTTCCCATACGAGAATCCTAAATATGCTTTTGCATTAATGATGGAGGCCGGACCTTCAACCAGCGGTATCGGCGCGTCTTCCATTATGCGGGAACTTCTCGACTGGATGTCTCTAAATACTCCGGAATATTTCAAATAAAGGGTATTAAACCCTTTGTTGCGACTTTGCTCGGACGCTGTGCAAATTCGGAAATTTGCACGCGCTCCTCACTCGTCGCAATAAAAATATTTGCATTTTGTGCGTCCATGAAATATACTATATCCATGCGCAAAGCACGAATACTTTTATTTTTAGGAATTTGGGTGGTGATATTGCCATACTTGGGTTTTCCGTCTTCTTGGAAAGATGTTTTGTCTGCTCTGGCTGGATTAGGACTCATCTATTTAAGCTACCTATTATATAAGGATTATAAGATGGAAGAAAATCAAGAAAAAACTTTTGATAATTTTAAAGAGAATAATGATACTGATGGAAAAATTTTCTAAAACAAGATATTTTACGACTACTATTTTACTGGTAGCTTTGTTTTTTCTTTTCGGTATTTATATCGGAGACCATAATCGCCCGGAGATAGATAAAGTGACAGGTATATCCGGGAAAGAAACACAGGTCATGACTCAAGCCGACTTTTCTCCATTTTGGAAAGTTTGGAACACTATCAATGAAAAATATTCGACCGCCGATAAAATAACCGACCAAGACAGGATTTATGGAGCAATTTCAGGCCTCGTAGGCTCACTCAACGACCCCTATAGCGTATTTTTCACCCCCGATGAGGCAAAGTCATTTAAGGATGAAATAGCCGGCAATTTTGATGGAATTGGCATGGAAATCGGCATGAAAGATAAAATACTTACGGTCGTCGCTCCACTTAAAGACACTCCCGCTTATAGAGCTGATATTAAATCCGGTGATAAAATTCTGAAGATTGATAAAACAGTCACGACGGGTTTAAGTATTGAAGAAGCAATTAAATTAATACGAGGGCCAAAGGGAACAGCAGTCACGCTCACAATTTTTCGCGGAGGAAATCAGCAGCCAAAAGAAATAAAAATTGTCAGAGATACTATCAACGTACCGACTCTGGATACGGAATTAAGAAAAGATGGAATTTTTGTAATTAAACTTTACAGTTTTTCCGCTAATTCCGCCAATTTTTTCCGCCAGGCGATGAAACAATTTGTGGATTTGGGAAGCGATAAACTTCTGCTTGATTTAAGGGGAAATCCAGGCGGTTATTTGGATGCGGCTGTTGATATGGCGAGCTGGTTCTTGCCAGGAGGAAAAACCATCGTAACTGAGGACTATGGCAACAATCAGGCGCCGGAAATATTTAGAAGCAAGGGTTATGACATCTTCAACGATAAATTGAAATTTGTAATTTTAATAGACAATGGTTCCGCTTCTGCTTCGGAAATACTCGCTGGCGCGATGCAAGACAACGGACGCGCAAAATTAGTGGGCAGCCAAAGTTTCGGCAAAGGCTCCGTGCAAGAGGTCGTCGATATCACTCCGAATACTATTTTAAAAATTACCGTCGCTAGATGGCTGACTCCGAATGGAACTTCCATTTCAGAAAAAGGATTGATGCCTGATTATCCGGTGGAAATTACTCAAAAAGATTTAGACGCTAAAAAAGATCCGCAATTGGATAAAGCGGTGGAGTTATTAACTAGGCCTTAGGCACTAGGCGTTAGGAATTAGCTAGAGCCTAAATTTCCTAAAGCCTAAAGCCTGTATTAATCATGAAAGTAATATTTTTACAAGATGTGCCGAGAGTAGGGAAAAGGCATGACCTGAAAGAAATAAACGGCGGCTATGCAATGAATTTTTTATTTCCCAGAAAGCTCGCCGAGCCGGCGACTCCGAGAGCTATTGTCGAATTGGAAAAAAGAAAGAAAAATATAGCAATAGAGAGGGAAGTGCAAGAAGACCTTCTAATGCGAAATTTGGAAGAAATAAAAGGCAAAGCTATCACCATAAAAGGCAAAGCAAATGACCAAGGACACCTTTTTTCAGCCATTCATAAAAAAGAAATTATTGAAGAAATGAAAAAACAACAGCATGCCGACATCGACGAAGAATTTATCGTTCTTGAAAAACCGATCAAAGAAGTAGGGGAGCATGAAATCCCGATTGAAATAAAAGACAAAAAATCTTCGTTTAAACTAGTAGTGGAGAGAATTTAAAATTATATTACATCAACTATTTTTTTTACCACAATGTTGCCGTTGAAGGAAGTTTTGCGTTTAGAGCCGAATTTGACTGTGCCGTCTTTGAGAGCGAAAAGGGTATGGTCTCTCCCTAAACCGACATTATTGCCCGCCATAACGACGGTACCGCGCTGACGGACGATAATAGAGCCGGATTGGGCTTTTTCCCCATCAGCCAGTTTAATACCAAGGTATTTGGGGTTAGAATCTCTTAAGTTTTTGGCGGTTCCGCCGGCTTTTCTATGTGCCATATTATTTTAATGTTATACTGTATATGTAAAAGAGAGTATACCCCCACACCTATTTTTTTGCAAGAGGTTTAAAATAGGTGTGGGGGTAAAAACAATTTCATGGAAAAAATCAAGCCAATAATAAAAAACTGCATAGAAAGTGACAAGGGGAAAGATATTTTGATAGTTATTATCATTGTTCTGGTTGGCTTGGGTTCATTTGAGTTGGGCAGATTGTCTAAGGAAAATAGCTCATCAGGCGTAAAAATAGAGTATCCAAATCAGGACGGAAACCAAGGAGCCAGCGCTATTTTGTCTGAAAATTTTTTACAAACAACAACTAAAATTTCTCCAACAATTCAAAGTTCAGCTGGGAAAAATTTTTTCGCTTCAAGTAGAGGAAGTAAATACTACACAATCAGTTGTTCTGCCGGTAAAACCATCAAACAAGAAAATAGGATCTATTTTACGACAGGGGAAGAAGCGCAACAGGCCGGCTATGCGCTTTCCAGCTCATGTCAATAAATCATAGTGTGTCGCACAATATATGTTTGGGTATATTCATAAACCCAAAACATAACGCAGATTGTGCAAACATCTAATAATGTCGCACAATCTGCTTTGGGACACTCTTTTTCAGCTATTGCTGAATTTTAAGATTATTAGCGGCTTTGTCTAAATCTGTCGGCTTGCCGTCGCGAATGCGCTCCATATTAGAAATAAAACCTTTCCAAAAAATATTTATCCAAACATCATTCCAAAGGTATGAGGCCGGTTGCGCTAAGTAATCATTCCACAAATTTTTACTGGTTACCCTGACATAGTTTATGTTTTCTTGACCAGTGGGACTTTCCACGACGGCTTTGATGCTTATATGAAAGTAACTTAACACTAAAATAATAACAACGGCTAAAACCAGGACCCCTAATATGCTTATCCCCTTTTGTTTGTCAAATTTTTTCATTTGATTAATTTATTTAAAAACACTATGAAATAATCCCACGAACCAATTTACAACATTATAATTATATTTTACCACAAATTATCAAATTAAGGCAAATAAAATTGATTTATTCAGTTGTTTGATTATTTAATAGGGATTGATTGATTACGTAAGGAGGCAAATAAGCCAAGACATCCAAATAAGCATTAATCGGCGCGATTGGAATCCTATAAATGCGCCCGCCACAAGAAACACTCGCTTTAGAATCCATTTTTGCAGCTTGTGATGCATATAAGGAAACATGTAAATGGGGGCCAGTGACATGTCCGGTAGCCCCGCTATAGCCCACGACGTCTCCCCTTTTAACTTGTTCTCTTTCATATGCTTTTATTAACGAAAGATGACCGAAGGTACTGGACAGGCCATTGTTATATTCTATAAAAACGAATTTTCCAAACGATGCTCCATAACAAGTAAGGTCAGTATTACCTACGCCCAAAACCGTGCCGTCAGCCATAGCCATTACAGGAGTGCCAACCGATGCGCGGAAATCCACACCGTTATGCGTTCCAGAAGCGTAAAGACGCTTAGCGGCGACAGTTTTGCCAAAAAGCTGAGTCACGAATATTTTATCTAATGGCCAGCTTAAAACTCGGCCCGATGGAAGCTTGGACGAGTCAATGATGAATTGCAGCTGCGCTTCATAATCGCGCAATTCTTTTTCAAACGCATCTCTTTGAGCAATTCTATCTTTTAATAATTTTTGATAATTGGTTTCGCTATTTTTTGTCTGTTTTAAAAGTTTGTTCTTTTCATTGGTATTTTGTATAACTATTGTTCTTTGGTCCGCCAGCTGAGATCGGAGCTTAGTAAGCTCATTTTTTGCATCAATCGTTATTTTCTTTGTGTCTTCTAACGCGCCTTTTATTTGTTTCAGCTTGACTATATCCGCTCTAATTCTTTCGCGCACCGTGACTATATTATCTATGTCATTCCAAATGGCCGTAAAATCATTATCGGACAATATATTTTCCACCATGCTATTCTGTTCAAATTCGTTAATGTTTTTAATTTCAAGTTTGACAGAATCTATATCATTTTTTATGGAATTCTCTTTAATGTTTATATCCGAACTCAGATTTTGTATTTTGAGATTTGTTTTATCAATTTTATTTTGAGTTACAGCAATATCCGCATTTAATTTTTTTCTGGTTAAATCAAGCTCTTTTAACATTTTGCTCAGGGAATTTTTTTGTTGCCCTAAATTATCAAGCTGCGCTTGATAAGCGATAATTTCCTGTTCCAACTTCCGGATGTCGGAATCTTTTTGATTTATTTTATTTTGAACATCCAGAGCAGTTTGTTGCGCATAAACTGAAGCGACATTGGCGGATAGAAAAATCGCAAAAGAAAAAATAAGTAAAAATAAGGGCAAAATTCGCAAAATAAATAAATTAAATTGCTTTTTGTAGTCGGGAGAGTGTTTCATTTTTTCCTAAAATTTCGGCTATAATGAACGGATCGGGAGATTGCTCTCTTCCCGACAATGCAAAACGAACCGGATGCAATAATTCGCCCCGATTATCTAAACTTTCGGTAATTTTCATTAGCGTGTTTTTTATATTTTCCTGGCTGAAATTTTCTTCACCCAATTCCCCTAATGCTTTTATCGCTTGATTTAAATTAGCGGATATTTTCTCCAGTGAAGTGTTTTTAAATAAAAGTTTTTTCTTAGGAAACTCCGGTCGCCTAAAGAAAAAATCCAACTCCCCTCTTTGCGCCATTTCTCTGACATCTCCCCATTTGGAAATCCTCTCTAAAATTACAGGAATAATTTTGGGGTTTTGCATATTTTCTGGCAGCCATTCTAAAATATTTTTACTTATTTCTTCTTGGGGTAATAATTTTATATATTCTTTGTTAAACCATTCCAATTTTTCCGGATTAAAAATTCCACCACCTTTTTGTATTTTTAAGATATCAAATTTTTTTATTAATTCAGGTAATGTAAAAACTTCCTGTTCTCCTCCCGGGTTCCATCCATTAAGCGCCATAAAATTTAGCAATGCACCGGGCAAATAACCCATTTTTTTGTATTCAATTGCTGGCGGGACAGATATATCTCGTTTTGAAAGTTTAGCCTTTTCTTTATTTAAAATAAGGGGTAAATGAGCATATATCGGTCTCGGAGCCCCTATGGCCTCTTGAATAAGAATTTGACGTGGTGTATTGGGGGCATGTTCTTGTCCCCTAATTACATGAGTTATTCTCATTTCAAAATCATCAATTACTGCTGTTAAATGGTAAAGCGGTTCATTTATATCGCGAGCTATAATAAAATCTCCCAAATCAGTAGTATCTACTGTTATATCACCTAAAACCAAATCGTTAAATGTAACTTTCTTATTTGGATTTTTAAAACGTATTACTTCATCCCTTTGACCTTCTTCTATTGGTGTTTCTTTAGATAAATAAGCAAACCCGTCATTCATCATTTTTTGTATATATTTTTTATAAAGTTTCAATCTGTCGGATTGTCTAAAAAACTTATCATATTTCAACCCCAGCCAATCAAAAAGTTCTAAAAATTCGTCCTCATATTCTTTTTTGGATCGTTCTTTGTCTGTATCCTCACTTCTTAAAATATATGTCCCGTTGTTTTGCCTGGCAAATAAAAAATTAAACAAAGCAGAACGAATTCCACCGACATGAAAATGCCCTGTCGGAGATGGCGCGAATCTGGTTACGACTTTATTGTCTGGCATATTCTATATAATAACACAAAAAATTATTTTTTCTCGTGGCTCAAAGCTATATTCACCAATTCGCGGGCGATTTTTTCCGCCGCGCCCGGTTTGCTAAAGGCTTTTGCATTTTGCGCCATTAATTCATATCCGGTTTCATCCCCTATTATTCTTTCAATTTCCGAACTTAAAATATTGGCGGTCATATTTATTTCTTCAATGACGCTACAAGCTCTGGCTCGTGCATAGCTGAAAGCATTTTTCTTTGAATGATTCGCATTTGAATTGGTGAAAGGAACCAAAATTGATGGCACACCCCAAGATGCTATTTCGAATAAAGTTGACCCGGCGCGAGAAATGATAATGGTCGCCGCGCCGGCCGCCATTTTCATTTGCAAAGGATTTAAAAAAGAAATGGGTAGATATTTTAATTTATGTTTGTTATCAGCGAGCACGACTTCAGCTTGCCCGGAAACGGTTTTAAAATTTTTTATGCCGGTCTGATGGATAATTTGATAATTTTTTGTCAGCCTCGGTAAGGCATCCAAAATGGTGTTATTTATAAGTTCCGCGCCTTGAGAACCTCCTAAAACTAAAATCACCGGTATGTCTGATTCCATTTTAAAATAATTCAGTGCTTCTTTGCGTGGTGCCGGATGCTCTATCTCGGTCATTATCGGTTGACCTGTCCAAGCCGTCGTATTTTTGGGGAAATAATCCGCTGCCTCCATAAAAGATACAGCGACTTTTTTGGCAAAATGTCCAGCCCATTTATTTACTCGCCCGGGAGCGGAGTCCGATTCGTGGATTAAAACGGGAATATGTAAAATTCTGGCCGCGAAAATCGTTGGAAATGACGCATATCCTCCTTTGCCAAAAACAACATCCGGATAAATTGAAAACATTTTAAAAATTGCATTAAGAGTGCCGAAAAAAACTTTGAAAATATCGGAAAAATTTCTAAAAGAAAAATAAGTGCGCATCTTTCCGGTATTTATTTCTTCATATGAAAGCCCATTTTCGGCGAGCATTTCCTTGTCATAAGGGCCGTCCGAAACATAATAGAGCTTGGCTCCGATTATGTGTTCCCGATCTATTATTTGATTGACTTTTTGGGCGACGGCGATAATTGGATAAAAATGTCCGCCTGTCCCCCCGCCTGTAAAAACTATTTTCATAATTTTTCTAATGTTTTTGAAATTTCGATATATTAAGCACAATGCCTATGGCCATAAGGTATACCATCAGCGAGGTGCCTCCTTGACTCATCAGAACCAAAGGCACTCCTGTTAATGGAAGAACCCCAGTAACAGAGGCAATGTGCATAAACGATTGCACTGCAATGAGTATAACAATTCCGGAGACTAAAAGTCCACTAAAAAGATCCGGAGAATTATTGGCAATCCGAAACCCGCGCAGGATAAAAAGTACGTAAAGGAGTATTGTGATAAATGCTCCCATAAAACCCAATTCTTCACCCAAAACAGCAAAAATGGAATCCCCTTGCGGTTCCGGAAGATAACCAAATTTTTGAACGCTTTGACCAAATCCTCGCCCTAAGACACCGCCTGATCCTAAGGCAATAAGCGATTGCTGAATTTGATAAGAAGAACCCCGTGAGTCCTCTGATGGATTAATAAAAGTTCTGACTCGTTCCTGCAGATACGGCGTAAGATAAACAAGAGCTCCGAGTAAAAGTGCCAATCCAAAACCTACGCCTAAAATATATTTAATAGGAAGGCCAGAAACAAAAAGCATTGATAGGCCGGTGATGGTAATTAAAATAAAACTTTTTGTATCTGGTTGTTTGAATAAAATGAAAGCAATAATTGCCAGCATTATGCCAAACGGCAGAATTCCGAATCTAAAATCCCGCACTCTGTTTTTTACCCAAGATAACCAGGCTGCAAAATAAATTACAAAACCAAATTTCAAAAATTCCACCGGTTGAAAAGAAATTGGCCCCAGTTGTACCCATCTTTCCGCTCCTCCATGACTCCATCCCAAAGAAGGAATAAAAACCGACGCTGTTAGCAGTATCGATCCTAAAAAAATTAAAAAAGAATACTGGCGCCAAAATTTGTAATTTATTTTCAAACAAAAATACATGCCCACCAGCCCCAAACCCAAACCAAGAATTAATTGGCTAAAAAGCACTGAGTAAAAAGTTTTTTCGTTTTTGGCTAAAATTCCCAGGGACGCCGAAATAAACATGGCAATTCCGATGAAAAGCAGAAGAAAGGTAACTATTAGAAAAAATCTATCCACTTTTTTTTCTTTCATTTTTTATCGACTGATAATTGCTAAAATTACACCAACAATAGCAAACACAACTGAGAGAATCCAAAAACGCATTGTAATTTTGTAAGATGACCAACCAATCGCTTCAAGATGGTGATGGATAGGCGTAAGCTTGAACAATCTTTTGCCTCTACGTAACTTTTTTGAAAGAGTTTGTAAGATAACTGATAAAGATGTGATGACCAGTGGTAAGGCGACGATGGGAAGAATAAAAACCGAATCGGTCAAAAATGCAAGTGTTGCCAAAGTAATCGTCAGTCCCATAATGCCCGTCTCCCCCATATAAAATCTGGCCGGCGGAATATTAAACCAAAGAAATGCGAGAATTACTCCGGTAATAACTCCGGAAAAGGTAGCGAGGTCTATTTGATTATTGGCAAAAGCTATGGCTGAATACGCGGCAAAAATGGAAGCCAAAACTCCTCCCGAAAGCCCGTCTAGGCCATCAATTACTCCGCCGGAGAAAGTTGCCAGCGCTACTATTATAAAAAATGGAATGATTAAAATGCCCAGATAAATTTCCCCGCCGAACGGAATATGAATAGACGTCATTCCCAGTTTATAAAAGAACCAAAGACCGATAAAAAAAGAAATGAGTGTTACGAGAAAAGCTTTCCATTGGCGCCAAGATTTATCGTCGCGGGCAAAATTGCCATTGCCATAAATTTGGATAAGGTCGTCCGAAAGCCCGATTAATGAGCCCAAAAGAAGCGTGAAAAACGGTATTAGGGTTTGATTGCGGCTTAAAAAATTCATTTTTTCCGTATTGACAGAAGGAAATAAAATCGAAATTAAATAAAATAAGAAAGTTGTTAACATAGCAGAAAACCAAATTATTATTCCGCCCACTCGCGGTGTTCTCAACTCTTCTTGTTCATTATGGATTTTTTGAAAATCAATTATTTTGTCTTCATTTCTGGAGTATTTTTTCCACATTTTGTATTTATAGAAAAAATGCGTCGCAATCGGGGTCAATAAAAGGGCTAAAAAAAAAGCTAACGCCATGGGCACAGAAATTTTAACTAAATTTGAAAGCATAAATATATCATATCATTTTAGCCGTTTTATAGAAATACTTGGTGAGTCATTCGCCTATTCGCGCGAATTAGAGATATGTTAATACACTTCCGCCTGATAACACTTTTCACAATAAACTATTTCGGGTCGGTCAGGTGAATACGAAGTTTCAAATTCCACTTTACATTTTTCTGCCCCGTGAAAATGATTTTCTTTGTCACACATGCATTTTCTATGCCAGAGTTCGAATGGATTTCTACGCTTAAGTCTCACATCATGACGGCAATAAAAACATCGCCGAGGAATCGGAATTTTCATTTTCTTGTAAAAAATAAGTTCATTCGGAATAATTTTATAATTCCTTTTGCAATTAATACAAGCCAGCACTTCGTCTAAGATTGAATCCTCTACTTCATCTATGTTGTCAGGTATGTTTTCTGGTTTTAATGTTTCTTTGTCTATTGTTTTTTGAATATTGTCTTGCCAATTAAATCCTTTCTTTATAGCTCCTTCTTTTGTTAAAGGAAAATGTTCATTCGCCTCGATTTCGTTGTAACCAAATGGGGATAATTCGGCCGGATAAAATTCACCAAATTTGTATGTATTTCCGATTTTATCTATATATGGCACATTATTCATTTGTTCTATAATTTTCGGTACAAGTTGTTCATATTCTTCTTTGGTATATTGCTTGTTGAAAATACAATATTTTTTACTTCTAAGTCCCACGCATCCAAAAAGTGATTTTGAAGAATGACAATGCTCCGTATATAAGACATCTTGATTTTTCCAAGAATAAATCCCGAATAAATTACGGCTTGATTGGTCACAAACTGCGCCTTCATAACATTCGCTCATTTCGCCTCCGCCGGACATATCATATGAATCTTTTACTCCCTCACCTAAATCGCAATATTTACAATTTTCTGATTTTTTTGTTACAAAACAATTTTTTAAATTCTTAGAATAAGAAATAACATCGCCAGTAATATTATCGGAATTTCGAAAATTATGTGCATATCTGCGAGGGCATTTTAAAATAAAATTATCGAATTCTTTTTGCATTTTTTCTACCCCAGAAAATGTATCAAGTTTATAGCTATTCAAAATTTTTTCATATTCTTCTTTGGAGTATTGTTTATTTTGAAATTGATATTTTTTATCACGAAGTCCGGTACACATAAAACAATTGGAACAATTCCAACAATCATATAAAAATTGCGAATCAATACAATTTAAACAAAATTGCGAATATTTAACCTGATAAGATAAACTGGTAATCATACATTCATAAAGCCACTCACTTTTAGATCTGATATTTATGCAATCCATCATATCTTTGCCTGCTAACATGAAATAACTATACATAACATTTTCAATATGCCAGGCGACAAAAACCATATAACAATTTTTCCCAAATGCAAAATCTTGCGTGTATTTGCAATTAACACTGGCGATGCCATCATCGTTTATTAAAGCCATATGCGGAACTTTTAATGAAAGTTCTTTTAATTGCTCAAAAAATGGACGAGAGAAATCATAATCTTGTCCATAATTTTTTGGATCCCAATTATCACTCCACCAACATTTATTGCAATAAACAGTAATGCCTGATTCTTTAGAATAAATTGTCACCACTAATTTTTTACATAAGTCGCATGTTCTATTATGTAAAGAGATGTTATTTTTCCACGCTAATCTCCTTTGGCTTCGACACTCCGGACAAAAAGTCGGCGGGGGGACTTTTATTTTTTCATAAAATCCAAAGTCATCCGGCTCAATCGTAAAGTCCTTTTTGCAATTCTGGCAACTCTTAGTTTCAGCATCCATATATTTATATTATAGTTCGCAGGATTACTTTGAAGCAAGCTTGGAAGCCAGGCCGGTATAATTTTCCGGAGTAATTTTCAAGAGCTCTTTTTTTATTTTATCGTCAATTTCGAGGGTGTTAATAAATTTATGAATATCGTCAAGCGTGACTCGTTTTCCACGCGTTAACCCTTTTAATTTTTCATATGGCATTTTTACGCCTGCGCGCCGTAAAACAGTTTGGATAGCTTCAGTGACAACTTCCGGATGATTTTTCAAATCTTCCAATGCTTTTTCTTTACTCACCATTATTCTACCTAACTGATTATTTAAATATTTAAAACCTATTAAACTGTGTCCAAAAGCCGTACCGATACTACGTAATACAGTAGAATCAGATAAATCCCTTTGCAGA
>Ga0315273_10007397_pt1 | contig 13755 bp, 12 predicted proteins | sample YL17G02_0_MG_FD_205753 | JGI IMG/M metagenome (GOLD analysis project Ga0315273, IMG submission 205753) | Sediment microbial communities from Yellowstone Lake, YNP, Wyoming, USA - YL17G02_0 | ecosystem: Environmental > Aquatic > Freshwater > Lake > Sediment | place: USA: Wyoming | collected... | reverse complement strand
GTTTGGTTCAGTGAACCATCTAGGTAGAGCGAGCAATTCAAAGTCGAAGCAAGATTGTCGGTTGCGCTGAAATTGAAATCCACTGTGGAAGAGTTCAATATGCTGTTGTTTGCAGGAGAATTCAGGGTAACGTTCGGTGGGCTGTCGATGGTGAAATACCAAGTAGCGCTAACAGCAGTGTTCGGCCCGTCATCTGTGCACGAAACGTTCCAGCTGTGCTGCCCGGGGGGTATGCTGGAGATCAGGAAGGTCGTACTTGTTCCATTCAATGAGGAGGCGTTTGTCTGGTTAAGGACGCCATCAAGATAGATCGAGCATTCCAAGCCCAGATCCTTGTCATCTGTTACATTGAAGGTGAAATTCAACGAGTTTGTCACGAAAAAGGAACCATTCGCAGGAGAAATAAGTGTGACATTCGGAGGCGTGTTGTCGTAAAACGCGTTAGGCTCGATAGAGAAAGCGATCTGCACGTTCTGGTCTCCGGATGTGTTGGTCAGCGCATTATCGCCGTAGTTTGAGATATTGGTATTGTTATATCTGAAGGATCCCATCCTTCCATCAGCGCTGTTGTCTATCCTTACTCCAAGAATTTTTATGAGATCAGTCTGGTCAGGGTTCTTCGCAAGGCCGATGAAACGGGTGTTCAATGAAAAACCCGTATTGGTGTTCGTAGTTCCGGTGCACTGCGGGGAACATGAGCGCCAGCTGATCTGGCCGGATTGTTCTCCCCAGACAAGGAGGCCTGTGGAGTTGCCATTCCATTCAACATCCGCTGGCCTTGTTCCGGGGTTTCCACCCATACTGGCACCAGCATTCGTGATGGACCATGTTGTCCCGTTCCAGAAAGCCGAGTACAGATTCCCACTGCTGCTAACTAGGGAAGTCAGAAGATAATCAGAGTTCGGATCCGATTTCATGGATGCCCAGAAAAGGTCATCGTTTCCAGGTGAAGAGAGATCAAAAGAGGATACCCCGCTCCAGATCGAACCGTTCCATATGCGGTAATTTACATTACCACTATTCCCAAAGCCTGCTATGACCATTGCCCTTCCTGAGCTATATGTGTATTTCGCAGCCAAGGCTTCGTAGGGGTCCGGATTCCCTGCCTTTGATACATCGCTCGATATTTCAACCTGATTTCCGAACGCGCTTCCGTTCCATATCCAGGCATTCACATGATAATTCGTGTTTTCCATTCCCTCAAGCACCAACTCCTTGCTACTGTCGTTGTGCTTCCTGTCCATGGATACCCAGGAGTACTGGACGTCAGACCCATGGCCAGTATCATCGATATAATACTCAGTGAGCCCGGAAAAATTTGCGATTGCATTAGGAAGGACCTTGTAGGCGAGATCCTTTGTGGAATTCGTGTTGTTGATCGCGTAGACGAGGACGAGATCTCCTGTGGCAGTCTCGAATTGGAAGTCATACCTTCTGGTCAGATCGACGTTTTCCACAGAGCCGATATCTGGATAGAAAGACCAGTGCGAAGTGGCTGTGCAGTTAATGGTGCAGACATAGGCATCGAGATTGGTATCGGTTCCGAGAGTTACGACAACGATCTTGTTGGTAGCCGTGGAGGAACGAATCATAACCTGGGCTAATTCGGATCCGCTGGATGGCAGCTCGACCTCAGGGCCCCAGCTTCCCACTCCCGTGGAATTCCAGAACCGGATTCTAGGGCAATTGGCGGCGTTACCACTTGAGCTGCAGATCGCTCCTGGATCCTTTGATCGGTATGCGGTGACCGCATCCGCGGCCTGCACAAGAGAAGCCACTAAAACCAGAAAGACTAACACTACCAATATGTGATGTCGCATGGGCTAGAAATCGATAATAAAGTTTTAATACTCTACGCCTAAGTTCCGAATAGAAATCGAGTGTTATCGCAAGTGTCGGTTTAGTAAAACAGCCCTAGTTTTTCCGGATTGAAATCAATTTTAAAGCATACGCCACAATATGCGAGCATGGCAGTTGGCAAAATCGAGAAATACATATTGGACGAGCTTCAGAAGAAGAAAGGCCTTCTATTCGCACTCATAGACCCGCTTGACTACAAGACACCTGAAGATGCAATTTTAACAGCAAAGAACGCGGACGAGGCAGGCGCTGATGTCATACTCATTGGAGGGAGCATGGGAGTGGAAGGGGAACCGCTCGACATAGTTGCAAAACGGATAAAGGAATCCGTGTCAAAGCCAGTGGTGCTCTTTCCCGGTAACGTGGGAACACTGACGAAATATGCTGATGCAGTCTATTTCATGTCTTTGCTCAACTCGCGAAACACTTATTGGCATTCGGAGGCGCAGATGCTCGCCGCACCAACGGTCAAGCGATACGGCATCGAACCGCTCCCTGCTGCGTACCTGGTTGTGGAGCCCGGAGGCACAGTCGGATGGGTCGGCGATGCGAAAAAAGTGCCCAGGGATAAGCCTGCTGTTGCAGCTGCATATGGTATGGCTGCTGAATTCATGGGATTCAGGTTCTTCATCACTGACGCAGGCAGCAACCCTGCAGATGGCCACATTCCGCTGGAGATGGTACGTGCTGTTAGGGCGTCAATCACCATCCCTTATATCGTCGCCGGAGGCATAAGGACGCCAGAGGAAGCGAAAAACGTGATAATGTCCGGAGCAGATATCGTACAAGTAGGGACAGCATTCGAGAAGCAGGGATCAACTGAGAAGATAAAGGCCATGGTGGATGCTGTAAGGGAAGGGGGATTCCTGAGGTGAGCTCCTTCAATGGAAAGAAATGTCATGATTGTTGGTTTTGTCATAGCTCTTCTTGCTTTGGGGGGAGGAATTTTTCTTGTCTGGAACTTATTCCAGAACCTCAAGGCATCATACCCGTGTTCGCTAGTCAAAGCCGACGACATCCAAAAGATATGTGGCTATGAAAATGTAACCACAACAATAGTTCCAGATGCACTCGCCTGTATATATTCAAGCCCTGAAATACACAACCAATCAGTCGGGAATTCTTTTCTCAGGGTAATAGTGCTCAAACCATATACCGAGGCAGGCACGTATGAGACTATCAAACAAGAATTCATATTTGAGAATGCCACCGAATCTTCCTCAGTTGTCGACGAAAATTTTATAGGAGAACGGTCTTTTTTCGTGGTTTATAAGAGCAAGACTGACGGCCGGGTTTTTTCAAACAAACTTGTGGCGTTCAAAGGAGACGCAATGATAATGGTGATTGCCTCTCCTCGCCCGGGAGCTAAAGAAACGTGCAACAATAAAGAAAAAATGGAAGAAGTTGCCTCTCTGGCCATCTCGCGCCTTTCATGATTCTTAAAAAAGAACCTAGTCCGGTTCTATGTGTATATTCACTTCCTTTATCTGCGGGACTGCGGCGATTATATTCTCCTTAAGATCATGCGCAATTGAATGCGCCTGCTTAATCCCAGTATGATGGGGAACGTGGATGTGCACATCCACCAGGATCTTATTGCCTGCATACCGTGCCCTGAGCTTGTGGAACCTTGTTATCCTGTCCTCGGCTATTAGCACCCCTTCGATGCGGTTCATGATATCCTGGTCAGGGCTGAAATCCATGAACACGAGGAATGAGCCCTTCAGCAGTTCGAACGATATGTAAAGCATGACCAAAGCGACAACAAATGCGGATAGCGGGTCCCCAAACACGAAACCGAACCTTACGAGAACAAGCCCGACGAGCACTGAAAAAGAGCTTATTATGTCTGTGGTGAAATGCGCAGAGTCTGCCTCAAGCGCCTGGCTTCCCCCTTCCTCTTTTGCAACATTGGAAAGCTTCTTTGATGTATAGTAGGCTATTGGGATGGAAACCAGCATCAGTGCAATACCCACTTCAGACATTTCCACTTCTGAAGGCACTGAGAGCGTCTGCCATGCCTCGAATATTATGATAAAGGACGTACCAGTTATCAGCAGTGCCTGGAGCATGGAGGAAAGCGTCTCGAACTTCTCGTGCCCATAGTGATGCGTCCTGTCACTCGGCTCTTCCGCTTTTCTGATACCCAGGTAGGCAAACACCGAAGCCACAAGGTCGAACAGTGAATGAGCTGATTCCGCGTAAAGCCCGATGCTGTTAGTTATGAATGCAGCAATTATCTTGCTTGCGAGCAGCCCGATGTTTACGAAAATAGAGAAACTTGCTGCCCCGAGCTTCTTTGGCATGGTCGTAAGTAAAGACAGGAGGTTAAAAAAGTTTAACTGATAATACCAAACCGGTGATTTTTTGGAGACGCTGTTCATAGAGTTTCTCGCACGGTCCGGGGCGATAAAGTTTGGAGAGTTCACGCTAAAATCAGGGAGACAATCCCCCTATTTCATATCCACAGGAGAACTGTGCAGCGGTGCGGTCTCATACGAGCTGGGAAGGTTCTACGCAAAAAAAATAAACGCTGTTTATGGAAATGATTTTGATGCCGTGTTCGGGCCTGCGTACAAGGGGATCCCTCTTGCGGTCTCAACAACCGTGGCGCTGGCCAAGGAGTTCGGAATAAACAAGAACTGGCTGTTCGACAGGAAGGAGAAGAAGACCTATGGAGACGCGAGCATGTTTGTCGGCACTGTGGATCACGGAGCAAAGATCGTGATCGTGGATGATGTTTTCACCACTGGCGGAACGAAAGTCGAGGCCATTGAAAAGCTCGGTAAGGCGCTGAAGGCGGAGATCAAGGGGATTGTTATCGCGGTCGACAGGTTGGAAAAGGGCATAAGAAGGAACGCGGTCATTGAGTTCACTGACGATACTGGAGTCCGCGTTGATTCCATAACCAACATTAACGAGATTTTCGAGCATTTGAAGAACAGGGATGTGGCTGGAAAAGTCTATGTGAATGATGAGATTTACGAGGCATTTCTTGCGTACAGGAAGAAATACGGTGCGTGAAAAGCTATCCCTGCATATCCAGGATTCCATCCTCAATCTTCGTGACTACGAGCCTAGTGCACTTTGCCTGGAAACCAAGGACTTGCGCAAAGCTCGGCTTCGTCCTTCCATTGTCACTGGAAACTAATTCCTTGATGTAGGTCCCTGCCTCTGTCTTCATCTTGAAAGTCGAGTGTCTTGGATCTTGTGTCTTGACGCAACTGAGCTCAAGCACTTTCCTCTTCCGGATAAGGTCTGCCCTGCGATGGGCAACGCGTTCAGGGGTTTGCTGCTCGAGCAGGACACCTGAAAGCGATTCGATTTTTTTGATTTCGCTTTCGCCAACGTCTTTCTCGAACTCGACATCCGCTTCGTACTCCTTGTCGAAATGGGACTCAGTAACGAGCTCGACAAAAGTACGGGCAACCAACTTCAAATCGCTTACTGAAACTTCTTTTCCTGAATCGATTTCGTTTTTTATTTTTTCGAGGTCGGTTTCGCGGACAGATGGATTTTTTATTTCCATGACAAAAGGCCTTCCTGCAGTGTTAGTTGCATCCACATCTTCCCTGCCAGAGGCATGCATAGTGTAATCATCCGAGCGAAATTCTTTTTTCAGAACGTCTCCGATCTTTTCCTCAACAGATTCGTAGTTCTTTCCCTTTCCCTTGCAGATTTCACAGCCCTTCCCCTCACATTTCGCGCACATCCACCTGCTCTGGGAAAGGCCAGGAACCAGTTTCTTGTATCTGCCAAAAACAAAAACAGGAATGCGCTCGCTGCTTATAACTGCTTTTTCTCCAGTGAAATCAAAAACAACACGGATATCCCCGTCAGTTTCGTATTGAAGGCCCGTTGATTTTGAGAGAGCTGATGAAATCTCCTTGTTCAGCTTTCCCTTGATCGATTCTGCTCCAATAAGATTCTTATCAAAATCCGATTCCTCCTGCGCCATCCACTCCTTTGGGATTTTGGTGGATATGGAAAATGAGGAAACTCCCTTGAGCAGTCCAGCGGCTTTTTTCAAAAGGGACGCGATTTTTTTTGGAGGGCTTTTCATACTCCAAGCTCTTTGTGCGGGACAGATGGAAGCCCGTGCTTGATGCGATAGCCTTCTAGGACCAGGAATGCTCTCTGCATCTTTTTTATTCGGTCGCGCGCTAGCCTGGAGTTCTCTGTCTTTTTGGCATAAAGGCCGAAGTCTGCCAGGGTTTTTGTGCTGTTCCTGGCCATGGCTTCCAGCACTTCGACGACAAGCCTTTTTCCCCGTATGTCATCGCCCCACACGCTGAGCGAGAGTGCAACCTGGTTGATAAAATGAGTCTTGTCCGACTCTGACATCACAGACCAGACAGTTACAATCTTCTGCTTTACCTCCTCTCCTACGTAATCGAATTCAATCATACAACCGCCTCCGTTTCCACCCAATTCTTCTTAAAATTCAGTTTCTCCGGATTCTTCACTGCAAGATCCAAAATCGCCGCAAGCTTGACTGCAAGAATGGTTGCACCCTTAGTCAGCCCAGGCATTTCCTCGACTTTCTGAGCGATCATCCTCTCAACAAGCTTCGGGATCTTTTCAGGGCCTGGCCCTTCTTTTTTCTTGGGTTGCGGAGCAAGTGCCATAAGATACTCCTCTATTGTGCCTTTTGGCTTTTCAGCTTCAAGAATTTTATGCAGGATTTCATGAAATGTAACTGGTTTTTCTACTCTTTTTTTTGCCAGGATTTCATATTCGCGCAGAGTAACTTCGTCAACCTTTGGGGTCCCGAAGGCAAGTTTCACAATTTGGGCGAATTGCCTGTCCAGCACTGTCTCTTTTTTCTTCAGTTCCGGCTCAGCTGGTTTTGCCATGCAATCAACCGGAGTTATATCGCTTGCAAGGATTAAAATATCTTTCAGATGAACAGGTCGAGCGTCTTCTGCCTGCCTCCGACTTTCAGGCTGTACTCATCATACCCGAGCTCTTTCAGGATCTTCATTACCGCAGGCAGTACCTGATTGTTCACATAGTAATCAGGATCATAATCCGTTGCATGCTCTGCCAGCTCTGCCTTTTCCGAAATGCTTTTTCCTTTTTTTGTTATCACGTAGGAGATCACGCTACCAGTCTGGATATCCATTCCGCGTGCGATTGCCTTGTTTGCAGCGCCAAGTTCAGGAGAAGATATCTCGTAGCCACCGCGCGGGTCTTTCTTCAGTTGGGTTATGATAGTTAGCTCTTCCATTGTGACGTTTCCCTTGATTATCCGGTCCACTGTCTCGCGGACAATCTTCACTGCTTTCTCTTTCGAACCATCACGAAGGATGGCCTCTAAAACAGCAAGCTGGGTTTTTTTCGCTATCTGCGACCAGTCCCTGCGCACAAGCTCGAAACCGCGTATCTTGATCCTGCCGTCCTCGCCAAGAAGGGCGTATTTCTTTTTTGCGCCCTTTTCCTGGCCGGTTTTTTTCGAAACAAAAACCCCTCTCGGATAAAACCCTTCGAGCTCGAGCTCCATTTTCTCAGGAAGATATGCGTTTAAGTCACGGACGAATTTCAGCACGTCATCCTTGGTTTTATTTTCCATAAGAAGAAAAGTTGAGTCAGTGTCTGCATAAAGAACTTTAAACCCTGATTTCTCCGCCTTTTCGATCGCCTCGGCTATATGCTTGCGGCCGTACGCTGTCACTGATTCACCGCACTCTCGCGAGTACCATCTTGAACGTGCGTATGCGAGGTAGCCGTAGAAAGAGTTCGACACCACCTTAACTGCTGTTGATCTGGCGAGCAGCATTTTGTACTCGTCCGAATCCTTATCTAGGGTTTTGAGCTGCTTTTTGATCTTCACGCGGAAGTCGATAAGGTAGTCCAAAACGAATGGTATCAGGCCGACTGGTTTTTTCAGAAACATCGCGCCAGTTGGGGAAACGTGCGCGTCACTTTCAGCTGCTTCCTGGACGAGCGTACCTGGATCAATATTATACGCAACGATTATCGAAGGGTACAGTCCCCTGAAGTCAAGCACAGCAATGTTTTCATAAACCCCAGGCTCAGGAAGCTTCACATATGCGCCTTGAATCTGGGTGGCCATCCTTTCTGCAATCGCTCCGCCCTCGGGCTTTGAAGGTATGACCATTCCTTTTCCAGCAGCCTCGTACATGAGGAGATTCTCCACAAGCTGGCCAGACGTTGCAAGCGAAGTATCATAGAGCGGAAGCCTTGCAAGCGCGGACAGCTCTTCCTCAATCTTAAGATATCGGTCACCGAGCTCCTTGACGATCTTTGAGTCAGTGAGCGCGTAATCAGCAAGCTCATCAATATCCCCGGAATCCCAGACCTTCCATATCTCTTTCCTGTTCATTGCCTTCTTTCTTTTACTCGAAAGATGCTTTGCAACGGATTCAAGCGTATAATCAGGCGTTTTGATCATTCCTATGTGGCCGAAGAACCGAATCATGGGGTAAATGTCAATGTGTATCCTGCCCGGGATCTTTACTCCGGTTACCATTCCACGCTTGCTCTGCCTGAGGCTGCCTTTCCTCCTTCCGATGTTCAGCCCTGCACCTTTTATTCTGGAGCGCGTGTCCAGATAGGGAAGGTCGAAATTCGAGCTGTTATATCCAAAAATTATATCTGGGTCCTCCTTCTGCACAATGGCACTGAAATCCTCGATCATTGATTTCTCGCTTTCGCATACTTTGATGAATGGGAGCTTGCCTGGCTTTGTTGTCAGCACACCTTCGCTCTTCCCTTCATAGCTGATCATAATTACGGGATCGATTTTGTCGCGTGGCGCGCCAAGCGGGTTGTAAGTCTCTATGTCAAACGCGAACGTGCTAAGCTGAGCATTTCCAGCTTCGCACGAGATTATCCTCTTGATTATCTTTCCCTCGCGCTCGTATTTGAGTACTCCTAAAGGAATCAGCCTGTGATCAAAAATAAACCGCCTTGCAAAGGGAATGGAAAATTCGTAACAAGGAAAAGGGATGTACTTCCTGAGCAGCGGGACATCGGATGGCTGCTTGCAGATTATTTTAATCAGTCTTTTTTCTTTTTGCCCGAACTGTAGCACTGCATGGCTTATGTCCTTCGGGCTGACTGAAAGGCCGTCCTTTGCATGGACGACCATGTTCAAAAGCTCTTCAGCACGCTCTTCCGGAACTTCTGCGTAAAAGTAGGGGTTGGACGGATAGTAAAGACAAAGGGCTTTTTTCTTTCCTTTCAGCAGGAGGCGGACGTAGGTCTGGTCTTTGCGCACAATATAATCCACGTCCAGCAAATAGGCCTTACGGATCATCATTGTATGGTTTGTGAGCAAGGAGTAAAAAAACGATCGGGCTGTCACTGCGGTATTGCGAGAAACGCGCCATTTACACCGCAATCGTAAGAGTGAAATAGAGGATCAAGATATTGGCAGGATTTATCATCTTGAACTCTTTGTTTCGCAGTTTGGTTAGTTTCACCGGTTTGAGGGTCAACGACGTCTACGCGCTCTCCAACCTCGAACCTTACAGCGTACATATTATAATATCCCTTGGAATCTTTTCCCACGACGCTTTCGTTACCGCATTTCAGAACTACCGTGTTAGGGGTAGTGTTGGGTTCAACTTTGCAATAGGCGTGATAAAGGTTGCGGTCAAAGCAGTATTTCACCTGGGAGAAAATGTCCTGTATCATTTTGACTTCCTCCAGCTCCTCATTAGTCAGACTGCACATTGCCATTGAGTCGCCATTATCAGCTGACATAAATACGTGCACAGCTCGCTGGGGATTCTTACTGTCAACAATGTTCAGCGTGAGAGTTCCGTCCTTTCTTAAGGATCCGGTGCATCTTACATCTTCGGAAATCGAAGGCTTCACTAATTCCTGTTCAAGCGGCCCGTAATGAAAAAAGTTTTCTGCAACTGCGCATTGTTCTCTAGCTGGCTGAAGCGACGATATTGGAGGAGGCTGAGGAGGAGTGATATTCCCAGAAGGCGGCTGCGGCTGAATGCATCCGAAAATTAACAAAGCGGCCAATGAACACACGAACAGAATTTTTGAAACGGTCATGGAGAGGATAAGGATATGCGAAATATAAAGTTATCGAGCTGTAAAAGTCGCGATTAGAATAAAGCCAGGCACAAAATTGTAGAATTTTGTGCGCTATATCCGTTTTGCCAAGCAAAACGGATTGCCGAACCTGGAATAGGTTCGCAATGGTAAATTATTAAATTTACAATGCAATGAAAAAAAGAGCTTAAAAAAGAAATTAGAATAAAAAGAAAAAAATATTACTTTGCTGCGCGGAGCGCAATCTCCTTGTCAACAAGCTCCTTGAGCACTTCCTCGTGAATGAAGCGCCTTCCGCCGACCTTCTCATGTGGTATCCTTCCACGGTCAAGCCTGCGCTCAAACGCGTTGCGCTTCAGCCTTATGCCATTCTTGTGCAGCTCCTTAACAGCCTGGCTAACAGAATGGTAGTTCGAGCTGATGTGCGTGAGTGCCTCCACTGCTTCCTTCGGGACAAGCCTTCTCGTTCCGAACTTCACAGATGGAACAGAACCCTTCTCAATCCTTCCGATGAATGCGCGGAAGTTGATCTCAGAGTTGGCTTTCTTGTACTCCTTGAAAGCCTCCTTCACTGTGTAGAAAGAGTTCTTTGTGCCGACCACATCGTCAAGGACCATCTTCGGAATGTATCTCTTCCTGCCGACCTTCACGAACGGGACAGTGCCGCGCTCGATCCTTCCTCCGAATGCCCTGAATGATATGTACACGCCGCTGTCCTTCAGATAGTCATAGGCGGAACGCACGGAGAAAAGCTCATGTTTTCCCTCGAGCTCATCCTCGCTTGCCTTCTGCCGATAAAGATCCTGTGCGACCTTGAAAACACCGGCAATGGAGCTGGTCATGCCTTTTTCAACGACGTTGCGCTTCTGCTTAATACCAGCTAGATCTATGGACCTGTATTTGTCCACGAGTTCATCTTCAATTTCCGTTTCAATTACGATTTTTTTCCCCCGAGGCATCAAATCACCTTATTTTACATTTTATAATATCCTTATTATGACCATATACGTACATTCTTATAAACCGAACTATTTTTAAACTATTGTTTTTCAATCACCCCCCTTTTTCATACGTAAAACAACCAATGCGATTAGCAGTATAATTACAACCCCGCCTGCAAGATAAAGGATAGTGTAATCATCCGAACCCGGTTTATCAGGCTGTGGGGGGGTAATAGTGTTGTTTGCAGCTGGTGCTGTAGGCGGGACAACAGTAAAACTTCCGCTCACTGTTGCCTTGTTACCCTCCCTGTCAGATGCATCTATCTTGAATTTCACTATGCTGTTTGGAGCAAAGAAAGGGAAGTCAACGGCAAAGTTGTCCTTGCTTAGGGCATAAGCCGAAGCCTTGGTCCATTCTGTGAACTCGGTCCCGGACTCAGTTCGGTAAGAGATTTCTATTGTAGAAGGGTCAACACCACTCGGGTATGCTCCCGGATCGAATACAGTTACGAACAGTCTTACTGTCCCTTCGGTCGGGATCTGGGTGACATTGGCAATAGTTGGCGAGTGGAAATCGAAGACCACCCTGGTTGTGTTCTCAACTTCCGGGAACATTGTGATATCTTTTGTCACTCCTTTGTAAGTGGCACTGAACTGGATCTCATTTCCGAAAACATCAGGCATTGAGTAATGGCCATCCGGCCCCAGCTGAGTTGATTTATTGAAAATGAAAATGCTTGCAGGAAGAGGGCTACCGGAATCATCCACAATATCCACTGATATTGAATGATAGGAAAGGACTGCAGCGTATGTCGTGTCACCTGTGATGTTCAGCGAACCAGTCTGCTTTCCATCCAGATAGCTCACAAGGTAACTAACCCTCCCAACCGGAGCATAGAGCACAGCATAGCCAGTTTCACCGATATTCCCATCCATTGTTCCGACGCTTATCTTGGCATTTTGTATTGGGCTGTTGCGCTGGTCCCGCACATAAAAAAGGATCGGGTACACATTGACCTGGACATCCACCGGATCCCCGTGCGCATTTGCGTATTGAATTATTTTTCCGGTTGTATTCGCAATAGTTGCGCTGATGTTGATTTTGCAATCAACCTTTGACTCAGAAGTCTCAGTGTTTTTGATATACAAGTGTGTAATGCCAGAGCTGTTTGTAATGAACGGACCGATCGTATGGAATGTGCCCTTGCCATCCACACCAACTGATCCGGTATACTGGAATGAAGCTGTAACTCCGGCTCCAGGAATTGGCCTGTTCAGCGCATCCAGCACACGAACATTGGTGCTGTCATTGAAAGAAGCATTGCATTTTGGAGTGTCTGTTGTCAAGGTGGTTTCAGCAAAAGATGCCACCGTCAGCAACGTGAGAATGAATAGCAGGAAACGGAAATTCATGTCTGTAGATGGAAAGCAAATATTAATAAACAATTCCATGGCGCACGGGTGCACTGAATACGACAATCAATGCGCTGGCCTGGATTTCCATTATATATTATATTTCTTTCGCACCACACAAGACACAAAACACGAGACTTCCTGGCGCGACCATAGTCTATCGGTTATGATTCGAGATTGCCAATCTCGCGGACCGGGTTCAATTCCCGGTGGTCGCATTATGAGAATAGTAGATGAAATTTTCCGGTACACATCTGCTATAGTACTAGTTCTTGCGAATATCGTCCCCCTTATCGGAGTATATCTCTACGGCTGGAGCGAGGCTGAGATACTGTTGCTGTACTGGAGTGAGAGCGCAATCATCGGCTTCTTCAACGTCGTGAAGATGCTGCTTGCGAAGGGGATGGTGAAAAGCGCACAGGAATTAAAGGGATGGAAACTGCAGGGCATGAGCAGCGAAGATATGGAGAGTATTGCCTCACGCTTCTCTAAGCGGACGGAGGCCGTGGCAGAGGCGCGAAAAAAGGAAGGAAAGGCGCTCTTAGACCAGCAAACGATAGCCCTCGCATCCATGGCAATGAAGGCGTTCATGATACCGTTCTTCATACTCCACTACGGCGGCTTCATGTTAGGCCACCTGGTGTTCCTGATCGCGTTCTTCGTGCCGCAGTTTTCCTTTTCCCTGCTCATGGCTGTGTTCATCGGCTTCGTTTCACTTTCCATTAGCCATTCTTATTCGTTCTTCAGCAACTACATCTCCAGGAAGGAGTATGAGAACGCCAACCTTGCTGTTTTAATGTTCCAGCCTTATACGAGGATAATCCTCATGCACGTAGCAATCGTATTCGGCGCGTTCATCAACACTCCCCTTGTGATACTGATTGTCGGTAAGATTGTTGTTGACCTGGTGAGTCATTTTGCAGAAAGGAAGCAGGTGCTAACCTCGCTTATGCAAATGCCACAAGACACGGTGTAGGAAAGAAGGCGTTTCCAGTATTGATATTTCGTCATCCGCCATACCCGAGTCCGTCCCTTGCGAAACGAATAAAAAGCCTCCTCTGACTTAATCTCACTATACGTCAAGTCAAGGGGTGTGCTATGCCGACTGCCGAAGAACTTCTTTCCATGCTGGACATAAGGCCGACAAAGGATATCCTTGCCCATGAGCAGACGATTTCCAAGAACCTGAAGCGCCTGAAGGAAGGCATGCTGAATATCGGGCATCTTGTTGACCCTCTAATCGTAGATAATATAACGAACGTAGTGCTTGACGGGAACCACAGGCTGAAGGTGCTTGAGATAATCGAGTGCCCGTGCGCAGCTGTGCAGGTTGTGGACTACAGCAACCCTGAGATCAAGGTCGGCACCTGGCTTCCTGCTGTGAAGAAAAAGCCTGAAGATTTTCTTAAGGCAGATAAGAACCTGAAGATCGAAAAAGTGGATGAAAAGGCAGGAAGAAGGGCAGTTGAATCAACGAAAGCGCCGTTTGTTGTATTGAACAGGG
>Ga0315273_10007396_pt1 | contig 13756 bp, 12 predicted proteins | sample YL17G02_0_MG_FD_205753 | JGI IMG/M metagenome (GOLD analysis project Ga0315273, IMG submission 205753) | Sediment microbial communities from Yellowstone Lake, YNP, Wyoming, USA - YL17G02_0 | ecosystem: Environmental > Aquatic > Freshwater > Lake > Sediment | place: USA: Wyoming | collected... | reverse complement strand
GGAGTTGAAGCCCGCGACGTCCGTGTCCTGGTTGAACGAGTCGGCATCGAGCAAGGGCGGTGCCCGCCCCGGATGCGGCGCGGGGACCTCGGTGGGCAGGTGCAGATGGTGCAGAATGCGCTCGATCACCGAGGCCTCTTCGATCAGCGCGATCAGCCGGAAGCGCCCGCCACACCGCGGACAGGCCAAAACGTCGATCCCGAATGGGTGCCACTCGGTACGAACACCGAGGCCCCTGCCGTGCCCGCAAGCGATTCTCAGACCAAGCGTTGTACTACTCCGTACGACCCAGTACGATGCGGGCCCGGAAGCCTCTTGCACAGCTACGAACCAGGAGGTCGCAGGTTCGAGTCCTGCAGGGCGCACCAATCGCCCCTCCATTGCACACCCGACCTCGTCCCGAGCGGGCGCGGCGAACCGCGGGGCCGGCTCTCCGAACTCACCTTCAGGGAATCTGACGAGCCGCGGCCGACAGGACGTAGGTCGCGCCGGCGGTCGTCTGGAACTCGACGACGCCCGGGCTCGGCGTGGACGTCGGGCCGGCGTTTCTGCGGGCGCAGGCCCGCCGACCGGGAGAGAGCGGCGCAGGCCCGGCCGCGCGGTCTGCGGATTGACAGGCCTCCCTTGTATTGTATATAGTATGCGTTTCGCGGCGGGCCGGCTCCATCGCGGGCCGCCGACGCGTCGCACGACAGGAGCCCCCATGCTTCGTCGCCTCGTCCTGAAGATCCACCTGTACCTGAGCCTCGCGTCCCTCGTCTTCCTGGTGATCGTGTCTGCCACCGGGGCGCTCCTGGTCTACCTCGATCCGATTGACCGCCTGCTCAATCCCCACCTGACCGTTGTCCAGCCCGGGCGCGAGCGGTTGTCGCTGGCGGCGATCACCGCCGCGGCGCAGCGGGCGAATCCCGCGCGGCGCGTCATCCGGCTGCAACTGCCCGAGCGGGACGACCTCAGCTACACGGCGCTGCTCCAGGACGGCACGCGCGTCCACGTGAACGGCGACACGGGCGAGATCCTCGGCGCGCGGCACCTCCAGTCCGGGCCGAGCTACTACCTGAGCAGCCTGCACACGAGCCTCCTCCTCACGAACCGCTCGTTGGGCCGTGGCATTGTCGGATGGGCCAACGTGGCGCTGCTGGTGATCTCGGTGACGGGGCTCGTCCTCTGGTGGCGGCGCAAGCTCTTCGTGCCGGGCACGAGCGGAGGGTGGAGGCGGGTCAATCTGGACCTGCACCACGTGTCGGGCGTCTACGCGCTCATCCTCGTCGTGGTCATCGGCGGCACCGGCGTCATGCTGTCGTTCCCGGCCGCCGTCAACCCGGCGGTGTGGGCAGTCACCGGTGCTCCGGCGCCGGTCACGCTCCCGAAACCGATCGTCCGCAAGGGCGCCGCGATGATCACGCCCGACCAGGCCGTCGAGGCCGCGCGGGCCGCGCTGCCGGGCGCGCGGCCGACGTGGGTGGGGGTGGGGCCCGTCACGTCGGTGGACCTGAAGTTTCCGGAGGACGGGACGCCTGCGGGGCGCAGCCACGTGTTCCTGGATCCGTACACGGGGCAGGTGCTGCTCGTGCAGAACACCCGTGCCGCCCACGCGGCGACGGCGGTGCGCAACGCGACGCGCATGCTCCACACCGGCGACATCTGGGGCTGGCCGTCACAGTTCGCCTGGTGCGCGGCGTGTCTCGCGCTGGTCGTGCAGGCGGTCACGGGCCTGCTGATCTGGTGGAAGCCGAAGCAGGCGGCCGCGGCCGGCCGGCGCTGACGGGGCGACCGGGCGCCGGGCAGGCCCATTCGGACGGGACTGACTTCGATTTAATATTGTATACCATATGCCGTAGCCACGCTCCGTCACCGAGACCAGCAGACGCCGTTCTTCAAGGAGTTCCCCATGTGCATCTCGAGACGAGTCCTGTTCCTCGGCCTGGTGGCCATCGTCGCCTGGGGCGGGGCCGCCCCCGGATTCGCCCAGACCCGGTCCTCCATCACCGGAACCGTCACCGACTCCAGCAAGCTGCTGCTCCCCGGCGTCACCCTGACCCTCAGCAGCCCGGACATGGTCGGCGGCCCGCAGGTCGCGGTGTCCGGCGCCGATGGCTCGTATCGATTCTGGGAACTGCCCGCCGGCACCTATCTAATCGCGGCCTCGCTGCAGGGGTTCCAGACCGTCAAGCGCACCGACCTGCGCGTCGAGAACAACGCGCGGCTCACGATCGACCTCGAACTCTCCCCGTCGGGGGTCGCCGAGGAGGTCACCGTCAAGGCCGTCTCGCCGACCATCGAAACCAGGACCGCCGCCGCCAACCTCCGCATCGACGCCGACTTCATCCAGTCGAATCCGCCTGACGGGAACATTCCACGCAGCGGCTACGACATCCTGCTGAATGCGCCGGGGGTCGCGACGACGCGGACGGCCTTCGGCAGCACCGGGGTCAACAACCTGCAGATCGACGGCGTCTCGTCCGCGTCGGCGCAGATCGGTAACGTCGCGGGATCGACCCTCGCACCCGACTGGATGCAGGAGGTGCTGGTCGTCGGCCTCGGCGCCCCTGCCGAGTACGGCGAGACCGCCGGCCTCGTCTCCAACATGATCATCCGCTCGGGCAGCAACCGCTTCTCCGGGCTGTTCAGCGCCACGTCGGTGATCCCGGAGTGGCAGGGCGACAACACGATGGCCGGCTGCCCCGACGCATGCCTCCTCCCGCCCGCACAACAGGGCCAGAAAGGCACCCAGATTCTCGGCACCATGATCTACACCGCCCAGGTCGGCGGACCGGTCCTGCAGAACAAGCTGTTCTTCTTCGGCGGCTACAACTACTACCGGAACAAAGTCATCCAGCCGTTCGCGCTCTCCACCACGCCGCAACTGGAGACGTTCCCGCGCGGCATCCTCAAGGTGAGCTGGGCCGCCAAGCCGAGCGTCAGGGTGGAGGGCTACCTCGAACACGACGTTTCTACCAACAGCAACGCGGGCGGGAGCGCCACGACGAAGCCCGAGTCGATGTTCGACAGCTACAACCCGAAGACGACGTACAACCTGCGGGCCACCTGGACGCCGACCAGCAAGACCGTGATCGACGTGCGCAACGGCGGGAACAACTTCATCCAGCAGCTCTGGCCTCTGTCGCACACCTGCGCCGAGGGCCCGCTCGCGCATCGCGACAGCTCCGGCATGAACTCGGTGAACAGCGTCTCGGGCTGCAACGTCCAGAAATCCAACCGGAACATCACGATCGCCACCGCGACGCAGTACGCCGAGCACCTGCTGGGGATCAGCCACGAATTCAAGGCGGGTGTCGAGTTTGAGCGGTCCTGGTACCAGACCGAGAACAGGCTCGCCGGCGGCGGGTCCTACTTCGATCTCAACGGCGCGCCGAACCAGAAGACCCTGTTCGAGGGCTCGATCACCGAGGGCACCACGAAGCGCTTCACCGCGTACCTCCAGGACAACTGGGTCCTCAACAAGCACATCACGCTGCAGCCGGGCGTGCGCTACACCAGGGACCGCGGTTCCGTGCCCGACATCCCGAACGTGTTCAGGACCGACTATGTCGACGCGCGTCTGGGTGTCGCGTGGGACATCGCCAGCGACCACAAGACCATCGTCCGGGCGCACTACGGGCGGTACCGGGACGCCGCCTACACCATTCTGTACGACTACATGGACTTCTCGCGCCAGTCGCCGACCTACGTCTACACCTACAGCGCCGCCACCCAGATCTGGAATCTGACGAGCACGAGCATTCCGGGCAACAGTCGCCTGACTCCGGGCGACCTCACGCACGCCTACCTGGACCAGTACCTGATCGGCGTCGACCGGGAGATCTTCACGGACATCTCGCTCTCGATGAACTACATCCACCGATCCTACGAACACATCTTCGCGTTCGACGAGCTCAACCGGACGTGGACGGAGTACCCGACCGGCGTCCTGGATCCCGGGCCCGACGGCAAGCTCGGCACCGCCGACGATGGCGCCCTCGTCTTCGGGTACGTCCGCGACGGTGCCACGGCGGCGTCCCAGCTCATCACGCCCAGTGACGCCACGCGGTCGTTCGACGGGATCCAGTTCATCGCCCGCAAGCGGTTCTCGAACAACTGGCAGGCGCAGGTGGCCTACACGTATTCGAAGACCTTCGGGCGGGTCAGCAACATCAGCACGAACGGCTACGCCCTCGGCCCGGACACGGGCACGAGCGGCCAGTGGGTCAACCCGAACACCCGGATCAACGCGGTCGGCCGCGGGCAGAACGACAAGCCGCACGTGTTCCAGGCGAGCGGCATGTATCGCCTGCCCTGGTTCGGCGGATTCAACGCCAGCGGCAACTACCGGCTGGAGAGCGGCGCCGCATGGGGCCGGACGGCGGCTCTGGTGTTCCCGTCGCCGACGTCCACGCAGACGATCCGCATGGAAACGCGAGGCACCCGGCGCATGGGCACGCAGCACATCCTCAGCGCGCGGGTCGAGAAGACGTTCACCGTCAAGCGCTATACGACCGGCGTGTTCATGGACATCTTCAACCTGTTGAACACCGGCGCGGCCACGGCGGTCAACGAAGCGTCCGGGGCCAGCTTCGGATTCGTCACCGCCCTGACGGCGCCCCGCAGGTTGCAGTGGGGCGTACGGGTGACCTTCTAGCAAACGGGGCCCGGAGGGGCCCGCTCGCCGGCGGGCCTCCGACACCGAGGACGACATGTTCCGACGGATCCGACGCGTCACGCTGACGCTGCATCGCTGGGTGGCCCTGGCCGTCTCGGTGCTCGTGATCCTCATCGCCGGCAGCGGGGCCATCCTGGTGTTCGAGAGCGAGATCGATCGGGTCCTCAACCCCGGACTGTCGTACGTCGCCTCGCGCGGCCAGGCGGCGCCGCTCGCGGCCATCAAGGACACGGTTGCGCGGGCCTATCCGAAACTGCGCGTCCTGAACCTGTTCCTGCCGACCGACCCCGCGTTCTCGATCTCCGTCATGATGTCGGACGGCACGCGCGTGTTTGTCGACCCCTACACGGGGACGATCCTCGGCGCACGCCACAACACCGCTTCGCTCATGTACCAGGTCCACCAGCTCCACACGCGGTTGCTGGTGCCGGTCAAGGTCGTGCGGCCCGCGCCGAACCTGCCTGCGCGGCTCACCCGGCTCGGCAACGAAATCGTCGGGTGGGGCACGGTGGTGGTGCTGTTCCTCACGCTGAGCGGCCTGCTGGTCTGGTTCCCGAGAATGACGCTGACAGCCGCACGCGGGTCGCGATGGATGCGATTCAACCTCGATCTCCACAACCTGACGGGGATCTACGCCGTCGTTTTCGCCGTGATCCTCGCGGTGACCGGCATCGCGATTGGCTTCGAGGCTCCCGGCCGGTTCGTCCGGAACCTCACCGGCACCCCGGCACCCGCTCCGCCGGTCATGGTCCGTCCGGAAAAGGGCCGGGCCATGATCTCCGTCGACGCCGCGCTGGCCGCCGCGGCGGCGTCGGTACCCGGCGCGGCCCCTGCCTTCGTGGTGTTGCCGGCTCCGCCCGCGTTCACCTACTTCGTGTTGCTGCGCTTCCCGGAGGACGCCACGCCCGGCGGGCGGACAAAAGTCTCGGTGAACCCCTACACCGGGCAGGTGGTCGAGCGAGTGACCTCGCGTGACGCGCTCCTCGGCACGCGCATCCTGAACGCGATGCGTCCCTGGCACACAGGGGACATCTACGGCTGGCCGAGCCGCATCGTGATGTTCCTGGCCAGCCTGGCGATCGTGGCGCAGGCAATCACCGGCGCGATCGCCTGGTGGGCGAGAACGTTCAGGCGGGCCGCGGCGTAGGGCGCCCTCGACGAAAAGAGGCACCGATGAGCGCAAGAATGTGGACAGCCGGGACGGTCTTCGTGCTCTCCGCCGTGGCCGGCCCGCGGCCGCCGACGATCGCCGTCGGCCTGAACTTCACGAGCACCACGGCCGCCACGTCGCACACGAAGGCCCAGGCGCCGGATGCGAACGGAGGCGTGGGCCTCGACCACGTGGTGGAGCTCATCAACGGCGACTTCCGCGTCTACGACAAGCGCACCGGCACGCGCCTGCTCGAGTTGACGAGCGACCAGTTCTGGGACAAGGCGCTCGGCCCGGTCCACGGGCCGAACCCCGACAACAAGGACCCGCGCCTCGTGTTCGATCCGCGGGCGAAGCGGTGGTACGCGTCGGCCCAGCGCCCCGCCAGGGGCGACACCAGCGTCGTCATCGCGCGGTCCGATGGATCGGACCCGACCGGCGGCTGGAAGGGCGTGTCCTTCTATGTCGACGCGGCGCGCGCGCCGAACACGTTCGGGGACTTCGATCAACTTGGCTACAGCGCCTCCGCGATCACGCTGTCCATCAACCAGTTCACGATCCGCGACGACGGCCGGCCCGTGCCCGCCGGGCATGCACTGTACTCGCTGAAGCGCAGCGACCTCGATAAGCCGACGCCTGTGCTCACGATCGACCGCCGCGATCACCTGCCGGATTCGCGTACGGTGCCGCCGGCGATCGATCACGACGGCACGACGCGGGGCTGGACGTTCTGGGGCCTCGGCAACGCCCGCGACGCGGCGACCGACCTCTTCGTAAGGACGGACCTGTCGGGGGATCTGGCGGCCTGGCGCCTGGACCTGCGCGAAACCGTCGTCGGCAACCAGCCTGGCGCGCTCCTGCAGAAGACGAAGGGGGCACCGCTCTCGGTCGCCCAGCCCGGCGGGCATCCCGCGTCCACCCAGGGCAACCAGATGGCGCCGGTCCACTTGGTGAACGGCGACTTCTGGATGGTGCAGGGCGTCGTCCATCCCGAGGATGCGAAGCGCGGCGCGGTCCGCTGGTGGCGGATCCGCGCCTCGGACAACGCGATCCTCGGGGAGGGCATCCTCTCGGACCCGACGCTCAGCCTGCTGCACCCGTCGATCGCGGTCGATCGGGCGGGCAACGTCGTGATCGGCTGCAACGCGACGGGTGGTGCGCAGTTCCTCAGTGCCTACGCGATCGCCGGCCGCGTCACCGGAAGCGCCGTGGTCTTTGCGCCCTCGTTCACGCTCCTCAAGGCCGGCGCGGGGGAGCATGCCGCAGACTCGAGGTGGGGCGACTTCACGACGACCGTGGCGGACCCCTCCGCGACCGGGACGTTCTGGACGTTCCTCGTGTTTGCCGACGCCGACGGCCGCTGGGCGACGCAGATCACCCAGATCAAGGTGCCGAAGTCATGAGCGCGGTCTTCGCCATCCGCCGATGCCTGCGCCACGCGGCCGCCGCAGGCGTCGCGCTGCTCACGGCGGCGACGCTGGCGCCAGGCCAGACGGCGCCCGCGCCCGCCGACTACAGGCGCGTCCGCGACTACATCCTGGATGCCGTCGCGAAAGGGCGATCGCCGGCCGTGTCGGTCGCCGTCGTCAAAGACGATCGGGTCGTGTGGGCGGAAGGATTCGGCCTCGCTGACCGGGAGCGGAAGATCCCGGCGACGGCAGATACCATCTACTCGCTCGCGTCGGTGTCGAAGCCGCTGACGGCCACAGGGCTGATGGTGCTGGTCGAGCGCGGCCTCATCGACCTGGACGCGCCCGCCAACCGGTACCTCCCGGGAGATGCGGCGGCTGACCGGCATCCGGATCCGCCTCTCGATCGCCGCGGACGGCACCGCGGAGGCGAGCTTCAACGGCCAGCCGCCGATGAAGCTGACCGGCGTGACAATCACCGACACCGCCTTCAGCGGCACCGGCAAGGGCATCCTGTTCGCCCAGCCGGGCCTTCTGCCATCCCGGATCTGAACTTCACGCTGACCCGACGAGACAACCGCCTGACCGGGGTCTGCTCGGCTTTCCTGCAGAGCTTCTTCACGCTGCCGCACTTCGTGACGGTCGAGCGGGACACCCCGAGGCAGTAGCAGGAGGCGCCATGAACATTCCGCGAATGTCAGCTGCCGTTGCGGTGCTCGCCCTCTGCGGCGGCGCCGCGCTCGCCCAGTCCGCCGCCCCGCGTCCCGACCAGGCGCCCACGCCGAAGTGGTTCCGGGGCAACATCCACGCGCACACCAGCGCAAGCGATGGCGACAGCGCGGCGGCTGACGTGGTGCGGGTGTACCGCGAACTGCAGTACGACTTCCTGGTCCTGACCGACCACAACCTCGTGACGCCCATCGACGGGCTGCTCGACGCGTCGATCCCGGCGCCTCCGCCTCCGCCGCCACCAGCGCCGGGAGCCGCGCCGGGCGTGGTGCCCGCACCCGCGGCGCCTCGCCCGTTCCTGCTGATTCCAGGTACCGAGGTGACCGGAAAGGTCGGGCAGAAGGCGGTCCACGTCAACGGGCTGGGAACGACGGCCAGAGTGCTGCCCTCCGGCGGCGACACCGTGCTCGACGCGCTGCAGCGTGAGGTCGACGCCGTCGTCGCCGTCTCCGGACTGCCGGTCGTGAACCACCCCAACTTCTCGTGGGCAGTCACGGCGGCCGACCTGAAGGCCGTGCAGCGCGTGCAGCTCTTCGAGCTCTACAACGCGCATCCCCAATGCAACAACATCGGAGGCGGCGGCGCGCCGGGGGTCGAGGAGATCTGGGACGACGTGCTGTCGACCGGCCGGACGCTGTGGGGTGTGGCCGCCGACGACATGCACGACCTGAAGCGGCCGTGGGCGCAATCCGCCGCCCGGCCCGGGCAGGCGTGGGTCATGGTGCGCGCGCGCGAGCTGTCGCAGGACGCTCTGTTCGACGCGCTGCGCCGAGGCGACTTCTACGCCTCGACCGGTGTGGAGCTGCTCGAATACTCCGTCACGGCGACTGGCATACGAATCGCGGTCAAAGAGAACTCGATGCGGAAGTATCGCGTGCTGTTCATCGGGAAGAACGGCCGGACGCTGAAGGACGTGCCCGCGAGTTCCGCGGAGTACGCGTTCACAGGTGACGAAGGCTACGTGCGCACGAAAGTCATCGAGTCGTACGGCAAGCTGGCCTGGACGCAGCCGGTGTTGGTTGCCGCATCCCGGAAGTAGCAGCCCCGGGCGCACCCGGGACCGCAGGTGCTGGCGACGCGCCGCATCCGGAGCCGCATCGCCCGCGAGGGACTCGGTGAGAGATGAGGGACTACTGCGTGGGACGCGCGAACTGGAACGCCAGGCAGCGCCAGCCATCGTTCGTACGCGTCCAGACCATCGTGCCTCGCGTGATCTTCAGCGGGTCCTTCTCCCCGGGTTCCGCGGCCGTGTACATGAGCATGGCTGAGGCGGGCGCGATGGGGATCACGGTCAGGACCTTGAACTCGGCCGTGCTGCCGCGCGGCTGACCGGCCATGCGCGTGCGGAACGCCGTCCAGCCCCTGACGATCTCGCCGGTCCGGGTCAGGACGATGAAGTCGTCCGACTTCCAGAGGTAGCTCATCATGCCGTCGAGATCACCCCGCTTGAAGGCCGCTATCCAGTCCGTGAAGACGGCCGTCACCTCCTGCGTTACCGCCGCCTGCGGCGGGCTCGCGGTCCGAGCGGTGGTGGTGACGAAGAGGGCAAGAGTGGCGGCCACCAGGACCACCACGACGCCTCGGCGAGCGGCTCGAGCGGGTGCGATCAGGCGAGTCATGCCAGCAGATGGTATGCAAATTCGAACCAGACGCCAAGCGTCCATGGAGGGCCGACAGTGAAACGGGTGAGGCCAGCCTTCTTCCTCCTCGTCGTCCTTGTCGCGGTCGTCGGGGCCGCAACTCCTCGGACCGCCCAACCTCCCCAGGCCGGGTCTGGGACAAGGGAGGAGCGGCTCAACCGCATCTTCGCGCCGTGGGATCGGCAAGACTCGCCCGGCGTGGCCGCGATCGTGGTTCAGAACGGGACCGTCCTGTACTCCCGCGGCGTCGGCATGGCGAACCTGGACGACCGCGTGCCGATGACCCCACGGACCGTCTTCTACGTGGCCTCGCTCTCGAAGCAGTTCACGGCAGCGTGCATAGCCACGCTCGCGCTCGAAGGCAGGCTGAGCCTCGACGACGACGTGCGGAAGTACTTCCCGTCGCTGCCGGACTACGGCCGGACCATCACGATTCGTCACCTGATCCACCACACCAGCGGCCTGCGCGACTACTTCGCCCTGTGGGAAATCGCGGGGGCGCAGCCAGGAGGACTACTTCAGTAACGGCGACGTGGTGCGCCTGGTGTCGAAGCAGCGGGGGCTGAATCATCGAGGTGAGGGACTGGTTTCCGGGCCGGCGTCAGGCTCAGGAGGATCCATGACACGGAAGGTGCTGATGGGCGTCGCGGTGGCGTACACCGTCGCGGCTGTTGCCGCACAGGCGCAAGTGAAGGTCGGCCTGACGATCGCGGGGACCGTCAAGAAGGACTCGCCGACGCCGGCCGCGACATGGTGCCGGTGGTCGGCCTCGACTAGAAGGGACCCGTGGCGGTGATCTGGGGGATCCCGACGGCCCGAAGCACGACCAGCGACCTTCTGCAGCGAGCGGACTTCACCGGCGACGTGGCCGCCTGGAAACTCGAGCGCACGACCACGAACGTGGGGGACGCGCCAGCGAAGGCGCTTGAGCGCACCACGCCCGGGCCGATGACCGTACCGCAGCTGAACGGCCCCGGCCTCTTCGCGGTGTCCAAGCAGCCGTCGGTGGCCTATCTGGTCAACGGCGAGTTCTGGGAAGCGCGCGTCGTCGGCATCGACGACCGCACCCGGATCGGGATCCGCTGGTGGCGCATCCGCGCGTCGGACAACAGCGTGCTCGGCGACGGGATCCTGGTCGATCCGACGCTCAGCCTCATCCTGCCCTCGCTGGCCCTCGACGGCACGGGCAATGTCGTGATCACGTGCGTCGGCGTGAGTGCCACCCAGTCGCCGGGCGTGTTCTGGACCTTTGTGCCGCACGCTCAGGCGAACGGCGAATGGTCCGTGCACATCGCCGAACTGCGCGTGGAGCGCAGGTCGAAGTAGGTCCGGCGAACGGTGCGGCCTACCGCGATCCCTTGTGGGCGCTGGTTGAAGTCGGCCGTGGCGCGGGCGAGATCCCCATCCGCGAGCGGTGAACCGCGACGCAGGGAACGCAAAGGTCCGTGATATCGTCAACGGCGCTATGAAGACTCCACTGAGCACGCTCTCGATCACGCGGCTAACCCTGACCGGGCTCGCCTGCGCAACCATGCTGGCGGCGGCGGTCCTGCGCGGCGAGGAGGCCGCGTGGCCGCAGTTCCGGGGGCCGGACTCCAACCCCGTCAGCACGAACGTGCGGCTGGCAGAGCAGTGGGGGAAGACGCAGAACGTCGAGTGGTCGGTGGAGATTCCGGGGCGGGGGTGGTCGTCGCCGATTGTGACGGGCGAGAAAGTCCTGACGACGAGCGTCACCACTGATGGCCCGTCGAAGCCGCCGCAGATCGGGACGGAGTACAGCAACGAGTACGTGGCGGAGTTGACGAAACAGGGGCTCTCGCAGGCCCAGGTCCTCGAGAAAGTGACGGCGCGCGACATCGAGTTGCCGAGCGAGGTGACGCTCCATTACTTCCTCTCCTGCCGCAGTCTGAAGACCGGAAAACTGGAGTGGCAGCGGGAGTTCTACACGGGACGGCCGCCGGGGGGCCGGCACCGGAAGAACAGCTTCGTCTCCGAGACGCCGGTGACGGACGGAAAGTCCGTCTACGTCTATGTCGCCAACCTCGGCCTGTACGCCTTCGACCTGAAGAGCAAGCCGTTGTGGTCGACGCCGCAAGAAGCCCTTCCGATGTACCTGGACTTCGGGACGGGGAGTTCGCCGGTGTTGGCAGGTGGGCTGCTGGTCATCGTCAACGACAACGAGAAGCAGCCCTTCATCGCGGCCTACGACACGAAGAGCGGTAAGGAGGCGTGGCGCCAGAACCGCGACGTCGGGACTGCGGGCAAGCCGGGGCCGCGGTCGGCGTGGGTGACACCTTACGTGTGGCGGCACAGCGGCCGAACCGAGATTGTGACCGTGGGAGCGAGCGTCGCCATCAGCTACGACCTGGCGGGGACGGAACTCTGGCGGATGTCGGGGATGTCAGGGGCGCCGATCCCGATGCCGTTCGCTTACGCCGGACTGCTGTATGTGAACGGAGGGCGCGGGCGGCCGCTGTTTGCCGTCCGGGCGGGGGCGGCAGGCGACATCTCGCTGAAGCAGGGGGAGACGTCGAACCCGTATGTGGCGTGGTCCGACCCGCGCGGCGGCACCTACCTGCCGACGGCGGTGGCGTACGAGGGGGCGCTGTACTCCGTGAGCGAGACCGGCATCCTGAGCCGGTTCGACGCGAAGACCGGGAACCTGACCTACAAAACGCGAATCGATCCGGCGGCGACCGCGTTCAGCGCCTCTCCGTGGGCCTACCACGGCAGAGTGTTCTTTCTGAGCGAAGAGGGGCAGACCTTCGTGGTGGAGGCCGGGGAGACGTTCAAGCTGCTGCACGTGAACACACTGGACGACATGGCGCTCGCGTCACCGGCCGTGGCCGGGGACCGGTTGCTGGTGCGGACGGAGCAGCGGCTGTATTCGATTCGCCGCGCACGCTGAGGTGACGCTCGCCTGAACCGTCCCCTGTGCACAGGCGGGCGTTCAACCTTGACGATAGCAGCCGGGTCTGCCAGGCCGAGTTGACGTGACGCCCCTTATCGGGCGGCCCGCGGCCGCTGCACGCGTGGCCAAAGCGGGCGACCACGCCGGATCTGCTCCGGCTCATCGATCAACTCCTCGACGACCACACGGACGGCCAGGTGGTGGAGATCCTCGACCAGCCGTCACCAACCATGGATCAGGTGCAGCATGACCAGCACGCGTTTGGCCTCGATGTGCTGGCGTGTCCGCGCTGTGGAGGGCGCCTTCGGCTGATCGCGCTGATCGACGAGGCGGCCGTCATCGAGCGCATCCTGCGCCATCTCGGCCTGCCGGCCGAGATCCCGGGCACCCACCCGGCGCGGGCACCGCCCCTCCCGTTCGAGGGCCGTTCCCGGCGCTACAGCGTGGACGAGATCGGGGTCGACCCGAGCGGGTGATCGGGGGCTCGTCTGGACGGACTACACACACCAAGTGGACGCGTCGTTCAGTGACAGCCTTCGCCGGAGGTCCGCCCGTTCGCGGCTGCACCGGTGGCCGGACCGGCGCCGCACGCCTCCGCCGCCGAACATCCGCTGGAAAATGCCGCCCGAGGGGTCATAATAAGCCCTGTGTCTGAGCCATCCGGTGCTCGGGGCCTCCGGCCCGGGGCGTCCGATAAGGGGCGTGACGTCAACTCGGCCCGGCAGGCCCGGCTTCCTATCGTCCGTTCGACGTTGATTTGCCTCGTTGTGATTGGGCCTGATCCTGCTATGCAGATCTCCGCATCGGCGGATCAGGCCCAACGGGCTGCCAGCGAACCTGAGACCCATGGTTTCAAACGTATGTCGCCCGACCCATAGAATGGCGTTGAGAGTTCCAGTGCTGGTGCTGGTTCGCGCCGCAACAGCGATTCCCGTTGAGTTGCGACCGCTGGGCCGCGCAACGCTCGGCCTCACCATTCAGGCGTCCGACGTCGTGGCCAACATCGCGGGGTACGTGCCTGTGGGCATTGTGCTCGGGGACCTGGGTGTGGTCCGAGCGGTCATCGCTGCAGCATTGATCTCGACCTTTGCCGAGACCGGCCAACTCGGGATGATGCACCGCGACCCCTCAGTCATCGACGTCGTTTCGAACGTTATTGGAGCGATCCTGGGAGCAGTCGTCAGCATGCGCTGGAGGATTCGCTCACCCGAGTTCAGGCTGGACAAATGGAAGGCGGCGGTCGCGGCGGCCCTTGCG
>Ga0315273_10007395_pt1 | contig 13756 bp, 11 predicted proteins | sample YL17G02_0_MG_FD_205753 | JGI IMG/M metagenome (GOLD analysis project Ga0315273, IMG submission 205753) | Sediment microbial communities from Yellowstone Lake, YNP, Wyoming, USA - YL17G02_0 | ecosystem: Environmental > Aquatic > Freshwater > Lake > Sediment | place: USA: Wyoming | collected... | reverse complement strand
CGCCAAGAGGTCACAGCTTCTGCGCTGGATGTCCTCATCGAGCAACTTACTGGGCGATTAAGACTGCGCTGGCGCTGGACGGCAGGGATGGCTTTGTCCTGGGTGATATCGGTTGTTATTCGCTGGGAATGGGACCCTCCGGTTTTTTCCAGATGAAGACGCTTCATGCCATGGGTTCCGGAACCGGATTGGCGTGCGGGTTCGGCCAACTGGAACACTTCGGCATGGAGCAGCCTGTAGTGGCTGTCTGCGGGGATTCTACTTTCTATCATGCGGCCATGCCTGCCCTGGCCAATGCCCATTATAACGGTGCCAATTTTTTATTGCTTCTTCTCGATAACAGCGCCACAGCCATGACCGGTTTCCAGCCCCATCCTGGCACCGGCTCAACGGCAACAGGAGGGACAGCGCCGATCATCGATCTCAAGGCGATCTGTGAAGTTTTGGGAGCCCACGTGGAAGTCGCCGATCCTTTTGATGCGGAGGCAACTGTTGAGACGATCCTGAGGCTTATTCGAATGGAAAGAGGAGTTCACCCCGTTAGAAATTCCAGCGAAACATTAAACCACGCTGCAGCCGCCGGCCCACGAGGGCCTCTGGCCCGGAGGGAGCGGGGGGAAATTATTTCTAGCGGGGTAAAAGTGCTCATCCTGAAGAGAGAATGTGCGCTGGTCAGTGGAAAGCGTCAGAAGAAACTTTTTCGGGTCGAGGTGGATCAGGAGCGATGTTTGGGAGAGGCGTGTGGGTGTAACCGACTCTGCACTCGGATCTTCAAATGTCCTGGATTGATGTGGGATCAGAATGCGGGCAAGGCACAAATTGACGAGGCGATCTGCAACGGATGCGGAGTATGCGCGGGAATCTGCCCTGCCTCAGCCATCCGAAAAGAGGCGGTGTCAGGGGGAGATGTGGTATCCTGATACATTTCAACATAGAAGAAAGTGTGAAAAAATTGGAGGACTCTGCCTCGGCCCACAGAGCTGGGCGTTTTGAAAAAACTTTAGAAGGCGGGTCATTAGATGTTATGGGTAACCTTCGTTTTCAGTAATGGAGCGGTATGACCCAGGTTTAGGCAACGTAGTTTAATATAAGAGGTTCCGCCCCAAAGTTTTTCCAATCCCCCCAACTCTGTTGGCCGGAACGATGTCGATTCTGGAAATGGGATTTTTTTACACCTTCTGAGGCATTACGTTTCGACTGAAGAGAAAGGCATTCATATGATGTTCCTTCCCAAAGATCCATTTAATGTGATCATCGGCGGGGTTGGCGGACAGGGGAATGTCCTGGCCTCACAGATCCTGGGCGAGATGCTTGTTGCCAAGGGATATGTCATCACGATCGGAGAGACTTATGGCGCCTCACAGCGTGGAGGCTCAGTCATGAGCCATCTGCGGATTGCAGAGAGAGAACCGTTTTCTCCCCTGATTCCCGAAGGGCAGGCTGATCTTCTCATCGCTCTTGAGCCGGTTGAGGGTCTCAGGATACTTGCCCCTTATGGAAATCCAAAGATCATGATCCTTCTCAATACGAGACCCATCCATCCCATTGATGTCATCTCCGGAAATGCCACTTATCCGGAGGTTTCAAGGGTGATCGCAAAGATACAGGAGCTGAGCAGACGGGTCTGGACGCTTAACGCTACAGAGATTGCCCTGGAGATGGGCGACCCGATTTTTGCCAATATCGTCATGCTCGGAGCGCTCTCTGCCATTAACGTTCTGCCCATTGACCGGCAGGTCTTCGAATCGGTAATCAGAGATTTGCTTCCCTCCCGCACGATGGATGAAAATATGAGGGCTTTTGAAAGAGGTGGAGAAGTGGTCGAGGAGTTTCACCCTTCGAGAGCCTCAGGGTGATCGGTATCATATTAACCACAATATCAACTAAAAAAACAAGACCGAATTTCTGCTGGAGTTGATCCCTGTGAATAGCGACACAGGAATGACATTTTAAGTTTCATCCAACAGGTGTTCTACCGAGGGGACACTCCATTCTCACCCTTTTTCTGTCAAGGTCTCCAGGATGCCTTTCAGGTAGCCGATGGAGCGGCTGGCGATTGTCTGGGGATCGGGATCGAAATTGAAGACTTCTACAGAGATGTAGCGCTTGTATCTATTCTTGACCAGGGTTTTGAGAATCGGTGTGAATGTCGTCTCTCCAAAACCAGGTCCCCTGCCATTGGCATCATTGACATGGACATGATAGAGCATCCTCGACTCCAGGGCCCGGATGAGGGCTTCGGGCACCGATGTCTCCTGCGCAGAGGCACTTCGGCAATCCACGATCATCTTGAAATTGGGGTGTCTGATCTCTTTCACCATTAGGAGCGCTTCTTTCACGGTGTTGATGAAATTGGTGTTGGCTTTTGTAAGGGGTTCGATGCAGTAGGTCACATTCCTTTTTCGGGCCGTCTCAAGACATGCCTCGAACGTCTCTCTGGCACGATCCCAGGACTCCTCAAACCTCCAACCCTCCTGAACGGTTCGCTGATGAGGAGAACCGTGGACGAGGACTTTTCCTCCGATGTCAGCGCAGAAGTGGATGAGGGCTTCGATATATTCCTGAGTCTGGATCCGGATATATTCATCGGGGTGATTGATGTAGAGCCCTTCGGGCTTGACAAGAAGCCAGTGGAGGCCGACGATCTCAATCCCGTTATCCTCTGCGGCGCGGCGGATCGCATTTCTTTTCTTCGTTGATATCTCGGTTACGGAATCAGCAAGGGTGAAGGGTGCGATTTCCACTCCGTCGTAACCTAATTTTGCTGCATACTCAAAGACCTTTTCAATAGGCCATCCCTGAAAGAGTTCATTACAGATTGAGATCTTCATTTGATTTCCTCCAGCCATCGTTTTTCGATCTTTTTCAATTTTTCAAGTTGCGTTCCGTTCAGATGTTCCGGCGGCGGCGTTCTTAAAAGGGATTGAACGCGTTCCTCCGCCACCATGGTGAGGCTTTTACTTCCCCCTTTTTCCCAGAGGGCCCATCGTTCCCGGCTCAGGAGATTCGAGATCCGCAATTCCTCCCGGAAGTGATTGTAAGTATGTTCACTCTGAAGATAGGCGGCCTGATGCTTGAGCTCTTTGATCACTGGCACCGCCATCTTCTCTTCATTGACCTGAATACCTTTCCAGGAGCGAAGAATTCCGGCTACGATTTCATCGTCAATGACCGCCTGTTCCGGAGAGAGGGCGAGGGTTGCATCCAAGTTCCCGATTCCCCAGATGAGGTTGACTCCTCCCATTGCATGGAGGAGTCCCAATAGCGTTTTTTCGTAGGAAGCCTGAGCATCCGGAATCTTCGACTCTGTGCTCATCCAGGAGGCTGAAGGAAGATGATGAAAATGGGCGATGGCGCTTCCAGCCGCCCCTAACAGCCCTCCTTCTGGGGCGCCGGTCAGGGTCTCTGCCGCCTTCATATCGAAGGTGTGGGAGAAACCGAGATTGAAGACGACGGGTCTCTGAGGTTCGAGGAGCTGGGCAATCACCACCCCGCTCAATGCCTCTGCATTGGCAAGGACAAGCGACCCTGCCAGTGTCACCGGACCGGTTGCTCCTGAGATGACCTCAGAATTGATCATGAGGGGAATGGCGTATCCCGAAGAGACACGAAAAACCTCAAGAGCCGAATCCGACCAGCGGAGAGGGCTGACGCATGTAAATCCGAGGCTGAAAATGGGATGGTCCTTCAACGATCTTCCTTCGAGAAGGACGTCCGCCATTTCAAGGATGACCTCTATCCCTCTGGGTGTGAAGATGACAGGGCGAAGATGTTTTTGGGTATGTTCTGCCATGGCCCTAAAACCAACAAAGTCTCTGGCTGCAGGGGGATAATCTGAAAGGTTTGTGCCCACGATGGCATGGAGATGGGGTAACTGGGTTGCCACGCGGCAGAATTCTACGTAGGATTCTCTTGTGAGTTCTCTCCTTTCACTCCCCCGGAAATAGTACATGGCATTGCCAGTCCAGAAGAGGGGAGTTGCTCCAGGGGTAACATCCACGATGTTTCCCTTAAGATCAGCAAAACGAATAGAACGGGGAGCCTTCTTGAGGCATTCTTCAATCAATGTGGATGGAAAGAAAATAATGGAGTCCTTGCCTTCTTTCACTCCGGCTTCAAGGAGGAGGATGCGGATTTCGGGGTGGCTTATCTTCACGCCCACCTCGGCCAGCACCTCTATGCTGGCTTCATGGATCCGCCGGACCTCCACCTGAGATATGACGCTTTCGAGCAGTCCGCTCACTTGCAACCTCCACTATGTGGAAAATGGTTTAGCGCATAGGGCATAGCGTAACGACAAAAAACTGAACCCATTTTCATAATTCCATGATCCTTGCTTCGGCAGCCGCGGGTGGTTCCCCGCTCACGGAGTATCACTGCGAACGGGTACAGGTCTCCTGGGGGGCCGAGGGAAACGTCATCCCTTGCGGGACCATAAGGCGACAATCCTTGATTTAATCCCTCTTCCCAAACTGGTCGGTCCCACGAGGGAAAGGACAAGGAGACCGAATAAAACGAGAGAAATGGGTCGGGTAAAAAAGGGACTGGGATCTCCCGCTGTGATCACGAGTGCCCGGCGGACGTTGTCTTCGGCCATGGGCCCGAGAATGAATCCGAGCACAAATGGGGCAATCGGGTATTCCAGCTCCTGGAGGAGTACACCCACCAATCCGAACCCGAACATCACATAGATGTCAAAGAGCCGGCCTGAAAGGGCATAGGATCCCGTGACACAAATGATCAAGACTGCGGGCATGAGAACGTTCCGGGGGATGAGAAGCAGGCGTACCATCTGCCGTACCCAGAGTAGACTGAGCCCGAACACGGCAATCGTCGAAAGCATCGAAATGGCAATGATCTGGCCCACCACGTGAGGCTGTTCAGTAACCAGTAGGGGGCCTGGTCGTATGTTGTGAATCGTCAGTGCGGCGAGGAGGACGGCTGCTGGCGCACTTCCTGGCACGGCCAAGGTGATGGTGGGAATGATGTCTCCGCCGATGCACGCATTGTCTCCGGTTTCCGCTGCGATAAGGCCTTCGATTGAGCCTTTCCCGAATTCTTCAGGATGTTTGCTCCTACGCTTCGCTGTAAAATAAGAAAGCCAGGCTGCGGTGTCACTGCCAACGCCCGGGATGATCCCAATAATGATGCCGATGACTGATGAGCGGAGAATAATCCAGCGATGTTTGAGAACCTCGCGGAACCGGGGAACGACGCGATCGACCTTGGTCTGGATAACCACCTTCTCCCGTTTCCGGATGGCATTGAGCACTTCCGGCACCCCATAGGCCCCGATGAGCACCGGAATAAGGGAGAAGCCTCCGGAGAGCTGAACGAAATTGAAGGTGAATCGCGGGATCGCGTGGATGCCGTCGTCGCCCACGACATTGAGGAGCAATCCAAAAAAACCGGCGATCCAGCCTTTGATCGGGTCATTGGGAGCGCAAAGGCTTCCGGCGACCACCACACCGAACACAGCCAGCCAGAAAAACTCCCACGTGCCAAATCGGAGGGCGAGTGCCCCCAGGAGAGGAGTGAAAAGCGCAAGACTGATAAATCCCATGAGCGTGCCGAGGGTAGATGCGGTCACAGAAAGCCCGATGGCCTGAGCGGCTTTTCCCTGCAGAGCGAGGGGATATCCGTCGAGGCATACGGCGGCTTGAGCAGGCGTTCCAGGTATGTTGATGAGAATGGCGGATCGGCTTCCCCCTGTGACCGATCCCACGTAGGCTCCGAGGACGACCGCGATGGCCTTCTCAGGAGCCAACGAAAAAGTGAGGCCGGTCAGAAGACTGAGTGCGGTGGTGGTTGTGAGACCGGGCATCATACCGAAGAGGATGCCTGCCTGGCATCCAATGACGACATAGAGCACGGTGACGGGATCCAGGAGAAGCCGCCACAGTCCATCTAAAATGCTGAGGATATCCATCGATCACCCATCGATCAGGGAAGCATGATTCCGAAAATTTTCGTGATGGCATAAGTCACGACAACGACAACAGCCGAGGCGATGATTGCCGGGCGGAAGGCGTCCCAGAGCCTTCCTTCCCGAAAGACCGTGCCTAACGTTAGGATCAGGCCCACTGAAGCGACTAGGAACGGCACCTTACCCAGGAGAAGAATGTACACCAGGACGATGGCCACGGAGCCAAGAAAGCGTCCCATCCCCCAGAGGCGGAGCCTCCCTCCCCAGCCTATGGGTTGAACAACATTCTGTCGGTTTCTCAGCCAGCCGCGGAATCCCCGGTACGCGACGAATAGGCTACACCCTCCCAAACAGATTGCCATAACGAGGGCAAAAATGCCCGGGGAGGTATACCATACCCACGAAGAGGACTGAAAAGGAATTCGCAGGGCCGCGAGAGCGAAAGCAATGCTGACGGCAATCAGGAGGAGGGCTCCGAGGAAATCGTTTAAATCGGTATTGGCCTCCCTTGGAGGAGGGGCAAGCCCATCCTCCAAGGGTCTCTTTTCAGCTGAGTCCATGATTACTGTTTCGGGATCTTCAGATCTGCGGGCGATTTAACAGCCAGCCCTGCATCGGCCAGGATCCAGGCTTCCTTGCGCGCAAGTCGTTCCGTCAGCTCGGCAGCCTTTTCGCCGGAGATAGAGATGGCAATGCCTCCCTTCATTTTGGCGTAATCCTTCACGGCTTTTGTTGCTGCCGCCTTTTGGAATGCCTCCTCCAGAGCCGCGAGGACGTCCTTCGGCAGATCGCGCGGTCCCATCAAGCCAAAATACGAGCCGTAATCCTCGAATTTTGAAAGGGCCTTCGTAACGGACGAAATCACTCCGTACCCTTCAATTTCAAGAGGGTCCTTAGTCGATACGGCGAGTGCCCGCAGTTTGCCGCTGCGCAGCATTTCGGCGACCTCAATCGAAAGCTGTGGAACCATCTCTGCCTCCCCAGAAGCCACTGCAACGACCGCAGGGGCGCCTCCCGCATAGGGAACATGTCGGTAGGTGATGCCGGCTGCAGCTTTGAACTGCTCTATGAAATAATAACCGGAGCTTCCTACACCAGCCGTAGCCACCGTCACGGCGCCGGGCCGCGCCTTCATGGCCGCGACGAGATCTTCAACGGTTTTAAAAGGCGAATCGCTCTTTACTGCAATCACATTCGGCGTGTACATGGGGAGGAAATAAACCCAGTCACGATGCGTTTGTTCCATTCGGCCGAGTACCGCGTAGCTTACAAATCCCGCCGTTGCATTGGCAGTCAGCGTATACCCGTCGTGAGGACGATCCCATGCTTCCTTTGTGCCGATGGCTCCCGCCCCGCCCGGGGTGTTGACGATGACCATCCTCTGGCCGAGGATCGGCTCCATTTGACCGGCGATCATACGCGCCGTCGTATCCGATGCACCACCCGCGGGCCAGGGAACGATGATGGTGATGGGCCTTTCAAACTTGAATTGGGCTGAAGCCAGAGTGACAGAAAAGAGAATCAAAAAACCAATCAAAAGTGTGATTTTCCACCTTCCCATAGGTTCCTCCTTTGAAAATGATTTTAAAAATGATAATACATAATGTATAATGTTTTCAGTATTCTTGTCAAGAATAACCCCTTGTCCCCTTTTTAAAAGGTGAAACTCATTCGGATGAGGCGATAGGACGAACGATTTCGGAGAACGGGAGATGGGTCAGGAGATATTCTCTTTCGAAGCGGAGAAATTGGAAGTGAGAGTATATGAGCCCTCCCGTTGGAAGGTCGAAGACCTTCTAACGGGGTTTACCTAATCGATCCCTTCAGCCAGTTTTAACCTTTTACTCCGCTCATAACGACAGCCTTGACCATCCATCTCTGGAAAGCGAGATATAACATTAAGATTGGGATAATGCTGACCATTGCTCCAGCCGTCGCAAGATTGTGTTCAATGTAGTACATTGTATTGAACGAGGCCAACCCCAAGGTGATTACCTTCATCTCCTCGCTGTTCGTAATGACAAGAGGCCAGAAGAACTCATTCCATGTCCAGAGAAATTTGATGATAGCCAGGGCAGCCAGAGAGGGCTTTACCATTGGCAGAATAATACGGAAGAATATACCGATTTCCGAGGAACCGTCAATCCGTGCTGCATCAATATAATCATTGGGGATGTTAGTAATGGCTTCGCGCATCAGGAAGACGCCGAAAGCGCTGATAAAGTGGGGGATCATCAGGCCAATATAGGTATTAATCAACCCGAACTGAACGACCCATTGATAGAGCGGAATGACAATGGCCTGGAAGGGGACCATCAGGATACAGATGATGCTGAAAAACCAGAACTCCTTTCCAGGAAAGTTAAACTTGGCAAATCCATATCCTGCCATGGAAGAAAAGATGAGGCTGGTGATGGTACTGACACCTGAAACGAAGAAAGTGTTCCAGAGATATAGATGAAAGGGCTGTCGTTTGAAAATTTCAATATAATTTTGAAGGTTAAATAAATGGTCGGGCAAGAAGGTCAAAGGAACCCTCAGGATTTCTTCAGGCCGCTTTAAGGAGGTCAAAAACATCCATAAAAAAGGCATGAGCATCAGGACTGCCCCAGAAACCACCAGAGCCGTCAGGATCCATGAGATGGTCTTTCTTTTTATTCTCAGGTAGGGATCGTGCCTTCTATCCATTTTTTACCCGGATGAAACCCTCATGAGCATTTATATGTTAATAAGCGGTTTTTCTTAAAAAGACCCACTGGATGATGCTGATGGCCAAAAGGGAGATAAATATGAAAACCGCAACCACAGAGGCCTCACCAAACTTAAACCACTTAAACGCAGAATCATAAAGGTACATCATGATGACCCGGCTCGCATTAGCCGGACCCCCTTCGGTTGTTACGAAGACCTGGTCGAAGACCTTAAAGGCAAAAATCAATTCAATAATCAGAACCATGATGATCTGGTTGTTGAGCAAGGGCAAAGTAACATATCGGAAAACCTGGGAATCCTTTGCCCCATCGATCTTGGCAGCCTCCTGCAACCTTTCTGGAATGCTCTGAAGGGCTGCGAGAAAGATGACCGTATCGAAGCCAACACGGAGCCAGATATTGATCGTCGCTAAGGAAGGTATCACCTGAGAGATGCTGCTCAGCCATTTCTGGGGCCTGATTCCAAAGAAGCTGATGATGTAGTTGGCAAGCCCGTAGATTGGCTGGTAAATCCAACCCCAGATCAGGGCAGCCGCGACCAGGGAGATCACCAAAGGCATAAAGTAGGTGGCACTCAGGATATCTCGGAACCGGTGGTTTATGATTCGGTTGAGAAGCAAAGCAACTCCCAAAGCCAGTGTAACCGTCATTGGAACGGAGAGAATGACGAAATAGAGCGTGTTTCTGACCGTCTGCCAGAAGAAGGGGTCAGTAAAGACCATTTCATAGGGCTTAAATCCGACGAACCTTTCAGGACGCCCCATTCCGCCTTCAAAAAAGGAAAGTCTGATGGATTGAAAGAGAGGATAGAAATAAACACCCCCAAAATAGAGGATCGTGGGCAGGACAAAGGCAAACCCGGCCCGCTTCTGCCAGGCCGTTGGAGTTGCTCCAAAAATTATTTTTCTCAACCCTCTGACTCTATCACTCTTTACCATTAGGTCACTCTCAACCCTCTCACCCTTTCCATCTCGGAGGAAAGGGTGAGAGGAAATCCGCCATGGCAACTTACTTGAGCATCCGCTCGATCCGCATGGAGGCTTCCATCAAAGCCGTCTCAGCATTCTTACGGCCAAAGAGGACATCTAAAATGGAATCCCCATAGGCTGTTGCAATTTCATTGCACTTTGGATGGTCATAATGAGGGCCGGGTTTCCGCTTGAGCATCTCTTTCAAGGCATCGTAATCTGGCCGGGCCTGCATAAATGGGGCATCGAAATTTGCTGTTATCACTGGAGCCATGTTCTGTCTTTTATGTCTTTCCAATTCCCGCTCCTTCGTCCAAATAAACCGATAAAAATCCCAGGCCAGCTTTTTGTTGGGACTGTGTTTATAGACCATTTCCGAAAAGGGGAACAGTGTCCATGGCCCCGGAGTCACTTTCATGGGCACTAAAGGAAAGACTTTAAATTTTACATCTGGACCATGCTTCTGCACATAGGGCACTCCCCACGATTCGCGGGTCATCATGGCGGCTAATTTCTGGGAAAAAGCATCTTCAGGATTCCCTACTTCAAGGCTGACAACCTTATGTTTGTGGACCATATCCCCATAAAAGGTCAAGGCTTCAATGGCGTTTTTACTATTGACGATTCCCTGGGCCTTTTTGTAATTCAGGTCAACGAAAACAGCATCCCAAGGATGAAGAAAAGGAAGGAATTTATCCGTGATTCCCATTGGGTGACCCTTGTAGCGGACGCCATACCCACTTCGGATCACTTTCCCGCTGGCATCATATTTAGTCATTTTTTTAGCATATTCCAAAAGTTCTTGAAGATCTTTCGGAGGTTTATTCGGATCTAAACCCGCCTCCTGCATCATGTCTGTATTGATATACAGCAGTTGGAAGGACCCACCATCTGTGGGAAGTCCAAAGCGAACCCCTTTAAACACCCCTATCGTTTTTTGGAAATCAAAGACGGCGGCATCCACATTCTTAGCCAGGTCTTCAGGCATCTTATCGGCAAAATCATAGGTTCCCGCCCAATCAAAGGCATTTCCTATGAACATGTCAGGCGCCCCTTTTTTGGCCATAAAGCCAACCAGATATTTGGCCTCATAGCCTGAAAAAGGAATTTTGACAATTTCAACTCCCTCACAAAGAGGATTCTTTTGGGCAAATTCCTTTCCTGCCTCTTCAAGATAAGCGGTATAGATGGGATTAGGCTCCCACATGGTCCAATAAACCAGTTTGGCCTTTTGCTGCTGAGCCTCGATTGACGGGATAGCCATCACCAGGATCATCACAGCAGCGATCATCCCATACCCTAACAGCCAACTAAACCTTTTTCTCATAATACACCTCCTGTAGTTTTTTAAAGTGAGATCAAACTTGCTGTATCACCTCCTTACGTTAAGAATTCGAAATCATTGAGTCCCATCTAAAAAGCAAGATATCATTTCCTCCTTTCAGAATTCATCCTTCTAAACTCTCAATTCTTAACTCCATCTCATCAACCCGCAAGCCCAACCCTGTTCCTCGGATGGAGGCTGTTTTTGCTACCCCTTCGCTTATATTGAACAGATCGGGATGAACCTTGGCGGCTGCCTCATTTGCCTTTGGGAAGAACTGTCTCGAATTTGCTTCCACTCCCTTGATCGTATGTGTTCGCGCAGCTAACCCCACAGACTCTATCATGGCAAGAGAGGGATTTGTCAAATCCTGCACGGCATAGGGAATCCCTTCAAGCTCTGCCAAGGAGACAAAAAGAAGATCTGATGAAAGGCATTTACAGCTCTTGAGGGCAACTCCAGACCAACCCAGCTCCATAGCCAGCCTAAAATCTTCTATCGAAGTCAAACTTTCGTCAATCAACACAGGTTTCAAACTTGAGATGCCTCGCATATCCCAGCGGTTAGCCTTTAAATCTCGCTCAGTCGGCTGTTCGATGTAAAGAATTTCATCAAACACCTGTGGTTCCCTTTCCTTGAGCTTCAGGAGGTATTCAACAATGTACTGCGGGGATTCACACTGTTCATTGGTATCCGCGGTGAGATAAGGCCGGCTTAGAAGATCCTTCCTGATACGGTCTCTGACATGATGATAAATACGAGAGACTTCAAGGGTCCTTTCAATATCCCAAACAATGTCTTTTCCACGAAGCTTCACTTTTAAACAAAAAACCCCATCCCTTTCAATCCATTCATCGAGGGAATTGGGAATGCCATCCCGAGGAAAACTATCATTGACTTCTTCCCTGTGAAGGAGGTCGAGTCCTCCAACAAGGTGAAAGAGAGGGATTTCAGGGAGATAATCCTGTCGTAAAAATCGTGAAGGATATACTCCTTTAAACCCGGGGCCAAGATAACGGGATAGGTCGAAAGACATGTGTTCTGGACCATAACCGCGATAAGAATCGATGCCATTGACGTTACCGAAGGCATCATGAATGGCGTGATCGAGAGGGCTTGCAGAAATCAGCGCTCCAAGAAAAGGCATTTCTTCTCCCGGAGTCAGCCATCCTGAGATTTCCCGATTGAGCCTTCGAAGATCGGTTTCGGTCTCCATAAAGATTGCAATCGGGTGCGAGTATTCCTTGAAATTACTTAATAGCTTCCCATAGGCATCGAAAAGCTCGCACATGACCTTGTTTTTAGCCCCATGGGTAGCCTTTGAAACCGGCCAGGCCCAGAGGTCCATGAGGAACATGGCTCCCCATCCAGTTGCTACTTTTCCTGCTCTATTTTCAACGATTACCCTTGCATAGCCGATTGGGACTTCATCCACCACCACGGCCCCAAATTTTAACGGTGTTCTGCATACCGTATCGACTTTAAAAATTTTTACCTCTCTAATCAGGATGTCGCTCTTCTTCATGGCTGCTCCTTTTCAGGTTTCTTTGGCCGCCCGGACCATTGCCCTAACGTTCTCATTTGAAATTTGAGCTGGCCAAGCACAGCCGGCATTTAGGATATCCACACCCATCCGGATGCATTCCTTTGAAAATTCATAGACTTCTTTGGGAGTCCCATCAAGGAGAAGGGAGGTGGGAACATATCCGATGAGGGCTACGCTTCCCTTTAACTGCCTTATAGCTTCTGTCACATCTGTTTTCTGATCAAAACTTATGCCGTGCATACCCGTCCTGGAAATGTATTGATAATGGCCGGTTATATTGCCGCAAATATGGACAACCATCGGGCCGTCAATGGTTCTACAGAGCTCCTTTTGGTAAGGAGCAGCAAACCTACCATACTGTTCAGAGGAAATCAAATCTCCGGAAGAAGAGGCTTCCCCTACTTGAATGATGTGGCTTCCTGCCTTAAACTGCTCCCTTGAATAGGCGATACAAAGGTCTGTGACTTTCTTCAAAACGGCAGCATATTTTTCTTGTTCGACCAACATCCAGTGAAAAAATTTTTTAAATCCGAAGAGCATTGCTGAAAGGGTGAAAGGGCCAACAATAGAAGATACCACGGGGATATTTTTTCCATAATCCTTCCTGGCCAGCCTAATTGCTTCAAGGACGATGGGGATTCTTCCCTGTTTCAAGAAATGATCTTCCGGAGTGAGTTCTTTGGGATCACCATAAACGGGTTCTTTAATCTGCGGGAGTATATCTTTTGTGCCGTAATTGATTTTTGCGCCTAGGGCTCCAGCTTCCACCGTCATGTCAAAAGGGAGTTTCATCGACTCAAGGCCGCAGGTTTCATAGGCCGAGGCAGCGAGCTTCACCATCATTTCTGGATCATGATGCGCCTCAGGCCACTTTACCCCGATCCTATCCATCATCTCAGTGGTCACGGCGGTCATTAAACCAGTCACTGGAGGGCGATCGACCTTATGGTGGGCTAACACCCGTAAAAGACGCTCCGTTGCGTTCATGCTTTATCTAAGATTGTCAAAAAGCTCCTCTCTTTCATAAAAAAACATTTTATTATTGTCTCACTTCCTATTTTCTTCGCCCTTTACCGCTCTGCCTTAATGCGAGGATTCGTGGAATCTTTTTCGAACAGATGCATCCTGTCGAGGTCGAAAGCGAGTTCGATCTCCTGATGGACCCGGTATAGGGTCTGGACATCCACTGCCGCAATAAGATTATGCTTCCCTGCGGTCACATGGAGATGGATCTCCGAGCCTAACGGCTCAATCACATCGATCACCGAACGGATGACGTTC
>Ga0315273_10007394_pt1 | contig 13758 bp, 15 predicted proteins | sample YL17G02_0_MG_FD_205753 | JGI IMG/M metagenome (GOLD analysis project Ga0315273, IMG submission 205753) | Sediment microbial communities from Yellowstone Lake, YNP, Wyoming, USA - YL17G02_0 | ecosystem: Environmental > Aquatic > Freshwater > Lake > Sediment | place: USA: Wyoming | collected... | reverse complement strand
TTGCCACCCAGTGGAAAGGCTACATCATACCCTAATTCCTTGTTTTTCTCCAGTTTACTGACGACGTGTTTTACTCTCACTGGCACAATTAATATATTCGTCCAGTCATGCCAAGCTTTACCGACCTCTAGTTTACCGCTCATCTCAACTTTGGTAACAAATTTCATGTATTTGGGATAGTTGGCTGGATTAGCTATCAAAAACCAAAAAGAAGAAACAGGAATATTAAGTTTTTCATCTACCTTTGTCTTTATCATCTCAAGTAATCAAAAAACCTAGTTAAAAGCTGAGAAAATTTAAAAAGCTTTGTAAATGAGGGGCGGCTTACAATTATTTTCAATAGCCGATCTCTTTTTTTGTATTGATCCAAAATTTGAGAGTAGAAATCTAGTAACTCCCTTGTAAGTTCTTCCCCGTTAAAATTATTTCCGGCTAGTTCCTTAGAATATGCACCATATTTTTCGCGGAGGGTATGGTCTCCAAGTAATAAAACGATTTTTTCGGCAAACTCGCCCTCTTTTAGAGGAAGCGAAAACCCATTCTTACCGTTTTCAATAATCCCAGCAAAGGCCGCATCATCAACTAAAACTAGTGGTAATCCGCTAGCCGCGGCTTCCAACACTGTTACCCCTTGCGTTTCAGTAACTGAGGCGAAAATAAAAATATCACTATCTGCATAAACTTGGGAGATGTATTTGTTGTCGATTTTGCCGGTAAAAACTACTTTTCGGGAAATTCCTATTTTCCGAGTGAGGGTTTTTAGATTCTTCTCTTCCGGACCACGACCAACAATTACTAAGTATGCTTTGTTGTTAGCTGCAGATACTTTTTTGAAGCTTTTTAGTACAAAATCGAGATTTTTTTCTTTTCCTAGCCTAGCTACAGATAGTAAAATTTTTGAATCTTCCGGTAGTTTAAATTTAGTTCTCAAATAGTCGCTTCTAGACGTTTCGCTAAACTGCTGAAAATCAATAAAATTGGGTAAAACTTTTATTTCCCTCTTTAATCCATAACTTAGTAGTTCCTGCTTCATTTTTTCAGAAGGTGTCAAAATCCCATCACAAATATTTCCAAATAATCTCAAGGCTGTTTCTACCATTCGCGGCGTCACAACCCTTCCTTTGAATATGTAATGCGTATATTTTGTGTGTAAATTGTGAAAAGTAAGAACGAAGGGTACTCTCTTTAGTTTCGCCACCTGCCAACCAAGTAGTGAAAACAATCCGTTTCCGTGAGCGTGTATTATGTCTAAATCCATAGCAAAAACGTGCCTTAAATTCTTCTCTGGTAGAAACAGGGGGATCATAGCTGCGGGTTCTGAATTGAGAATTTTGAGAGAGCTCAACCTAAAGACATTCTTGTTTTTATCTTTGTATCCTCGTATTTTGGGACCAAAAATATAAACTGTGTGGCCTCTTTTTTCTAACTCACGGGTATAATTTTCCAAGGAAACAGTCACACCATTCATTTGTGGAATATATGTATCAGTGAAAAAAGCAATTTTCATGATTATCCTTATATTGTATCAATATATCAACTTGTATATCAAAAGATAAACTTGTGTGCCGGTTATCTGAGTTTTTGGCAGGCGGGGCAATAGTGTGTCCCTCGACCACCAACTCGAATTTTCTTGATTATTGTACCGCAACGCGGGCAGGACTTGCCATTTTTCCTAAAAACCTGCAAGTTTTGTTCGTGTTTTCCTTTTTGTCCTTGCAAATCTACATATTGATCAACAGAGGTCCCCCGATCGGCTATCCCCTGTTTTAAACTTTCGATAATACAATCGTAGAGTTTTTTAATTTCTTTGGTGCTTAAACTTTTTGCACTTCTTTCTGGATGTATCTTGGCACACCACAAAGATTCATCAGAGTAGATATTGCCAACTCCAGCGATTTGTTTTTGATCCATTATTAAGGGTTTAATCTTGGTCGGTTTGCTACTGATTATTTTCTTGAAATTTTCTAAAGTGAAATCGGGAGTAAAGGGCTCAATGCCAAATTCAGACAAAACACCATTTAAGTTGTTTTCATCCTTCAATAGTTTGATCCAACCAAAGCGGCGTAAATCAGCAAATCGAATCTCTTTTCCCTGATCAAGTTTGATGATAATTCTCGTAAATGCATCTGCCTTATCAGTTTGATTCCTAAAAAGAAATCTCCCGCTAAGTTTCAGATGCACGATAATTGGGGTTCCATCTTCTAAGTGAAGGATAAGAATCTTTGCTCTTCTTTTTACATCTTTAAACTTTTTCCCTACGGTGGCTTTTTTGAATTCCTCTACCCTAGGAGAAACTTGCTTTGGTGAGTCCGTCCAAACATCAAGTATCTTTTTTCCAATTATGTTTTTTTCAATATCTCGTTTGATTGTCTCAACTTCTGGAAGTTCCGGCATATATATTATTGTAAGCTAGCGTATTTTATCACCTTGACACGCAACCGTAAAATGCTAAAGTTTATCCGAGGGCAAATGAAAAAATTAACTGCTGGGAAATTAGACAAACGTTTAATAATCCGCGCCTCACTGCTTTAATTATTGAGAGATTTCATTTCTCCCCAATTCTTTCCGACTTTTAGCTCAACAACGAGGGGAACTGAAAGGGGAAAGGCGGTTTCCATCACCTCTTTAATCATCGGAGCAGCTTCCTCTAGTTCATCTTCCGGCACTTCAAACACAAGTTCATCATGCACCTGCATTATCATCTTTGTTTTTTCATTTTTAATTTTTAATTTTTCATTTATGCCGACCATTGCTTTCTTAATAATGTCAGCGCCCGTACCTTGAATCGGTGAATTCACAGCAATTCGCTCACCAAGCCTACGTACGGTTTGATTGTTGCTTCGAAGCTCCAGCACATAGCGTTTGAAGCCCCCCAGAGTCTCTACAAAGCCCTTTTCGTAAGTTTCGCGTAGTATCGCCCCTACCCACTCCCTTACGCCTGGAAAGCGCTCAAAATAACGGTCTATTATCTCTTTTGCGGCTGCCGGCTCGGTTTTCAGCTGTGTCGCCAGGCCATAGGGAGAAATACCATACATTATGCCAAAATTTACTATTTTTGCGATCCGGCGATCCTCTTTTGTCACCTCACCGTGTTTTTTACCCAAAACAGCTTCCGCAGCTTCAGTATGAATATCATGGCCTTCTTCGAATACCTTTTTTAAAGCTTCGTCACCACTAATATGTGCCATAACGCGCAGCTCTATCTGGTTGTAATCTCCCGAAAGTAAAACCGAACCCGTAGGTGCTATGAAAGCAGAACGAACTTTTTCCCCTAGCTCGCCTCTTGCTGGGATATTTTGTAAATTTGGGTCTTTAGAGGAAAGTCGGCCAGTCCGAGTAATATCAGTATGATAGTGGGTGTGGATTCTACCATCTGGTCTAATTTGATTTGGGAGCGCGTCAACATACGTGGATTTTAGTTTAAAAAGCTCTCGGTACTGCAAAATTAGCTCGATAGCAGGGTGGGCATTTACCATGGTTGAAAGTGTGGCTTCATCCGTGGATTTATGGGTCTTTATTCGGGTCGATCGCTCCGGGGTCAAATTTAATTCGTCATATAAAACCGCTGAAAGCTGCTTCGGTGAATTTAAATTGAATTCATGACCAACTTGTTTGTAAATTCCTTTTTCTAGGGAGGACAATTTTTCGTTTATTTCTTTCGCCAAGCTAGAAAGCTTTTTGGTGTCAATTAAAACCCCGTAATTTTCCATATCCCGCAAGACTTTTTCTAAATCATCGCTTGTTCCTGTTTTTTCTTCTTTTTGTTTTTCAAATAAGGTTCCCTGCCCAGGTTGTTCTCGTGTAACTTTACCTTCTTTAAATCCGGGAAGTTTAGGAATCAAACTCCGAAACTCTAATTCCAGGAAAAGTCTCTCTGCTGCTTTTTGGTCGTAATCTTTTAGGACGCATTTTGCTAAATCTAATTTAACTGGAGTTTGAACATCAATTGTCGCCAATTTCTTAGAAAGGATCGCGCTTTCAGCGTCTTTCGCCAGTAAATTTCTAGTCTTTTCTGAAATTTTTTCGAGATTTTTGTAAATATTTTCGACGGTCATAAACTCTTGTAGAAGTTTCTTAGCTGTCACTTCTCCTATTCCTCTAACCCCTGGGATATTATCGCTTTGATCTCCAGCCAGCGCTTTAAAATCAATTAATTGGGTCGGTTCCAAACCATATTTTTCATTAGTGCTTTTTTCATCGAAATAAACCACGTCAGAAAAGCTTTTTCCCGGTGTGTAAACTTTTACCCTAGGTTTAATTAGTTGTAGAGTATCCCTATCCCCCGTGACAATTACAATCTCTAAATCAGGCGGGCCTTTCTCCGTCGCCTGTGTAACTAGAGTGCCGATAATATCATCCGCTTCATATCCTGCTAACTCAAAAATTGGAATGTTTAAGGCTTCTACAACTTCTTTCGCGCGAGGCAACTGATCATGTAATTCTTCCGGCCCGGCAATTCTTTGAGCTTTATAAGCAGTGTACTCCTGGTGTCGAAAGGTCGGTTCCCTAGTGTCAAAGGCAACCGCGATATAATCTGGTTTGATATCTGCAATTGATCTCAGAAGCATACTGGTAAAACCAAAAACAGCGTTTACCAGCTCGCCTTTTGAGGTTGTTAGAGGGGGTAGTGCGTGATAAGCACGGTGAAAAACTGCATGACCATCAATTAAAACTAATTTTTTCATTTGGTAATTGGGATTTTACCTTAAATTGGTTTATTTTGTAAATGAAAGCAGGGATTGATTACTCCGTCTTTTCGTTCCCGGGATCACTCATCTGCTCTTTTACCTGGTGGAGTTTTTCGCCTCGCTCAACAATTTCTTCAAATTCATCTCCTTCGAGGGTTTCTTTTTGTAGCAGCTCATTTGCGACTAAATCCAGCTTTTCTTTATTTTCTTTAATAATTTTCTTTGCCTTGCCAAAGCAGTCGTTAATAATTTCGCCAACTTCGCTGTCAACCTTTGACGCAAGACTTTCGGACATAGGTTTTGGATCACCTAATTCGCGAGCAAGCCAAGGATTTTCTCCCCGGACACCTGTTGCCTGAGGCCCAAGAGCACCCATCCCAAATTCAGTTACCATCCTTCGAGCAATATCTGTTGCTTGCTGTATATCAGAAGCGGCGCCAACAGTAAACTCATTGAATTCAATTTCCTCTGCGGCGCGGCCTCCCAAAAGCGATGTAATTGTCTCTAGAAGCCTTGTTTTTGTTTCATTGTAACGATCTGTTGAAGGTGGAATGATCGTGTGTCCCCCAGTCATACCTCTGGCGACGATGGAAATTCGATGGACTGGATCCATATGAGGTAGCATTTTAGTAACAAGGGCGTGTCCTGCTTCATGGTAAGCCGTGATTTTCTTTTCCTCATCACTAGTTATTCTTTTTTTCTCCGGCCCAAGTTGTACTTTTATAGCAGCTTCTTCCAAATCTTTGTTATCTACCTCTTTCTTATTTCTTCTTGCTGCTATGATAGCTGCCTCATTAAGCATGTTTTCCAAATCCGCTCCAGAAAAACCAACTGTTCTTTTAGCCAGTTTTTCAACGTCAACGTCATTTGCCAGCGGTTTGTTGCGGGAGTGAATTTTGATAATTGCTTTCCTACCTTCAATATCAGGTAGATCCAAGGAAATTCGTCGGTCAAACCTACCGGGCCGTATTAGTGCGGGATCCAGCATATCTGGTCGGTTTGTAGCGGCTAGAACTATCACATTGTCGTTTTGCTCAAACCCATCCATTTCGGTGAGAATCTGATTCAGAGTTTGTTCTCGTTCATCGTGCCCTCCTCCAATACCCAAACCCCGCTGCCGTCCAACCGAATCTATTTCATCGATGAAGATAATTGAGGGTGCATTCTTTTTTGCGTTTTCGAAAAGATCTCGCGCACGACTAGCCCCCACCCCAACAAGCATTTCCATAAATTCGCTACCGGCAATTGAGAAAAATGGAACCTCTGCCTCCCCTGCGACTGCACGAGCCAAAAGAGTTTTACCAACGCCAGCGGGACCAACTAAAAGTACTCCTTTAGGGATTTTTGCCCCTAGAGCCCTAAATTTCTCTGGGTGCTTCAAAAACTCAACGACCTCTCGCAGTTCCGTCTTTGCTTCATCAACACCAGCAACATCAGTGAATTTGATCCCGGGTTTGTCTTTATTAAAAACACGGGCACGGCTTCGGGAAAAAGAAAGCAGATTGTCCCCAGTTGTTCTTGCTTGTCGAAGGAAAAAGTAGAAAAATCCTACAATAAGTAAAACAGGTAAGAGCGTCAAAAGCACATTAATTATAGTCTGGGTCGTGTCATTGTTTACGACGCTCCAAGTAACACTCGTTGGGTTGATGTCAGAATTTTTTAGAATTTCATCAAAGCTGACACTGCTTTCTTTTGATGTTTTTACGCTAGTGCCGTCTTTCAAATTAGCAGTTATATTATTGCCGTTGACAACTACATCTTTTACTTTTTTATCCTTAATCAAGGCTATAACATCTGTAATTTTCTTTTGTTCTGTGTTTTTCTGAGGCTGCAAAAAGGTGAAAAATATGAACGTAGCAACTAAAGCTAAAATGACGTAGAGAGCAGCGGTTCTTAAAATATTCGTATTTTTGTTACGTTTTTTTAAAGTTTCCATCTAAAACTCCCATGAAGCCGAGATTATATCATTTTGATCTCAGATGAGCAATGGGAAAGAAACCACCTAAAGGAGTCTCATTGCTTTTCTAACTAGTCTTAGTGTTTCTTGTGCTTCTTGCCTTGCTTTTTTATTCCCTAAGGCCAAAATACTGTCAACTAAATCTGGCTGTTTTTCAAGTTCTGCACGACGCTTTCTGATTGGGGAGAGAAATTCATTTAATACCTTGGCGAGACACTCCTTTACTTCTATATCCCCTACGGTACCTTTTTGATATCTCTCTTTATATTCAGCAATTTGCTTTTTATCTTTTTCAGAACCAAAGGCATCTAGATATGTAAAGACTGGGTTGCCTTCGATATGCCCCGGATCTGTTTGGTGAATGCGAGTAGGATCTGTATACATTTTCATTACTTTTTCTTTCAATGTCTTTTCATTGTCTGAAAGAAAAATCGCGTTGTTTAGGCTTTTACTCATCTTTGTTTTGCCATCTATTCCGGGTAATACACTAAAATCTTTTGGAATTAATGCCTCTGGCAGTGAGAAAACTTCTCCATATTTTGAGTTGAATTCTCTAGCTATTTCTCTCGTTAACTCTACATGGGCTTCTTGATCTTTACCGACAGGGACCAGATTTGCTCTGACCAACAAAATATCAGCAGCCATCAAAACTGGATAAGAGAGAAGGCCTAGAGAAGGGTTTTCTATCTTTAGATCTCTCATAACGTCCTTAAGGGTTGGCATTCTCTCTAGCCTGGATTTTGAAACCAGCATTGAGAAAATAGTTGCTAATTCCCCTACTTCTGGGTTTGCGCTTTGGAGAAAAAAAGTTACTTTATTGGGATCTAAACCAATGGAGAGCTGATCCAGAATTAAATCTTTGACGTTTTCATTGAAATTAGAAGTATCTATTTTTGTCGTTAGAGCATGCAAATCGGCCACGAGTAGATAAACTTCATATTCATCCTGAAGCTTTAAGCGATTTTTGAGTGAGCCAACATAGTGGCCCAGATGCAATTTTCCGGTAGGGCGGTCGCCAGTTAGAATTCGTTTTTTCATGCGATGAAAGTATACCAAAAAGCAGACTGTTTGACGAGTTTAATCAAGTGTTTAATAATAAGCTTATGAGAGTGCTTGGGATAATTGGGATTTTGATAACAATTTTAATTATTGCTCTTATTGCAACAAAAGAATTTACTTCTTTTGGCAAAGGTACTAACCCCAAACAGACTGTAAATAATGCAACCGACGTTAAAAATAATGCTAATCTATCCGCTCTCGCAACAAAATTAAATATCTACTTTGCTGAGAACGGCCACTATCCAGATAATTTATCCCAGGCAGATTCTTATGGATTGGATTTAAATGCGTTTGAATATGAAATCTGCAACCCAACCAAAGTGGTCATTAAATCAGGTTCCAGCTCTTTGATTTTAAATACCGGTTCCATAACCTCGGGTGATACATGCTAAAAAGGTTGGGGGCGAAAGGTTTTTGCGGTTTGTCAATCGAGTGTTAGCGGACAGTAGTACCAGGAGGAGTGTCTTCCACGGGAACTAAACAAATTGGTTCTCCGTCTTTGTCAGCACAAAGAATCATGCCTTGAGACTCAAACCCCATCATTTTTTTAGGCTCTAAGTTGGCCAAAAATACAAAACTTTTTCCGACTAAATCTTCTGGTTTGTAATATTGTAAAATTCCGGCAAGTATTTGTCTTTTCTCGTTACCTAGATCAACTTCCATTTTGATCAATTTTTCCGAACCTATTACAGCTTCAGCCGACAAAACCTTGCCGATTCGAATATCTAGCTTTTTAAATTCTTCAAAAGAAATTGCTTCAGCCATATGGTGCCAGAGGTGGGATTCGAACCCACGACCAACGGCTTATGAGTCCGCTGCTCTACCACTGAGCTACCCTGGCCAATGCACAATTCTACTAATTAAGGACTAATTTGTAAATCCTTCGCCCTCCTTAGAAGGATCATAGCTATTTCTTTGTCGGCAGGTACCAAATCATACTTTTTAAGTTGCATTGGCAAGACCCAAGCTATATTTTCATGCTCTAAAACCTTTAGGGTCCCTTTCTTTACCTTACAAAAATATGGGTGCAGTCTTACATTCATTACACCGTTATACTCATATTCCACTTTAGTAAGTAGCTTACCTACCTCTATTTCGGCGCCAAATTCCTCAGAAATCTCTCTGGCCAGGCATTCTTTCCCAGTTTCGCCTTTTTCAATTTTCCCGCCTGGAAATTCCCACTTGCCACCCATAAAACTTTGTTTATTTCTCTGGGCAATCAGCAGCTTTTTCCCTGAAAATAAAATAGCCGCTGTCACATCTATGTATTTCACAACCCCATTTTAACAGAAACTATTTTAAAAACGCACAAACCCCGGAATTTACCAGGGTTTGTGATGGTAGCGGGTGTCGGATTCGCACCGACTTAAGCGAGATTATGAGCCTCGCGGGATTCTATACCCCCCACCCGCGTCGTTTAGTGCTGTAATGTTACCAGACTTTAAGGTTCACGTCAACCCAAAACCCTTTGATATTTGACTAACAAGCAAAATAATATTACGATTAAATAAATGCTCACGTCTTTTATAAAAAGATTTTACAAGGAAACTCATAAGCTTTCGGATACTCATTATCTTTACACACTTTTCCTGCTTTTAGTAGCATCGGCTCTGATCTTAGTTATCTCTATTAGATTGTTGGTTGGAAACGTAATTATTGACAAAAATAGTATTTCTTTCTTTGGCAAACTAAAGCCAAGTTTGTCTAAAGCATACGAATTTAACAACCCAAGTGATGGGACTAATAATCTAGTAATTCTACCTGAATGGCAGCCTCAAACTCAAATTTCAATCTGGCTTTATCGCCCAAACAAAACAGCAGAAGTTTTTGATTTTACTGAATTAACGGCCGAGAGGGCTATAGTTTTGAAAAAAGCAGCTAGTGGGACATACAGGTTGTCAATTAAGAATGGTAGCGGATCCGAGGTTGACTATAATATCAAAATAACTGTGACCGGAAGCTCCACTAGTAACGTCCTTCTTAGATAAGATTAGTGGAAGAAGAGATCAACCCACATTTGCCAATTTTCCTGATTAGAGGTTTCTTTTGTGTTGGCTCCCTCCAAACTGACTACATAAAGTACTTCTCCCGGCTTTTGGTAACCTAGCTTGCTTCTTGCTTCTTTTTCCATGGAAAAGCTTGATTTTGATTGATCTAGTTTTTTCTTCAATTCCTGGTTTTCTTTGCTTGCATTGCTAACTTTATTCTCAATACCAGAAATTTCCTTAAATTTAGTGGCTTGTATATAAACATCTTTAACTAAAGCCATGGTAGCCACAGCCAGAATTAAAATAACTAATAATTTAACTACTAGTCTCATAACTTACTTTTATTATATCCCAACCTAGCCAGTTTACCCAATAGACCCGAAAAATCACCTAACCCATAGTCTATTGACTTGACACTTTTATAGTGTTAAAATCTTCATAAAGCTATGGCAGAAGTTCATAATGCCCACGGAAAATTTATAGACCATCTTAAGAAACAAGGTCGCAGCAGTGCGACTGTTTTGGCTTATGGTAAGGATATTGAGCAGTTAAAGGATTTTCTGGATCAGCTTAAGAAAACTAATGTGCAAGAAATTACGACTAAAGATCTTCAAGCTTTCATGGCTAAACTTCAAAAAGAAGGCTACACCCCAAAAAGTATTTCAAGAAAAACAAATTCGACCAAGACTTTCTTTAGATTTTTGAAAATTAATGACTATATAAGTGACGATCCTGCAACCCTACTAGAACACCCCAGGTTTGAAATGAAACCTCCAAGAATTCTTTCAAAAACAGAATATAGAGCACTCAGAGACGCGGCTCGTGGTGATCTACGTATGAGTGCAATTATTGAACTGCTGCTCCAAACCGGAATAAGAATCGGAGAGCTCGCAAGATTACATCTTGCCGATGTTAAATTTAGTAGTGGGAGTAAACTTGGAGAGGTCCACGTACCAGCTGGTGAAAGCTATCCAGAAAGAACTGTTCCGCTAAACCACGCCGCAGAGGTTTCTTTGAAGAAATATTTGGAAATTCGCCCTGAAAGCAAAAATGAAACTCTTTTCATTACCAAAACTGGAAACCCCCTTTTGGTAAGAAATATTAGAACTGCCATAGACCGCTACTTTAAGCTAGCCGGAATACGAAATGCAAAGGTCAATGATCTCCGCCACACTTTTGTTGCTCACCATCTAATGGCTGGAACTTCCTTGGTTTTAGTATCCAAACTTGCAGGTCACAAACGCTTGGCAACCACAGAAAAATACCTAAATTTAATTCAAGGGCGAATGGAAGAGCCGATCAAAATTGGCGAGCTTTAAGACGGGGTTCCGGCAGGACCTAGCGTTCCCTCCGCAAGTCTAAATGGTATTTCCCCTATCACCTTATTATCTATCGAGATTTCAACTTTATAATTTCCTGATTCGCTGAAGTTTGCGTTCACAACCTCAATTATAAAATTGAAGTTTTGATTTTTAGCATTTTCGGGTAGGTTTACCTCTCGTTCCTGAATATTGCCTAAAACAGGCGTTTTACCTTTCTCGGAAACAATATTTACGCTCATTTTAAAATCTCGTTTGTCAGGTTCGATTGAACCGACTATAACAAACTTTGGGTGCGTCACTGGAAATTTGGCTGCACTGATGGTCTCAAAAACCCCAATAATATTTACTTTCTTGTCGATCGACAAAAAAGCGCTGTCACAAAGCAAAGCGTAAAGTAGTTTCATAGCTTAACCATAATAGCAGAAATCAATTAAACTGGCCACCCTTATTTGCCTACAAAATGAGAACTTGGTAGCGTTAAATTAATGAAAATTCCTTGTAAAGGAATTTTGGCAGAGCTAGTTGTAATATACCAATTAAGGCAACCCAGTCAACCCACCGCCCGAAGTCTTGCGCGAAGGATGGTGGGCGTGTCAGGTATCGAACCTGAGACCTGGTGTTTATAAGACACCCGCTCTACCACTGAGCTACACGCCCGAAATTTTTTAGCGGGTTTATCTTAACAAAAAATAGCCATTAATTCAATCTAAACCAAAAGAAAAAACCCAAAGTTGGCTTTGGGTTTGTTGATAACTTCAGCCAAGAGTAATTGAGGACAATTGCCCTTGGCTTTCCTTTACAGTCTCATCTCGGAGGGGCTCGCTCCATAATAACCTCCTATTCAATTTTACAGTCGCATATATTTTGGAAAATAGCAAGAGAAAGGTAAGTCCTTGCTAGTTAGTTTGTGAATTCTTGACAAAACATTTTGCCGTTTATTCCACCGTCAATTACTCCAGCACCAAGATGGCCAAACTCGGCCCTTAAGATATTGGCCTTATGTCCAGGAGAACTCATCAGACCTTGGTGGGCTACATCAACATTTGGCGCGTAAGCTAAGTTTTCCCCAGCAGCAGTGTAAGTAATACCAGCCTTATTCATTCGATCGAAGGGTGATAAACCTTCGGGAGTATAGTGCGAAAAGTACCCTCGGCTAAACATATCCAAGCAATGCACTCTACCTACCTCCATCAAAGCGTTACTCCGTGTCAACGTCTTAATTCCCCTATCAGCCCTTTCTTTATTAACTAAATCAAACATAACTTTCTCGTTAGTCGGGTCGGGTGTTAACTTTATTTCTTTTGGAAAATCTAGTTTAACTGACTCTTTACTAAGCGGTTGGGGGGTAATTAAGTACGCGAGGTTTTTATAAGGCAATCTATTCAAAACAGTCTCAATTTGAGGTTGGTAATGCAAAAATCTAGTTAAAACATTCTTCCCCCACCAAGACTGCGAAATGGGATCTTTTATACTTTCCTTTACAGGCAAAATTAACGGTAGAAGCAGGAATAAACTAACCAAGAACAGCCCGGATAGAACTGAAGGTAAAATTCCTAAGATCTTATCTACAATAACAAAATTTTTAATTCTCTTGGCAGGGGTTAAAATGGCTTTAATTATAAAGAGTGCATAGAAGCTATTTACCAAAAAGCCTAAAGCAACTTCAAAAAAAATCAGAATGATGAAAAAAGACGCAACAAAGGAAATATTAGCTCCCCACTTGAAAGCAGCTTCGAAAAAATTAGCGAGATAAGGATATAGAATAATAGCAACTGTAAACGAAACAATTGTACTTACAATATTTAAAAAACCAACAATAAAACCTGTGTGAAAGCCTTGCCAGATAAAATATATTGCGAAAAAGATAACAACAAGATCAATGAAATTAAATACCATAAAATTCTTCTAACTTAGATTATACCTAATTTTTCTTTCGCCGACTTCGCAATCTTTGAAGAGTCCCAAGGCGGGTCAAAAGTAAGTGCTACATTGATTTTTCCTACCCCATCAATTTCATTAAGCTTTTCCTCGACTTCTTTTTGGATAACAGAAGCAAGCGGGCAACCTGGGAAAGTTAGCGTCATCAAAACGGAAATATCTTTACCTTTAATTGAGACGTTGTAGATTAAACCTAGATCAACGATACTGATACCAAGTTCGGGATCCAAAACTTGATCCAGTTTGTTTGCGACTACTTTTTTTGACAACATTATTTGATATTATATCTCGCTAGAGAAACAATCGCGAGATGTAATCTTGCGGATTATAACTGATTAATGTGGGTTTTAAACTAGCACACTAAGAAGATTAGTCTGACAAGAACTTGCGGCACTCCTCAATCACTTGAGCAGGGGTGTAGGAAACTTTGAGGAGATATCCATTAGCACCAAGGCTGAAACCCTCTTTAATAATTGTTTCCTCCCCAAGATTTGTTAGAAGTAAGACAGGAATTTCTTTGGTAAGAGAGTTCTTCTTTAAGGATTTTAGCACGTCAATTCCACTCATTTTAGGAAGCATGATATCTAGCAAAATAAGATTAGGCATCTCTTCTCCGGCTTTAAGTAACCCTTCCTCCCCATCAGCAGCCAATACAACATCAAATCCAGCAGAACTAAATTCCTTATTGTAAATTTCTCTAATTGGGGCTTCGTCATCTACTACTAAGATTTTCTTTCTCTCTTTAGACATACTTTATCTTATCGTAACTAGCCCACCTAAAAAAGTCAAGAAATAGGGTTAAAAAA
>Ga0315273_10007391_pt1 | contig 13761 bp, 23 predicted proteins | sample YL17G02_0_MG_FD_205753 | JGI IMG/M metagenome (GOLD analysis project Ga0315273, IMG submission 205753) | Sediment microbial communities from Yellowstone Lake, YNP, Wyoming, USA - YL17G02_0 | ecosystem: Environmental > Aquatic > Freshwater > Lake > Sediment | place: USA: Wyoming | collected... | reverse complement strand
TCCTTGCCCATAAGAAGTGGCTCTTAAAACTCGTTTACCTATTAAACCGGCTAGAGTTAAAGGATATTACTCATGGAGCTACCCACTTTGAGAATGTAGAGGTCTTCGGATATCCTAATTGGGCTAATGGGATGATAATAACTTGTAAGATAGGCCAGCACACATTCTTTAGGGAAAGGAGGTGAAATATGAGACCACGTGATAGAATATATCTTGATATAAACTTCTCTGAAAAGGATTTACGTAGATTAAAGAGAGGCAATACGGTTCATAAGCATATTCAAGGAGGGAACTTTGCCTTTCATGTAAAGCAGAAGGATTGGAAGATAAGGAAGCAGATATTAAAATATCAGCAAAAGATCAAGGAGTTACAAAGTCAATAGGAGGGAGTATGAGTAAAGCGAGTAGAGAGAGGGGTGAAAAGAAGCGAGAAGCCATACGAATCATCATATTCAAGATTATGGTGGAATGTGTCGAGCAGAATATGCCTCCCGATAAGGCTACTAAAACAATCAATAGGCATATTGATCTGATTAAAAGTAAGACTAAGCCCCAGGAGTTAAGCCTATTGACCGATGTAATAGCCGAGATCAGGAGTGATACTGAGGGATTCTGCAATAGAATGCATCAGAGAGAAAGGGAACGACATGAAAGTCTTCTTCACCAAGGACAACAAAGTAGTGCAACGTGAAACAACCGAACTAGATATATGGACCAAGCGATACACTATTAGGATAAGGATATCAGGTGTCGTTATAGTAAGACACGCTCGCCCTAAGAAGCACAAACCCGAAATGGTAGTGTATGATGAGAGCCTGAATCTAACAGGATGATCTCACGGTGATACAAAGTTGTTTACAAGTAGTTCATCTTGTTATATAATAAATCCATAAGCCAAAGAAAGGAGCTTTGAATGGCTGGCTTCTACGAAGAGATACTCCATGAATATCCTTCTATCCCACATCGCAAGACATGGACGAAAGATGTGAAGTATAGGATTAGAGTGATCAAACGGATGGTAGATGGAATACCAAGAGTTCTCCTAGATATAAGAACTTACATAGTTACAGAAAAGACCGCTATGCTTACAGAATCTGGAGTTTACTTTACATTAGAAGAACTAGATAAACTAATCCCCATATTACAAGAATCACGCAAGTATTTCATTAGGAGACAAGATGCACCAAGAACAGGAAATCGAGCACCGGATACTTTCTTTCCTAAGAAGACGAAATAACTATTATAAATATAGGCCCCTATTACAGGAAGCCTTCTTCCAGGTAGAGTCCACTAGGCAAGTATTCTCCTTAATAGATGAGTACTTTAAGTCTAGAGATACTAATAAGAAGCTTACTATCAGTAATCTAAAGCTATTAGTGTATCAGAAGATACGTAATATAGACTTAAAGAATGAATGTATAGCTCTTACTCGTAGTCTCAGGAACTATAAGACTAAAGATAATGAAGTAGTAGAAGAAACTATAAGAGACTTTGCTCGTAGGCAGATAGTAAGGAAGGCTATACTCACAGGGCTAGAGGAATTAGATAAGCCCAATCCTAACTTCTCTCTGGTATATGAACATGTAGAAAAGGCAATGTTAATATCCTCAAAGGGGGAGAAGGAGTTCTACAGTTACTTCTCCGACCCAGAAGCCAGAGTAATAGAAGAGAGAGAAGAGGACTTCGTTGGCTCCAATATAGAAAAGTTAGATCAAGCAGTAGATGGTGGTTGGAGAAAGGGAGAGTTGATAGTAATCCTAGCCCCACCGGAGAGGGGTAAGACCTTGGCCTTAGTCAACTTTGGAGTAGCAGCCTTATACTTAGGATTGAAAGTGGGATATATAACCTTGGAATTAGCTGAGAGAAAGATAGCCAGAAGATTTGATCTCAGAATAACAGGTAGGCCAATAGAACTCCTGAGAAAAGATCCGGGAAGGATAAAGAATCCCCTTGCCTCTTTGCATAAGACGGGATGTGATCTGGTAATCAAGGACTATAGTTCTGAAGACCCTAGGGTGGAAGATATAAAGTCATTCATAATAAACTATCAGAATAAGACTAAGAAGAAGTTTGATCTATTACTCATAGACTATGCTGACTTAATAAGCCCAACTAAAGCTCATAAGACAGAGCGCTTTGGAATAAAAGAGGTATATGTGAACATTAGACGAATGGCCAATGAGTTAAGAATACCCATAATTACCGCATCACAGTCAACCAGAAAGTCAGCTGATCACTTAGTAGTTACTATGCAAGACTTCGCAGAGGACTTTCAAAAGGCAGCTATAGCGGATGTGGTATTGGCCTTGTGCCAGACTAAAGAAGAGTTAGAAGAGGATATGTGCCGAATCTATATAGCCAAGAACAGAAGCACAGGAAGACATCCCATCATACGTATGACTATGAAACCGAAGACTATGTATCTTGGTGAATTCAGAAAGATGTTAGAGGAAGAGGGAGATAGGAAGAAATCAGTGGCAGAGAGGATCTGATGGAAAGAATAACTTTATCAGGACTTGGAGAACCGGTAAGAAAGAAGGGGAAGTATCAATTGTTCTATAACTGTCCCTTTCATGAAGATAATAAAGGGCATCTAGGAGTAGATCTTAAGAGGGGTATCTACCATTGTTTCAAGTGTAATGTGTCAGGAAGAGTAAAGGACTTAGATACCCCACTCTCAGACTTCAAGGAACAAGTAGAGGACTTCCTATATGGTAAGCCGGATCAAGGTCGAACCACTGGGGGCAGTTCAAACATCTTATCTCTACCCCGAGAATATGAAAGGATATCGAAACAATCCGGCTTGCCTTATAAATACCTGAGGAATAGAGAAATAACTGAGAGAGAGATGCGAATATATAGGATGGGCTATTGTGGCACCGGGGTCTTCCAGGATAGAGTGATCATTCCTATATATGATGAAGCTAAGCTAAGTTATTTCGTAGGAAGGACTTACACTAATAGAGAACCTAAATATATGAATGCACCAATAGAGAAAGGAGGGAATATATTTAAGACGTTCAAGGGAAAAGTAGACCGTTCGATAATATGTGAAGGTATCTTTGATGCCATGCGAATAGGAAGATTGTTCCCGGCAATAGCCATTTTAGGAAAAGTGGTGAATGGAAGTGCACAGATAGCTTCCATATTGAGATCTACTAAAGAAGCCTTTGTAATGTTGGATAGAGATGCTGAGAGTCAGGGATTCTACGCTTCTAATGTGTTAAACTATTACCTGAAAACTCACGTCATGTTTATTAAGGATAAGGACCCAGGCTCCATGTCAATGGAGGAACTAAGGAGGATGATACCAAAATGAGATTCATACCTTTAACGGATATGGTTTTGATTCAAACAGTGATAGCCCCAGAGACCTCTGAGGGAGGAATAGTCCTTCCAGATAGCGCAAGACAAAAACCTGACGAGGGGAAGATAATAGCTATTGGACCAGATGTAAAGATCGTAGCTATCGGGGACAGGGTGATCTTCGGTAAGTACGTGGGGATGGAATTAAACATCCCGGGAGTAGGAGATAATGTCTTACTACTTCATGAAACGGATGTGTATGGTAAACTGGAGGATGTGTGAGAATCTACAAAAATCTAAGAGAGGCAGTTCAGGAAACGGAACGAGAGTTAGTGGAAATGGGAACTGATGTGTGGCCTGAGACTATGCAGGATAAAAAGGCCACAGAAGAATACCAGACTAAAGAGCTTCAGGGCTATGGATATATAAGAACTAGTCACTCTTCCAAAGATGAACACTTTCAATTCCTCGGTGGAGATCTAGATTATGCCATGGCTGACTTTCAGGAACGAGTAATGGACCAGTGGATAAATCCGGGAAGTGCCTATCTTCTAAGAGATGAGGTGTGGAGAGAGTTTCTGCATGATGGAAAGTTTGCCTATACCTATAATGAGAGAATTAGAGAGCAACTTCCCATGATCATTGAAGAGTTGAAAGCAAGGCCGAATACTAGACAGGCAGTCCTTACTATATATGATAGACATCAGGATATGAATAATATGGGTGGAAAGGCCAGGATACCCTGTTCTATGTATTATCAATTCTTAAGAAGAAAGCGGAATGAGCAAGAGGTTCTGGATTGTATTTACACCATGCGCTCATGTGATATCTATACTCACTATATCTATGATGTATGGTTGGCCATGAGATTACAGGAATATATAGCTAATGCTTTAGGACTAGAACCGGGACACTTCACCCACTTTATAGGAAGTCTGCATGCCTACAGAAAGGACTATATTAAGAAGGGAGTCTTTTAATGAAGATCATAGGGGAGATAGAAGCTAACAGTATTCCCAAGATAGGGAAGACAGTAAGAGACATGAAGCTGTCCCTAATGGGCTCAGAGGTAGTAATCATTGTTATTCCTGCTAAGGAAATGGAATGGATGAAGCAAGACTTCTATCGAGTAGTTAAACAACGTCAACTAATGTGGAAGGACCGGGCCTCTTTGGAAAAGTCCGAGTTATTTCACATGATAGGAATAGCCCTAAGAAATGCCAAGAAGTCTACCTGCACCTGGTTTAGAGAAGCTGCTATAAAGATAGACCAGGATGCCCAAGAGTTCGATCAGCATTCGGTAAAGACCTTAATGTTCACTAAACAGGATGTATATATTCTGATAGCTTATAATGGCAGATGGGTGGGAGGATTAGGAAGAGAAGAGACTGAGAAGATCGTGAAAGGATAACATGCTACATATCAATGCGGATACTCCTACTGAATTGTGGCTAGACCTAGGAAGAGAGTTCTTCAGACCCGAATGGAAGAGCCCTATGGGGTCGGTAGATATCCAATTAGGGGACAGAAGATTTGTATCCATAGGAAATACCTTTATAGTTCGTAGTTGGCCAAAAGAATGGATGGGAAAGGCCTTATTTGCCCTCGTGGGATATAGTCCCAAGGGATATAAAATGGATTTATTAAGAAGAACATACATACCTGATCAACCATGGTATGATTTTATGAATGCTCTGGAAGATCCGGAGAATACTAAGAAAGGATTCAGTATATGGGGAATGAACTGCAACATGAAGAGAGAGGGAAAGGGAGGCTGCCTGTCAAGCATCCACTTACTAAGAAACAGAGGAAAGAATATATTATTCGTGCATGGAAAGATCGCAGAAGTCCCAAGAAAGTTCGTAGCAGACCTGATCCTGGTCCGGGATTTACTGCACGAAATGGAATTGTGGCCAATGGAAGTACGATTTATGTACTCCACGGTGTATTATTCTATAGTTGGCCTAAGGGCTTACGTCCACGTTCTAGGAAGAAACAATGTAAACTTCCATAACTTACCTATAGATACTCCCCGGAATTATCAAGCCGGGATAATAGAAGCTATAAATAAGTATCAAGAAAGATTCACCAGACTAGAAAGGAGAAAGGGAATATGGTCTATGATCGATCCGATAACGGGAGATTGGGCAGACAAGAGTATTTTATGAAAGTGGCCACGGTGGTGGCTGAGAGATCAACCTGTGCTAGAGCTAAGGTAGGGGCGGTATTAGTTGATGTAGAACATAACAAGATAGTGGCTACAGGATATAACGGATCAGTTAGAGGAGGACGACATTGCATAGATACCGGATGTCTTATGTATAGGAAGCACTGTATAAGGACTATACATGCAGAATTGAATGCGGTATTACATTTAGAGAGGCCCTATAATGTCTTAACGCTATACTGCACCCATCAGCCTTGTCTAGCCTGTCTTAAGGCCTTAATAACAGCTAGGGTCAGGTATATCTATTATAGTATACCCTATAAGGATATAGCTAGAGATAGATTCCTGAAGGACTTGGGCAATGCTGTAGGGTTTACTCATGTTAACATACAGTGATACAAATACTGTTTACAATTGAACCTATTTGGGATATAATATACCAATAAACCAAAGGAAGGGGATATGAAACTACGAAGCTTAACAGAAGTCCGCAATGAACACTGTAAAGAATGTCCCTTACATGAGACAGCAGAATACGTCTGTCTAACCGGGTTCGGTCAGGTTCCTTCTGATATCCTAATAATAGGAGAGGCTCCAGGAAAGAGAGAGGATGACAGTGGAGTTCCCTTTGTAGGGAAGGCCGGTAAGATACTGAATGTTATCCTTGATGAATGTGGACTGAGTAGAGCCCAGGTATACATCACCAATATAGTACACTGCCGGCCTCCTGATAACAGAAAACCTACTATGTCCGAAATAAGAGCTTGTCGTCCCTATCTAATAAAGGAAATACAAAGAATACATCCAGATAAGATTATAGTACTAGGAGATGTGGCTCTAAAGGGACTATTTGATACTAATACCGTATCAATAGGAAGAGAAAGAGGTAAGATACTAGACTTTACCTATACTACTAGGCTAGTAGGTCCTGATGGTGAGAGAGTAAAGAAGACAGCCAAGGTAATTATAACCTATCATCCATCAGCTGCTAATTATAAGAAAGTCATGGCTAACTATATCTATGAGGATATTAAGAATGGTATAGATAAGTCTTCTGGTATTATAGTAAAGAATAAGTCTAAGTATCAGTTAGTAGATAGAAATAATATACAATCAGTAGTAAAGAGATTGCATAATCTACCCCTAATCTGTATAGATATAGAGACCTCATCTCTAGACTATATGGACAAGAAGGCTGGTATAAGGTCATTCAATCTAAGTATAGTTCCAGGAGAATCTTGGGTATTTAAGCCTGAACATCTGTCCTATATAAAGGATATACTATACCATAAGGAACTAGTAATCAATCATAATATCAAGTTTGATTTGGAGTGGTTGAACAGATATGGTATTAAGCGTCCATTCAAAATCTTCGATACTCTGGTAGCCAAGCATTTATTGGATGAGAACTGTCCAGATAAGGAACTTGAGAGATTGGGAATAACCGAACTAGGAATGGAAGAGGAGTTTAGAGAAAAGGATAAAATGAAACATCACTGGAAGGATGGAACTGATCCAACCTGGGAGGAGTTAAGGATCTGTGGATTGGACAGTGATGCTTCCTTAAGGTTATACCATAAATATGCTCCGCAGTTAAAAGAAGAGGGACTTGATAAGTTAATGAGTGCAGAGATGAAAGTACTCAAGACTCTAATCAGAATGGAGCTCTTCGGGTTTAAGATAGATACCAAAGTTCATAAAGATTTGACCGAGGAATATGCTGAGAAGATTAGGATAGGGGAGAGAACTATTCAAAGACTAGTAGGAACTATAAACCTTAACTCTCCTAAGCAACTCACCCAATTATTATATCACGATATGAAACTTCCCGTTCTAATAAAGACTCAGAAACAATCCCCGTCTTGCAATGAGGCGGCCCTTAAACTACTTCTACTGAAAACACATAAACAAAGTTATAGGGATATACTACGGGCTCTCCTGGACTTCCGGGGAGTGTCCAAGTTATATAATACCTATCTAGTGGGACTAACCAAGAATGATCTGTTAAAGGATGATGGAAAAGTACACTGTGACTTCAAGATAACTGGAACTGTAACTGGAAGACTGTCATGTGCTGATCCTAACTTAGAGAATATCCCGAGAGAGGGAGATATTAAGAAGATGTTCATATCCTCATTTCCTAAAGGATATATAATCCAAGCGGACTATAGTCAGATTGAACTCAGAGTATTAGCTCACTATTCCAATGACCCTAATCTTATAAGAGCTTTTGAACAAGGGAGAGATATTCATAAAGAAGTAGCCGCTAAAGTATTCCACAAGCGTTATGATGATGTAACAGATAAGGAGAGGAAGTTCACAAAGCAAGTCAACTTCGGAATTGTATATCTTATATCCCCACCCGGCCTAGCGGATAAATTAGGCTGTAGTATCCCCGAGGCTAGTCAGTTGATAAGTGAATGGTTTCATGAGTTCCCCAGAGCAAGAGAATGGATAGCAGAAAGAAAGGAGAGTATAATCAATACTGGTAAATCCATTAGCTTAACTGGAAGAGTTAGAAGATTATATGGGGTAGATCCCGAGACTAGAGAAGGGAGAGAGGCAATACGCCAAGGGGTGAATAGCCCCATTCAAGGGGGAGCAGGAGATATCACAAAATATAATATGCATAGATTGGACTATAGCCTGAAGGATGACATGGAATCTAGAGTGATCAATAATGTCCATGATGCCGTAATGGTGGATAGTCCTACAGAAGAGGAGGTGATTGAATGCATTAGTAGGATTCACCATCTGTTTAAGGAAGCTCCGGTGAAGATGAGAGTTCCGCTGGGAGTTGAAATTAAAGTAGGCCGTAATTGGAGAGACTTAGTAAAAGTAGAAAACTTAAAAGATCTGAAAAAAATAAAATGATAGAAGATAAATTGTTATACTATTTAGCCGGATTTTTCGATGGTGAAGGAAGTATAAGTTTATTCCCTCGCAATCCTCTTAAAGGAAGTGGGTATTTTTTAAGAGTAAATGTTACTAACACGAATAGAGAAGTATTAGATATCCTTAAAGAACACTTCGGAGGAAGAATAATTATCATATTGAAACCGGGTATTATCAGAAAGGATTGTTACCGGTGGACGATAGAGAGTGATAAAGCTGGGAAGTTTCTAATAACAATACGAGATAAAATAAGAATAAAAAAGGAACGTCTAGAAGTAGCTATAAAATATCTAGAAACAGTAGAGAAGATTCCAAGCGGAAAGATTATACCAAAGGAGGTGCAAAGAAAGAGGAAACTATTGTATTCTTTAATGAAACAACTAAATAAAAAGGGGAAGGAGGTGAAAAGTAATGTCCAAGACATACGAAGGGTATTGCGTAAGATGTAAGAAGAAAAGGGAGATGGAAAACACCAAGAAGTTCACCATGAAATCTGGCATGAATGCAGTTAAAGGAGAATGTGTAAAGTGTGGCTGCAAGATGTGCAAGATTCTTGGTAAATCTTAAGGAGGAAGGAAGACATGGCAAAGGATAAGGAGAAAAAGCAAAAATACTACGCGGCTGACTCCGAGAAGATTCAGCAGAAGTTAGCTGAGATAGGCCAGGGAGATTTCTTCAAGCCCAAGGAAGGTCCGAATAGAGTAAGGATACTCCCACCTTGGAATAAGAAAGGCCTTTGGTTCAAGGAGGCCACTTTGCATTATGGCTTGAATGATGACAGTGGTAGAGAAAGAGGCTACCCTTGTCTAAAGCAGTTCGATAAGGAATGCCCGGTATGTGCCAAGATCGAGGAACTAAAGGAAGGTGGCACTGAAGATAAGAAGATGGCTGATAGGATAGGTCCCAGGACTAAGTTCTACGCCAATGTTCTTGATCGGAAGACGGGTAATGTTCTGATCTGGGGATTCTCTAGGAAGACTCTAGGAGTTCTTCTGGGATATGACTCAGACAAAGAGGACTATGGGGATATATCCAATCCCGAGTCCGGTTTTGATATCGTAGTAGAAAGAACAGGGACAACTAGGAATGATACTCGTTACCAAGTCCGCTGTAAACCTAAGCCTTCTGAAGTGGATATGGAAGCCATAGAACTCCACAATCTCGACACAGAGGTAGTAGAGGATATGGAAGAGGAAGCGCTTGAGGAAATCGTTGAGGCCAACTTCGGCATGGGCAAGAAGAAGAAAAAGAAATCTTCCGATGAGGATGAAGAGGAAGATGATGAAGAAGAGGAAGAGGAAGAAGAGCCCAAGAAGAAAAAGAAGAAGGATGAAGACGACGAAGAGAATGAGGATGAAGACGACGAAGAGAATGAGGAGGAAGAAGACGAAGAGAACGAGGAGAAACCTAAGAAGAAGAAGAAAAAGGAGGATGACGAAGATGAAGACGAGGACGACGAAGACTAAGTCGTCCTGGTGGGTGAGTCCGGGGGAGTTGCTTATCCTCCGGACTTCACTTATTAAGACGTACTTAAGATGCCCAGCACAATGCTACTTCAGATATTTCAAGGGGCTTATAGTATTACCTAGAAGCTATGCTACTATGGGATCTTGCACACATGAGGTAGCTCAATATAGTAATGAGCATAAACTTCAAAGGGGTAAGACCCCTAAACTATCTGTACTCCAGGATGTATTTCATGAGGGATTCAAGAAGAAGAGGAACACAACCTGGTGGACTAAGGATGAGAAGCCAGAGAAGCTTGAACTGGAAGGAACGGATGGGATAGTCCCAGTCTATAGAGAGAAGATAGGAGTGGTAGTTGAACCAAAGCATGTAGAGGAAAGCTTTGAGCTATTCATCCCTGAAGTAAATGTTAAGATAACTGGGACACTGGACTTAGTTGAAGTCAATGATATGATTAGAGATCTGAAGACTAAGAGTAGAAGCCCTAACTGGATGGAGGCAATCAAAAGCTTTCAGGGCAAGTCCTACACAGTGGGATATAAGGCCAAATATAATCAGAAGCCAAAGGGATTTATTCTTGATTATATCGTTCGTAAGAAGGTCCCAGAGGTGTCCAGTAGTAAACCAGTTAAGCCTACCGAATTAGATTCCCTAGAGTTTCTTCAGACAGCTCGGGATGTGGCTATGGGTATAAGGAAGGGATGTTTCTATCCAAGAAGAGAGATGAATTACTTCTGCTCACCTAACAGCTGTGGATTCTGGAACATTTGTGTAAAGGGAGCTTGGAGAGATCACATGCCCTATACCAAGGTATTCGGAGCTAATGAATTAGAAAAAGAGGATAAGGGAGAGGACTAGCATGAACATTAAAGACATAGAACACGTTAAAGTAACCGGGGATATGCTCAAGGCTATCTTTGCAAGACAGAAGGAACTGGAGGATAAGTATCATGATATTGAAAAGAAGAATGGAGCTCTTGTCCTTCCACTTCCATTGGATCTTAACACATTTGAGGGTCAGGAAAGAACTAGGCTCCTTATATATAGGATTGCAGAGGAACTCTTTGAAATGGGCAATTGCCTCCGAAATAAGGCATGGAAGACTTCCCAGGTGCCTTGTGATATTGATCATTTTCAAGAGGAATTGGCCGATGCTTTTCATTTCTTTATACAACTATGTCTTGAGTTGGGTATTGGACCCGAGGAGCTTTGTCAATTATATTTTAAGAAATCCCAGGTTAATTCATTCAGACAAAGGTCGAGGTATTAGATGAGAAAGATCGTGGATTATCTCTTCAGGGAAGATTCTAGAAGGAGTAAATACTGATGTGGTTCAGAGGACTCGATTCTGAAGGTATTCTCAGAAAGGCTGGAGTTCCTAAAGAAAAGACAGGGGACTGTTTAAGTTGGGCATTTGGGGCAGATTGGCCATGTTTACCCCTAGGAATGATGAATGAGAAATGGAATCAGTTACATGGTGAGATATTTCTAATGACTGGTTTTGACTTAGTAATAGAAGCTATTGATAAAGTAGGAAAGGCCTATATTAAGGAGGTCTTAAATGGCCAGAGTAAAGATTAGATGCTTCAACTGTGGGGATGAACACAGTAATGATAGTAAGCACTTTCCTCGTCGGGTATTAGAAGTAATAACTAATAAGGAAGGAAAGAAAGAGAACAAGCCCGTGGGATATATCTGTAGAAAGTGTATTCTCAAACAGATGTTAAGTGAAGCAGGAACAAAATCTAAACAGAAGGGGGTGATAAAGATAAAATGAAAAAGTCAGAGAGTATTCTAAAACTAGAGGAGTTAGGATTAAACACCTTAGACTATCATATCATAGATACTAAGGCAGAGGCAATGCATTATCTAGCCAAGCACTCTGAAGATCTTCTATCTATGAGAACAGAAAGAGGAGATGAGTTTCAATGCCCATACTACTATATGATGTTTGGAAAGGCATTAGTGAACTTAGCTCTTACTCACATGAATCAAGGATATAAGCTAATCTTCTCGGAGAGTCTTGACACTAAAGGCTGCCTAGCTTTTGGAACGGTAGGTCTAGGGGAGAGTGCTGATACAGTAATGGAGTTTGTATTGGGAGAAGGAAAGGTTAGGGACCTAGACAGCCATCCGGAAGCGAGGACTTTGTTTATACCCCAAGGAGCCATAATAGCCGTTAAGGACTCCGACTTCCCGGGCAATGCCCATATCCTTAATAGTGTTTATATGAGAGTCAAGGCTACCTGTTACGATGAAATACCATGTGTGGTAGAATGGAGCTACTACGATCATCAAGTAGGAAGATGTGGAACACATGACATCTACTGGGAACTCCGTCCATACATGTAAAGGAGAAAAATGAATCTAGATTACATCGCGGGATTCTTCGATGGTTAAGAGGAGTGATAAGACCCTATGCATAACTCAAGAGGCTATACCTTCATGGATTACTTTCAGTGGTTCATGCTACTAGTTATGATACTAGTCATGATAATGTCAGGAAAAGGAGGTTTCAAATATGGATACAAGCATCCTATTCATAGCGTTTCTGGTTCTAATGATAGTCAATACAGTAATAGCGCTGATGACTCTAAGAATCCAGATGCAAAAGCAACCAAGAAAGACTGAAGACCCAGAGATAGTAAGATGCAAGATAGCTGCCATGCAGTTATTCGCCGGGATTGGTAAGCTAATGGAACTGATGGAAGACGGGAGAAAGTGGAACAAGAACAGAAGTGCCTATGTAATCAAGGAGATGGAACAAGAGAAGGAGAGAATAACTAATCCGGAGGTGAAACGTGATGGTTTTGCTACTGATACTTATTCTTCTAAGCGCATTAGGAGGGATTCTTTACAGACTAGGAGGAGCTAGCGGCTACAATACGAAGTTCCGTGACTTTGGTATTCCTACCATTGGTATTCTTGTTCTGATTCTCAGCGGAAGTCATCTTAATGTGCCTTGGCTTAACATTGCTTCCCTGGTTATTACTTATGGGCTCATGTTTGCGTCGCAGACAACGTACTTTAAGAAGAAGGGGACTGATGCAAAGTGGTGGAATTGGTTTTTAGTAGGATTGGCTAATGGGATAGCTCTTATACCCTATGGAATAATCCATGATCAATTGCCACAGGCTATCCTCAGAACCCTGATTCTGGCTGTTGGTATAATGATATGGTCTGAGATAAATGGTAATGCAGTATGGGAGGAAGTAGGTAGAGGAGTTCTTATAATCTTAACCCTGGGATTATTCTTCAGGAGGAAGAATGGGAAGAAGACTAACCCGTAAGGAACGTATTCAAAGAAAGGAACTTAAGAATCTTCTTCGTAAGATAAGAAAGACCAAGAAGTATCTTAAGTGGAAGAGAAGATGTCTCAAGCGGGATGTAAAGAGTTATCCGGATCTTCCAAAAGGAGTTCAAGTTCACCATAAGACTGAGCTAAGTCGTTTAGTCATTAAGAATAAGATCAGATCAGTAAAGGATGCTATCAGGTGTGCTGAACTCTGGGAGACCCATTTAGGTATAACTCTAAAGCGGGGGGAACACTTTATATTTACTAAGCTAAGAAGATATAAATATCTAACCAGAGGATTTATAGTACTTCTGAAAGACTGGATGGAAGAATGTAAGATAGATCACTTAGATGCCAACAAAAAAAGTAAGGGTAAGGGCATTTGAGAATGTGCAAGTGGTTAATGTGGATTATTTATTGAAATGACCTGGCATACCAGGAGAAAGGGGAGGGAAGATGATAAGGAGAAGAAAGACTTGTAAGAATTGTGGAGCATTAAAAGCCCTTCATAAAATAGGGCGTGATTGTAATGCACGAGTTGGAGGCGACCCTACGGTTTGTGGGTGGATTGATGGGCATTGTAGAAATAATCTAAAAGTAAAAATAGTATCTTAAATCCCACCCCCATTAT
>Ga0315273_10007390_pt1 | contig 13761 bp, 15 predicted proteins | sample YL17G02_0_MG_FD_205753 | JGI IMG/M metagenome (GOLD analysis project Ga0315273, IMG submission 205753) | Sediment microbial communities from Yellowstone Lake, YNP, Wyoming, USA - YL17G02_0 | ecosystem: Environmental > Aquatic > Freshwater > Lake > Sediment | place: USA: Wyoming | collected... | reverse complement strand
GTGTTCGACTTCCTCACCTTCGGGCTGCTGCTGTGGGCATTCGCAGCGGGGCCGGCCATCTTCCGCACCGGCTGGTTCGTCGAATCGCTGCTGACCGAACTCGTGATCGCGCTGGTCGTGCGTACCCGGCGGCCATTCTGGCGCAGTCGACCCGGGAACCTGCTGCTGTGGAGCTCGCTCGCGGTGGCGCTGGCTACGTTCTCGATCCCGTTCCTGCCAGGCGCAGGGCTGCTCGGGTTCGTACCGCTGCCAGCAGGCCTGCTGCTGGCACTTGCCGCGATCGTCGCACTGTACGTCGCGGGCGCGGAGGTACTGAAAGCCAGCTTCTACCGCAGGCGTGGCGCGTAATGCGCGCCGCTTCGCGATCCCGGGTCAGCCGGCCGCCGCGAGCGTCCCACGCTGGTAGTCGATGATCGCCTGCTCGATCTCGCGCGGCGTGTTCATCACGAAGGGCCCGTGCTGCACCACCGGTTCGCCGATGGGCCTGCCGGCGAGCAGCAGCAGCTTCACGCCCTGCCCGCCCGCACGGATGCGCACCGCATCGCCACTCGCGAGCAGCCCCGCCGCCCGGAACGGCAGGGACCGATCATCATCGCCGACGACGGCGTCGCCCGCGTAGACGTACATGAACGCGTTGTGCGTCGCCGGAACCGGGATGGTCGCGTCCGTGCCGGGCGGGAGTCGTACATCGAAATACATCGGCTCGGTGGAGAGCCCGCCGATCGGACCCGATATCCTCCCGGCGTCCTGCTGCAGCGCCCCGGCGATCACTCGCACCTCGCCGCCGCCGTCGAGCTTCACCGTGGGTATTTCGCCAGGCGGAATCTCGCGATAGGCCGCCGGCTTCATCTTCTCCCGCGACGGCAGGTTGAGCCACAGCTGGAAGCCGCGCATCCGCCCTTCGGTCTGTTGCGGCATCTCGGAGTGGATGATGCCGCGCGCCGCCGTCATCCATTGCACGCCGCCCGGCCCGATCTCGCCGACGTGGCCGAAGCTGTCCTCGTGACGCATGCGGCCGTCGAGCATGTAGGTCACGGTCTCGAAACCGCGGTGCGGATGCGACGGGAACCCGGCGATGTAATCGTTCGGGTCGTCCGAGAAGAACTCGTCGAGCATCAGGAACGGATCGAAGCGCAGGTTGGGACTGCTGCCGAGGCTGCGACGCAGCTTGACTCCGGCCCCGTCGGACGCCGCGACCGACTCGATGACGGCCTGCAGTGTGCGCGTCTTCACGAGCGGCCCTTCGCCGGGGCAACCTGGAGTTCGCGGCGCGCATCGAGCGACCAGTCACCCGCACCGCGGGCCACCAGGAACAGGAAGCCGCCTGTTATCGCGAGGTTCTTCATGAACATGATGAACTGCACCTGATCGCCGAGCGCGCGGTGGAACAGCAGCGCCGACACGATCGAGAAGCCTGCAAGCAGGAAGGCGAAGAGTCGCGTGCGATAACCCGCGATGATGGCGAGCGCGCCGCCGACCTCGAGTGCGATCACGAGCGGCAGCATCGCACCGGGCACTCCCATCGCGGCCATGTACCCCTGCGTCGCTTCGTAGCCGCCGATCTTCTGCAGTCCGGTGAGCAGGAAGATGGCGGAAATGAGTATGCGGCCGAGGAGGTCTGCGAGGTTCTGCTGGGTGGTCATCGTGGTTTCCGTTGTGAAGGTCTTTCGAGGCTAACGCCTGAGTAGTCATTCTCCATCTATCCAATGAATATGAAAGACGATAAATTCGTGCCTAACCATCTACAGGATAGATAAATGAGTCTCCCACGTATCACGCTCGACCAGTGGAGCGCGCTGGTCGCCGTCGTCGAAGCCGGCGGCTACGCACAGGCCTCGAGTCGCCTTCACCGCACGCAGTCCACGGTCACCTACACGATCAAGAAACTCGAGGACCTCCTCGAGGTAAAGGTCTTCGAGTTGAAGGGTCGCAAGGCCGTGCTGACGCCAATCGGAGAGGTTCTCTATCGCCGCGGCCGAGTGCTCGTCGACGAAGCGAGGCGCCTCGAGCGCACTGCGGCCGAACTCGCACGCGGCTGGGAGCCTGAGATTCGCGTGGTCGCGGACATCATTTTCCCGACCTGGCTGCTGCTCGAATGCCTCGCCGCATTTGGAGAAGAGCATCCGCAGATCCGGATCGAACTCATCGAGTCCGTGCTCGGCGGCACCGAGGACGCGCTCACCGAGGGGCGCGCCGATCTTGCCATCGGCGGCATCGTGCCCGGCGGGTTCCTCGGCGATCCACTGATGCAGGTGCGCTTCGTCTGCGCGGCCGCCCCGTCGCACCCGCTGCACCAGCTCGGCCGCACGCTGACGCTCGACGACCTGCGCCAGCATCGGCACCTCGTCGTGCGCGACTCAGGCGCGCTGCGCAGCCGCAGCGGCGGCTGGCTGAACGAGCAGCGCTGGACGGTCACGAGCAAGGCGACGTCGATCCGCGCAGCCTGCATGGGACTCGGTTATGCGTGGTATCCCGAGGAGAGCATCCGTGAGGAACTCGAATCGCGCCGACTCGTGCCGTTGCCGCTCGAGGAGGGGCGCGAGCGCTTTGTGACGCTGTACCTCGTCTACGCGGACCGGGACACCGCAGGCCCTGGCGTTCAACAGCTGGCGGGGATCATCCAGAAGCGGACCGCGGAAACGTGCGCGGCGGCCGAAAGGCGCATCGCGTCGCTCACCTCCCCAGGCGCGACGACGTAGACGTCGCGCCAGCGCCACGCGATGATGGCGCCAGCACTCGACCAAACGAGGGAGCCCACGTCATGACTCACGGTCGCTGTCTCTGTGGAACGGTCCGCTACGAAGTGGACGGCCCGTTCCTCAACATGCTCCATTGCCACTGCTCGATGTGCCGCAAGCACCACGGCACGCCGTTCGCGACGTGGACAGCGGCGTCGCTCGCGGGCTTCCGCTACACGGCCGGCGAATCTGCAGTCGTGCGCTACGACTCCTCGCCGGCGTTCCACCGCTCCTTCTGCAGCCTGTGCGGCTCGGTCGCGCCCGAAGGCATCGAGGCGATGGGCATGGTGATCTGCCCGGCCGGCAATCTCGAGGAAGATCCCGGCATCGCTCCGCAGCTGCACATGTTCGTGGGCTCGAAGGCACCCTGGTACACGATCACGGACGACCTGCCGCAGTACCCGGAGTACCCGCCGCAGTTCGGGATGAGCGCAACGCCGCGTCCGGCGGTCGAGACGAGTGGCGACTCGGCACAGGGCAGCTGCCTTTGCGGCCAGGTTGCTTATGAGATCTCCGGCCCGCCACTGCGCATGTACAACTGCCACTGCTCGCGCTGCCGGCTCGGTCGGAGCGCCGCGCACGCATCCAACGTGTTCTACAAGGCGGACGGTTTCCGGTGGGTCCGTGGCAGCGAACTGGTGCAGGAATACAAGCTGCCGGAAGCGCAGTTCTTCGGCACCGCATTCTGCCGGCGCTGTGGCAGCGAACTCCCGCGAGTCTCGATCGAGCGCGGTGTCGCTGTCGTGCCCGCCGGTTCGCTCGACACGAACCCCGGCATCGAACCGGCGGCTCACATCTTCGTAGCCTCGAAAGCGGCCTGGGACCGGATCACGGATTCACTGCCGCAGTTCGACGAAATGCCCCCGCGCAATTAGAGGAACCACCGCCGTATGAGACTGAACGAACCGCGGACGCTGCACGCCATCGCGCTCTATGCGTTGCCGGTCGTCGTCGCGTGGCTCGGCTGGGGCGCAGGTGCGGCGCTGCTCGCAAGTCTCGTGATGGCGCTGACCGGGATGGCATTGCGTCTGAAGGCGATGCGGGCCGCAGCGGCGGGCCCAGGGCGCGTACTCCGGCTGCACACGATTTCCTTCTCGCATTACACCGAGAAAGTACGCTGGTGCATGGACCGCCTCGGCGTCGAGTACGAAGAAGTTCCGAACATCGGGATCCTCGGCGTACTGCTCACGGGTCGCACGGTTCCGGCGCTCGAAGTCCCGCCCGGGCTGACACGAGTTGGCGATTCACCGCGCATCCTTCGCTACCTGTGGGGCGAATACGTCGGTCGCCTGCCGCCGGAGCGGACGCGCTTTCTCGAGCCAACGCCCGCCGCGCTCGAACTCGAGCAGCGCTTCGATCGCCGGCTCGGCAATGACGTGCGCGTCTGGGCTTATTCGCGCATTTTTCGCAGGCGCGACCTGACGCTGCGTACCTGGGGTGTCGACGAGACGCAGATCCCGGGCTGGCAGCGCGCGCTGCTGCGCCTGGCGACGCCGATCCTGGTCTTCGCAGTCAAGCGCATGCTCGGCGTCACGCCGGCGCGCGGCGCCAGGGCGCTGGAGAAGACCCGCGAGAGTTTCGCCGAGGTCGACCAGCTGCTCGCGGACGGCCGAAGATACCTGCTGGGCAACACGATGACTTTCGCCGACGTCACCTTCGCGAGCCTCGCCGCGCTGGCGGTCCTGCCGCCGGAGTACGCCGGCCGCAGCCTTCGCGGGCGAATGCTCACGCTCGACGATCTCGATGCCGACTGGCGCGCCGAGATCGAGGGCTTTCGCCAGCGTCCCTCCGGTCAGTTCGTGTTGCGCCTGTATCGCGAAGAGCGGCTCCAGCCACCCGCCTGACGCCACGCGCACCCTCTCCCGGCGACCCGCTGGCCCCTCCGCCTGCCCGTTGCCGACCTGGCGGCCGGGCCGGCCCTTGAATGCGCGAGCCCTCGCGCAGTAATATCTGCCTAGGCAGTTACCGCCTGAGCTACCAATGCCTGAGCAATTTTATCGCGCGACGACCTACACCGCGCGCGACAGCGTCGGATACATCCTGCGCCGGGTCTACGCGATCATGCACGAGCGCATGGAAGCGGCCCTGGCCGGACATGACTTCACGCTGATGCAGTGGATCGTGCTCATGTACCTGCGCGATGGCATCGCGAGCACTGCATCCGACATCGCCCGCGAGTTCCGCCACGACAGCGGTGCGCTCACACGGGTCATCGACCAGCTGCAGCGGCGCGGCCTCGTCTCTCGACGGCGCAGCACAAGCGACCGGCGCGTGGTCGAGCTCACGCTGACCGCAAAGGGTGGCCACACGATCGAGGAACTGCTGCCGGTCGTGGTCGGGCAGATGAACGAGGCGCTGGCGCCCTTCACGCGTGCCGAGTTCGAGCAGCTGCGCAGCCTGATGGAGCGCCTCGTCGATCACCTGCACGTGCTCCAGGACGCGGAGCAGCCCCCGCCGCCGGCACCCGAACTCCCGCCTCCCCGCCGCCGCGGCCAGGCACGAAAGGCTGGCAAGCGACGATGAACAACCTGCGCCCACTGGTGCTGGTGGCGCTCGCGTCGCTCGCCTGCGCGTGCGTCAGTACGAAGGAGGGTCGCCCGCGCGAAAAGCAGCTGCCCGCAGCAGCACTGGGCCTGTCCGGTCCGTCCTACGCCGCGCCAGGCCAGGACTGGTGGCTCGCTTTCGGCGACCCGCAACTCGACCGGCTGGTCGGCCAGGCGCTCGCGGAAAACCCAAGCCTTGCTGCGTCGCTTGCGCGCGTCAGGGGCGCCTGGGAGCAGACGGTGATCGCTGGTGCCGGTGACAGTCTCAAGGTCGATTTCGACCTGAGCGCCTATCGACAGAAGGTCAGCGGCAACTATCTTTATCCCCCGCCGTACGCCGGATCCACGTTCTGGGACGGCCGGGTCGGATTCAACCTTGCCTGGAACCTGGACTTCTGGGGCCGGCAGGCCGCGCTCATCGAACAGGTGCGATCGTCCGCGCTGGCGGCGGAGCTCGACGCCGCCGGAGCCGCTCTCGCGATTTCGGGTGCAATGTCGCAGACCTACGTGGATCTCAAGCGGGTAACGGACCTCGGGCAACTCGCGGACCGCGCCGCCCAACAGCGCGAGGACCTGCTCGGACTGACACGACAGCGGGTGCAGGCGGGACTCGACAGCGACGTTGAACTGCGCACGGCCGAGGCGGGTTTCGCTCAGTCCCAGGTGGAGATTGAACAGGTCCGGGTCGGCCGCGAACTGCTGGTTCACTCGCTGGCGGCACTTTCGGGCCAGGGCACAGGCGCATACGTGACAGTCACCGCACCAACGCTCGACCTCGAGCGCGCGCTGGATCTCCCGCCGACACTGCCCGCCGACCTGCTCGCCCATAGGCCAGATGTCGCGGCTGCCAAGGCGCGCATAGCGGCCGCACAGGCTGGACGCGAAGCATCACACGCAGCCTTCTACCCCAACGTGAACCTGATCGGCTTCGTCGGCTTCGCCGCGGTCGGTCTCGAGCAGCTCCCCAAGGGCGATTCGCAGACCTGGACCGTCGGGCCAGCGCTGCACCTGCCGATCCTCGACGCGGGCCGACTCAAGGCCGAATACCGCAAGGCCGGCGCCGACCTCGATGTCGCGGTCGCGAGCTACAACGACATCGTGTTGCGCGCCGTGCGCGAGGCAGCGGACCAGGCGGCTCGAGTCCAGTCGCTGGACCGGCAGCTGGCGGAGCAACGGCACGCGCTCGATGCTGCCGAGCAGGCCTATGACCTGGCCAGGCAGCGTTACAGCGCTGGCCTCGCGAGCTTTCTTACCGTGCTGAATGCCGAGACCCAGGTACTCACGGCCCGACGCGCGCGAGTCAACCTGCTCGCGGATCGCACGCAGGCGCGAGTCGCGTTGCTGGTCGCACTGGGCGGCAGTTTCGACGAATCAAGACCCACACCGCTGGCAGCCGCGCAGCCGCGGCGACCCGAGGCGACCCCCAAATGAGGACTTCTGACAGCGAGCCGGCGAGCGAAGCTGGCAGTCCCGCACGCCGACGCGGACTGATCGCACTCGCGGTCGTCGTACTTCTGGCCGGCGCCGCATGGGCATTTTACTGGCACGGGTACGCGCGCTGGCGGATCTCGACCGACAACGCCTATGTGGGCGGCAACATCGTGCAACTGACGGCGGAGATTCCGGGCAGCGTGCGCGCGATCCACGCGCGGGAGACCGAGACCGTGACCGTGGGCCAGACCCTGCTCGAGCTCGATCCGTCGGATGCACGCATCGCCATGGACGCTGCCGTCTCCGACCTGGCGAATACCGTGCGCCAGGTGCGCGGCACGTTCGTGCAGGTCGAACGGCTCCGCGCCCAGGTCGAGGTGAGGGACGTGGAACTGCAGCGCGCCCGCGCGGATCTTTCGCGCCGCAGGTCCGTCGCGATCGGTGGCGCCATTTCGGCCGAGGAGTTCGCGCACGCGCAGGAAAGCGTGAAGGGACTTGAGGCGGTCCTGCGCGCCTCTCGCGAGGACCTCAATGTCGCCCTCGCGCAGACCGAGGGCACGACGCCCGAGTTGCATCCGCTGGTGCTGCGCGCCGCCGCGCGATTGCGCGATGCCGGCCTGACTCTGCAACGGACGACCATCGCATCGCCCGTTGACGGCGTGGTGGGCAGGAAAGGCGTGCAGATCGGGCAACGCATCGCGCCGGGCATGCCCCTCATGGGCATCGTGCCGCTCGACGACATCTGGGTGGACGCCAACTTCAAGGAGGTGCAACTCGCGCGCATGCACATAGGACAGCCGGCCAGGGTGCAGTCCGACTTGTACGGCAGCAAGCTGACCTTCAGTGGCCACGTGGTCGGCATTTCTCCAGGTACGGGCGCCGCGTTCGCGCTGCTGCCACCGCAGAACGCCTCGGGCAACTGGATCAAGATCGTCCAGCGCGTGCCCGTGCGGATCGCGCTCGACCCCGGCCAGGTTCGCGAGCACCCGCTGCGAGTCGGGCTGTCCATGCACGTGACTATTGACGTGCACGACGAGTCCGGCCCGGTGCTCACGCCGCCGCGACCGGCGGAGGCTGCAACCATTGCGCCCCGCGCGGCGGTCGATCCGTCGGTCGAGGCGCTGATCGAACGCATTATCGCAGCCAACTCCGGACGGCCGACGAAGAAGGGATGAGCGAGGCGCGGTCGGAGGCCGATCGACCGCTGATCCCGCTGCCGCCGGGCACGCGGGGACTGACGGCATTCGCGCTCGCGCTCGGCACCTTCATGCAGGTGCTCGACATGACGATCGCCAACGTGTCGCTGCCGACCATAGCCGGCAGCCTCGGCGTCAGCGCCAACCAGGGCACCTGGATCATCACTTCCTTCGCCGTCGCGAACGGCATCTCCGTGCCGCTATCCGGGTGGCTGATGCGGCGCTTCGGAGTGGTGCGCACGTTCGTGGCTGCGGTCACGCTCTTCACGATCGCCTCCTTCCTCTGCGGCGTGGCATGGAGCTTCGAGTCCCTGATCGCGTTCCGCGTCATGCAGGGCGCCGTGTCGGGACCGATGATCCCGGGCTCGCAGGCGCTACTGATGTCCATCTATCCGGCATCGAGGCGCGGCACGGCCCTCGCGATCTGGTCGATGACGACGCTCACCGCGCCCGTCGCCGGGCCGTTGCTCGGCGGCTATATCTCCGACAATTTCTCGTGGCCGTGGATCTTCCTGATCAACCTGCCGGTCGGCGTACTGAGTGCAGTACTCTGCTGGCGCGCGCTGCACGCGAAGGAATCACCCACCGAGAAGGTGCCGGTGGACTGGACCGGAATGGTCCTGCTGGTCATCTGGGTCGGAGCCCTGCAGATCATGCTCGATACCGGGCGGGACGCGGACTGGTTCGCATCGACGCGCATCGTCGTGCTCGCCACGGTCGCCGCCGTTGGCTTCGTCGCGTTCCTGATCTGGCAACTCACGGAACGGCACCCGATCGTGGACCTGAGCCTGTTTCGCGGGCGCAACTTCACGGTCGGAACACTCGTGACCTGCGTGGGCTACGCGACTTTCTTCGGCAACGTCGTACTGCTGCCGCTCTGGCTGCAGACCCAGCTGGGCTACACCGCAACCTGGGCCGGGATGCTGCAGGCGCCGGCGGGCGCGGTAGCGTTGCTGCTTTCGCCCTGGGTCGGCCGCAACGTGACGCGCTTCGACCCCCGCATTTTCGCGAGCGTGGCGTTCGTCGTAATGGGCACGGGGCTCTACACGCGCTCGTTGCTCAACTCCCAGGCCGCGTTCAGCGATTTCATGCTGCCGATGGTGCTGCAGGGCGCCGCGATGGCGTTCTTCTTCGTCTCGGTCATCAGCATCCAGCTCGACGGACTGCCCCCGCAGCGCATGCCGGCAGCCACCAGCATCTCGAACTTCCTGCGCATCACCGCCGCAGCGTTTACGACGTCCATCACCACGACGCTCTGGGACGACCGGGCGTCGCTGCACCGCAGCCGCCTCGCGGAAGCATCGAGCATCTACGATCCGACCCTGCAGGAGGCGCTCGGCCGAGCGCACGACCTCGGGTTCAACGACCAGCAGTCCCTCGGCGTGCTGACCCGCGGACTGGTCGAGCAGTCGTACATGCTGTCCACGCTCGACTACTTCTACGCAACCACCTGGATCTCGTTCGGCCTGATCGGATTCGTCTGGTTAACCCGCCGGCCCAGGATCGCGAGCGGCCTTCCGGTAATCGCCGACTGACCGGGAACGGGACACGGCGGGCGCCCCCCTACTCTTCCGGTTCGTTCTCCTCGGCGCTCCACTTGCGGCGATGCGCGTGCTCGGCCGCGGCACGGACACTGGCGTGGCGATTCGATAGCAGCAGTGAGGATGGATCGCAGACGCGCGCGCGGATGACACCGAGGTCCACGGCGGCGTCGAACAGGCTGGGGTACCAGCGCTGCCACTCCGGAAAGATCTCGTCCACCAGCTCCTTAAGCGTCATGGCGTCGAGTTTGCCGCCGCTCAGGGAGCCGGGCAACCCTGCTCGTCGAAATTGCCGGCTGCTGCAACCCGGGCAGCGGTGTCGGCAACCGCCGCCGCCAGTGGACCGGTCCGGGCCAGCCCCGTCGCGATCTCGGTCTCGGACCTTGCGGCGCTCACGCAACCGCGGCGCAGCAGGACCTCGGCAAGATTGTTGTGGGCGGCGACGTTTCCCCGGTCGAGTTCGATGGCCTGTCGGTAATCACTCTCGGCCGCAGCGAGGTCACCACGTATGAGCGCCGTATTGCCGAGCGCCAGCCTGGGCAGCGAGTCACGCGGCCACTGTGTTGCCGCAGCCTGGTACGCGACCGTTGCAGCGTCGATGCGGCCGACGGTCTCGAGCGCAGCGGCGGCCTCGACGTAGCGGTTGGCGTCAGGATCCCCCGGCATCTGGCCCGGCCGCAACACGACGATCGCCCAGCGATCGGCGCGGTCCCACGTAGCGAGGAACCTCGCCGCGGGCATCTCCTGCCGCCGCTCTGTCCCCGAGCGCAGCAGAAAGACCTGCGATTCGACGTCGTAGCCGACGACCACGGCATAGTGCCAGCCCGGCCACGGGCCGGCGCCCAGCTTCTGCATCACGAGCACGGGAACTCCGGCGGCAAGCTGGGAGATGATCGAGTCGGATGTCGGCGGCAGTACGTACGGAAGGCGATCTCTTCTGCGTGCACTGGCGAGCAGCTCCGGCTGCAGGCTGCCCTGCCGCCCAGGCAGGTACACCTCCGGCACGAGGTCGGCGGGCACGACCGGCAGGCCGGACGCACCGAGCGCCGTCGCCAGGGCAGCCGGCCCGCACTGGTACTCGACCTGGGGGTAGAACGGTGTCTGCTCGAGATCGACCCGGGTCGGGATGCCGCCCTGTCCGGGCACCGACAACATCGCTCCCGTGGCGGCGCAGCCGGTGATCAAGACGAGCGGCAGGATGACCGCGACGCGAACGAAGCGGACGGCGTCCATCGAGCGCAATCGCTGCCGCTAGGGGAACTTCTTGAAAATGTCGATGACGCCGACGGCCTCGAGGATCAGCAGCACGAGGAACACGATCCCGATTATTGCAAGCGCATCACCGCCAGCCGGCATGTCGGCCATCTGTCCGGCAAGCGTGCGCAACTCGGCGTCGGTCAGTGCGGCGATGCGCCGTTCAACCTGGGCGGGCTCGACGCCCAGCGCGACCATCTGCTCTCTTACCTCGCTTCGGGCAAGCGCTGCGCTGATCGTCGACAGATCCGCGACGCGGCCGTTCTGCGCCGTCGCCTGGAGCGTGCCGATGACGGCCGCCTGCGTCACCAGGGGCGACCCGAGATTCAGGACTGCAATGCAGGTAACCAATACCGTCAGGCGCTTGAACATCTGAGCCTCGCCGGGAAGCCTGGAATGTCGCCAAGTATGCGACAGCTGACAGTCTGGCACATTCCCCGCGGCGGCCCCTGACGCCGTTCTCAGTTCGCGCTGTCAGCCGGAGGCCCACTGCAACAGCTGCCGGTACGCGCCGGGATCCGTGATCGCCACGAATACCAGGCCGGCCAGCGCGCCACCAAGGTGCGCATCGTGGTTGATCCGGCCGCGAGCCTGGCGCGACGAATACCACGAGTAGGCTACGTAGCCGATCGCGAAGATCGGCGCCGGGATCGGCACCGGAATCGGGATGATGAATAGCTTCTGCCAGGGAAAGTAGACGATCGAAGCGAACAGCACGGCCGAGATGGCGCCGGACGCACCGAGCGACGCGTAGTCGGGATCGTTGCGATGCTTGAAATACGTGCCCGTATCGCTGACCACGAGGCCAATGAGATACAGCGCCGCGAACCGGGCGCCGCCGATCTGCTTCTCGAGCTGGAAAGCGAAGAAGTAGAACGTGACCAGGTTGAAGATCAGGTGCGGCAGGTCCGCATGCACGAGTCCGCTCGTGACGATGGTCGCGTACTGCCTGCGACGCAGGAACCAGTACGGACGAAAAAGGCTGTGCTCGATGATCTTTGGCGAGCCATAGAGCGCGGCGAGGCTCGTGGCGAGCGTGACGACGAGGATGATGGCAGCGATGCTCATCGCTGTCTCAGTGACTCACGAAGATGAGCGCATCGGTGTCGAAGCCCAGCGCCTTGGCGCGTGCCACGACCCGATCCACGGCCTCGCGCGGAGGCTTGGGCTCGCGCGAAAGAATCCAGAGATAGGATCGGTCAGGCCCGACCACCAGCGCGAGCGAATACGGCGGGTCGAGATCGACGATGTTGTAGCCGCCGTAGAACGGCCCGAAAAACGAGACCTTCAACTGCCCGACGTCACGGGGACCGACGAACTTCGCGCGCCCCTTCGCCTCGCTCCACGAACCCTTGGCCTCGTTGAAACCGCGATTGAGGACGTCAATGCCGCCGTCGTCGCGAGCGGTATACGTTGCGGTGACCCGCGACAGCCCCCGTTCGAAGCGATGATCGAGGCGGGCCACCTCGTACCACGTGCCGAGGTACCGCGTCGCATCGAAACCCTTGATCGGCTCGACGCCGTCGGGAATCTGCGCACATCCGGCCAGCAGCGCACAGGCTATCCAGGTCCAGGTCCGGTATCCCATCCGTTGTTCGCCTCCGTGACGCGTGAGACGCCATGTTCTCACGTCGGCGAACCTACCTCACCCTGAAAATGGGGAATGCGGTTCAGGGCTTCAGTGACGTGACGCCCACGACACCCTTGGCGCGCGGAGGGATTTTCGCGATCTTCGCGGCGGCCTCCCGCTTCACTCGCTCGAGCAGGCCTGGATTGCGCGCCAGTTCGTCCGCACGCGCGTTCGTCTCCGCGACCAGTTCGTCGGTGAGCAGCCGGCCGAACGTCCTGAGCGGTGCGATCTGCAGCCCGTGCTTGCGGAACAGGCGGTAGATCTCCTTGACACTGCTCGGTGGCACGTCGCGACCGAGCGTGAAGCACTCGTACCGCTCTTCCATCGTCAGCAGAGCGGCTTCGGCCAGGCACGCGTAGGCGACCCCCTGCGGCAGCCCGATGTCGAAGCTGAACCGGGCCGGACCTGGCAGAGTGATCTCGCCGCTCTCCACCACGATTACATCCGGACGTACCGCGGCCTCTTCATCCGAGATATCCGGTGGCAGCGCGACGTCCAGGATCACCGCACCAGGCTTGCACTGGCTGATGTCGAGCACGCGTTGCCCGAAGGCGGACGTTGCGGTCACGATCAGGTCGCACTCGCCGACCCGTCGGTTCGTCGTCAGGTCGGTCTCGACGGTCGCGCCCGGAACCTCTGCCAGTATCTTCTGCTTGAGCGCGGACAGGCGCTCGGGCTCGATGGACACCAGCACGACGTCCTTCACCGCCGCCGCGAGCAGTCGCGAGCACACCGAGCCGATCGCGCCCGTCGCCCCGACGATCATCGCCTTGCCTTTCGCCAGGTCGCGCCAGCCCATGCGTTTCGCGGTGAGCTTCGCCGTTTCGAGCGTCGCGGCGATGGTGAGGCTGTTGCCCGTCGTCACCGGGATCGGCGCGCGCTTCGCGACGGTGATGCCCGCGTCACCGACCACCTTCGTGAACGCGCCGAGGCCCGCGATCTTCGCGCCGCGGTTGGCCGCGTCCTTCACCGCCTGGTTCAGCCGGGTGTAGGTGAATTCAGGCGGTCGCGTCAGCATCTGCCGGGGCGTCGCACCGAGTGCGTAAATCAGGCCGTCCACCGGCTTGCCCGTCGCGGCCGACCGGCTACCCTTCACGGTCCCAACGCAGGTCCCGGGCATATAGGCCGCCGCGACCTCGACCCAGTGGCGCGGCAGGTGGCGCGTCCAGCGCAACGAGGGATGGTTGCCGAGGTAATCGACCGTCAGCGGGTGGAGCACGAAGGCAAAACGGCTCATGGGCCGCGACTATCGCTCAGGCTGGCGCGCGGCGGAATATCGGATATCCGACGTCCTATCCGTGTCGCCACCAACTTGAGTGGCCCCGTCGCAGGCTTCTCAGTCTCTCAGCCGGATGTCACCAGCCAGCTCCGGCCGCTGGCCCCGCTTGTCCGCGTAGAAGGCACGGAGGAGATCCATGTCCCGCTCGT
>Ga0315273_10007389_pt1 | contig 13762 bp, 13 predicted proteins | sample YL17G02_0_MG_FD_205753 | JGI IMG/M metagenome (GOLD analysis project Ga0315273, IMG submission 205753) | Sediment microbial communities from Yellowstone Lake, YNP, Wyoming, USA - YL17G02_0 | ecosystem: Environmental > Aquatic > Freshwater > Lake > Sediment | place: USA: Wyoming | collected... | reverse complement strand
GGCCGATCTGAATTAGACCGCCCCCAGGATCGTATTTGTTCCTGCGCCTTTGTTTGCCGGTCTTTGTCTTTTGTAGCGCAGACACTCTTGTCTGCGCCCCGCAGGGTCTTTGCTTTTTCTTCAACTTTGCATTTTGCAGTTTTCATTTTGCAATGAGCCTTTAGCGCCTCATCCATCCGCCTTTTCTTCCCAGTCTTCGCCTTTTGTAGCGCAGACACTCCTGTCTGCGCCCCGCAGGATCATCGGTTGTTTTTTTGTAGCGCCGCCGCCCCCGGCGGCGTCTTCTCTTCCAAGGGAGCCCGCTCCCTCCTTCCTGTGCCCCGCAGGCCCATTCTTGCCTTTTTTCATCGTGTCTTGGTGTGAGCATTAACTTTTGTGTTTCGTGCCCGCAGGGCCCTTCTTGCCTCGTTTCTTTTTGTAGGGTATTTTTTCGTGTAGCCTTTCTTGCTTCCTTTCGCGTCATTTCGCGTATTTCTTAGTTACAACTCCTTAGCTCTTATCCATCCCTTATTCTTCATCCTTTCGCCTCGTGCCTTGTGTGAGAAAATCTTCTCAATTTCGTGTAGTTTCGTGATTTTCGTGGTTTTGTTTTCCCGTGCCTTCGTTCCCCGTCGGGTGCCTTTCGCCATTTTTTCCGCGCCTCTGCGCGAGAATTCTTGCGTTTTTCTTTTTCTTTCTTCTTGGCGCCTTTGCGCCTTTGCGAGAGAGAGTTTTGCCTTTTTCCTGTCCCCCCTTGGCCCGTCCCCCGATTCTGTAATCTGCGCAATCTGTGTAATCTGTGGATTCTTTTAGCCTTTCTTCCAGGCATCTCTAATGGTAAACTTACCCTCCAGAGGAAAATCAATGGGTGAACCGCTCGAAAACGAACCCCGGCCGGGGCTGGCTCTAACCCCCGTCTCGATGCCGCTGGTGGTTGTCCGCAATTTCCGAAGCCCCCAACTGAGACACGCCCGCAAATGTTTCGTCATTCTGGTCGGCCTTGTCGGCGCGGTGATGGGCTCGGTCGTTTACCTCGGCGTCCCCTGGCTTTTGCTTTTCACGGTTCCCATTGGATTCTCCACCGGTGCGGCGGGGGCTCTCCTCTACCTTTTCATCCTCGACAAGCTCTCCCGGCTTCTAAGCCGCGAAGACGCGCTCTCGTATCCCCGCGCCTTCGTGTTGCGAGTGGCGGGCTGCATCCTCGGCGCCCTCTTCGGCTACCTGACCACACTAACCGTTCATTATCCGGCCTACTGTTTTCACGATAAGGGGGTTTTGTATCTTTTGCCGTTCGCATTGCACCTTGGGTTCGCCTTCGGTTTTGTGACCGGCGTCGTGGGCGTGCCCCTGACTTGGCCCGAATCCAGCGATGAAAACCCGAGCGTCGCTCCTGACTCTTTTCGCACAATATTCTTTGGCGTGCTTATGGGTATTGCGTTTTTATTGACGATTGTGGCTTTAGGAGGGGCGGTTGAGCAGTACTTCAGATCGGCGGATTATGATTTATATGGGATTACCAGCAAGATTGACGGAAGTCGATATTATGTCAGAGGCTATGATGTCCAAAAACTTGTCGGCAAATCTTCACAGTATTGCCGCCTGAAAGACAAGACGTTTGATGTGGCTCTAAGTCCCTCCGGCGCGTTGATCGCGCTGCGGAACCGCGACTCCGTGGCCTTTATTTCAACCGATCGCATGGAGGAAGTCCACCGCTGGCAGATCGACTACTCCTTCATGGGGCCGGAGGGAGGCAAAAACATGGACAGCCGGCCTTATAGTCCGGGAGGCATGGCCGTCAGTTCGGATGACAAGCGTTTCGCCCTTGTTTCGAATGACTACCAGGCGATGTATCTGGGAGTCTTTGATGTTGATACGGGGAAAAAAGAGTTTGCGCAAAAACTCGCTGAGGATCGTGATGGGGAGTCTGTGAAAATATTGGCCTTTTCCCCCGATGATCGCCTCCTTGCCGTGGCGGACGGCTTTAATCAGATGATCACGGATTTCGGCAAAAACGCCGAAATATCACTTTGCGAAAGCTCATCGGGAAAGCTTTTGCCCTCTCTCTTCGCCCAAGACTGTTATTTCGTTTTCGACCTTCAATTTTCCCCCGACGGCAGCCGTCTCGCCGCCCTCGCGATGGGGCAAGGATATCTGCAACAATATTACTGTCTTTTCATCTGGAAGATTCCCGAAGGTACTCTTCTCGAAAAGCGCTTGGTCAAAGGCGCACCGGAGCAGGTGCTTTGGAACACGACGCAAAACTCGTTCTCAATACGCATGAAAGGTGGGGCGGTGATCCCGGCGCTCAAGCGGTAGAAACTGCCTCTCCCGCGCGCCGCGTCTTTTCCATCCTCCTCGCCTTTCGCCCGCGTATCATCGCGCTTTTCGCCGTCGGCGAGGCCGCGATCCTCCTCTACGCCCTCTGGGACGAGCCCGCCTTCTCCTGGCGCGCCTATATTGGCACAATCCTTCGCGTCTCGGCCGCCCTTGTCCCCCTCATGGCCGCGGGCTTTTTGATGAACGACCTGCTGGACCGCCAGATCGACCGCGCCGCAGGCCGTCCCCTCCACGTCGAGAGCCTCGGCCTCCGCTCGGCCGCCGTCATTACGGCCCTGTTGTTCCTATTGGCGGTTGCCGCCGGCTTCGCGGTCTCTGCCGCCTTTGGCCTTCTCATCCTCCTGAACGCCGCCGCCCTGCTTTTTTACAACCTCTTCACCAAAAGAATCTTCTGGCTGAAACCTTTTCTCGCCTCGGCGCTCATTGTGACGATCTATCCTATGGCCTATCTTGCCACCCCCTGGGCCGCCGACGGCCCCCGCAAGTGGACCCTCCACGTCCACGCCGCCTGGCTCTTCCTGATGGCGGTTTCCTACGAAATATTCCACGACGCCGCCGACCTCGCCGCCGACCGCTCCCTCGGTGTCCGAACCATCCCGACGCAATTAGGGTTGGGTGCGGCCAACCGCATCGCCGGCGCATCCCTTTTTCTTGCCTGTCTGATCTCTTTCGTCCCCTGCCTTGCCGGATGGTCGGGCGGTTTCTATCTCGTTTTCGTCCTCCTCCAGTGCGCCATTTCCCTTTTCTTTCTTCGCGCTGATGCCCCAGCCCGTTACCGCGCCGTCCTAACCGCCATCGCCGCCATCATCGCCGGCTCCTTTTTAGACCTTATGGCGGGTACTTCCCAATGGCACTATTGACTCCGGAAATTCCGTCTTGTGGTTAAGGGCTACCGGAAAAAACCGGCACGGATGAATATAACACAGGCGGCCAATTGTATCCAGCCAAGGTAACGAATTGCAAGGCGATCAAACCGTCGCGCTACGCGACCAAACTGGCAGAGCAACGCATGGCCTCTTTCGACCGCGCTGCGGATGCGACCGATCCCGGGAATCTTGGTTTGGCCGCGGCGCGGGGCGCGCATCCGAAATCCCGCCGTCTGCGCTCGCCCGACGGCAGGATCATTGCCAAACGCCCCGTCCCCGCGGGCGGACGGCAGGCCGGCAGGTTCGGGATTCTCGACGGCGAAAACCGCACCGGGAGGTTTGACGACCAATGACTCCAAAAGCGCTCCCGCCTGCTGCCCTTCGTTGGCGTTGGCGCCGGTCACGACCGCGCCCAAGGGCATTCCACAACCGTCCGTTGCCAGATGTGCGCAAGTCCCCGTCTTGCCTCGATCTACAGGGCTGGGACCGGTCTGTTCGCCCCCTTTTTCGCCGCATGTTTGGCCCCGTCCAGACAGATTTGATCCCAGTTGATTCCCCGAAGAGCCTCGTAGCGTTCGGCCAAAGCGCGCCACGCTTGCTGGAAAACGCCAAGGCGCAGCCATTCTTTGTAGCGCCCCACGCAGGTCTTGTACGAGGGGAACCCCGCGGGCATCATCTCCCATGGAACCCCCGAAACCAGAATGTAGAGAACTCCATGCAGGCATTCGCGGTTTGTACAGGGGGGCCGACCGTTGCCTACCCATACGACCCGCGGCAGCAAGGGCTCGAATTCCGACCAGATCTCGTCCGGCAAGCGGCGCGCAATATCTTTCAGTTCCATGAGAAGCCTCCCTCTTCATGTTTCCTCGGACGCTTCTCATATCGTCAGTTTCAATGGCTTTCATTGAGGTTTTTTCCGGTAGCCCTAATGCTTTTGAAAAATCCTCTGGATTGGGATCTGTTATGTAAAGGGTTGTCAACCCGGCCGGCGGGGGGAATAAAGAGTTGGGGTTGTTTTAAAACTCACTGAACATTCTTGAGGGGGAAAAGCCGTGAAAGTCATCGCCATTCTTGGCAGCCGAAATCCTAAGGGCAGGACCGCGCAGGCCGTCGAGGCGCTGATCGAGGGCCTTCGCGCCGGGGGCGCCGAGACCGAGACGGTCTTCCTGCCCGAGTTGAAGATCGAAAGGTGCCGTCAGTGCGACGACGAAGGCTGGGGCCTGTGCATTCGCAAGGGCGAGTGCGTGATCAAGGACGATTTTCCGAAGGTCGTCGAGTCGATGCGCTCCTGCGACGGCGCCGTTTTCGGCACGCCGGTTTACTTCGGAGACCTCAGCGAAAGCATGCGCGCCTTTCTCGACCGGCTGCGGCGCATCTGCCTTCACGAGTCGGGCAAGGACAACGTCCGAGGTAAAACCGCGATCGGCGTTTGCGTCGCGGGCGGCGGCGGGGGCGGGGCGCCCTCCTGCTCCGTCAGCCTCGAAAGCGAGTTGTCCACCAGCGGCTTTGACGTGGTGGACATGGTCCCGGTCCGCCGGCAAAACCTCGATGTGAAAAAGAAAATCCTCTCCGAGCTCGGGCGGTGGTACGCCGGAAATCCCAAATCGGATTGAGTGTCGGTTGGACGAGAAATCCTATTGAAGGACAACGGACGTTTCTGCGAACCGGCTCTGGCCGCGGTGGTGGCGGATGCGCTCGGCGTCGAGCCGCGCGGCATTTCGCTGCGGCCCATCTCGACGGGACTTTTCAACACGAGCTTTTATGTGAACGGCCCGGCACGGCCTCTGGTGCTGCGCATCGCGCCTCCCGACGATCCCTCGCGCCTTCTTTTTTACGAATACCGCATGATGCGCCAGGAGCCGCGCCTGCACGAGCTCATCCGCTCGCGCACGAGCGCGCCGGTGGCCGAGATCGTGGCCCACGGCCTCGATGCGCCCGGCATCGAACGGGATTTTCTGCTGATGGAAAGGCTGGAGGGCGCACCCATTTCGGACCACCCTTCCATCAGCTCGCGTGAACTTTCGAACGTCCTGCGTCAGGTGGGCGAGTGCCTCAAAGAGGTCCACCGGATCAAGGGCGACCGGTATGGCTACGTCGGGCCGCACCGTCCGATGGAGCCCCAGGCCGACTGGCCCGCCGCTTTTCGCATCATGTGGAACAAGCTGATCGACGACGTCGAACGCTCGAACGGATATACGCGCGAGCAGGCCGACCATCTGCGCCGCCTGTTCGACGCTCATGCAAAGGCCTTCGACCGGCCCGTCGCGGCATCGCTGCTGCACATGGACGTCTGGGCGCAGAACATTCTCGCCGCGCGCGGTCGCCTGACGGGCCTGGTGGACTGGGACCGCGCGCTCTGGGGCGATCCGGAGATCGAGTTCGCCGTGCTCGACTACTGCGGCATCTCGCGCCCCGCCTTCTGGGTGGGCTACGGCTCGCCGCGCGACGAGGGACCCGAGGCCGAGATTCGGCGGATCTTTTACCTCCTCTACGAGCTCCAGAAATACATTTTTATTCACCGCGTGCGCAACGGAAACGCGGCCTCCGCCAACGGCTACCGCGGCGAATGCCTGCGCCTAGCGGCCCAGTTGAAGTGATTTCACATCCGTCTTGACCCGCCGCCGCTCGCGCCGTAATATGCTGCCAGAAAATCGGGAGAGAAACGATTTCTCCCCGCTTTTCGTCCGGAAGTTGCTTCGTCAAGCCGCTTTAGTGGTTTTATTCAGGAGAACCGAGTCCAAACCACAAAGGGCTGATTTGTCATCCTGAGCGCAGCGAAGGATCTTTCAGGGCAGACAGTGTTCTCCGTACTGAAAGAGAATTCGACAGGAACAGGATGATAGTTTCAGTGTCATTCAAATTGAGAAAAGAAACGGGTGGAAGATGAGCAGGAAAAAAACCGGTTCCGACCGCATCTGGACCTTTGCGCGCGAGGGAGGCGACGGGGAGTTTTTATACCCGAACGCGGACAAGCTGTGGCGCGTTTACTTTCCCCTGTTCAACTTCGCGGGGATGAAAAGCGCCGTCACGGCGAACTTCAAGGGCGACGTGAAGACGGAGCAGAACAGCTTCCTCACCGTTCCGGTCAGTATCGAGGACCTGCACTCGTGCCATTGGTCGCGCAATTTCTGGGTTGCCCCGAAAGAGAGCGAGCCCTGGTCGGCGACCGGCGTGGGCGCGACTTACCTCGATGAAGGCGACGTCGCCTGCGACGCCCGGGGCGGCCTGGGATGGATCTCCGTCACGCGCCTTAACCGCCGGCTGCGCCTCGAATCCGAGGTGACGCTTTTCGTTCCGTCGGACGACGTGGCCGCGGAGGTCATGATCGTACGCGTGACGAACCGCGGCAAAAAGCCCGCGCGCATCGTGCCCACCTACGCGGTCTGCGCCTACTGCCGTTCCGCCGACAACCTGCGCAGCCACCGGCACGTCACCAGCCTCCTGAACCGCGCGCGGGGCGTTTCGCACGGCTTCCATTTCAAGCCGTCGATGAACTTCGACGAACGCGGCCACCGGGTCAACGAAACGAGCTACTTCGTCCTGGGCTTCGAGTCGAACGGAAAGGCGCCCGCTGGCGGCTGGGCGGATCTGGCCGAGTTCTGTGGCGGACGCTTCGGTCTCGACCGGCCCGACGCGGTGTTCCGCGGCCTGAAACCGCGAGCGTTCGCTGAGCGATTCCAGGACGGCCGCGAGGCGACCGGGGCGCTGCGCTTCGCCGCCCGCACGCTCGCGCCGGGCAAGTCCGTCTCCTGGACGGTCGTCCTCGGCATTGCTCGGGAAGACTCTCCGAAGAAATTCCTTGCTTACGGCGCGCCCAGCGCCGCCGAGGACGCCCTCGAAAGGACGAAAAAGTTCTGGCTCGAAAAAACAAGCCTGCTCGAAGTCCACACGGGCCAAAGCGACTTCGACCAGTGGCTGCGGTGGCTGAGCTTCCAGCCGCTGGCGCGCAAGGTATTCGGCTGCTCCTTCATGCCGGATCACGACTACGGCCGCGGCGGCCGCGGCTGGCGCGACCTGTGGCAGGACATGCTGGGCCTCTTGCTGACCGACGCGGCCTCGGCGCGGCAGGAGCTGGTCGGCTTCTTCGCCGGCATCCGCTGGGACGGCTCCAACGCCACCATCATCGGCGAGGGCCCCGGCGAGTTCATCGCCGACCGCGACGCCATCAGCCGTGTCTGGATGGACCACGGCATCTGGCCCTGGCTGACCGTCAAGCTCTACATCGACCAGACGGGCGACACGGGCATCCTGCTCGAAAAAGAGCGCTATTGGAAGGACCCGCAGGTCCGCCGAAGTCGCGCGCGCGACGACGCCTGGCGGCCCGAGCAGGGCACCTGGCAGCTTGACCGCGCGGGCAAGGTCGTCACCGGAACCCTCCTCGAACACATCCTGCTCGAACACTACGCGGCCTTCTACCACGTCGGCGAGCACGACATCATGCTGCTGGAGGGCGCGGACTGGAACGACGGCATCGACATGGCCCGCACGCGCGGCGAGTCGGTGCACTTCACCGCCATGTACGCCGCGAATATGAAGACGCTGGCCGACGTCCTCGAACACATGCGCGAAAAAGGCGCCCTGCAAAAGCTCGACGTGCCCGCCGAGCTGGCAAACCTCATGCGCCTCGGCGACCGCAATCTCCTCTCAGGCTGGCGCGAAAAGCGCGCGCACTTCGAGGCGTTCCTCGACGCCGTCACGCCGCGCCTTTCGGGCGAGCGCGCCGAGTTGGACGTCGAGAAAGTCGTCGCCGACCTGCGGCTGAAGGTCGAGAGCATCTTCGAGCGCATCCGCACGCAGGAGTGGCTCACCACCGCTCGCGGCGAATCCTATTTCAACGCTTACTATAACGAGCTTGGCAGCCGGGTGGACGGCGACACGGCGGACCGCGGCACGCAGATGAACCTTGCCGCCCAGGCGATGACGCTTTTGGCGGGTCTGCCCGAGGAAAACCAAATCGGCCCCATGATCCGCGCGGTCCGCAAAAATCTTGGCGGCCACGCCACGGGCCTTCCGCGCCTTTGCACCGACACGCGCGGCGTTTACATGGAGCTCGGCCGCAACTTCGGCTATGGCTACGGCAACAAGGAAAACGGCGCCCCCTTCAGCCACATGAACGTCATGTACGCCGCGGGCCTTTTCAACTGCGGCCGCGCGCGCGAGGGCTGGGAGGTCCTGAAAAATCTCTATGAAAGCTCGGTCGAAAGCGCCCGGAGCCGCATGCTGCCCGGCATCCCTGAATATTTCGAGCCCGACGGCCGCGGCGCCTACTGCTACCTGACCGGCTCGGCCGCGTGGTACATCCTGACGGTCGTCACGCGCCTCGCCGGCGTCCGCGGGATCATGGGCGACCTGTGCATCGCGCCGCGCATCGCCGCCGCGGGCCTCTCGCCTGACGGCTGGAACCTGGAAATCCTCTTCGCCGGACGAAGGCTCAAGATCGTTTTCGAGGGCGAGGGGGACAGTGTCGCCGAAATTACGGTAAACGGCGAAAAGCTTGAAACTCAAGGCCTGCCTGACGGAGCAGGCGCCATTATTAAACGCGGGATGCTTGATGAACTTCCATCCAGACAAACCGCCAAATTAAAGGTCCGGCTAAAATCTTTTTAAGTTTAGAACGGTTTTTCACGTAAAACGAGGAAAGCCTCTCTGCCGCAAACTGCGGTATAAATCGTTGCCGAGCAAATCATGTGAACTTTCGCAAATAATTAACCGAGGATTTGTACTATGGTTTTAATTGTGATGGCGGTCTGCCAAGGAATTTATTTAGAGTGGATTCAAAATGCGGAAGTTCATGGTCCAGTATCTGGCTTTTGACATCTTGAGGAGACAGGTACTGGGAAAAGCTGCTGAAATCTCCGTTACATTTGGAGTTAAGATAACGGGCGATTTGGGCTGCCTCCTTCAACGCCGTGTAGTTCCTGTAAAGTGAGTAAAAACGATTTTGGCTTTTTAGGAATATTTCACGCGATTCATGTGAGTGGCTATGATCTTTGAAAGCGTGAGCGCGCAGGGCCTCTATCATATGGATTGCTTTATAAAAAGCCACTATCACAATCCAATCAGAAAAAGTATTAATATCCTTCAAGAGGTATTGGATGGTATTTTGGTTGTGGGAGGCGAGCGACAAGTGATCCTGCTTACAGGGCACCCGATCGCCTCCGATACTGGAATGTGGAAGAAGGATTCAAAAAAGTGCCGTACTCTTCCTCGGATGAGTGAGGCAGGGAAAGCACGCTCAATTTTATGAGATTTAACTCCGGGTCTTGGGCGATTTTCATGTCTAAATCGGCCAGTGCGTAGGTAAACTCACGATCAAATTTCATCGATTTACGAACTACCAAAAAAAGAGCCCCGGATTCAGTAACCGTGACAAATGCCTGTTCAATATTGTCTTTATGGTTTTTGATCCAAGACGCGAGTTTTTCGCATAGCATTGTTTTGAATTGCTCCGAACATCGCGTCATTTCGTCGTACGCCTTGCAAGCTTTTATCGCTTTGTCGACGGTTGTACAAAATAAATCGTTGTCATCAGGTATGACTATAACCTGACAGTCTTTTTCCCTAAAATTCAGGCGCACGTATTTTTTCACTGGCCTTTTCGCCCTCGTTTCTTGTCCTGCTTTCATTTCACATATCCTTCGCGTTTTTTATGAAAAGCCACCAAAAGCATTGAAATAGGATCCTGTCGGCTTTGCTCGAGCTGGCATATCTTCATATTTAAGACCCACACCCGAAGGTGTAGGGAGCCATAGGACACAATGCCTATAGGAACACTCTATACTTAATACCTTAATAATCGTCATATGTCAAGTCATGGCTATAGTATTTTTATAACCGAGCATAACATAAGCAATGCCAAGAAGATGCGGCAATATATTAGTGAAACAAAGCCGCATGACAACGCTGATTTATTTCAAGCACCATAGGAAAGGGGATTTGTAACAGCCGTACATCTATGCAGCTTTTGTTGGGATCTTGCCCAGATCTTGCCCCATGGCCCTCTTTATCATTCGCATTGCGGCCCCGTTCCGCCACCTGTCCCGCGCCTCGTGCAGCAGGAAAAGTGCGGCCAACAAGACGGCCACGGTCCAAAAGCCATCGAGCGAAAACCGGCTGGCGTTCTGCTTGTCTCGGATTTGCTTGAGGTTGCTCCTGACGAACCCCACCTCGCTCTCGATCTTGCCCTGGCGTGCGTTAAGGTCGGCCACATCCGCTTCGAAACAAGCCAAATCCATCTCGATCAATCCAAGCTCCAGCTTCATATCGTCCAGGGCCATCGAAAGGCGTTCATCCCGCATCAGGTCTTGCTCGACGTTCTGCTTGGCGTCCTCCTCCATGGCGGCCCGAGAATGAGCCGAATGGCCGGGCTTGCCGCTCGGCGCGGCCCCGACCGCGCTATCGGTCTTGACCGGCGCTATGGGCAAAGCTCCTTTGAACATCGGCGCATGCGACGCGCAGCCGCACGCTAAAAGCAGAACGAGCGGAACCAGACTTTTCATTGCGGTTTCTCCAAACAGACATGAGGCTTGAGCCAGAAGGCTTGAGGCTTGAGACATGAGGCGTAGGATGTGTTTTTTCTTCCGTACCTCAAGCCTGTAGCCTCACGCTTCACGCCTTTTTTGAACCCCTCATTCCGTCTCCCATCCCGCCTCACGTCCTCTTTTTTCTTTCCAATTTTGCATTTTGCACTTTGCTATGAGTCTTTGCCTCTCCGTGTCCTCCGCGCCTCCGTGGTGAATTTGGACCCTTCCGCGCCTCTTGCTTCATCCTTCATCCTTTATCCTTCATCCTTTCCGCACGCCTTCTTACAACAGCTTCCCCAGCAGCATGCTCGCCACCGCGGCCAACGCCGGCACGAGGATGGACATGATCCAGAAGCGCACCTCCAGCGCCGTCAGCCGGTTTGAGTGTCGTGAAAGATCGCAGACGATCTCGTCCCGCGAGCGCAGCAGTTCGTCGATGCGCTCGCGGATGTATCGGACGTCCCGCCCCATGCGCACAATCTCGACGAACTCCGAGCGCGTCAGGCGCAGCGGATCGGGCGGGGCATTTTCATTCGGCGGCTTGTCGCTCATTTCAGGTGCTCCATTGGAGATTGAAGTCCGATTCCACCAGGCAAATATTTCCGTCCGTCAGAAGTTGAAAGACGCCGTCGCAGTTCGAGTCCACCCCCGCCTCGAGGGTGAAGGCCGCCGCGTAAACCGTGGTCCCCGGGGGAAGGCATCGTCCCACCGGCACGGCCAGGTTGAATGGCCGTCCCGCCGCGGGTCCGCTCCATAACGTGTCGGGCACATATCCGAGGCCGCCCATGATGAACTGCTTCGGCGCGGTCGGATAAATGCTCCAGGCGCGCAGCGCCCCCGTCGAGCAATTCGGCACGCTGCCGCTTTCAAAGGGTCCAAGGCCGGCCCAGACGCTGACGACGCTCCAGTTTTCCCACGACGCCGAGCGCCCGTCGTAGTCCGAGACGATCGCGGCGCCCTGAAGCCGCAGGCTGAACCTGCTCCCCGCGTTCACCCGGAAATTGTCCGGGGCGATGCGGCACGAGATCGCGGCGTGGTAATTGTTTTTGCCCCGGGGCACGACCGCCGGCCCGAACCTCACCGCGCTCGACTGGCGGCCCGTGACCGCTCCGTGCTCCAGGCGCGCGCCCGCCAAAACCCGCCAGCTCCCGTCCGGCCAGGAGGGCGCCGCGGACCAGTTCACCTCCGCGGGCCTCTCCATGCAAAAGACGTTCATGCCGCTCGCCTTGAACAGACGGTAGTTGTCCCCATCCTCGCCGCCCGTCGGCGCCGAGGCGACCTCGAGTTCGTGGACCCGCCGCGAAAGCGCCTCGATTCGCCTTTCAATGCTCCGGGCCGTCGCATCGCTCATGTGCGGTTCTTCCTGAAAGTACAAACCTCATTTTCGAGTCGTCTGACCCTGCGCTCGAGTTCCTCCAGTTTTCTTAGGATGGATCGAAGCCGCTGACCGTTCACGGTTTTGCCTCGCCGTCCGGCTCGCTTTTCGGTTTCTCCTCGCCGGACCAGTCGAACCGCTCGAGACGAAGCTCTTCCCCTTCGTTTTCGAAAAAGAGCGCCGCCTGGCCGGCGATCTCGTTGGCCAGTCTCAGCTTGCCCAGGCGAGCCAGCTCCGACCGCGCCCAGCCCAGCAGGTTTCGGAAGTCGTGCCGCGCGGCTTCGATCTGCCGGGCGCACTCGGGCCTCAGCCGCTTAAGGTCCGCGGTCTGCACGCTTGCGAACTCGGCCAGGGCCAGGCGCGCCCGCGTCCGGGCCTCCGTCGGCCCCTGCGTTCCCTCGCGCCCCAGGAGAACCGGCGCCATCTCCTCCAGCGCCTCGACGCACGCCGCGGCCTCGACCGAAGCCAGCCGGCCCCTCGTGCGTTCCAGGGCCTCCCGGTACTGCCTCACCACGGACATCGGGTCCGGGTTGCTCGTGAGCCTCAGTTCCTCGCGCACGCGCGCCTTCACCAGCTCCCTTTCGAGCCGCTTGGACGCTTTGAGCTGCTTTTCGGCCAGCGTGTCGGAGAACGTTTCGGCCAGGGGGTCGCCGTCGCGCCGTTTTCGCAGCGCGCCCTCGGCGCTGACCTTCAGGCCCTTCAGGCGCCGCAGCGCGCCCTCAAGGTCTTTTACGAAGCCCGCGCGAAAATCGTTGCGCAGCCGTTCCTTCTCGGCCTTCACCGCTTCGGCCGCGTACATCGGATTCGACGCCAGGGCTTGCAGGTCGCCATGGTGTCGGCGGACGGTTTCTTCCAGCCGGCGCCTGGCCCGTATTCCCTCGACGGTTTGCATGGTATGTTTGCTCCTAAAAGAACTTTGGCGGACTTTTGTTATCGCGCGGCCTTGAGACGTTCGTCCTCAAGGAGGATTTCGGTGCTCTCCGCGTCGCCGAAGCGCCAGCGAACCGCGCTGACGTAGGGAAGGGTCCCATCGGCGTCGCCAAAATCGATGCCGCGGCCCTCGATGGACCTTATCGCGTCTCCCACCAGGATTCTCGCGCTGAAGTTCGGGATGCTGATGCTTGCCGAGCGGCTGGCGTAGCCGAGCGACTTCTGCTTCTGACGCACGTAGGCCGCCAGCGTTTCGGTGTCGTCGTAAATGTAGGTCTTCGACGCGGCGTCGTAAACCCTGCGGTAATCCGGGCAGCGCAAGGTTCGCGTGATGACCGGCGAGGCCGCGGGCGCATCCTCGGGCGCTGAAACCTCCAAACACGTGTCGGCCTCGAACGCGGCCTCCACCTGCACCCCGTAGATGGGCGGGCCCCCGGCGCCGCTGAACCCAACATCGACGGGTTCGAGCACGATGCCGCAGCGGTCGTTCAGCAGCCGGTAGGGGCCCTCGTACCGTTCCCACCGGGGCGGCGCACCCCTCATTACCCAAACCCTCAGGCGGCCGTCCCGTCCGTCGCCGCGGGGCCATTCGCCGATAAACCGCCTCGGCCGCATGTTCCAATTGCCGCCCAGGGCCAGGAAAACCACGTAGCCGCTCGGCGTGTCCTCGTTCAGAACGTAGCGGCGCCAGACGTCTTTGTACTGGTCCCAGTAGGGATTGGGCGCGAGCGCCGTAGGTTTGCGGCACCTCT
>Ga0315273_10007388_pt1 | contig 13763 bp, 9 predicted proteins | sample YL17G02_0_MG_FD_205753 | JGI IMG/M metagenome (GOLD analysis project Ga0315273, IMG submission 205753) | Sediment microbial communities from Yellowstone Lake, YNP, Wyoming, USA - YL17G02_0 | ecosystem: Environmental > Aquatic > Freshwater > Lake > Sediment | place: USA: Wyoming | collected... | reverse complement strand
CTGCAACTGGCGAGACTAGACAGGATCCTGCACGAATCCCCGAAGAGAGAATCACCATGATGCTGAATCGCCGTGAATTGCTCGGTGGTATGTCGCTGCCGGTCGGGGCATCGCTGCTGCCCGGACTGATCTGGCCGCAGACCAGTCGCGCCATGGGCGCCGTCAAGGAGCTCGCCGCGACGCCGGGCGCGCCCCACGAAATCGCGCAGAACGAGGATTTCTGGCAGGAAGTTCGTGCCGCCTTCACGCCCGACAACAGCCTGATCAACCTGCAGAGCGGTGGCGTCAGTCCATCGCCGAGGGTCGTGCAGGAATCCATGAAGCGGATGCTCGATTACTCCAACACCACGCCGACCTACACGATGTGGGAGATACTGTGGCCGCAGCTGGAAACTGTGCGCAAGCGTCTGGCGCGCGAATGGGGGGTGGATCCGGAGGAGATCGCGATCACGCGCGGCGCGTCGGAGGGCCTGCAGATCTGCCAGAACGGCATCGACCTGAAAGCCGGCGACGAAGTCCTGACCACCAACCAGGACTATGTGCGCATGATCTGGACCTATCACCAGCGCGAGCGCCGTGAAGGCATCGTGCTGAAGCAGATTTCCATTCCGACGCCCTGCGAAGACCCCGCGATCGTCGTACAGCGATTCCGAGAAGCCATCACGCCGCGCACGAAGATCATGCACGTGAGCCACATGATCAACCTGAGCGGCCAGATCCTGCCGGTGCGGGAAGTCGCGGACCTGGCGCATGAGCACGGATTGCCATTCATCGTGGATGGCGCGCACAGCATGGCGCACATCGACTTCAAGCTGCCGGATCTCGGCTGCGATTACTACGCGACCAGCCTGCACAAATGGTTGTTCGCGCCCCATGGCACCGGGCTCTTATACGTCCGGCGCGACCGCATCAAGGGGCATTGGGCGCTTCAGGCACCGCCCGAGGAACTCGACTCCAACATCCGCAAGTTCGAGGAAATCGGCACATGCCCGGTTGCAAACCCGCTCGCAATCGGTGATGCATTGACCTTTCACCAAGGGCTCGGGTCTTTGCGCAAGCAGGCACGGCTGAACTACCTGCGCGAATATTGGATGAACCGGCTGCGCAAGTTCGACCAGATCCACTGGAACACGAGCCAGAAACCGGGCATGGCCTGCGGCATCGGCAATTTCGACGTCAAGGGATCCGACCTGGAAGTTCTGAACCAGTGGCTGTTCGACAAGCGTGGCATCGTCACGCATGTCACTCATCATCCCGAGTACAACGGCGTCCGCGTGACTCCGAATGTGTTCACGACGCTCGACGAACTCGATCGTTTCTGCGACGCCGTCGAGGCGGGCCTCCGCGAGGGGATCGGCGCCGGATAGGGTGGATACGGACCTTGCATGCGGCGCTTGATGATCCGCGCGCGCTTCTCAAGGAGGGGGGGGGTTGCTGTTGGCGCACAACTTGCTCAGCTGTTTGACTCAGGTGAATCCATGATCGCGAGATCGCCAGGTCCAACAGGCCGGCTGGAGCAAACAATTGCCTGAGGATCCGGTGGGCACTCTGGACCAGGCACTTAATCATGCTCGCGAGCTACTCAAGCATGGTAAGTACGCGCTCGCGCTGGAACAGCTCGAGGAAATCGCAAAAATCTTCCCCGGAGTGCGTGATGTCGTTGTTCTCAAGGGAATCGCAAAGCGCCAGTTGGGGCAGCATGTCGAGGCCCTGGCGCTGCTCTTACCGATTGCCGCACAGTTTCCGACACTCGCGATCGCTCATCAAGAACTTGGGCTGGCACTTCTCGCGACCGGACGGATCCCGGAGTCAAGAGAAGCCCTGGAAAGAGCCGTTGCGCTCGACAAGAGGCTTTCGAAATCATGGAACGGGTTGGGCGACATCTGTGCGATCGAAGGCCGCGAAGAGGAATCGCAACGGGCATACCGAAATCAGCTGATCTCGCTTGTCAAGCATCCGCTGATCATTCAGGCATTTGAGCTTTTCGAGCAGGGCAGGCTCGGCGCTGCGGAGGGCATCTGTCGCGATTTCCTGACGCGATTTCCAACGGATGTGAATGCGATACGGCTTCTTGCAGAAATTGGCTTGCAGCTCGGTCGCTTCATTGATGCGTCGAAACTTCTGGAGCGCTGTCTTGAACTGGCGCCGGATTACCATCTGGCGCGCAACAGATATGCAAGCGTACTCGGAAAACTGCACCGCTTTCCTGCTGCATTGCGGGAAATCGCCCTTCTGGAAAAGGCCGAGCCCGACAATCTGGCGCATATCGTTCTTGCGGCATCAATCCTGGTCAACGTGGGAGACTACGATGGCGCCATCGGCCGGTATGAGCGTTTCCTGGCCCGTGTCCCCGGGCACCCGCACGTGATGATGAATCTGGGTCACGTTCTGAAAACTGTTGGACGCCAGGACGAAAGCGTGGCCGCGTACCGTCGTGCAATCCTTGCGAAGCCAACATTGGGGGAGGCGTATTGGAGTCTGGCCAATCTGAAGACATTCAGATTCGATTCGGGAGAGATATCCGCGATGCGTCTGCATCTGGAGAAGAAAGAACTGGACGCCGGTGATTGTTTTCATTTCTGTTTTGCACTCGCAAAAGCACTGGAAGATACGGGGCAATACGATGAGGCGTTCGAGTTCTATGCCGCGGGTAATGAAATCAAGGCGAAACTCAGCGGCTATGACGCCGATGAGAATCACGCGCGCATTGAGCAAATCAGGACACAATGTACTGGCGACTTTTTCCAGAGCGGCAGGACGCGCGGCAATCCAGCGCCGGACCCGATATTCATCGTGGGGCTGCCGCGATCGGGGTCAACGCTGCTGGAACAGATTCTTGCGAGCCAATCGTTGGTGGAAGGCACGATGGAGTTGCCGTACATCGGCCAGTTGGCGCAACGGCTCGGCGGCAAACAGAGGAAATCAGAGCAGTCGAGATATCCGCAGGTTCTTCGCGACCTGACTGATGCAGAGGTCACGGCGCTCGGACAGGAATACCTTGATGCGGCACAAATTCATCGCAGCAGCCTCCCGTTTTTCGTCGACAAAATGCCGAACAACTTTGCACATGTAGGGCTGATTCATATGATCCTGCCGAACGCAAAGATCATCGATGCCCGCCGCCACCCCATGGCATGTTGCTTCAGTTGCTTCAAGCAACTATTCGGCGCTGGCCAGGTATTTACTTACGGCCTCGAGAATATCGGGCGCTACTACCGCGATTATCTCTCGCTGATGGATCACTGGGATACGGTGCTCCCCGGAAGAGTCTTGCATGTTGAATACGATGAGCTGGTCGTGAACTTCGAAATGCAGGTCAGACGCGTACTCGACTTCTGCGGCCTTCAGTTCGAAGCGGCCTGTCTTGAGTTCTATTCCAGCAAGCGTGCGGTGCGTACCGCGAGTTCAGAGCAGGTACGACAGCCCATCTACAGGGAAGCGACTGAACAATGGCGCCATTTCGAAGCTCATCTTGACCCGCTGAAGGCAGCGCTTGGACCCGTGTTGGAGCGTTACCCCAACTAGTTGATTGTCGCGGCTGTCCAGGAGTCGAATTCCCCGCGAACGGTGTTGATTGAAAATGATGGGCGCCGGGCCAAGCAGCGTGAGGGCTGACGGCGCGACCTATGGGCGGGCTCCCAGGCTCCCAACCTGCGTATTCTCCGAGTACTTTGAAGGCATTAGCCTGTGGTTTCCGTGCCGCACTGGCGACGGCTCGCGACGGCCTGATCTCAAATGCTGCGAACTGATTTCTTATGACTTGGAATGACGTTGACAGTCCTTCAATCGACCGTCAATATACATCACGAGGACAAAAGGGCGGGTAAACGGGTCCTCATTGCCCGTTTGAAGCACCGCAGGTCGTTGACCGAAAAATCGTTGGCGGCAGGGGGCAACTCCATGAAGACGGGAACATCTGACAGCACGAGATTCCGGCGTCGGCAACTTTCGCGCGCCATTGCTCTCGCATGTGGCACGGCAGCTCTTGGTGCAGCAGCGCAAGAGGTCGTACTCGAAGAAGTCATTGTGTCCGCTCAAAAGCGCGATCAGGACATCCAGTCCGTGCCGATCACCGTCAACGTCCTCAGCAATGCCCAGCTGACGAATCTTGCCGTCAGAGGGCTCGTGGACTACGTAACGTTGCTACCGAATGTCAGTTACATCCAGTTGAACCCTGTCAGGTCGGAAATCTACGTCCGCGGCATCAGCAGCGGCGGGAACAGTGAACTGGGCGGCGCATCGAATGTTGCCGCGTATCTCGATGAGCAGCCGGTCACGACAGCGAGTACCTATCTCAATCCGCACATTTACGACATCGAACGAATTGAGGTGCTGGCCGGGCCACAGGGCACGCTGTTTGGTGCGAATGCGCAGTCAGGAGCGATTCGGATCATCACCAACAAGCCGGATCCGACGAAGTTCTCAGCAGGGTACGACATTGAAGGCAACAGCGTCGATCATGGCGATGCCGGATACACGGTCGAGGGCTTCGTCAACATCCCGATCATGCAAGATCGGGCCGCCGTCAGGCTGGTAGGCTGGTATGAAGAGGATGCGGGCTATATAGATAACGTGCCTTTTTCTCATACCTTCCGAAATGCACGCATTTCCGGGCCGGATATCACGGTCGATAATTCAGCTGCAGCAGCAAAGGACTTCAACGAGGCCACGGCTCAGGGCGCACGCGCGGCATTGAAGATCGATCTCAGTGACAACTGGACGGCGACAGCCATGGTGGTGCGCCAGGAGCTCGAAACGAAAGGCGTGTGGGATCATGATCCGGACGTGGGCGACTTGGAAGTGACCCGACTGCTGCCGGAGAGCGAGTCAGACGATTTCACTCAGGCGTCGCTGACGCTGACGGGCAAGCTAGGAAATACGACGCTGACCTATACCGGTGCTCACCTCGATAGGCATTACCTTCAAGATCTGGATTATTCATTCTATTCGGACTATTACATTTCCTACTCGTACGTCGCGTCCTATTACACCTGTTACATTTCTTACTTCGGCGCGTGCGTAGATCCTAGAATGCCCGTCACTGGTGATGAGCAAACGACGCGCTGGAACCATGAAATTCGGTGGGCCTCCAGCGGCGACCAGCGCTTCCGTTGGCTGGTCGGAGCTTTTTACGAAGATTCAAGATGGGACAGCGATCTCGAGTTCCATATCCCGGGAATTGCGTCTTTCTCGAATTTTGATGCCAATGGAATACGGATCGACGGTGCAGCGGTGGAGTCGCCCGACATCTACTTCACCACGGATGTCAGAAAGGACACGGATGAGACCGCTTTCTTCGGGCAGATTGAATACGACTTCACGGACAAGCTAAGTGGCTCGTTCAGCGCTCGCGCATTCGATGGCAACAGTCATGTGACTGGGTTCACGGGGACTATCTTCTTTCCAGGTTGCTGCCATGATCCGACACAACCCAATGTCGACATCAAGTCGTCGGACAACGATCAGGTCTTTCGGGCCAACCTGAGTTACAAGCCTCGTGAAAATGTCATGCTGTTCGCGACATACTCAGAGGGTTATCGGCCGGGTGGCGCAAACCGGTCGTTTACTGGTCCATTACTCCCGACCTACAAACCGGACTTCCTGAATAGCTTTGAAGTAGGCGCCAAGACGACCTTGCTGGATGGCCGCCTGCGCCTGAACGGCGCGGTCTACTTCCAGGACTGGAAAGATTTCCAGCTTTCTCAAGTTGCTCAGCTCGCTCCCGGTACGCCATTCATCACGCTGACACGTAATATTGGAAGCGCGGAAAGCAATGGAGCTGAAGGGGACATCGCGTTTCGCGTGAATGACCATTGGGAGCTTGCGGCTGCAGCCTCGTATAACAAAGCGGAACTCACTGAGGACTATTGGCGTGATTTGCGCGACCAAGCGGCCGGGGATCCGCCGGATGCGCCGAAGGGAACCGAGTTGCCACGCGTGCCTAAATTCAAGTGGAACACTCGGGTTCGCTATGACGGAAAGTTGATGGGTAAGTCGACGTATCTGCAGGCAACTTACGGATACACGGGTGCCTCCTACAATCAATTGTTTACGGCGTTCAAGGAGTCGAGGCAAAAGCAGGATTCATATGGCATTGCCAATCTCGCCTGGGGCTTTGATGGGACGTCGTGGTCCGGCGAGTTGTTCGTCAGCAACATTTCCGACGAACGTGCCGAGATCTTTATCAACAACAACGCCTGGGAACATCGCGTCACTACCAATCGTCCGAGAACGATTGGCCTGAGATTCCGTCAACGTTTCTGATTGATCGCCGACGTCGTGGACCGAGGTGAAGTCCTGCGGAGTTCGCTAGAACTCCGGGATGTTCTCCTTGAAGACGATCTGCAGCCGGGGTCCGTGATATTCGTACGGCAGCCCCTGGATGCTGTGGCTGAGGATATTCAGGGTTTCGCGGGCCTCCACGCGCGGATTCTGGTCGATCAGCGCGTCGATCGTGCCATCCAGCAGCAGTGCCTTGTTGCCCTCGGTCGCTTCGTGGGCCATGAACACGATCGACCGCTGCCGGTTGCGCTCCTTCAGCGCCCGGCCGATGCCGGTGTTGCCGGCGCCGATGTTATAGATCGCGGCCAGGTCGTCATAGCGGTCGAGCAGCGCTGAGGCTTCCACATAGGCTTTTTCGCGGTCGTCGCGCACTTCACGCAGTTCGACGATCTGGAGATTCGGAAACTCCTCGGCCAGGATGTGGCGGAAGCCCATCTCGCGTTCTTCATGGCCACGATAGGAGAGGGAACCCGCCAGCAGCGCGACCTTCTTCAGCTTCGCGGTGCCGAGGAAGCGTCCCAGCACATAGCCGGCAAGCCGCCCGGCCTGACGGTTATCGATGCCGACGTAGGCGACGCGCGGCACATGCAGGATGTCCGAGGCAATGGTCGCGACCTTGACGCCGCTGGCGGAAAGCGTCCGTATGGCCTCGCGCACGGTCGGGTGATCGAGAGCGATGACGCCGACGCCCTGGGTCTGGCCACGCAGTTCCTGGAGCTTCCTGGCAAGCGTGTCAGGCTTGAATCCTTCAATCATGTGCATGCCCACGTCGAGCCCCGGTCGAAGCGCGGCCTGCTCGCAGAGCTGGTCATGCAGCATTTTGATGAACGTGTTCGTGCCCATCGGCAGCACGAAATCGAGACGAAGGTGCTTGCCGCCGGCGGGTTGTGCGGACGCGCTGCCGTCGGAGATGTATCCGAGACGGCGGGCCGCCTCCAGTACGATTTCACGTGTGCGCAGCCGGACACCCGGGCGGTCATTGAGGACGCGATCGACCGTCGCTGACGAAACGCCTGCATCGCGCGCTACATCGGTCTGTGTGGCTCTCACGGCAGTCGTTGACTCACGCTTGCGCGACGCGCTGACGGAAAATGAGGTGAGCGCATGATGCCATTCGATCCTCGTGCGGCGCCATCAGAATTCTGCAGCGGGATAGTGGCAGTGTGTTTGTATTTCTCGCATTTCTCCTCTCAGTGACTACAAATGATTAATATTGATGGTGAATGATGTTGACAGCTCGAAACCCCATCGTCAATATGCATCACTCAGGGTGCCGGGGTGAAGGCCATGTTAAATTCAGCAACCTGGACCCGCAGCATGTTCCGCCAGCGCGAGGCCTCCGTCGCGCTGATGATCCTCGTCCTTGTCTTCGTACTGGCCTTCGCGAACGAATTCTTCCTGACGTCGCGCAACCTCCTGAATGTCGGACGTCAGGCATCGGTTGTTGCGATCGTCGCGCTGGGCCAGGCACTGGTCATCATTGCGCGCGGTCTCGACCTGTCGGTCGGCTCGGTGATCGGACTGTCCGCAGTCACGTCCGCACTGATCGCACAGGCGACCGGGAGCCACGCGCTCGCGCTGCTTGCGGGGATGGGAACCGGCGCCCTGGTGGGGGCGATCAATGGCGGCCTGTACACGCGGCTCAACATCAATCCATTCATCGCGACGCTTGGCACGCTGTCGATTGTGCGCGGGCTCGCTCTGCTGATGACCGATGGGATGCCGGTTCCTTTCAATGGCGGCGTCACGGAGTTCCTGGGTTCGGCGCGCATCTATTCCGTTCCGGTCTCGCTGATCCTGATGATCGTGCTGGCGGCCGTGTTCCACGTCTTTGCGACGCGTACGCGGATTGGCCGCAACATTTTTGCGGTGGGCGACAGTCCGATGGCGGCGCGGTTGGCCGGCATAGATGTCGAGGGAACCCGCATGCTCGTGTTTGTCCTTTGCGGCCTGCTGGCAGGCCTCGGAGGCGTGATTCTCGCAGGCAACCTTGCGAGTGCGGACCCGAACCTGGGCAGGGGCTATGAACTGGATGTCATCGCGGCCGTCATTCTAGGTGGAACGGCATTGTCTGGCGGTCGGGGGTCCATCGTCGGCGTCGTTCTGGGTGCGCTCCTGATGGCAATATTGAGGAATGCCTTCGTGTTTCTCGGCATGTCCGCGCACTGGCAGGTCGTGACGCAGGGACTCGTGATCCTCGTGGCGGTCGGTATCGACGGCATCCGGCGCGGGCGCGAGGATTGAAGTGAACGTGAGTCGCAAGCGCTTCGGATTGAAACTGGCGGGAGCCGCGCTGCTGGTCGCCGCTGCAGCCGGCATCTGGATCGGTATGCGTGGGCAGCGCCACGTGGAAACCCAGCACAGCGGCGGCGTCGAGGCAGTCGAGAATACGAAGGGGCCGTTGCGCATCGCGTTCCTTTCCTTCCAGAACAATCCATTCTGGATACCGGTGACCGAAGGGGCCAATGCGGCGAGGGATTACCTGCGCGACAGAAAGGTGCAGGTCGATCACATTGATCTCGGTGACAACCTGAATGCCGAGGCCGTCATCGCGGGTATTGAAGGCGCGGTGGCGCAGCAATATGACGGCATCGTCGTCGTTCCGATATTCGACGGCACCGAGCGCGCGATCGATGAGGCGGTGGACGCCGGCGTGCCCGTTGTCACGATGATCGCCGAGGGCTCGATTCCATCGAGGCGCCTCGTCTTCATGGGCCAGGACGCCGCAGGCGCCGGCCGTCAGCTCGGCGAATTCATCGCCCGGAAACTGGGCGGAAAGGGCAAGGTCGGCGTAATCACGGGCTATTTCGGGGCCATCCAGCACGCAAATCGCATGAATGGCGCGGTCGATTATCTGAAGTCCACCAGCCCCGGCATCCAGATCGTCGGTCCGTTTGAAAACCGCGACAAGGCGGAGACGGCGTACTCGATTGTTCAGGACATGTACGCGGCGAATCCGGACCTCTCGCTCGTCTACGTGACGGCGGGCGGGCCATACGGTGCTGCCAAGGCCATCAAGGACCTCGGGCTCGCCGGCAAGGTCGGAGTGGTCGGCTTCGATCACACTCCGGACAACATGGCCTACATCAAGACGGGCGAGATGTACGCCCTCATCGACCAGGCTCCGTTCGAGCAGGCCTTCGACTCTACGGTCCTGCTCTACAACTACCTGGTGACGGGCATCACGCCGGCCGCGAAAGTCATCACGATCAAGGGCACGATCGTCACGCCGAACGGCGTTCTCGCGAGTACCCCGTGACCGTGCCGATCGTCTCAGTCGCGGGCCTCACGAAAGCGTTTGCGCAGACGCCGGTGCTGAATGGCATCAACTTCGAGATCAAGCCTGGAGAGATCATCGGGCTGGTCGGCGAGAATGGCGCCGGCAAGTCCACGCTGATGAATATTGTGGCGGGGAGTGTCCAGCGGTCATCCGGCACGATCGCCTACGACGGGCAGCCGCTCGAGCTCGAATCCATCCGCCATGGGCAAGCGCTCGGCATCCGGTTCGTTCACCAGGAGTTGTCCACGGCAAGCGCACTCAGCGTCGCCGAAAACATCTTTCTCGGGCGCTATCTCGCCGGTCGCCGGGGATTTGTCAACTATCGGCGCCTGAATCGGGAAGCGCGGCGTGTTCTCGAAAGCGTCGGCCTGGGGCATATCGACCCGGGCGCGCGACTTGGAAGCCTTCGCAGCGGCGAACAGCAGCTCGTGGAACTCGCCAAGGCGATTTCGGTTGAGCCACGACTGCTGATCCTCGATGAGCCCACGTCATCGCTCACGCCGGCCGAGGCCGGGAGGCTCCTCTCGCTCGTGCACGAACTCGCCGCACGCGGCACGGGCGTGATCTTCATTACGCACCGGCTGGAAGAAGCTCTGGCACATTGCGATCGCATCGTCGTCCTGCGGGATGGGCGGCTGATCGTGGACCTGCCGGCCGCAGAAGCCCGGAATGAGGACCTGATCGTCCATATGATCGGCAAGCCCGCGATGTTCGCCTATCACGCCCATGGCGCGAATTCGGAGGACCTGCGGATCGAAGTCCGGGATCTCGCGGTCGATTCGCGGCACCATGGTGCCAGTTTCTCGGCGCGGCGCGGCGAGATCGTCGGTCTCTTTGGCCTGGTCGGCGCAGGGCGCACGGAGTTCCTCGAAACGCTTTATGGTTGCCGCGCGGCGCACGGCGGTGAAGTGCTGGTCGATGGCGAACAAATGCAACTCGGCAGCGTCGCTGCGGCGGTTCGGAGCGGCCTGTTCATGCTCCCCGAGGGGCGCAAGGCGCGAGGAATCCTGCCGACGCACTCCGTGGGACGCAACATCAGCATCAGCGCGCTGAGGGAATTCAGCAGGCTCGGCTTTGTCGACCAGTCCAGGGAGGACTCCGAATCCTCGGCGCTTGCGGGCTCTCTGAACATCCGGGTGGCCGAAATGCAACAGCCGATCACGTCGCTGTCCGGCGGAAACCAGCAGAAGGCGCTGTTTGCCCGCGCGATGCTGGCGCGGGCGAAAGTGTTGCTGCTGGACGAGCCGACGCATGGCGTCGATGTCGGCGCCAAGGCCGAGATCTACGAGGTCATCAGTGGGCTCGCTGCGGATGGCGTGACCGTGATCGTGGCGTCGTCCGAGCTACCGGAGATTCTCGCGATCGTCGATCGCTGCATGGTATTCGCGGGCGGGCGGATCGTGGCTGATATGCCGCGCGGTGAGCTGAGCGAGTCGGCGATTCTCTCCGCGGCTTTCACGCAGGACCGGGAGCCCGCCAGCGGCGTTCAATCGAGGGTCCATCTCAATGGCTGAACTCTACGGACGAAAACTCACGCGGCGCCAGGTCGCGGAGCGAGCGGGCTCGCTTTCACAGTTTGCTGGCGTGCGGTTGATGACGCTTGGCGATGGCCTGGAGCGCGGCATCCGCCTGCTCGAGTTCCGGACCGGCACCGGCCTTCGGTTCACGGCGCTGGTCGATCGCGCGCTGGATCTCGCGGACTGCGAATTCCAGGGACATGCCATCGGCTGGCACTCGCCGGCCGGCTTCCGCCATCCGGGCCTGCACGAATACGAAGGCGAGGGTGGCCTGGCCTGGGCGCGGTCATTCTCCGGACTGCTCGTGACCTGCGGTCTCGACCACATCCTGTTCATGAACGAGGTGTCGGCGGATAATTATTTCTATTCGCCGAAGAAGACAGTCAGTCATTCCCTGCACGGCCGCGTAGGTACGATTCCGGCGCGCCTCACCGGTTATGGAGAGCACTGGGAAGGCGATCGCTGCGTGTTGTGGGCCGAGGGAATCGTCCAGCAGGCGGCCGTATTCGGCGAGGACCTGCATCTGATCCGGCGCATCGAGGCTGATGTTGGAGGCAATGTGATCCGGCTGACGGACCGCGTCGTCAATCACGGGTTTTACCGAACGCCGCACATGTTTTGCTACCACATCAACGTCGGCCACCCGGTGCTGGACGAAGGCGCACGCTTTGTCGCGCCCATCAAGGACGTCGTGTGGGCCGCCCATGCGGGTGAAGCTTATCGAAGGCAGAAGGTCGGCTATCGCACGCTGCCCGGACCGCAAATGAATTTTCACGAGCAGGTGTGGCAGCACGAACTCGGCGCGGACAATGAAGGCAGGCAGTCGGTTGCCGTCATGAACGACCGGATCGGCATCGGCTTTGAGGTCACGACCGGCAAGGCCCAGTTCCCCTGCCTGTACGAATGGCAGAACCTGCAGGCGGGTCAGTACGCGCTGGGCATCGAACCATCGACCAACCATGTGCTCGGCAATCTTGCCGCGCGCAAACGCAACGAGTTGATCTGGCTCGAGCATAGCGACGAGCGCAAATATGAGAGCGTTTTTCGCGTCCTCGCCGGCAAGGACGAAATTGCCGCGGCGGAGGAAGCGATCAATGCAGTCACCAGGCAACCATCTGAGGAGTTTCCCGAGCCGTCTGGCAACTATCTGCCGATCGGAGGCCGGACATGAGCAACAAGCGTGAATCGGAAAAGCCGGGCATGCTGTCCATTGCGGGCAGAACCATCCTGCTGACCGGCGCCGCCGGTGGACTCGGGACCGAGGCCGCGCTCCAGTTCCTGCACGCGGGCGCCAGGGTCGTGGCCATCGACAACGATCCGCAGAAGATTGCGCAGCTCCTGAACCTCGCACGCAAGGAAGGCCTGAAGGGCCTGACGATGTGCGAGGCCGATCTCGCGATGCTTGGGGACCTGCGCACGCGGCTTGAGAAAATCTCCGCCGACGTCGGCGGCTTCGACGTGGTCATCAACAATGCGGCGATCTATCCGTCGAAACCATTCCAGGATTTTACGATCGAGGAGCACCAGGCGGTCCAGCGCGTCAATGTCGACGCCGCGATCGTTTGCGTGCAGGTCGCGCTGCCGCATATGCGGAAAAAAGGCTGGGGCCGGATCATCAATATTGCGTCGGTGACGGCGTATGGTGGCTGGGAGAATCTTTCCCCCTACGTCCAGTCGAAGGGTTGACGCGCGCGTGGGCGCGCGAATTCGGGCCTTACGGTGTGACCGTAAATGCCGTATCGCCCGGCGCATTTCCGACGGATGCCGAGAAAATCCATCCGGATTCGAATGGCTACTCTCGATTCGTGCTCGACCATCAGGCCGTCAAGCGCAGGGGCAGTCCGCGCGATTTCTCCAATGCGCTGATGTTCTTCACGTCCGAGGAATCCGGCTTTGTCACGGGCCAGACGCTGAATGTCGATGGCGGCTGGGTGATGAACTGAATCGGCGGTAATTCGTGAAGGAAATCCTCGAAGGTATCCGCGTGCTGGACTGCTCCATTGCGATGGCGGGGCCGTTCGCGGCCCAGCGTCTTGGCGACCTTGGCGCCGATGTCATCAAGGTAGAACCTGTGACGGGTGAGTGGCAGCGTCATGTCGCCGCGGGTGGCGCACGTGGCAACAAGGTGAATGTCTCGTTCTTATCCCTCAATCGCAACAAGCGCTCGCTGGCAATCGATCTCAAGTCTGCCGAAGGCAAGAAGATCCTCCTCGACCTCGTGAAGACCGCCGATGTATTCCTGCATAACTATCGTCCTGGCGTGCCGAAACGCCTCGGCATCGACTATGAAACGCTGTCGGGCGTGAATCCCCGGTTGATCTATGTCTCGATGTCCGGCTACGGCGAGGATGGGCCCTATCGGGACTGGCCCGGACAGGACCTCGTGCTACAGGGCCTTTCCGGCGCCATGCTTTCGGCTGGACGGGAGGGCGAGCCTCCGACACCGGCCGGGCAGTATCTTGTTGATGCCGTTACGGCGTATAGCGCCTTCGAGGGCGCCCTCGCGGCGCTGTTCCACCGCGAGCGTACCGGCGAAGGCCAGCTCGTCCAGGTCAACATGCTGGACGCCATCACGACGCTGCAAATGCAGGAGTTATCCGTATTCACAGTCGGAGGACCCGCGCAGACGCGATCTGCCGAGCCACATGCGCACGTCTATATACGCGCACCTTATGGTGTCTTCG
>Ga0315273_10007387_pt1 | contig 13763 bp, 5 predicted proteins | sample YL17G02_0_MG_FD_205753 | JGI IMG/M metagenome (GOLD analysis project Ga0315273, IMG submission 205753) | Sediment microbial communities from Yellowstone Lake, YNP, Wyoming, USA - YL17G02_0 | ecosystem: Environmental > Aquatic > Freshwater > Lake > Sediment | place: USA: Wyoming | collected... | reverse complement strand
TCCTCAACGACGGTGAGCTCACCGGCATGTGGTCACGCGCGTCCGGTGGAGCGAGGGATTACCGACTTTTGCCAAAGTAGCGAACCACTTCTTTCAAACCCAGGCCTTCAGTCGATCAGGGCGCCGCGGAGCGGCGACGAGAGTCATAGCCGGGGGTGAGGGCCGCCGGTTTTGCGGCCCGCAACCCCCGGGTACGAGCGGCAATGTTGTCGCGCCCCGGCAGGGGCGCGGAGAATCGAGCGGAAAGAAACCGGCAACGAGCGGAATCTCCAATAGCCATGCGCGACAAGCCGAGTGCTTCTCGCGCCCCGGCTTGCCGGGGCGCATTACTCTTCTTGCCTTCTCCGGGGGTTCGGGCCGCAAATGCGCGGCCCTCACCCCCCGGCTATGATTCGCTGCACCGCTCCGCGGTGCTCCGCTAGAATTGCAGAACTCTACAGCCGACCCGACGCCCGGCTTACCAAGACTTGGTGCCCAAGTTCCGCACACCTCAGTAACACCCGACATCTAGCAGGTGCGGCGGGGCAATTCACGGGGTTTGCTGTGGAGTGCTGGAGAGATTGGAAAAACAGTGCTGTGGGGGGAAAGAACGCACCCCGTAATTGCGGAACGGCTGGCCCGCGCCGCCTGCGATTTCTGATTTGTAGAGCTTTTATTCCGCAAATAACAGGAGATGCCTGGCTAACATGCCTGTTTTCTTAGCATTGCGGACAATCCAGGGGTTGATGCTAAAGGCATCCGGTTTCACCGCTATCCACCGTCTGCTCAGGAGCTTAGGTGTTAGCAAGTTGGCCAGCTAATGCCACCTGCTAATACAGGTGAAGAACAGGAGAACGAGCCAACACTGTCGCAAAATATCCGTGCGGCGGCGCCAAGCCAGGGCCTTGAATTGTCAAAGGTCGGGGCAGCGTCCCCGCGCCGCCTTCTCTCGGGGCATCCAACTCCTCATTATCTCATGGCTGTCAAGTGTCAAAATAGTAACTCCTATTAGAAATATGGCTCGTATCCCAAAAGTGTAACGCTTGGCAGCCGGAGAGGAACGCCAACGAAGGTCGCGAAGCGACCGCCTGATCTTAGCCCGCCGTTTCAACGGCGGGTCATGAAACACAGCAAAGCCGCGCCGCGAAGCGGCGCCGGGAATCTTAGCCGGGGGTGGAGGGCCGCTGCTTTTTGCGGCCCGCAACCCCCGGAACCAGCGTGAACACTCTCCGCGCCCTGGCAAGGGCGCGGAGAATGGCGCTGGGAACGCCGACACGCCAGGTCCTTCTCGCGCCGCTGTCGCGGCGCATTGCTTTTTCCGCTTTTGTCCGGGGGTTCGGGCCGCAAAACCCGCGGCCCTCACCCCCGGCTATGATTCTTTGCTGCCGCTTCGCGGCGCCTGTGCCCCACACGGTTCCCCGCCGTTGAAACGGCGGGCTAAGTTTGTTCCGTCGCTTCGCGACGTTGTGCCCCCAGTCCTTGTTGCTGCGTTTTCCCTTATCGGTCAATGCCTTACACTTTGGGGAGAGGAGCCAGAAATGTAGGAAGCGTCCGCGCGCTGTTTGGTTTTCTGCAATGCCGACAGGGGATGGCGCCGTGAGTACCGAGGGTGACCCACGCGGGAGATGCGTAGATTGCCTGAGTCGCGCGTGACGGTGGGCGACATCCACCGCGGCCTTGGCGACGGGCGACTTGCGACTGGCGGCTTGCGAACCGCGGACCACTGCCCCCTGCCTGCCAGAGACGAGCAACCACCCGGGCATTCAATCGGCAACCGCCGATCTCATGTGGCCCCTGACGGGATTCGCGGTAGGGACTTTTTTCGACCGGATATCGCACGGGTGAGGCAACGGTTGCCGATTTCAGGCGGCGGCTCCCTCCACGATTTTGATCTCGTCTGCCGTCAGGCCGTAAAGCTCATAGACCAGCGCGTCAATCTGGCCGTCCAAGCCGGCGCATTTGTTGCCGTAAAAATCCTGGTCCGCGTCGCTCTGTGCCTCGGCCAACTGTTTCTGCGCTGGGAGCATTTGTTCCACCAGCGCAACCATTCGGTCGTGGCGCGCTTTGTCGGTTGGGCAGCCGAAATCTATGATCCGTATTGGCAGGTCGGTCAGAACATTTGCGCTGAACCTGATGTAACCGCTGAGCTTTGGAGGACACAATCCCTTCAATTGGAAGGTGGAGAGGGACGAGTTCAAAAGCGCCAGCAGGTAGTTCGGCGAGTGGCCGTGATGCTCTTGAAGGATGACCGACGGGCAGTTCGCCCCATCGAATGCGGTTTCTCTCGCGAGCAAACCAACTGAGCATCGCTTCGCGATTCCCTTCACAGCCAGTTTCACCGGCCAGATGTATTTGAACGAGCCGGCTCTGAGGTGCCGATACCAGTCCGGTCCTTTCGCGTAGAACCGGCGGCTGTCCTGTCGCTCGCGGAGGGCGTTTTTGAAAGAGAGCAGGTGAGCATGGGCCTTGGGGAACTTGGATTTCAACTCTTGCTCAGGAATCAGTTGCGGATCGCCCTCGCCGTTGGGGCGGTAGGGATAGATGATGACGGAATCGGGTTCCACTTCCCGGTATCTCTCGACTTCGGCCCCGCGATACGCATACGGGAACAGAACGCCCTTCTCGATTCCCAATCGTTTTGCTTCGGCTTTGGGAAGGACGAAAGCCTCGTTCAACCCGCATTTCGTGCCGATGTAAGCTTTCCCAAACTCACGCAACGGGCAACACCGCAAGCCCCGTGACTGAGCGACGGCGGCAATATCCAAGGTGCCAAGGGTCCAGGGACGGTCTGAAAGCGAAGAGAGCGAAACAATCTGGCTCTGTGCCGTTGCCACGCCTTCAAAATTAAGACTCTGGCGTGACGTGACTCGCTTGGCTGTCAGCTTGGATACTGGGGTAGGACTCAGAACCAGAATTGCCGGATACGTGCTCGCGTTCGCGAAAACCGGCAAGCTCCCGAAGTCAACAATCAGGTGAAGGAAACCCTTGGCCAGTTCCTTCCGGATGTTTTTCCCATACTCGGCAGCCATCCATTGTGACGTGCAAATGAAGCCAACAAGCCCCTGCTTTTTCGCCAAGCGAAGGCCCCTTTCAAGGAACACCAGCGACAAGTCCATTTTGCTCGTCGGCCATTGGTAGCGATGGAACAGGTAGTCCGAGTCTTTGGCGGGGATTCTCTGAATTCGGATGTATGGCGGATTGCCCACGATGGCATCGAACCCGCCGCGCTTCATTATCTCCGGGAAACGTTGCTGGAAATCCATCGGGTTGAGTTTTCGCTCCTCGCCGGTGTCGAAAGGCAGGCCGGTCGAAATATCGGTGCCGATGAGCGAGTTGCCGCAGACGATGTTTTTGTCGAGCGACGGCAGGAGCGTTTCGCGGAACTCCAACTGGTAATCGTGGGCGCTGGCGGTGGTTTCCTCCTCCAGCAGTTTCAGGTAAAGGGAGAGTTGTGCCACTTCCACGGCCTGGTGGTCAATGTCCACGCCATAGATGTTGTTGAGCAGGATTTCCCGTCGCTGTTTCAACGAGAGATGCCACGCGCCGTCATCCCGCAGCACGCAACCGGCTTTCTTCGCCTTGTCGGGGTGGGCGTTGAACCAGTCGCGGTGGTAGTGCAATAGCAGGTCAACCACGCCCAGTAAGAACGAGCCGCTGCCGCAAGCGATGTCCGCGAAGCGCATTCCGGCGATCTGCGCGGGCGTCTTGCCTTTAATCAGTTTGCCGACGGTGTTCTCGACGATGTAGCGGACGATGTAGTCCGGCGTGTAATAGACGCCGCCGGCCTTTCGCACTTCCGGCTTTTCCTCGACGCGGGCGCGTTTGTCGGTAGTGACAATGACCTTGCCGAGAAACCGCTCGTAGATGCTGCCGAGAATGTGGATGGGGATTTTGTCGAAATCGTAAGAGCTATGCGGGTCGGAAAGCCATTGGCAAACATCCGCGAAAACGCTGTCGTCGACTTGGAAGTCCGGGCCGTCGAGCCGGTCGTGGTGCCTGAAGACGATGCCGTTGTAAATGCCGTTGAGCCGCCGCGACGCGGCCACGAAATCCTGCCACGCGCTTCCGCGTCGCCCCAAACTGGCGACGCTTTCCTTGGTTTCGATGAGCTTGTCTTCGAGAAAGCGCAGGAACACGAGGCGGTCAAGGGTGCGCTGGGTGATCTCGGTGAGCGTTTCGCCGTCAAGACCGGGGTTGCGGTTCTTGAAGGCGCGGGCGAGCGTGCCACGCCAAGCGTCGAGTTCCTGTAAAAACGCGTCGCCAATGACCAGGGCGCCGGTCCCGCCGGGAGCGGCCTTGCCTCGTTTCGTCGGGAGTGATTCGGCGAAGGCTTCCAGCGCGCCGCCCGCAACGGCCTCACGGGAAAACAGGTGAAACATCTCCCGAAACTTCGCCTCCTCCGCGTATTCCGTGTAGTCGTAGGAGCGAACTACCCTCTTTGTCGCGGTTTCAATGTCCGGCTTGTAACGGCTGTCGAGGACCGCCAGTTGCCGGAAACTGGTCAGGAGGGCGAGGGGCGTGCCCGCGTTCGCTCCGTAGCGGATGGTTTGGAAGCAGTTGTCGGGGGTGGCGATTTCGCCGGCGGGCTTCTTGGCCTCGACAAAGAAGCGCACGTTGTCCCTCCGGAAATGCGGCGCGACGTAGAAGGCGTAGTCCGCCTTGCGCTCGGATGCGCCCATTGCCACGCCCCGTTCAAGCTTCACTTCCTGCCGGAAGGGATTCTTTTGCAGGTCGTGGTACACGTCCCACCCAAGGGCGAAGAAAAACTTGTTGATGAAGTCGTTGCGGACCTCCTGCTCTTGATAGGCCGGGGAGAGGAAGTTGGCTTCGTTGGCGCGGAAATCCGCGACCAGTTTTTTGATTGCGGCGAAGGCTTCCTCGAAGGTCGCTGGCATGGCGCACAGAGTAGCAAGGGACGGCACCGCTCGGCAAGCGGCCTCTGCGTCGGCGCGGCGAATTGGTGGAGCGCTCGTTCGCGCATCTTTAACGAGACCGGCGGCATGAGGCGCACGCATCTCCGCAACCACACCAGCATTCTGAAGCGGCTCCTGATTCACACCGGAGCGTTCCATTTGGGCCTGATCCTGCGCGAGATCGTGGGCGTGGGCAAGCCGCGCCGGCTCCAGGGCTCCGGCGGCGCGCTTCTTTCGCTCCCTTTCACGGTAGCGGCGTTGGTTTTCGGTCGGTTCGTGGCACGGGACGCCCATTCCGGCCCTTCGCCACCCGCGGAGTTCCAGTTGCCCCGCTTCATGGCCGCTCAAGTCGCTGCGTGAAAACAGCCACTTCTGCGACGGGCTGCTAGGCCGGCTACACCGCAGCTGGCCGTGGCTGCCGGCCGGTCGTCGGCGCCCATCATACGACAGCACTATTCCAACGACCGTCGGCAAACTGTGAACTGCACTTCTTCCAAAGATGGAGCAATCGCGTCGGGCGACAGTCTGCCAAAGGCAGACCGCAGAAATTCCAGGTCCGATCGCCTGCCCCAATGCTTAATCGTAAGCGACACGATTCGCAGCCGGGCCGTGGAGGGTTCAGCGTCGAACCATTGCTTCACGGTTGCGCACATTTGATCCAGGCTTTGACCGCGCCTAACGAATTTCTCCGACCAATCTTTAAGCCGAAAATAAGGGTGACCCTCCGTTGCGAATGTGCTGAGCTGCGAAAACAGATCGGCCTGCGAGGGGAGCCAATCTCCGAGTGCGCGTTGCAGATGTTGCGTTTCACTCCTGTGCTCGCCGGCTAGGCTCTTGGTTCGTCGCTCGTACTCCGGCCGAATGTTGCTCTTCGCCCACTCGAGTTCGCCGTGATCGCCACAAAAATCGACCATCTCCGCCAAGAGCATGTCATCTAGCTGTGCTACGTATGGCTGCAAACTTTGCAACTGCGACATCGTCAGTCTGTCCGCCAGTCCCCTCGTCCGGAATCCAAAGAACGCACCTATGAGTTTGAAAGGCTCGCAGTCGATATGCGTCAGAGCTTCTCTGGCGAGCGATCTTGTAGCGTCTGTTGAAATGTACAAAGCGGCTTGAATGAAGAGCGGTCTGCTCCTCAAGTGGTGCCAGTGATCGAGAAGCAACGCCTCTGAGGTTTGTGTTGGTAAATCCCGCAGCAATTCGGCCAGCGCAAAATCGCTGTTGCTCCGCAGCGTTGGTGGAGGAGCTTGAGCGTGCTTGGCGAGCGCGTCCGAAATGAACGGTTTGAGGTCTTCAGACCAGATGCAGGAAAGGTGCCTGATCCACAGCGCGTGCTTGCCAATCATCGCTAGAACTGCACGGGAGCTATCGCGGTCCCCCAGCAGCATCCTTTGGTAAATAGCAGACTCGTACAGGCAGCTGCTTGGAGGGATGAGTTGGAGGCTCGTTAGATCATCTGTGGCTGCATTCCACACCATGAGTGCATAGTTGCGGAGCCAATCTGGCCGTGTTTCGTCCTCCCACAGAGAGCGTAAGGCAGCCACGCACCGCAGCGTTACGATTCCCTCTTCTTTCTGCCTCCTCCATTGATCGCACCACCCGAATGCAAAAGGAGAGAAGCTGCCTGCTTCGCTTGCCGCGTGCAATACAACCGCCAATTGCTCGACGACAAATGGGATGACAAGTGGGTGAGGCACTCCCGCCAGCAATTCTACGACGACGTCGCGGTAGGCCTTTTCGTAGCCCAGCTTCACAAGTTCGCGGAGCCCTGAATCAGAGAAGCCGTGGCGGCTGGCGAATCCGAGCTCGTCAAAAATTTGGGAGCGACCCGAATGTGATCGCCCCGTGGGATCGTCTTCGGTGCCAAGGACGGCCTGGACCATTGATGGAATCGACTGTTGGGAGCGTGGGCCAGGACAGCGCAGAGCGGCCCATAGCGCCGGTAGAACAACCTCGGTTTTCGATTTCGCCTTCCCCCAAGAAACTGCAACCGCCTGTGAAAGAGATGGGCCACCCAGATACCCAGCCAATGACAGGGCGCCTGAGCGGTCGGTGTCGTCAAGGCCGTCCGACAGCATGATGGACTGCAACTCCGCTGTCATCCTAGCTTCGTGGCGGTTCCTGGCTTGCTCAATCAGGGCCTCGAGCCAGGGGTATGTCGTACCGGGGAAGAACCGTGTGCAGAGCAAGCGGATGCCTGTTCGCACGTCGCCATTACGAAGACGTGCTTCCCACACCATCCGGTTGTCCTGTGAGTCGTCCGTCACAGTAAGAACAAATGGCGATTGCATATCTCGAAGCATCCAGAGGGCGCTATCCAGCATCCACGGAAGGCAGCGCTGTCCATCGGAAAGCCAAGCCCGAACGCGTCGTACAAGGTCCATCGCATGTTGCGGATTTTCTGGAGCCAGGTAAGGGATAGCAGCGATCAAGCTGAGGGGCGCTCGAAGCTCGATGGCTTCCAGGGCATCGGCGGAAGGTGCCTCGAGTGCTATCGCGCGCCCGACGTGGGACGTGAAGAAAGGATCCCATACCGCGTCGGCTGGTGTTTCTGGACCGGCAAGCATTTGGCCAAGCACCAGCGAGAAGTAGTAGTCCCTGATTCGATCATGACGGAACTGAAAATTCTCGCCTTCTGCTTCCTGTCTTACCATGCACACGTGTCCATGATCGGCTAGCTCTGTAACGCTCCGGAATGCTGTGGGCTCGCAGCTGCACCAGTTTCGCAACTCATCGACCGACGGGTACAGAGTCCGGTGGCGGATCATTTGCCCGGCGACATGTCGAAGCGCCCACCTGTAGGCAACGGTTGGTGTTTTTGTCTTGCTGCTGGCCTCACGGATGACGACATCGGTCCAGTGGCGAATCACGTCATGTGAAACGGCGAGCGCGTTCGTGTTGGGCTCTCGTCGCATGCTGTCTGCCAGCAGAGACAACAAGACAGGATCGTCATTAACGACTTCGGCACAGCGATCTAGCTCGGCGGCATCAATGCCGGACCGTCCGCTCAATGCCGTGCCTAGATACGCGATTGATTCAGATCTTCGAAATCCGCGGATGGGCTGAATATGGAGGTAGGTCCCCATCTCATGTTCATCATGAAGCATTGCCCAGTGGGATTCCCATACAGGGCAGACGACGTGGAGTGCAGTTGGCTCGGCTGAGCCGCTGTTCGCGCGGTCGGTATCCGGACGGAACCACCGGATTATTTTATTCAAGAGGTGTGGAGGCGCGGAGGAACGGTTAATGTCATCCACAATCAGAAGCAGCGGCCTGTCTTCAGTGCCAAACCTTAGTGCGTTTCGGCCCGCTCCCTTCTCCATGCGTGGGTGTATCGACCGCAGAACCTCGTCGACCGCCTGCCACACAGAGATCGCCCTATCTGCAACCTCTCCCGGAATCCAAAGGCAGAAACCCCCGGAAGTCAAATAGCGAGCGTGCAACTGAAGGGCGATGACGCTCTTCCCGCTACCGGACGGCCCAATTAGAAGATGAAGGGAGCAAAAGCGGTCTAGGAGGGCGCCCGAAGCATCTTCTAAGCCTTTTGTTGGTTGTGTAGCGTGCTGCGGTACAAGCGTGACGGCGGCAGAGTATCGCTGGAAGCTAATCTGGGATGCGCTCGCCAGAAGAGATGCTGATACCTGATCGGCGTCAATGCCCAAATGCTCCTGCCGAAGCCATTGGCCCTCGGGTGTCGTATCCAGAAAATCGCGGAGTTGCGTCTGTTCAAGGAAGCGTACAGTAAGGTCGAGGCTGCGAGCAGTCGCGAGCACCTTCCCGATTAACTCCTCTGTGAGCCCACGGTTGCTGCAGAGATACACGACGAACTGGGCACTCGGGTTGTCTTGGCGGATGCGTGCCGCCTTCGCCGCCGCCTTAATCAGGTCACCGGCCTCTCGTCTCACGTTGGGTCCGGAAGGGCTTGACGGCCTTTTCTTCGGGCTTTTCCGCCGACCGAGGGAACTGGCGGGGGAAAGCAACCACTTTCTTTCCAAAGCCTTAAGCCTAGTCAGCGTGAAAGCAGCGCTGGCATATCGATCTGGCGTGCTGCCGGGGACGAGGCAGAAGGCATCCAGCGAGCCCGCGATCGTTTTGCCGGCCGCGTTGATTCCAAGGTGGATTATCGTTCGGCAGTCTTCCTCGACTTGGCGAAGGACTCGGAGGCAGAGAATTTCAAAGACGCCGGGATCGGTCAATGCCTCGAGCTTTTCCGCAGTGGTCATTGTCCGTCTGCCAATTCACGAGCTTCTTCTTCCGTAATAATACCCACGCATTCAGCGGCTTGCCATCATCTCGATTTCGCCCCCGGTTCGCGTCAGGCTGTCCCGGTCCCTCCCTGTACCGTGCTCCGCAAAACCGGGTATTCCGAGCGCTTCCATAAGCGATTGACGAGAGGGCGACTGGCCACTCCCTGTAATGTTGGATCAACCCGGCCCCCGCTCGCAACCCTCGCGTTAACCAAGGGGGGCTAACCCGAATGCGGGCAGGCCAGAGAACGCGAGAGTTCGCGGTGAGAACCACTGGGGTGCGGGCGCAACCCATAGCAGGTTTCAGGTTTCAGGTGCCAGGTGTCAGGCCGGCCGGCGGGACGCCAGCGGTACAGGGGGGCCGGCCGGCGGGACCCACGGCAAGCCGGGGGTCGCCGCGGCGACCGGTACAACGCCGTTAACCTGTGGGGAGCGGCCGGAATGCGGAATGCGGAGTGGGGAGTGCGGAATCTCCGAGAAGAATGGCTCCTCAGGTAGGACTCGAACCTACAACCCTTCGGCTGACAGCCGACACCTGTATTCGCAAAGCGCGCGCAGATTGGCGTGCGGCGTGTCCCGCACGACTTCGCAGCCGGCCCCCACGATGAACTTTGGCCCCGCTTGCCGGTGACATTCGGCGACGGCGCCCGCGACCGTTTCTGGTGAGCCGTCGCGCAACACCTTCACCGGGTCGATGTTGCCCAGCAGCACCTGCTCCGGCCCCATTTGCGCGCGTCCTTCGCTCAGGGGCGAAATAAAATCCAGGTCGACGATCTGGCAGCCGAGCCTCCCCATGCCGGCCAGAATCTTCCGGGTGTTGCCGCAGATGTGCAGGCGGACGCGCCCGCCGGCGGCATGGATTCTATCCACCAGCCGCTTTTCGGCCGGCCACACGAATTCGTCGTAAAAGCGCGGCCCCACCAGCGACGCGGCGGCATCGCCCACGCCGATGATGTCGGCGCCGGCCTGGATTTGCGCGCCGGCGAACCGCATGCCGTTGTCCACCACGGCGTCGAACAGCGCCCGGATAAACTGCGGATCGTCGTAGAAATCGAGCATCAGGCGGTTGATGCCGCGCAGGTCGGCGGCCTCCGCGCAGGGCCCTTCCACCCAGCCCTCGATCAGCTTCGAGCCGGCGACGCGCCGCCGGAACAGCTCGATGGCCTTCACGCGATCGTGCATGCGGCCGCCGCCCAGCGGGTCGGGTTGCTTCAGCGTGCCCAGGCCGGCCTTGTCCCCCAGCAGCGAGTCGTGCTCGGCCAGCGCCGGCGGCTGGTTCTCATACCATTCGATGGCCGCGCCGAAATCGGCGGCCTCCCGCGCCGGGTCGGAAATGGCGGAGACGTAATCGAAATCGAATTCCTCCGCTGTGCGGATCTGGGCCTCGACCAGCACGCGATGGTCGCGCGCGTATTCGCCGTAGCGGACGCCCGCCAAATCGGCGGCGAACATCATGGTGATGGGCATCAGCGGCAGGCGGTCGATCTGGCGCCCCTCGATCATGCCCAGCACTCGCTCGCGCCCGTTCATGCAGCGGCTCTCCTCTCGAACCGAATTCTAGTTCACCCCGAAGACAAGAAGGGCACGAAGTACACAAAAATGCATTTCTTCGGGAACTTCTTGTTCTTTGTGGCTTTGTGGTTAAATAGGACGACGAAGGGGATATATTCCTGCAACCCGCTAAGACGCCCCGGCGGCGCCTGGACTATATCGACTGGATGCGCGGGCTGGCCTGCCTGCTGATGTTCCAGACGCACGCCTACGATTCCTGGCTGGCGCCGGCCGAGCGCCAGGGATCGCTGCTGCGCTATTCGCAGTTGCTGGGCACGCTGCCGGCTCCGCTGTTTATCTTCCTGGCCGGGTTCTCGCTGGCCCTCGGGCTGGATCGCATGGAGAGCAAGGGCCCGGCGGGCAAGCGCGCGGCGCTGGCGTTCGCCAAACGCGGCTTCGGCATTTTGGGCCTGGGCCTGCTGTTCCGCGTGCAGGAGTGGGCCATCGGCTACCCCTGGGCGCCCTGGACCGACCTGTTGCGCGTGGACGTCCTCAACACCATCGGGCTGTCGCTGGCGGCCGCCGCGTTGGTGCCCCTGCTGGCGGCCGGGCGTTGGAAGCGAGTGGCGCTGGCGGCCGCGTTCGCCGCGGCCATTGCCATGGCGACTCCTCCGCTTTGGACCACCCATAAGCCGACCTTTCTCCCCTGGTGGCTGGCTTCCTACATCAACGGCGGTCATGTGGCCTATGAGCCGACGGGCTGGCTGTTCCCGATCTTTCCCTGGACGGCTTTCGCCTTCGCCGGATGCGCGGCGGGGTTGCTGCTGACCCGGTCGATGCGGGCCGGCCGCGAGCGGGCCATGATCGCCGGCCTGGGCGCCGCCGGTGTTGGCCTGTGGTTTCTGTCCGGGTGGCTCGATGCCCTACCGGTGCGTCTGTACGCGGTTTACGACTACTGGCGCACCAGCCCCAATTTCTTTCTGCGGCGGGTCGGCCTGCTGCTGATGATCATGGCCGTGACCTACTTGTGGTGCGCGGTGAAGCCGGGCCGGTGGTGGAGCCCGGTGCAGCAACTGGGCATGACCTCGCTGCTGGTGTACTGGGTGCACATCGAGTTCGTGTACGGGCGGTTCTCGATCATGCCCCGCCGCGGCAGCACCGCGCTCCAGGCCAGCCTCGGCCTGGCCATTATCACCGTGGCCATGCTGGCGCTTTCCGTGATTCGTACCCGCATGAAGAGCCGCGACCGTAAGGGAGCGACCCCGAAGCCGAGCCGGTCTGGGTAAGCACGGAGTTGGGGACGCTCCCTGATCCCGCATTGCGGGACGGCTCGGTTGCAGTGTTGGCCAAGCTAAAACTCGACGCTTTCGCGCAGCACTTTCAACTCGCTATTGATTTCCACTTCCAGCGAATAGGAACGCGGGCCGGCGCCGGGGCGGATAGACGGCCACCTCGAGGAAAGCGCGGCCGGCCTCCGTATCCCCGACAGCCAGCAGCACGTTGTTGGGGAGCAGCTTGCGGAAGCGCCGCACGCCGGGCAGCGCCCGCTGCCCGATGGCGTCCACCCCGCTATCGTAGCCCAGCAGCCGTTGCTTCCGGTAGACTGGGCCTATGGGAATGTGTGTTTTCGGCCGGCGGGCTCACCACAAAGTCACAAAGCCACGAAGCCTCAAAGGAAAGACCGATGGGAATGGAACGCAGATAAACGCAGATGAACGCAGATCAAAATCTGCGTTTATCTGCGTTCATCGGCGTCCCATTTCTTTGTGTTTTTTTCTTTGTGTCTTGGTGCCCTTGTGCCTTTGTGATCAAGGCTCCACCAATGTTCGTGCGGGCACAGCGCCGGCCGGACCGGATGCCGCGTTGCTGGAGCGGATCGAGCAGGTGTTGCGCGCCGCCCGCCAGTTCGGCGAGGAACTGTGGCCCGGCTGGAAACCCGCGGCCACGCCGTTGGCCGTGTTCCAGGGCGCGGAGACGACCGTGCTGGTCGGCCATCCCGCGCCGCCCGCCAATTTCCGCCGCTTTCCCACACCCGCCGTCTCGGCGTCGGTTTTCGTTGCCGATTCCACAGCCGGCTTCCTGCGGGCAAACACGGCGCAGCCCTTCGCCGGCACGCTCACTTCGTTCTTCGCTTACAACGACTTCATGAAGCCTGCGGCGGCCGAGGGCCTGGCTCTGGCGCTGCACGAGCTGTTCCACGCGGAGCTCAGCCGCGTGGCGCCGCGCAAGGTCGGCAATATCCTGGTGGTGCTGTGGGGCGACTATCCCGAATTCTCGGCGCGCAACCGGGCCTTGCTCGCCCTCGAAGCGCAACTGCTGTACCGGGCGGCGGCGGGCGAGGAAGCGCAAACGCGAAGCAATGCGGCCCTCTTCCTCGGCGCGCGGGCGGAGCGGCGCAAGCAACTCACCGCGGAACTGGCAGGCTACGAAAGCGGCGAGGAATCCAGCGAAGGCCTGGCCCGCTACATCGAGTGGCGGGCTCTGGGACTGCTGCCGCGCCTCGGTCCGGAATTCAAAGAGGCGGCGGCCGGGGTCGCCGCGCGGCTGGAACCGCTCAAGAACATCAACAAGCTGGAACGCGACCGCGAGCGGTTCTACGCGCTGGGCATGGCCCAGGCCATCGCCCTGGACCGCCTTCGCCCGCAGTGGAAGAAGGAGTTTGCCGCCATGCCGGCCCTGCTGGATGAGTTGTTGGCGGGGGCCGCGCCCGCCGCTTCCGCCGAGGAAGTCACGCGCGCCATGGAGAAGCTGTCATTCAAGCGGCTGCTGGCGGAGCAGGAAAAAGCACTCGCGGAACGGCAGGAGCAGGGCCAAGCGCGTTTGGCGGCGCTGGCTTCAATCCCGGGCCGGCGGCTGGTGGTGGAAATCGGCGAGCTGAAGAACCGGCCGGCGCTGCGCGGTTTCAACCCCAACGGCACCGTCCTGTTGACGCCCGGCCAGGTGCTGCACGATTTCCTGCTGCTGGACTTGGGTTCGGACCCCGCCCAACGTTTCCGCCTGGAATTCCGCGGCGTGCCCGCGCTTTACGACCGGCTGCAGAACGCTTTCTGGTGCCTGCTGCCGGCCGAAGCCATCACCCAGGCGCTGGAAGCGTACACGAAGGCGCCGGCCGGCGCGGCGCTGGCGGTGCAGG
>Ga0315273_10007384_pt1 | contig 13765 bp, 14 predicted proteins | sample YL17G02_0_MG_FD_205753 | JGI IMG/M metagenome (GOLD analysis project Ga0315273, IMG submission 205753) | Sediment microbial communities from Yellowstone Lake, YNP, Wyoming, USA - YL17G02_0 | ecosystem: Environmental > Aquatic > Freshwater > Lake > Sediment | place: USA: Wyoming | collected... | reverse complement strand
CAGACAGGCGCAGCGGTGCACGCAGTTCTCCCGCGCGCACCGTGGGTAGTCCACGCAACTGCACATAGGCGAACAGCATCGCCTCGAGCGGTCCAAGGCCTCGTAGCATGAGTGTATTATATATATGCCATAATCCCCTGTCAAGGGATTATGAGCTAAATAGCGTACACCAGCTTCATGCCGTGATCTCCCCGCTCATCAGGCGCGGTAGTAACAGGTCGCGGGCGGCGCGGAGCTTCTCGTTCTGCCGGTAGAGAACGGCTCGCTGCTGATTAAGGGGTTCGGCAATCTCGCGGAAGTGTGTCTGCAATCGCCGGGGCGGGAGCAACAGCGGCAGCCCAGCCAGTTCGCGTCTTGCAATTCGCGGGCGCGTTGCCCCCACTGCCCTGCGCTCGCAGTGCTCAAGGCTCGCCGGCGAGTTGAGGTAGTGCGTCAGAAAATACGGATCGGCGAGTTCTTCATTCGGAACAGCGATTGCTGCGTCCACAGCGGTGATCATGTGCCAAGGCATTTCCGTGACCAGCCAGGCCCTTCCAATCGGCTTTGGCATCCGGGCAATCAGGATGCGGCCTGGGAGGAGTTCTCGGCAGTTGAGTCGCTTGAACGTCTGCTCGGTGACGTACCGGAAGTTGCCAGTCTCGACAAACTCGTTGATCCCAATGTTGGAGATCTGAAGCAATCGATAGTCATCCCCACCTTGGTCCTTGGTCTCTATCCAGTCGCCGTCTTCAAGACTTGAGCAAGCCTCAGTGAAAGTGCGGCGCTCCCACCCCTCTGGCAAGCCGTTGGTGATGCGGCTGTGCTCGTGGCCGGGGAAGCGAAGGCGGACGAACCACTCGCGGTAGAGCTGCCGCGCCGCCTCCTCCAACAGCGCCATCCGACGCCGGTTGTTCTCGATCAGGTCGTCGTAGGCGGACAAAGTGCCGACGATCCACTGCTGGGCATCCACCTCGGGGATTGTTATCCCGAACCCCTTCAGTATCCCGAGGTTAATGTGAGGCACGCCGGAGGTGAGCGCATGGTTGACAACTTTCTGTACCGTCGCTGGTAGCCGGAAGAAGTAGTAGACAAACCTGGGGACTGCGATTGCCGGATCCACGGTCAACTTCATCTGACTCTGTGAGACTATGTAGCGCTGGAACCGCGAGTCACTCGGAATCAGCCCGACCTGACCGAGGGTGCCCCGCTGAGTGAAGATGAGGTCGCCAGGGAACGCGGCATTCGACCGAAGGTCATCCGCTTTCTTCTCGGATACGAAAACGAAGTCGTCATCGCGGAACGAGGCGTCAGCAGGGAGATTGTTCCCGCGGATCACCGGAACGCCTTCGTCAAAATAGTCGCGTGTCGTGAGGTTGGACCCAAAAGGTCCGCCAATGAAGGCGTAGGGAACCGGTGCCTTGATGGCGTCCAGTGGCATCGTCCGCCACTTCATGCCCCCAGCTCCTCGAAGTTCTCCTGAATCTTCGCTGCCAGCTTCGCCGCTTCCTCACTCCCTCCCCCCTTGCGGGGGAGGGCCGGGGTGGGGGGGCGCAACTCGTCCGCGATCCGGCTCAACACTCCTTCCATATTGCCCAAGAGCTCGTTGTTCCAGAATCTCAGCACGCGAAACCCCTGCCCGCGCAGCCACTGGTCGCGGCTCGCATCGTACTCGCTCTGCTCCTGATGCTGCCCCCCATCCACCTCGACAATCAGGCGGCGCTCCAGGCAGACGAAATCTGCGATGTACGGCCCCAATGGCATCTGCCGCCGGAACCGGGACCCCTCGAGCTGCCGCTGGCGTAGTTGCTGCCAGAGGCGCCGCTCGGCGTCGGTCAGGTTGGCGCGCAGGCTGCGCGCGCGATCGCGTTGGGTTACGTTTGGCATGGGCGGCTAGACGTGACCCCCCACCCCAGCCCTCCCCCGCAAGGGGGGAGGGAGAAGGGCGGGTGATTGTCGTCGGCTGGTGGTACCGCTCATGCCCCCAGCTCCTCGAAGTTTCCCTGAATTTTCGCTGCCAGCTCCGCCGCCTCCTTGTTGAGGTCGGCCAGCTCGGTGTGGAGGTCCCTTAAGGTCTGCTCGAAGTCGAAGTCCTCGTCTTCCTCTGGCGGGGCGATGCCGACGTAGCGGCCGGGGGTGAGGCTCCAGTCGGCGGCCTCGATCTCCGCGCGGTCGACGAGCTTCACCAGTCCCGGCACTGCTTGCAACTCGGCCTTGGGGAAGCGGTCCTGCAGCCACGCGGCCTGCCGGTGGAAGAAGGCGGCGTGCTTCAACTGATCCACGGCGGCCTTGCGCTCCTCGTCGAGCTGCCTCACCAGCCGGCCCGTTGCGCGGCGGTCGTAGGCGCCCTCACCCCGGCCGTCTCCCGGGGGGAGAGGGAGATTGGCAGCCAGCTCGGCGGCGAGGTCCGCCACGCGCGCGGCGAGCTTGTAGAGCAGGTCCACCTGTTTGACGAGGCCGCGAATCGCCTCGGCGTGGGGGTCGAACGCCGTGCGCGCCGTGTGCTGGGCGTCGTTCTTGTCGGGCAACGCCTTGGCGTACTTCTGGCCGAAGGCGTGCAGGCTGGCGAGGAGCTTCGTCGCGTCGGCCTCGTAGAGTGTGGCGGCCTCGCGCAGTTCGGTCATGGCATCGCTGAGCGCCTGTTTCTGCTTTGCGTCAAGCTCCGCATGCGTCGCCACCGCCTCGGCCAGCGCATCAAAGCGTCCCCGCAGGTCCGTGAGCGTTGTCTCGAAGGAGGCGAGCGCCCCCCGCACGGCGGCGCTCTCGGTGCAAACGCGGCCGATGTAGTCCCTCACCAGCCCGAGGAAGCGCTGCTGCTGGCCGCGGTAGAGCCAGACGATCGCGGCGAGGTTTTGCATCTGCTCTGGCGAGAAGTCGTAGATCTTGCGGGTGACCTTGCGGTAGACGTTGCGCGCGTCGAGCATCAGCACCTTGTCCCTGCGCTCGAGCGGTTTGGCGCGGTCGAAGTGCCACAGCTCGCAAGGGACGGTGCGGGTGTAGAAGAAGTTGGAGCGGATGGAGATCATCACGTCCACGTCGCCGGTCTCGACGATCTTCTTGCGCACCTCCTTCTCGCCGTGCCCGGCACTGGAGGCCTGTGAGGACATGACGAAGCCGGCGCGGCCCTTGGCGTTCAGGTAGCTCCAGAAGTAGGAGATCCACAGGTAGTTGCCGTTGCTGACTTTCTTCTGCTTGTTCACGCCCGGCAGTCCGAAGGGCAGGCGCGGGTCGCCCTTGATGCGTTCGGCGTCGACCAGATCGACGTTGAACGGCGGATTGGCCATCACGGAATCGCACTTGCCCGCAAGCGTGTGCTCGTCCTGGTAGTAGGTGATGGCCTCGGCGATCTTCCCCTCCAGCCCGTGCACCGCCAGGTTCATCTTGGCGATGCCGATGGTGTCGCGGTTCTTCTCCTGGCCGTAGAAGACGACCTTCTTCGCCGTGTCGCCGCCCTCGTGCTCGATGAAGTGACTGGACTGCACGAACATGCCGCCCGAGCCGCAGGCCGGGTCGAAGACAATGCCGTGGTTGGGCTCGATGACGTTGACGATGGTCTGGACGATGGAGGACGGTGTGAAGAACTCGCCGTTGTCGTGCGCCTTCTGGATCGAGAACTTGGCCAGGAAGTACTCGTAGATGCGGCCGAAGACGTCGCCGGTCGCCTGCTGGATCTGCTCGCTGTTGAACAGCCGCATCAGGTCTTCGAGCACCTTGGCCTCGAAGATGCCATAGTCCTTGGGCAGCACGCCCAGGAGCGGCTCGAACTCGGCCTCGATGGCGGTCATGGCGTCAGTGACGAGGCGCGACAGATCAGCGCCCCTCACGGCGGCCTGCTGCATGATCCAGTCATACTGGGCGTTCTCGGGCAGGTAGAGCGAGCGGCGGGCGATGTAGTCCGCAGGCAGCACCTTGCGCTTGGGCATCTTGCCGCTTGCCTGGTCCGCCTCGATCTGCCGGTGCGCCGCATCAAAGCGGTTCGCCGCGTGGCGAAGGAAGATCACCCCCAGCACCGGCATGAAATAGTCGCTGGACGTGAGCTTGGAGTTGGCGCGCAGGTTGTCCGCCGCCTCCCAGAGGTCGGATTCGAGCTTCTCGATACCTTTGAAGGCGTCGTTGGTCATGGCGGATGGCAGTCTACTCCGTTCCATATTGGGGTGCTATGGCATCGTCTTCGCACACTAAATGTGGATGCGGGCGTTTGGGAAAGGCGTGCGGGAGGTCTAACCGTCTCCAGCTAGTTTGCCCGCCGGGAACGAGAAACGCAACTATGACTGTAGGGCAAGCCGGTTGGCAAGACCAGCATCCACGAAGGCTCAGCCCGCCGGGTGAGTGGAGGGGCCTAGTCCCGTCCGCTGGCATCCGCAAGTCGCTCGGCGGCCTGCTACTTAGCCGGCGGCTTCCGCTCAAGATGGGCTAGCCCGGCCTCGATGTCGACGGATGCCCAGCAGGTTCGGGCAAGGTGCATTCCCTTGGGCGGGAAGTGCGCGTTGATGACTCGGTAACCCTTCGCAGACAACATCTGGACGGCGGGTATGTAATCGCGATCGGAGGAGACAAGGACAATCACTTCGAGCGCGTTCTCCCAAACGAGCTTGAAGATGTCGGTGACAATCGCGGTATCGACGCCTTTCTCAACAATGCGGTTCATCGGGGCGGCACAGTGGGGACACGACGTGATTGGCTTGTGGCAGCTTGGGCAAATCGGCGGGTTGCGGGGTTTGCGCTCAATGATCGTTACACCGACCCCAGGAAACCTATCGAGGACGTTGATAGCGAAATCGCGAAGTCCTGCCTCGGCTTTGCTGGCTGGATCCGTGGATACGTAGATGTGCGTGCCTTCGAATGCCAGGGTTGTTCCGACAGCCGCTTCGGCTTGGGCAATCAGCCAAGGAGAGAGGACCTTCCAATCGAGGCGATACCCGGCGGGGCTGTTCGAGTTGAGAGAGCTGGAAGTTCCAGAAATCGATGAATATCCTTGTTCGCGGCGCCATGATCCCCCCAGCAATAGCGTCCTTTAACCAATTCTGGGAGTGCTTTGGGCACTCCCAGGGGTAGTAATTCTGGACAGTCTTGATCCGGCGGGCCGTCGGCCTGCGGGACTGTCCAGGGGGTTTAATCCATCGCCAGCATAGAGCCGCGACAGGTTTGTGTCAATTAGACATGCGTCTGAATCTGCTGGCGAATAGAACGCCTGTTCGGGGCACGGCCCCGGGCCGCCGAACAACAGTCACTACGCCCACCCAGGATCACAGCATGCGGGGGTCTGGTGGTTGAGGGGACGGATGAGCCGGCAGTGTGTGGCCCACGTTACCGGCGCATGAAGCGCTACGCCGACCGGTCCTCGATCTCCCAGGCGTGATCGAGCGCATGCCAGGCAACGCGGCGGATGAAGGTGCGCGGCGCCGCTCGCGGCGTCTTGCCGCGGGAGGGCGATCGGGCGCTAGGGAACGGCGACGTATTCGGCCGAAGAGGATGACTTGGGGATGGGCAGCCGGTCCTCTCGCAGTCCCGCAACGTGCATCTCGATGGCTTGATGCATGCGGCGTGTCGCCTGCCCGCGCGTGCTTCCCGTTGCGATGCAACCGGGGAGATCAGGGGAGTAGGCGGAGTAGTTGCTCCCTGCTCGCTCGACGACGATTAGAAAGCCAACCATGACTTCTTCCTACCTTCCCTTCGGCCTCCGCAGGCCTGCCTGCTTGAGCACGCTGTTCGGTGTCCCGGGCGCAAGGTCGTCGCTTGAATGGCCGGCAATGGTCACGCGACCCGGCTTCTGCGGGTGTTTGTACTGCCGATGACTCCCTTTGGTGACCACCAGGAACCAGTCATCGGCTTCAATCAGCTTGATGACGTCCCCGATCTTCATGCATACGCCATCCGGCTCGCTGGTGTGAATTGTAGCACGCCGCGCGGTCGCGGGAGGATATGCGGAAACGCCGATGGGGGAGTCGATCCCGCGCCCGATCGCCGCTCCTGCGCGCGCCCTTGTGATCGCAAGCCGGGGGCTTGCAGTTGCAGTGAAGGATGAGCCGGCAGTGGCCGGCGCCCGCGCCCGGCGCATGAAACGCTACGCCATCCGGTCCTCGATCTCCCATGCGTGATCGAGCGCGTGCCAGGCGACGCGGCGGATGAAGGTGCGGGGGCTCCAGCGCTTGCCGCCGCGCGGACCCTTCGCCGGGATCTCCCCTTGGGCCGCCGCAGCCAGGGCTGTCTGGATCTCGGTCCGCAAGCGTGGCAGCGCTTTGCGCGGGTCGTCCGGCAAGGCGGGCGCCTTCCATCCCAGACGACCGAGGTAGACCTGATCCGCCTCAATCGCGTGCTGCAGGATCTCTGTTAGATCGCGCCCGCCGCCCCGCGGCCCCAATCGCAACGTCTTGGTGCGGGCGGCCGCGGCGGCCTGGTCGAGAGCTTCCCAGCACGCGCTGAGAATCGCCTGATGCCGGCGGAAGTCCGCGCCGTCCAGCGGTTGCGCATCTATGGCCGGCACACCCCCGGGGGCTCCGAAGTCCGTCGTGGCATCGCCTTTCAGGCGCTGTGCCACAACAAGCACGGATGGATCCGAGGGCGGTTGGAATCCGAGCCGCGCCAGCTGCACGGCTCGGGCATAGCGCCGCCCGTACGCGAACAGCGCCGCCAGGGCTGCGGCCTCGTGGCGGCCGCTGCGGGACCAACCCGGCCAGTCAAGCGCCGCGGCAAAGACGCGCTTCGACCCGATCTCCAAATACACGGAGACCTTCATGGAAGCCCGCGTCATGCCGTATCCCCCATCCTCCGCCTCAGCGCCGAGCGGCTCCCCCACCCTGGCGCAGCAGGCGCGACGAGTTGGCCAGGATCCCAAGGTCGGGGATCGACTGCGCCGCGGCGGCCAGCACCGGGGGCAGGAAACCGAATGCCGCCAGCGTCAGACCGAGCGTGTTGTACACGGCCGTGAAGCCGATGTTCAGCCGCACGACGCGCATCGTACGGCGTGCGATAGTGATCACTTGAGGGACCAGCCGCCAGTCGTCGCGCAACAGCGCCACGTGCGCCGCCTGGAGAGCGATATCGGAACCGGCGGCGCCCATGGCTATGCCGACGTCGGCCTGCGCCAGCGCCGGCGCATCGTTGACGCCGTCGCCGACCATGACCACGCGGTGGCCATCCTGCTGGTAGCGCCGCACGATGGCGATCTTGTCCTCCGGCAGCAGCTCGGCGCGGAACGGGATCCCGATCGCCTCGGCCAGCCCGGCCGCCGTGCGCTCCGAATCGCCGGTCAGCAGCTCGATGTTCTTGATCCCCAGGGCCCGGACCGCTGCCAGCGCCTCGGGCACCTCAGGGCGAATCGTGTCGGCAGCCGCCAGGACGCCAGCCAGCCGACCGTCGCGCTCGACGTAGAGCAGCGTCTTGCCGCTCGCTTGAAGCGCCGCCAGGCGCGGGTCATCCACCGAGCCGGTCATCAGACGATCGCTGCCGATCGTCACGGCAGCACCCTCGAGCGTGCAGCGCACGCCCAGCCCGGGCAGCGCTTCAAAGCCCTCGGGCTCGATCAGTGTCAGGTGCTTCTCAGTCGCCGCTCGGCGCACGGCGTGCGCCAGCGGATGCTCGGAGTAGCGTTCAGCGGAGGCTGCCAGCCGTAACAGGTCGTCGCCGGCCAACCCGTTGAGCGGCAGGACGTCGGTCAGCTGCGGGCGGCCGAGCGTCAGCGTTCCGGTCTTGTCAATCAGCAGCACGTCCGCCCGTGCCAGCGTCTCCAGGTGCTTACCGCCCTTGATCAGCAGCCCGTTGCCGGCAGCCGCGCCGATCGAGGCCAGCATGGCGATGGGAGTCGCCAGCGCGAACGAGCACGAGCAGGCGACGACCAGCACGGCGGCAGTGGCCAGCGGGTTGCGGCTCAGCAAGAACGTGAGGGCGGCGACGGTGCCGACGACGGGCAGGTACCAGGCGGAGAAACGGTCAGCGACGCGTTGCACGTCGGCGCGCGATGTCTCGGCCTGCTCGACCAGGTGGACGACGCGGCCGAAGGTGCTGTCGCGACCTGCGTGCGTCGTGCGCACGCGCAAGCTGCCGAGCTGTGCCAGCGAGGCGGCGAAGACGCGGTCGCCGGGCCCGGCTTCGAAAGGCATCGACTCGCCGGTGATGGCCGCCTGATCGACGGTTGCCCGGCCGGAGACGATCACGCCGTCGACCGGGATCTGCTCGCCGGGGCGGACGATCACAATCTCGCCCACCGGGACCTCATCGGCCGGGACGTCGATCTCCTGTCCGTCGCGCTCGATGCGCGCCTGGCGCGGCGCCAAAGCCATCAGGTCGCGCACCGCACTCCGGGCGCGAGAGGTGGTGAAGCGCTCGACGTAGTCGCCGACGCGCATCAGGACAACCACGACCAGCGCCGTGACCCACTCGCCGACGAGCATGGCGGCAATGACGCCGACGGTCATCAGCGTGTGGGCGATCACCTGGCGGCGCAGCGTGGCGCGCACGACGTTGCGGAAGACGGGGAAGCCCCCAACCAGAACGGCCGCCAGCCCCACCGGCCAGGGAAGGCGGGCGGTGACCCAATCGAAGGCGCCCAGCCACTCGCCGAAGACAACGAACGCCAGGACCAGCGCGATGATGATGATCAGCAAGCGGGAGATCGAGCGGCGCAGGCCTCTCGCATCCGCCTGACGGTCGGGAGAGACGTGGTAGCCGGCGCCCTCGATCGCCCGGGCAATCGCCTCGCGGTCCACGCGTACCGGGTCCAGGCGCACGATGGCCTTCTCGGCCGCCAGCAGCACGTCGACGGCGCGCACGCCGGGCAGCGCGGCGATGGCATGCTGCACGTGCTGCGTGCACTCGGCGCAATCCATCCCGAGGATGGGGACTTCGATCGTCTGATCGAGCGTCATGCCGTGCCCGTCCGGCGGTCGACGCGGGTGCACTCGTATACGCCGCGGGCGACATCGGCCAGCACGTCTTCACCGAGCGTCAGCAGGCCGGCGACGCGGTCGTCGCTCAGCGCGTAGCTGACGAAACGGCCGGACGGCTCCGAGTGCACCAGGCCGCAGTCGCGCAAGCAGGCCAGGTGGTTGGAGGCGTTGGGCTGCGAGAGGCCGGTGGCGGCGACGATCTCGCTCACCGTGCTCGGCCCGGCGCGCAGCGTCTCGAGGATCGACAGGCGCGACGGGTCGCCCAGCCCGCGGAACAGCTTGGCCTTGAGCTCAAGTGAGGTAGTCGAGGCGGTGATCAGCATGGGGCAACCTCAGAATACATAACCATATAATGATATTACAACATATCCAGAGGGTAGTCAACTGGCGCGTCGGGCGCGAACGTGCGGGGTCGGGGTTAGGGTCAGTGGGTGGCTGCTGGCCTACCAGCCGCGGGCATGGGCTTCGGCGGCAAGCGCCTCGAAGGCCGGCTTGGATTGCCCGTCGGAACGACGCAGGCCAAGCGTGGCCAGGTAGGCGGCGAACCGCTGGTCGTGCAGGCCGTAATAGTCGGTCCACGTCTCGACCGAAGCACGGGGCGCGTCGGTCAGCCAGGTGAAGTTCAGCATCGCGATCCCCGCCGCCTGCGCGTCCCAGGCGCGCATGATCTGCCGCACGAACTCCGCCTGCAGCGCCTGGCTGCTCCCGAGCTTCTCGCTCGATGGATAGCCGGCCTCCAGCACGCCGATCGGGCGATCGGGATACAGGGACGCCAGCGCGGCCAGATCCTCGTGGACCACGTCCGCCGCGCGCACGCCGAAGTCAGCCTCCAGCGGGTAGTAGGTGACCAGGACAACGTCAGACTGCGCGTTGAGCGCCTGCGCCAGCCAGCGCGTCTCGCCGGTCAGCCCAGCCATCGTCACCTTGACCCCGACCGGCAGGTTCGGGCGCAGCCTGCGGGCATGCGCCGCCGTGGCCTCGAAGAAGGTCTGGTAGCGCGCCCAGGCCGCGACGTCCGAGCCGAGCGTCGCATCGACCTCGTTGCCGATGGCCAGGACGGCAAGCTCGACGTCGGGGATCTGCGAGAAGACGTAGTCGAGCAGCCGCTCGAAGCGGGCGATAACCTCGGGATCGTCGAAGGCCCTGCCCCTCAGGTCCGCCGGGAGACGCGTCCGGTTGGTGTCAATCGGCGTGATCGTCAGCGCCAGCGGGACGTTTTTCGCCGGGTAGTACTGGTTGGCGATCGCCAGGAAGTTCGGATCGGCCGAGAACTCACCCGGCCGCGGCTCGAGATCGTCCCATGCCAGCGACAGGCTGGTGAACTGCATGCCGGCCTGGCGGGCGAGCTGGAAGGCTTGGTCGTACGTCTCGCCTTCGCCTTCGGAGACATCGATACCGAGCATGCGATCGCCGCGCGGCACGGCTGTCGCCTCGGCCTGAGATGCAGCCCCTGCGGCGGTGGACGCCGGGCTTGCCGGCGCGCCGCAGGCGACCGCGGCGGCGAGCGTGACCAGAAGCGCCAGTCCGATGCCCAGCTTGCGTCGAGCAGGCACGATTCGACTCCAACTCACCACAGCGGTGCCTCGACGATCGGACGCGGAGGGGGGACGTTGACCCCGAAGAGACTCAGGACGGCCATCCATGCCAGGCTGGAGACCACCGTCGCCAGCAGCGTCGCCCCGAGGGCGATCGGGAGCCGGACCCAGCCGCGGCGCCGCTCTTCGACGGCGTAGCTCCTCTCAAACGGTAGATAGGCCAGCCCGATGGCCGCGCCGTAGACGAGGAAGACGTATGCCCACAGGACAAGCCCCCATGGCATCGCCGCCAGACCCTGGCGGAAGATGGCGCCCTCCTGCTCGAGCAGAATCCCATACAGCCCCTGGATGCCAAACACCTCTGCCAGCGAGAATCGCCAGCGGCGCATCAGGAGCGGCCAGGCCAGCGCCCATCCGCCGTAGACCACCGGGCTGAGCAGCAGGTCGTACGCCAACTGTGGATGGAACAGCGCCGGCGCGGATGCCCGGGTCAGGTAGCTGCTCAGCCAGGCAAGCGTCTCGGTCAGCAGCCCGCTGGCGAGCACCAGCAAGCCGAAGGCCAACCCGCGCGGCAGGCGGACGCGTGCGGCGGCCGCCTCGAGTGGCCGGCGCAAGAAGACGGCGGCGACGAACAGCGTGTAGATCGGGAGCATCGTATCGTGCGGCGCGGCGAGCAGGGCGGGGAGCGGCAGCAGGGCGCTCAGGCCCAGCAGCAGGCGGGCGATCCGGCGCCGGGGATGGACAGCCGCGGCGGCGTTCATGCCGCACCCGGCTGCACTGCCGGCAGCTCTCGTCCCGGCCAATGCTTCGAGGTCAGCACAAAGGCTCGCAAAAAGAACAGGTTCATGCCCGCGTAGCCGATCACCACCACCCACACCAGCACGAAAAGCCGTAGAGCCTGAGGGGTCAGCAGGCCGATCAACAGCGCGGCTGCGCTGAACGCGGCGAAGGCGGCGGCTGCGGCGCGGCGCGCGGGACGCAGGTAGGCGCGCCGGTCCAGCAGCAGTCGCGGCATCGCCAGCACCGTCGCCCAGTAGGCAAACATGCCCAGATCGTTGGCGTCGGGGTTAGTCCAGGGCGAGTTGCCGAGGATGAACCACTCGAACGCCAAGCCGCTGAGGCCGGCAAAGGCATAGACGGCGATGTCGGCGGCCAGCAGCGTCGGCATCCGTCGTTCGACCCAGCGCATGGGCAGCGCGGCGACCGCCAGGATGACCGGATAAGCCGCCAGCGTGAACAGGTAGTCCGGGACGCTCTGCCGCACGAAAACGCAGAACAGGAACTCGCCCAGCGTGGCGAAGAGCGAACCAACAAACAGCGTGAGCAGGAAACGCTTCATGGCGTGACCCCACGGGTACATCCAGTGACAGGCAATACAGGCTAGGCATGGATGAAGTCGCGGCCGGAGGACCGGCGGGTGGCACATCTGGGCACCGATGGAGGGATATGCAGCTGAACCCCCTACCCCCATCCTCACTTCCGCTCGCCGCGCTCGCGGGAGGCCGATCCGCCTCCCGGTCCTCATGGGTCGGCCTGACGGGTGGGTCCCCCGTGGCGGAAATGGTCACGTAGATCCAGGAACGTCCCGCGGATGCTCCCGCGCACTCTTCCAAAGCGAGTGGGCGATCTGACTCCCGGTCCTCGTGGATCAGCCCTACGGGTGGGTGCCCCGTGATGAAAATGCTCGGGTTGGGCCACGAACGTCTCGCGGATGCTCCCGAACACTAATCCAAAGCCAGTCGGTGCTGTGTTTCCATCGCCCCTGAGAGACTGGAGGCCGGTGGTGTGCCCTCTCCCAGCGGGAGAGGGTAGGCTGAAGGGCGTAGCGCGCATTCGCCCGCGCCCTGGCGCGGTGGATCGATGGCGGGATCAGGAGCCTGGGTCGGAAGTCGATTGAGCCAGTCGGCGGAGCACGGCCAGCGAACCCAGAAGGATCGCCAGGCTGATCACTTGCGCCGCGCGCAACGTGCCGAACCACACAGTGCTGTCGCCTCGGAAAGCTTCGAGCACCAGGCGGGCAGCGGCGGAGAATGCGACCAGAGCTCCGAAGGCGAAGCCGGGGAACGACGCCCCCGGATGCAGCCGAAGGACCAGCACCAGAACCACCAGCGCTGCCAACAGCTCATAGATCTGCGACGGGTGGCGCGGCATGCCCCACAATACGATCGCCCACGGCACTCCGGTCGGCGCGCCGAAGGCATCGCCGGAGGCCAGATGGGCCAGCGCCAGGCAGACGGCGAACGCCGCCACGCCCGGCGCCATCGCGTCGACGGTTAACCAAAACGGCATACGCCGCCGCTGTCCATAGACCCACGCGGCGATGAGCCCGATCGCCACGCCCACCTCCGGGGCCAGCGTGACCGGTGTGAGCGCCAGCAAGGCGACCGGGTCGCGCGCATACACTTCGAGGTATAGTGCGGCGTAACCCAGCCGCGCTCCGAGGACCCCAGTCACTAGCCCGACAAGGATCAGGCGCTCGATACCATCGCCCGAAAGTCCAAGCCGGCGCGCCTGTCGCTCGGCGAGCAGGCTGCCGAGCCACACGCCGGCGATCAGCAGCAGACCCGGAAGCTGGATCGCCGCCGGCCCAATCTGCAGCACCGGAAGCATCAACCCCCCTCCCCGAGCAGATCGAGCACGGTAGTCTCAAGGACTGACGGGTTGAGTGGGCCGCCGACGACGACGCGCCGGATGATGCCCTGTTGGTCGATGAAGAAGGTCGAGGGCAGAGCACGCACCTGGTACAGGCGCGTCGCCTCGCCGTCTCGGTCGAGGGCGATCGGGAAGGTCAGGCCGTATTCGGAGGCGAAGTCCCGCGCCGCCTGCTCGCTGTCCTGAACGGTGCTGTTAACCCCCAGCACGACGACCCCCTGACTGGCACGCTGCTCATGCAGCGCCTGCAGCGCCGGCATCTCCGCTCGGCACGGCGGACACCACGATGCCCAGACGTTGAGGACGACAACCTGGCCGCGCAAGTCCGATAGGCGCACCCGATCGCCATTCAGGCGCTCCAGGTCAACCTCCGGCGCGGCGAAGCCTTCGCGCGGGCTTGGGATGGCTCCGCTGGTCACGCCGCCTTCGGCCGGTCGAGTGGCTAAGATCCAGGCACTGCCGAGGACGAAGACGGCTGCCATCAGCAGGCGGCCGCGCGCCCCCGACAGTCCATACATCAGCGCGTGGGTCAAGGCATCTCGAGGCCGTGGGCCTGGAGCATGTCGGGGGCGGCAAGCAGATCGGCGGTCGGGCCGTCGGAGCACACGAGCCCCTCATCGATGACAATGGTGCGCGGGAACAGCTTCTGGACCATACGCAGGTCATGGGTTGAGACCAGCATCGTCTGCGGCAGCTCGCGGAGCAGGCGGATCAACC
>Ga0315273_10007382_pt1 | contig 13766 bp, 5 predicted proteins | sample YL17G02_0_MG_FD_205753 | JGI IMG/M metagenome (GOLD analysis project Ga0315273, IMG submission 205753) | Sediment microbial communities from Yellowstone Lake, YNP, Wyoming, USA - YL17G02_0 | ecosystem: Environmental > Aquatic > Freshwater > Lake > Sediment | place: USA: Wyoming | collected... | reverse complement strand
AAGATTGGTGAGATGATCACAGGGACGAACATCACGATCAATGACGACCCGTTCCTGCCAGCGTTTGGGGGGATGCCTTTCGATTTCGAAGGAATCGCAAAAAGGAAGATTACACTGATCGAGAATGGCGTGGCCAAAGGAGTGGCACACGATTCCCGTTCGGCCATGCTTGCCGGTGGCGAGTCGACCGGCCATGCACTGCCCGCCGATAATCCGCGCGGGCCGTACCCCAAGAACCTGACTCTCGAGCCGGGAGACGCCACTCTCGAGCAGATGATCTCGTCGACTACGATGGGGCTCCTCATCACTCATTTCTGGTACATCAACTACCTCAACCCGATGAAGGCCCAGGTCTCCGGGTCGACCCGTGACGGCACATTCCTAATCGAGAACGGTGCTGTCACAAAGCCGGTCCGCAACCTCCGGGCAACGCCGGCGATTCTGGAGGCGTTCGCGAAGGCTGATCAGATTGGAAGAGATCGCGTGCTCTATCCCCAGTACTCGGCTGTGCTGTACGTGCCGGCGATGAAAATCGCCTCCATGACCTTTGTGGAGGACACCGACTGATGAACAGACGGCATTTTCTTATCTTGTCTGCCTCTGTCGCAGGGGCGATGCTTCTTCCGATTGACACAGCGCACTCAAGTCCCCGGCTCCCGATTCCCACCGGTCCCAACGGGCGGCCACGAAGGATTCTGTACGGATCTGCCGGGACGACTTGTGCTCAACTCCCGAATTCGATCGAGCGCCCGGACTTCGCTCCGTGGCGTGGCGCCGCGCTCTGACGAAAGATAAGCCCTCATCCCCTGATTCATTCTTGTGAAGACGATTGCTGAACTGCGGCGCGAGACCACTGCGCGTTTGCACGCGGTGGCCGGGAATCTGGCCCCATTTGAGGCGGACCGGTTGATCGGTTACCTGATGAACTGCGGGCCGACCGAACTCACCCTTCGAGCCGCCGCCTCGCTGACGGCCTCTCAGGAAAGGCAACTCGACGCGCTGATCGCTGATCGCCTGACCGGCCGGCCTTTGGCCTACGTCCTCGGCCACGTGGAGTTCTACGGGCTGGATCTGCTCTGCGATTCGCGCGCTCTGATTCCCCGGCCCGAGACGGAAGAATTGGTCGCTGCGGCGCTCGATCATCTTCCCGAACCACCAGCCGTCATCCGGCCGCTGGTCATTGATGTGGGCACCGGATCGGGCAACATCGCCCTGGCGCTCGCCCACCAGCGACCCGATGTGCGCGTGATCGCAACCGATGTCGATCTTGGTGCATTGTCGCTCGCGGACGAAAACCGGCGGCGGCTCAGCCTTTCCGGCCGGGTAATGCTTCTGGGTGGCCGGTCGCTGACCATGTTCCGAAAAGGGCGCGTCGTCGATCTGATCGTCTCGAATCCGCCTTATGTTGTCCCCGGGGATCCCAACCTTGACCGCTCGGTCGTTGATTTCGAACCCCACGTGGCGCTGTTCGCCGGACCCTCCGGTCTGGAAATCCTCTTCGAGTTGCTGGCAGGAGGGGAAGCGCTGCTCAAACCCGGCGGTTGGGTCGTCAGCGAAATGGGCTACGATCAGGGCAACGAGATCCGGGGTTTCCTGCTCAACCGGCCAGGCTGGGACGATCCCGTGATCTACCGGGATCTCGCGCACATCGAACGCATCCTGACGGTGCGGCGCCGGTGCTGAGGGGCCCCTGCGAAAGCCGCTCCGGCTGGAGGGACGAGTGGTCGGCAGGGGGCCTTGAGCGAAAGAGCGTGCCGGGAGACGAGTGATTGCCTGAACGGTGCCACGGACAAACCCGCTTGTCCGTGCAGACGCAGGGTGCGTGCTCACGCGCACCCCGGCGGGCCTTCCCCGCCCACGCATCCGTGCCGCCGTATCTTCTTCGCCCGTAAGACTTTGCCCGTCACAAGCGCGGACAGGCCAGCTCAGTCCGTCTCTTCACCGGCAAGCTTCGGGCTCTCCTTCCTCCCCACGGCAGAGTCACCAACCCTAACCTGTTGTCAGTAAAGGCGGGTTCGTCAGTTCTCTTGACACGGCAATTCAACAAAAAAAACCATTTAGGGTATTGACAGATTTGGCAAAGGAGTCTATATTTTGCTCGCGAAGTGATGTTACCACATGCGATATGGTACAGAGTTGAAACACAGGTAATTCTACAACGGTCTCGGGTGGCGGCGTCGGCCCAGTGACGGATTGAGTTCGGTGTTCTAAAGCGGCAAGCGCAGCAACCACCAAAAGTCACACCGCGAAACTCGCGGAAAAATCACGGTCCCCGTCCCTGACGGGGCTGGAAAGGCAAACGGAAGTAAAGCGGTTCGGCTCATGAGGGCGGCCAGATCACCGGTGCAGCCCGTGGTTGGAGCGCTCGGTTAACGCAAGTGACAGTGGAATCGCGAACAGGGAGGACGTGCATGGTCCACACGCCTTACATTCCCTCGAATCCCTTGTCGCACCAGCCCCCGCCGGGGCGGGCGGACCACGAACTTTAGCCTGTAAAGAAATGCCGGTGCTCCCCGGTTATGAGGGTGGCCGGCTTGGAATGGCAACTTAAACCGATGAAATCAACCAATCAACCTAACCAAGTTTCGGTGAAAGGAGGTGTTGCGAACGAAGAGTCTTTAAACGCTCGCTTCAACCAACAGAAACCGTGAACGATTTTGGAAGCTACGGAGGTGAGGTTTAGAGAAAATCGGTATTGAGGCACACAAGCAAACGCTCGGCGCGAAATCAGGGGGAATGACTATCGTGTGAGTTCCCCGACAGAAAGTGTCTCTCTTTGGGGAATTCGAAATCTCAACCAAGAGGAATTTCAAAGGAGCAAAACAAATGAAGCGTTTTGCAGTAACAATTTGCCTGGCAGCCTGTTTGGTGTTCCTGTCGGCCGCAGCCGTCTTCGCTGTCAACAACGTGACTGTCGAGTCGAAGACAGTTGGCGCTGGTGGCTCAGCGAGCATCGGCATCTACGCCACGAACGACGTGATCATCAAGCAATACATCCAGCCGCTGAAGATCGTTTCCACTGGCGGTGGATCCTTCATCACGAGTATGAAGGTCGGTATCAATGCGAGTGGCCGTATGAATGGCAAACTCGTCGATATCATGATCTACAACGGGTACCTGAATGCCAATGGCGCCTGCCTCACGACTGCCCCGAACGTGGGATTCGGCACCATCGATGAGCCTAACCTCGATGCCAATACCTTGCCGGTCTCGGGGACAGGTCCGGTTGCTTTAATGATCGTTCGTGGTATAATCCTCGGAACGACTCTCCCAGCCGGAACGGATGGCACTTTCCCTGGCGGCAGTCCCTCGTTCACTATCGACGTCGGGCTTAACGCCAGCTGCCCTGGGCAGTTCGAGGTTGACACCACTTGCACAGACCCGGCCAACCACCTGGTCTTCGCGAAAATGACCGCGCCCCCAGCGCTAGTTCCTACCTTCACCAAGGGCGTCATCAATGTAATCTGCAACCCGTGCCCGGTCAACACCACCAACCTGGCCACCGTGAATGCGACGGTCGGTTCGCTGGCATCCAAGGCTCTTTCCGCCACGGATGACGAGGCTGACACATTCGCGAAGGTCTCCGGTTTGGGTACTGTCACGACAACGAACGCTGGTCCGCCGACAGCCGCCGGTTTGTGGAGCTACACCCCGAGTTGTGCTGACTACCCCAACGGCTTCGACGTTGTGTTCGAAGTCTACAACTCCAACGGTCAGGGGAATTGCGGTAACGCCACGTTCCATGTTGATGTGGCTCATGTTCCTCTGACGTGCGGCCGTGACGACGTGCCGGGACCGGTCGGCGTACCTTTGTCCATCTTACTTGGCCCCCTTTACGGTCCTGGCGGCGATTCCTTGATTTACGCTGTCGCTTCAGCGACCCCCCCAGCGCCGTGGCTGTCGGTCAGCAAAAACTATCTGGTGGGTACGCGGCCCGTTGGCAGTTCAGACGTAATCGAAATTTGCTACACCGTTGACGACGGCTGTGAGATCTCGGACGAATGCTGCTTCAGCGTTCTCTTCAAGCAGGGATTCGAGGTCTGCATCGTTGGGCTTGAAGACGACCCGCTAGATCCACTCTTCGACTATGATAGCCCGTACGCGCAGGCGTGGGGCGGTGAAAACAAGACCGTCGGTGTCAAGGTCACCGGTAGTACTCTGGAGGTCGGCGGCTTCGACTTCCTGATCTGCTACGATCAAAGCATCCTGCGCTTTGTGTCGGCCGCGCGTGGTGTGGATCTTCCCTCACTCGCTTGGGAATACTTCACCTATCGGACCGGCCAGTTCGGCGGCAACTGTGGTGGTGCATGCCCCAACGGGTACATCAAGATCGTCGGTATCGCCAACATGAACGACGGCCACGATGCCACCCTGTTCACGCTGAACGGCATCATTGCCAATCTGACATTCTTCGTCAGTGCGGATGTGACCTACATGGGTCTGTGCGCGCATATTGGCTTCTGCTCGTATGACTGCGGCGACAACGTGATCTCATCGCGGAGCGGCGACACGCTGTTCATCCCTAGTCTTACAAGTGCCGCACCCGATGATCTTGACGGTTGGAGCCACGGTACCGACTACGGCGTGCCGGTTTCCTGTCTGGTCGGGGGTGGCATGGACAAGCCCCAACCGAGAGAGTTCATCATGTTCCCGTGCCAGAGTGCCATCTGCATCCACATTCCAACGGATGACCGTGGCGACATCAACCAAAACGGCGTGGCGAACGAAATCGGTGATGCGGTTCTGTTCAGCAACTACTTCATCTATGGGATGAATGCCACGTTCGGGGATGATAGTCCGAGACGGAAGGCTCAGATCCTGGCGACCGACGTGAACAACGACGGTTTGACCCTGACCGTTGCTGACTTGGTCTACTTGATCCGCATCATCACCGGTGATGCACAGCCGTTCCCGCCGAACGGCGGCGGTCCGAAGCTGTCCCCGTATGCCAATGCGGTTGACGTCATTTCCGACGTGGCCGATGGCGCGCTGACAGTTCGCACGAACTCCACCGTCGACCTCGGCGGCGCTCTGTTCGTCTATCGCTACTCTGGTCTGACCGTTGGCGAACCGGCCCTTACGGCTGGCACCAACCTGAAGATCAAGTCGCTGGCGAGCAGGGGCGAACTCCGCATCCTGGTTTACGGGATGACCTCCGGCGCCAAAGCGCAGGCCGGGCTCAACAACCTGATCACCGTTCCGGTCTCCGGCAACGGCACGATCGAGCTGGCTGAGTCGCAGGTCTCCGACTACAACGGCGCTCTGCTGACGGTGAACGCGGCCGCCAAGGCGACCCCGAGCACCTACGCCCTCTTGCAGAACTACCCGAACCCGTTCAACGCGGGCACGGTGATTCAGTTCAGCTTGAAGGACGCGACCAACTGGAACCTTTCCATCTACAACATCGCCGGCCAGATCGTCCGTACCTTCTCGGGTAACGGTCAGGGCAGCGTGAGTGTGGCATGGGATGGTACCTCGGAAGGTGGTTCCACGATTGCCAGCGGTATGTACTTCTACCGCCTGAGCACCAGGGAATTCACCGCCACCAAGAAGATGGTCTTGATGAAGTAAAGGCTTTCTTCACGCAATCCCGTCCCGTCCCTTGGACGGGACGGGATCTGCGAAACAAGAAACCCGGCGGCGCCCGCCAAGACGAGCGAGAGGAGGATCAAAAGCCTGCGAAATTGCGAACGGTGAAGCAGCATCCTGCAAAGCCAGAACGGCAGGAGCAAATGCAGACCCAAGTTGATATGTCGTTGATTCCCGTGATGATCCCCGCCCGATGCGCCCCGCCATGGGCGTTTGAGTTTTTCGCGACGGGGCTTTTTGTTGATAGTAAGGATGCACAGTGAAGATTGTTGATCGCCGCAAGCGTGGGCACGCCCTCCCCGCCAATATGACCGTCAGCCCCCGGGGTGACGTATCCACGCGTGCGGCGAATTGTAGGGTGGGTGCTCTGCACCCACCAGCGCTCCCTGACCAAGGATCAAGAGGTGGGTGGAAACCACCCACCCTACATCTGATTCGTCACTCCCGCGAAAGCGGGAGCCCAGACGTGCGGGAGAACTGGGTTCCCGCTTTCGCGGGAATGACGATGGGATCGGTCGCCGTTCGTCCCGCGACAGGTCGGTGCCCGGAATGGCGCACTCGTAGGGTGGGTGCTCTGCACCCACCAGCGCTCCCTGACCAGGGACCAAGAGGTGGGTGGAAGCCACCCACCCTACATCTGATTCGTCACTCCCGCGAAAGCGGGAGTCCAGACGTGCGGGAGAACTGGATTCCCGCTTTCACGCGAATGACGATGGGATCGGTCGCCGTTCGTCCCGCGACAGGTCGGTGCCCGGAATGGCGCACTCGCAGGGTGGGTGCTCTGCACCCACCAGCGCTCCCCGACCAGGGACCAAGAGGTGGGTGGAAACCACCCACCCTACATCTGATTCGTCACTCCCGCGAAAGCGGGAGTCCAGACGTGCGAGAGAACTGGATTCCCGCTTTCGGCCGTGTTGAAAAACCCCGGTTTCGCCTTCCGGACGCGCGGACAGGAGTGTCCGCGCCACTGAGAGACATGAACTTCCATAACCGAGAGTGGGGCAGACACTCTTGTCTGCCCGGTTTTTCAACACGCCCCGGGGGTAAGGGCCACGAACCTATTCGGTCCTTCGTCACGGGCACCCGGCATGACTTGATAACGAAATGATGAACCGATTGACGAGATATGCACCCGATGAGCAATCCAACAACCCCCAGGTCGAAAGGACGGTGATCGACAACGGCGCGGACCACCCTTCCGCCTTGTCCTGCGTAGCTTTAGCGAAGCAGGACCGGTGGACTGACACGAGACAAAACCCCTCGGCAGGCCACCTCTACTACCACCCGCTACGGCGGGGCCGCAATGCTCTTACTGCGATCGGTTTGAACGCCCGCCCGTCATGAGGATGGGCACCTTGTTTGCGTTTTGACCAGTGTGTTTTGGAAGGGGTCGCTCGGATGCCCCCCTCCGTTGGAGTCCCGATCAGCGGGGACAACCCGTTGGCGGCCAAACGATGAGAGGCTGCCGACAATGGGAAGTGCGGTGTGGTAGTAGAGGAAGAGGCCTGACCAGGTTAAGACGACCGGTGGCCACGACGAAGTCGAAAGTATGCAAGACCTTGCAGGCATATTAACCGTCCCGAAAGGGGGCTTCTCAATGAAGTCCGTCGACCCAAGTCAAATGAGATCGCACAAGGGCCACCGGCCCGGTCTGAGTCGTTTCTTCCTGGTCCTCGGTGTGTTGTCGGTCCTCGTGTTCCTGATACCGGCCGGACCGGCGTGGGCGCAGACCCCGTCAACGCTTGACACGATACGCGCTGTCAACGTGACTGGCGCCCGTCCGGGTGACACAATCAACGTCGATATTTATCTGCGGAACGTCGATACGCTCGGTGCCTACAGCTTTCGTGTTATCTATGATGCCTCGCTCATCGGGCCGCTAACAGATACGTCAATCGTCGGCGTGGACACGACCATCAGCGTCGAAGCTATCCAACAGTTGCGCGGAACAGCATTCGAGACCTTCGGTGCCGGCCTGCCGCAGGCGGGGGTCCTGACGTTCGGGGCGATCGATTTCGATCAAAACCCCAGCAGTCTCTTCCTTCCCGGCGGCGGCGTCGCGGCGCGGATGCGATGGCACGTCAAATCGACAGCCTCGGCGCAAACCACGACGATCCAGTTCCAGAACGACCCTCAGTATCCCCAGTCCTACAACGTGTTTTCGGATATCACGGGCCTCGTCTTCAAGCGCCCCGTCCTCACGAACGGCACGGTGACCATCACCACGGGCGGGAACAACCCGCCCTCGATCAGCAATTGTCCACAACCCGTGACGGTCTCGGCCGGCCAGTTGGTCCAATTCGGTGTGACCGCGACCGATCCTGACGGGAACAACCTTTCCCTGCAGGCGACCAATCTCCCGAGCGGCTCGTCTTTCTCGCCCTCCAATCCGGTCACCGGCACCGCGACAGTCACCGGCACATTCCAGTGGGTCCCGTCCCTATTGCAAACCGGGAATTTCACCGTCAGCTTTAGGGCCACGGACTCACCTGGTGGTCTGACGAGTTCGTTCTGCAATGTCACGATCACCGTGACACAGACCACGGGGAACATAGCCCCCACAGTGATTTGCCCGTCCACGACCAGTTACACGGTCGATCAGGGGCAGGAAGTGCAGTTCGCGATCAGCGCGTCCGACGCGAACAACGATCCCATTCAACTCTATCCTGTGAACGCACCCAGTGGGGCAACGATGCTCCCCTCGAATCCGGTGACAGGAACCGGGTCAGTCTCGGGGACCTTCAAATGGACGCCGACTTTTTCGCAGTCCGGGATATTCTCAGTCGGGTTTCAGGCGCGTGACACGGCGAACAACCTGAGCTCGATCTGCAACGTGACCATCGTAGTCAACCAAGTCCAGGTCGACCGGCTGTTCTCGACTTCTGCTCCCGGGCAGACGCCCCAAGGCGGGGTACCGGGAGCGAATAACGTGGTCATCCCGGTCGATTTCCTGAATGTGAAGAAGTCGTATGGTGTGCAGTTCGACTTCGTTTACGACGCGACAATCTTCACGCCGTCGGCGATTCAAACGAGTGACCGTCTGACCGGATTCACCGTCTATGAAAACCTCGGAAGTACCCCCGGCCGCATCCGCGTCGTGACCTTCTCCCTGACCGGTGCGGAGATCGCGGCTGGGACTACACCGGTGTTGTTCAACGTGGTCGGCAGAGTCAATCTGGGTGTCGCGCCGGGGGCTTACGACATCAAGTTCGAAAATGCCTGGGGATCGTACGACCCCGATCCCGCCAAACCGTCCGCATCCCTGGCCACCACCGACGGCGTCATCATGGTCGACAACCTCGGCGACGCCAATTTGGACACGCGCATCGATGTCGCCGACGTTGTTGCGGTGATCGGCTACATCCTCGGAACTTTCCCATTCGACTCACGCCAGTTTGGCGCCGCCAATTTGACCGGTGACAATCTGGTGGATGTGTTCGATCTTGTCGCCATTATCAATGTGATCTTCGGGGCTCCAATTGTCCCGGCGCCCGGCCAGCCGCCCATCGGCACCCCAGCCCTCGTTCAGTTCGTATTCAACAAATCTGACGGCCTCTATGGTGCTTATCGCCTTTCGGCCGAACTCCCCGCCGATGTCGCCGCCGCGCAGATCGAGCTGGCCTATGATCCGGCCAAAGTCAGTCTGGGCAGTCCCGAGGTCTTGGATGCCGCGTCGAATCTTCAGCTCCGCTTTAGCGACAACGGACAGGGACGCTTGAGGGCGCTCTTGATCTTCGATCCGGAGAATGCATCCTCGCGTATCCCTACCGGCCAGGGGGACGTTCTCCGTGTGCCGCTTGCTTCTGCCCTTCCCGAGGGCGTGCCGGCCGTGCGACTGCAAGAGGTCAAGCTCGCTGCCTCTGATGCAAGCCAGATCGAAGTGGCTGGCTATGGTTCTGTGCCAAAGAGCTTCGAACTCGAGCAGAACTACCCGAACCCGTTCAACCCGTCGACAATCATCGCTTTTTCGCTGGGCGGTCACAATGGAGGCGCAGCGGCCGATGTCCGGCTTGATGTCTTCAATGTTCTCGGCCAGACGGTGAGAACGCTCGCCCAAGGGTCGCTGGAACCGGGCCGATATGAATATGTATGGGACGGTACCGACCAGTCTAATCAACACGTGGCCAGCGGGTTGTATTTCTACCGCCTCACGGCAGGTGATCGGTCGGAATCAAAGAAGATGGTCCTGATGAAGTAGCACGTCCGGGTCCTGCGGTTAACCGCAAGATCCATAGCGACTTATGAGCTCACCGACGATCGCGGGGCCGGCACGAGTCATCAGGGGGAATTCCAGCCCAGGTGGCCGTGAGCGGCTTTGGAGAGAGCCCAAACTGATCCGTTTTTCGGCCGTCGCGCTAATGCTTGCAGCGATTCTCGCGCTGAGCCCCCGCTCGCATGCCGCCATCATCAAGTCGGTCCAGAGGGGCACGGCGACATTCACTTCTGGTGCAAACACACTTCCGGTCACTCTCACTGCCGTTGATGCGACCAAGACGATTGTCTGGGGTGGAATTCAGTGGGGCGGAGGGCGCAATGCCAGCGCCAACGCCAATTCAACGCGCCTCGGCTACCAACTTGCCAGCAGCACAACGCTCAACATGCAGCGTCTCGGTGCCCCGGCGATAACGACTGCTGTTGGCTGGGAAGCGGTCGAATTCCTTTCGGGGGTGTCTGTCCTGCGGGGCACCGCCGCCTTTGGAACGGCCGCGACAACCGTCAACGTCACGATCTCATCGGTCAATCTCGCCGAGAGCTTTGTCCTGGTCTCCGTGGCGGCCAACTCTACGAGCGCGATCATCGACGAAGAGTGGACGGTCCGTGCCCAGTTGACAACGGCCACGAATCTCGCACTGACACGAAATGAGTCAGGTATTGCCCTCGATGTTTACTGGCAGGTTGTGTCCTACACCGGTGCCACCGTGCAACGCGGGCTCACGACCATCGCCGCTGCAGCAAGCTCAGCAACGGCAGCCATCACTTCGGTCAATCTGGCCAAGTCGTTCCTCGTGATGTCCGGTCGCGGCGCCGCAGCCACAAACGGCATTGAGTCACAGTATTCGGTCCGCGGCCGCATCACCACAGCGCCCCAGCTCACTTTCGACCGCATATCCGCGACCAACAGCGCCGATGTCGCCTGGGAAGTCGTATCCCTGACGGATGCCTCCACCGTTCAATCGGGCACGATCCCTGTTGGTAGCACAGCCACTACAGGATCCGCGACCCTCACGCCGGTTACCCTGGCGAACACGGCGACTCTGATCAGTGCGCGCGGGGGCAGCGGCTCGTCAACCAATGGGCTCGACGAAATCTCCTTTACGCACACGCTCACCAGCACGACCGCACTTGGGGTGACCCGTGGCGGAACCGGCACGGTGGCGGACGTCGCCTGGTTTGCGATCCAGTTCCCCGCCGGCCAGCCGCCGGTTCTCGATCCGATCGGTGCAAAGAGTGTGGCGGAGGGCGCGAATTTGACGTTCCGGACCCACGCCACTGATCCGGATGGCACTACTCCAACATTTGCAGTGGTCGGAGCGCCGTTGAATTCGACGTTCGTCGATTCACTCAACGGTGCCGGCTCATTTGTCTTCAATCCGGATTACACCCAGGCAGGCATATTCAACGTGACGTTCATCGCCACCGATGGCACGCTGGCCGATTCCGAGGTGGTCGCCATCACCGTGACCAACACGAACCGCCCGCCGGTTCTCGATCTGATCGGTTCCAAGAGCGTGGCCGAGGGCGCGAATCTCACCTTCTGGACACACGCGACCGATCCGGATGGCACTCTCCCGACATTCACTGTGATCGGTTCGCCGCTGAACGCGGCGTTCGTGGACTCACTGAATGGGGCGGGTTCATTCGTCTTCAATCCAAGCTACACGCAGTCCGGTGTCTACAATGTCACCTTCATCGCCGGTGACGGCTCGCTGGCTGATTCTGAAGTGGTCGCGATTACGGTGACCAATACGAACGCTCCGCCGGTGCTGGATTCGATCCGCGCGAAGAACGTGGCTGAGAATGCTAATCTGACCCTCCGGGCGCACGCCACCGACCCGGATGCGACCATTCCGACGCTCACGGTTTTGGGTGTTCCCCTAAATGCGACGTTTGTGGACTCGCTGAATGGAGCGGGTTCGTTCGTGTTCAACCCCGATTACACGCAGTCGGGTGTCTACAACGTGACGGTCATTGCCAGCGATGGCTCGCTGGCTGATTCAGAAGTCGTGGCGATTACGGTGACAAACACGAACCGGGGCCCGGTGCTAGATTTGATTGGCGCGAAGGCGGTGGCAGAGGGGGCGAATCTCACATTCCGAACTCATGTCACTGACGCCGACGGAACGACTCCGACCCTGTCCGTCGTGGGCGCGCCGGCGAACGCAACGTTCGTGGATTCACTCAACGGTGCCGGCTCATTTGTCTTCAACCCCGACTACACCCAGTCGAGCGTCTACAATGTGACGTTCATCACCAGCGATGGTTCGCTTGCCGATTCCGAGGTTGTGGCGATCACGGTGACGAATGTGAATCTGCCGCCGGTGCTCGACCCGATAGGTGCAAAGAGTGTGGCGGAGGGTTCGAACCTGAGCTTCCGGACGCATGCAACCGACCCGGATGGCCCCATCGCGACTCTGAGCGCCGTCGGCGTGCCGCTGAATGCGACGTTCGTGGATTCGCTCAATGGTGCGGGATCGCTCGTGTTCAACCCGGACTACACGCAGTCGGGTGTCTATAACGTGACATTTATCGCCAGCGACGGTACGCTGGCTGACTCCGAAGTTGTGGCGATCACGGTGACGAACACGAACCGGGTTCCGGTATTGGATCTGATCGGTTCCAAGAGTGTGGCCGAGGGGACGAATTTGACGTTCCGGACCCATGCCTCTGACGCCGACGGAATCACTCCAGCCCTGTCCGTCGTCGGCGCCCCAGTCAATGCCACATTCGTGGATTCGCTCAACGGAGCAGGCTCATTCGTCTTCAATCCCGACTACACCCAATCGGGTGTCTATAACGTGACGTTCATCGCGAGTGACGGAGTCTTGGCGGATTCAGAGATTGTTGCCATCACTGTGGTCAATGTGAGTCTGCCGCCCGTGTTGGATTCGATCCGGGCGAAGAGCGTCGCGGAGGGGGGCAATCTCGCCTTCCGCGCTCACGCGACCGATCCGGATGGGACGATCCCGACCCTGACCGCCATGGGCGTGCCGCTAAACGCGACGTTCGTGGACTCACTGAATGGGGCGGGTTCGTTCGTCTTCAATCCAAGCTACACGCAGTCCGGTGTCTACAATGTCACCTTCATCGCCGGTGACGGCTCGCTGGCTGATTCTGAAGTGGTCGCGATCACGGTGACGAACACGAACGCTCCGCCGGTTCTGGATTCGATCCGTGCGAAGAACGTGGCGGAGAACGCTAATCTGACCCTCCGGGCGCACGCCACCGATCCGGATGCGACCATTCCAACGCTGACGGCGGTAGGTGTTCCTGTCAACGCCACCTTCGTGGACTCTCTCAATGGTTCCGGCTCGCTTGTGTTCAACCCGGACTACACGCAGTCGGGTGTTTACAACGTGACCTTCATTGCCAGCGATGGCTCGCTGGCTGATTCAGAAGTTGTCGTCATCACGGTGACGAACACGAACCGCGCACCGGTGCTCGATCTGATCGGGTCCAAGAGCGTGGCCGAAGGTGCGAATCTCACCTTTCGCACGCGTGCGACCGATCCGGACGGGAACATCCCAAGCCTGACCGCTGTGGGTGTGCCACTGAACTCGACGTTTGTCGATTCCTTGAATGGTGCCGGGTCGTTGGTGTTCAATCCCAGCTTCACGCAGTCGGGTGTTTACAACGTGACGTTCATTGCCAGCGACGGCTCGCTGGCTGATTCAGAAGTCGTTACCATCACGGTGGCGAATGTGAATCTGCCGCCGGTGCTCGACCCGATCGGTGCAAAGAGTGTGGCGGAGGGTTCGAACCTGAGCTTCCGGACGCATGCGACCGACCCGGATGGCCCCATCGCGACCCTGAGCGCCGTCGGCGTGCCGCCGAATGCGACGTTCGTGGATTCGCTCAATGGTGCGGGATCGCTCGTGTTCAACCCGGACTACACGCAGTCGGGTGTCTATAACGTGACATTTATCGCCAGCGACGGTACGCTGGCTGACTCCGAAGTT
>Ga0315273_10007381_pt1 | contig 13766 bp, 18 predicted proteins | sample YL17G02_0_MG_FD_205753 | JGI IMG/M metagenome (GOLD analysis project Ga0315273, IMG submission 205753) | Sediment microbial communities from Yellowstone Lake, YNP, Wyoming, USA - YL17G02_0 | ecosystem: Environmental > Aquatic > Freshwater > Lake > Sediment | place: USA: Wyoming | collected... | reverse complement strand
GTTCTTGCTCAACGATTGGAGATACTACGAGCTAAAGTTCACCATTCATGACTCGACCGGGTCGTTCGAGTTGCGGGTGAACGGCGAAACTTCGGTGAGCGCCACCGGAGTTGACACCAAGAATGGCGGGACCGGGATCCCAGACAGGGTCGCACTTGGAACCAGTTCTGCCGGGTCTACCAATCACTTGTTCGATGATTTCTACGCAGCTTCTGGGGCCACATTCCTTGGAGATGTTCGAGTCCAGAGCATCCTCCCCTCTGGTGCCGGGAACACCACTCAGTGGACGGCCTCCGCCGGCAGCAACTACGAGTGTGTTGACGATGCGGACCCCAATGGGGACACCGACTATGTCAGCGAGACCACGGCCAGCGAGAAAGACACCTACGCCTTTGGAAGCCTGACTCCGACGAGCGGAACGATTGCGGGTGTTCAGGTCATGGCCTACGCCCGTAAAGACGATGCCGGAAGTCGTTCGATTGCCCCCGTTTACCGTCCGGCCTCGACCGACTACGACGGCGCGACCGTCACGGTCGGCGACTCGTATACCTACTACCGGGAGATCACCGAGGTCAGTCCCGAGACATCTGCGGCCTGGACGATTGCCGAGGTCAATGGAGCCGAGTTCGGCGTCAAGCTGATCGCCTAATCCCATGGCAGGCCGCGTCACGCAGCTTGTCGTCGAAGCGGTCATTGCCGCTACAGATGCAAATGTTCGCGTAACGCAGATCGCCGTCGAGGCGGTCATCGCGCCAACGAGCCAGAACCTGGTCGTCAGCCAGGCTGGTCTCGAGGTTGCCAGGATTGGCGACCCGACCCTCCTCGTCAGCCAGGTCGGCTTCGAGGTCGCCTGGGAGCTTCCCAAGGGAACATTCACCCTCGGTGCGGTCATCCGTGCCGAGGTTTCTTCGTCGTTCGCGGCGAACGCCGTCCATGAAACCCCGGACATCTCGTCGAGCTTCAAGGCTGATGCCCTGCTCCTGAAGACCTTCTCCTTCGGGCCGTGGGTCCAGAGCGGGTGGGCGGATCCTGTTCTGTACGAAGGGACCGGCCTGACGGTCGATGCCGTCAAGATCCCGGGCTTCTTCGTCAACGCCTACATCGGCATCATGCCGTTCTTCACGGCCGATGCCATCGTCCTGCGGACGGTTGACTCGAGTGCGACGGTCCATGCGGTTCTGCTCGTCACGAACGAGCGATCAGCCGTCGTTGACGCCGACATCAAGCGGACGATGGTGGCGGGGTGGTCGCTCGACGCGATCATCATGCCGGTCTTCAAGGTGGACGCCCTCCTCCTGCGGACCTTCCCGGGGTCGTTCACGACCAACGCGAACCTGTTCGCCACCATCGAGGCCAGCCTCACCCTCGACGCCTACCTGGCGGCCTGGTTCACCCTCGATGCTTTCATCCCGATCTCGGTCAACGCCTGGATCGACCTGGGCTTCTTCGCGAACGCGGTCATCAAGCGGACGATGGGGGTCCCGGGGATCCTCCCGCTCTCATACCCGGGCGTCAGCAAGACCCTTTACGGCCATACCGTCAACGCCCTGACCCCCCTCTTCCCGGTCGGGGCGGACGAGCTGATGATGGTGAAGGTCATCACCCCACCTAGCGACGGTGGCGACCTCGGGGCCTTCAACGCGACGCGAACCCTGAACTACGGGATCACCGCCAGCCCGGGCGAGTACTGGTTCAGCGTCATCCCGGGTGAGTACTACATCTACTCCTCGAAGAACAATGTCTACCGGCCGGGACTCACGGGCTCAGGCACCTACGCCAACTGGGGTGCCTCGAGCCTCTCCATCGCCGTCGATGCGTTCGTCCAGCCCGTCTTCCGGGTGGATGCCAACTTCGTCTGGACCTTCACCTTCCCGGTCACGCTCGATGCGGCCCTGAAGAAGGTGGTTCCCGGATCGTTCACGGTCGGTGCCTTCATCCAGCCCTTCATGCTGGTGGACGCGGAGATCGTCCCGCTTCACTTCCACATGGACGCCTGGATCAAGTGCGAGTTCACCCTTGATGCCTGGCTGATCTACCGGATCGTCGGCTCGTTCGGTGCTGATGCCTTCATCCTGGGAGCATTCCGGGTCAACGCCGTCAAGCGCAAGCTCCAGTCGGGGACATTCACCGTCTCATCCTGGTTCACGAACCCGGTTTACGGGAACTTCACAGTCTCTGCGTGGATCCTCCACTACTTCCTCGTCGATGCCTCGAAGAGGTACACCCGCTACATCCAGGGGCGGCGAGGTCCGAAGGTCGATGCCTGGCTGATCGCTACCCTTTCCTCGAGCTTCACTCTCGACGCCCAGGTCGGCCCCCACTTCCGACTCGACGCCATCGTGCTTGGATCGGCCGGCGAGAAGACCTTCGCGACTGAAGCCTGGCTCTCGAACACCAAGTACGGAAGCTTCGGGATCGACGCCTCGATCACCGGCTTCCGGGTGGACGCCATCCTGGGGATGACGACCGCTTCGACCGTCCACCTCGATGCGGCCGTGGTCTTCCGTCCCCTGGGACACTTCCACATCGACGCCTCGATCACTGGGTTCCAGACGGACGCCGTGATCCTCCGCAACCAGCAGGCGCTCTTCTTCCTCTACGCCGTCAAGACCGACATCACGGTCAGGTCGAGGTCGTTCATCGTCAGTGCGGAGAAGTACGACGCCTGTGCGTACTGGGATCCCTACGAGGAGCAGTGGGCCTACCCCCACATCTTCGTCGATGCCTTCATCCAGATCACCAGGTCGCGCTCGACTCGCGTGGATGCGGCGATCATCGAGTTCGGGAAGCCGATCACCAGCACCTTCCTGGACGCGGCGATCATCAGGACCCCGGTCGCGGACTTCCTCCTCGAGGCGACGATCTCGACCCTCCACACGGTGGTCTACGAGGGTGCTGGCGAGGTGGTTGTCGAGCGCCACCTCATCACCGAGCGCCTCTCGTTCCCGGGCTTCCCGACCCCCAGCAACTCGCAGTGGTGGACGGGCGTAGACAATGGCCTCTACGGTCCCATCTGGCCCATCGACCTCCTCCCGATCACGATCACGATCTGGGACCAGCCCAGTGCGGGCGGCAACATCGGCATCTACTCGCCCGGCGAGAACATGTATGCCGCCGTCTCGCCGGGGACATTCATCTTCTGGCCGTCGTACTCCTCAGAGCCGCACTATGTCTACTCGTGGCACTCGTACGACGCGGTCTATGACCCCACCCTGACCGGATCAGGAATGGTCAGCTTCTACCGCGACGACGCGGTGACGCTGTCGCTGCCGGCCCCGACGCTGGATGCCTGGATCGTGGGCACCATCGGTGAGCCGTTCACCCTAGACGCGGAGATCGTCGGCCTCGAGAAGCTGGGCTTCCTCTACCTCGATGCGGACCTGATGAAGGCTGGCGAGCAGCGCGGGACATTCACGACCGGGGCCCATGTTCTCGCCACCTTGTCTTCGTTCATGTCCGTCGGAGCATGGCTCGCATCCGCCTCGTTCACGGCCGACGCCTGGGTCCGCGTGCCTGGGTTCGAGGTCGGAGCTTTCATCCAGCCTCGCTTCACCGTCAACGCCGTGCGGTATGAGGGCATGGCGGGTTCGTTCAGAGTCGATGCCTACTACTCCTGGGCGACGGCCTCGGGATCTCTCGTCGCGGACGCGGAGATCGTGGCCGTGGGCGACATCCGGGGCCTGGTGACCCTCGATGCCGTCGTCATCGGTCCCTCGTCCGGGCCCCGCATCTACCTCGCCGCGATCATCGCGGCATTGCCCTCGTCCTTCACGGTCGGGGCCATGATCGCTGGCTGGATCACCGTTGACGCCTGGGTCGGCTCGGCCGACGGCGGCCTGGGAGCGTTCACGGTCGGGGCCTACATCAGGGGCAGCTCCTACATCATCTTCCCGGACGACGGCGGAGCTCCGACCGACCCCTTCGGGAACCCGCCCGGAGTGGCCCGCAAGTTCTCGATCAAGATCGAGGCGGGCTTCACGGACTCGACCTTCTCCAACCAGGAGGAGATCAACCGCCTCCTGGCCCTGATCATGGAGGCCGAAGACGATCTCGCCTCGCTCACCTGTATCCCGGAAGCGGAGCGTCTGCCGGTCGAGGTCGAGGAGATCGCCCTCCAACGCCAGTACATCGCTGACCTTAAGGCGGAGCTCGCTGCGGCCCAGGCCCTCGACCCGGCTCACAAGTACTGGGCGGCCATGGCCCGCATGCAGTACCTCGTCAACATCTACCTGGCGATCCCCTCGAGCCAGAGGACGCCCCACCAGCAGGCGTCCCTCGAGATCGACCAGAAGCAGCTCGCCTACGACACCATGCAGTACCGCATCGCTCGCAACCCGAAGCGAAGATGGGTGGACATCACGGGCGATGTCATCTGGTCCGGCACGGAGTTCAACCAGCAGGCCCGCACGGGTCCAGGCAGCTTCACGATCACCATGAAGGGGTCCCAGCCTGACTTCAAGGGCGGCGAGGAGATCCACTTCGAGATCGACGGCCTGCGGGTCTTCGGCGGCTGGGTGACCGATGTTCAGAAGGACTCGTTCTTCGCGGACTACGCGGAGCCCCGGACGGTGTTGCACGGCACCGACTACAACATCCTGTTCGACCGCCTGGTCATCCGCAACTACCCGTGGGAGCTCGCCAACTACTACGCGACCGGCGACAACATGGGTCCCTACCAGTCGTGGAAGCCCTACAGGCAGAACACGATGGACGATGTGATGATCCGCCACGCCTTCCGCAACTATGTCGCCCCGGACCTCCCGCCCGAGTTCGACTGGGAAGACCAAGTGGACGCGATCACCACGCCGGCCCCGGTCTCGCCGTGGGTCATGCCGGAGGCCGGCTCCACGGTGCGCTCGTTCATGCAGTCGATCTCGATGATCACGACCGGCATCTGGTGGATCGACCCTTACATGGGCCTCCACTACCACGAGCGCGGGAAGGTGACCGCTCCCTATCCCGTCACCGACGGGGTTGGAGGCATCAGCAGCCGTGGCCTCCGGGTCTCGACCGACATCAGCAAGATGATCAACGATGTGATCATCTGGGGGACGCTCGCCAAGACCGTCAAGGGCGAGATCATGGTCTGGCACGAGGTGGGCGACGGACAGTGGTGGGAGCGTCGCTACCGTGACGCCATCAAGCACGACCAGGCCGTCCTGATGAAGCTCTACGCCATCCCTCCATCGCAGAGGACGGACTGGCAGGACGCGGCCATCGTGCGCTACAAGAACGCCGTTGCCCTCTACAAGAAGCGCCTTGCAGAAGTGCTAGCCAACACCTGGGATCCCGATAGCGGGCTCCCGCGACCGGCCAACGCCCAGATCGACTCCATCGGCCATTGGGGTCGCTGGCAGCACGGCGAGTTCCGGGAAGACATCCACCACCAGGAGTGGCTGAACAGGCGCGGCCACTCGATCCTCGTTCGCTACGACGAGCCGATCATCAAGGCTTCTGCCACCGTCTGGGATCCAGGCTTCCAGGCCGGCCAGGTGGTCACCGTGAAGTCGGCGGTCTACGGGGTCAATGTGGACCTCGTAATTCGTGCCCTGAAGATTTCCTTCACCGTCCCGAAGGAGCCGGTCGGTGGTGTCTTCTATGCCCTGCCCCAGTACGATCTCGAGATGGGCATCGACCCCGAGAGCCCATGGAACATCTACGACTTCCTGCCGTTCCCGGGCCAGGGGACCCCGGGCCTGCGGATGGACACCACCGGAGGGCTCTGAATGCCGAACCCAGGATCGAGCGAGGTAGGCCAGAGACGCTTCTGGAACGCCCTCGCGGATCAGCCGGGCGTCATCTACATCGGGAGCTGGGGAAGCCTGGACGACAGGTCGGCCCTCTATGCCGATGGGGAGCTCGTCTACACGGGGTCCCAGCTCGCGACGGGTGTCCTGCCCTTTCCGACATGGGCCAAGCTGGCCCGCTACTGGAGGTTCGAGTACAACTACTCCACTCCGGCTGGCGGATCGTCGGACTGGGACGGCACGAACGAGTGGATCTTCAAGCCCTACTCGAGCGACATGGCCCTCGTCGGGCCCAACTCGTGGATGCGAGGGACTGACTGGAATACGGCCAACCTGTTCTACGACGCCTCTCCATTCAAGGTTGACGGCAACGGCGACAACGCCACCACGCTCCATGCCCAGATGCACTGCCAGGCTTCCTCCTCCACCTACGGCTTCGGTGGTGGAGGATTGGCCTACGGCTACCTGAACAACCACTACTTCGGGCACAACGAGATGGGCGGGAACAAGCCGAACGAAGGCGTGGGCCCCAAGGCGCTGGCGGTCATCGACCTCTCCAAGGAGTATGTCGGCCTCTGGGGCGCCTTCGGGATCGCGCACGGTGTTGCCACATCGGACTACTCGGTGAAGATGACGGTGGACTTCGACCTGTGCGACAGGGCGGAGCTGGCGGCCACAACGGCCACCCTCTCTCTCGGCAACCAGAGTGAGGGTTGGGGAACGGATGTCGTGAAGGTCACCGTGGCCGAGGGGAGGCGCCAGTTCATCCTCGATGTCACCCCCGCCCGAGGGACCTTGAATGTCTACACGCCCAAGGGAGAGCAGCTCTTCGAGGGCATCCACTACATCCCCCAGGACTGCGACAGGAGCGGGCGGTACTACTGGCTCCTCTACGAGCCAGTCGATGTCTGTGAGAATGTCCACCACCTGATCGTGACCTACCTGGTCCTCGCCTCCCGGTCGCGGCAGGGGAAGCGAACCTCCCGGCTCGTGGATGCGAACGAAGGCCATGACCGCCTTCGCAACCTGGACATCAGGGGCCTGTGATGGACGAGAAGCCCGTCTTCGACTACGGGATCAACACCCTGGTGGACTTCACCACCTACTTCAAGGACCGTCTCGACAAGCCCTGCGACGCGGCCGTGGACTGGGGCTACAACCACACCTGGGAAGATGTCGTCGAGGGGATGCCATTCGAGTTCGCCTACGAGATGCTGCGCCAGTTCCTCGATGTTCTCGGGCCCCTCTTCCGTCGCGGCACCATCCTCCTCCTCGGACAGGAGCCCTTCTGGGCGGCGCTGGCATGGATGTCGGTGGCCGGCCTGACCCAGGAGGAGTACGCCTTCCTCTTCGCAAGGGGCTACCCGAAGGAGAACTTCGCTCGGCGGGTGCTGGATGGTTCCCTCGAGCCCGGGAGTCGTGCTACCGTAGGTCTGGCAGCCGGGAGGGGCCGCTCGTAGAGGTACGCCTCCGATGACTCCTCCGAGTGGCACATTCACCCCCGCTCAGGGGCGCATCCTCGGCTTCCTGACCGACGGCACGGGGATCTCGTCCTTCACGGCGAGCAAGTTCTTCAAGGACCTCGTGGCCGACATCCTCCTGTCGGCGGCGGCGGCCCTCGTGGCCGTCCAGATTGTCTCCGTGGATCAGGCAGTCGCGGCTCCCAGCGTGGTGGTGTTCGCCATCACCGGGGCCGTCATCAGGGCCGGCTACCGGGCGATCCTGCGATGGGCTACGACCGAATGAGCGCCTACGGGGCGCACCTCCCCACTCCCCCGTGACGACGGGCGGACTTGTCCGCCCCAGGATCAAGGCCGAGGACTACGGCCTGCCGATGAAGTGCCCCAAGGCTGAGTGCGGCTTCGGCTGGCTCAAGCTGCCGGGGATCAAGATGCGCCCCTGCCCCAACTGCGGCAGCGAGCTCATCTCCCTGCGCCCGAGGAAGAAGCGATGATCAAGAAGCCATCGGATGGCAACGGTTGGAGGGCAGGGCGTGACCCGATCCAGCGGTGGCTTCGCATCATCGCCTCGGTCGTGTGCCTGATCGTCTTCGCCTGGCTGGCCCTCGATCCCTCCCGACGGGACTGGCCGACCCTCACCATCGCCCTCGGGGCCCTGCTTGTCCTCCTGGGCTACGAGGCCATCGTGCGGCTGCCATACCTCGGGCGTTCCGACAACCCGTCTACCCCGCCCGCTCCGCCGCCCGACTACTACCAGCAGCAGTACCCCTACACGCCTTCTGTGTCAGGCGGAGAGGATCGCCCCGACAATGTGATCGTGTCCGGGGACAACCCGGAGGTGAACAACTGAGATGGGAGCAACCACCGAGTACGCGCAGCTCATCCTGATCCTGTCGGCCCTCTCGTTCTTTATGTTCGCATGGCATCTGACACGAGCCGTCAGGATGTACCAGCATCATCACGATGACAGGGCAGCGGTGACCTTGGTCAAGGCCATCGGCCTGCTCGTCATCTCGGGCGGGATGACGATCTCGAGCCTCGGGTTGATCATCGAGGACGCCCAGTTCTCCATCGTCGGCCTCTCGATCTCACGAGGAGCCCTCATCATGGTGGCCCTGACGCTCATCTTCGCGGATGTGCGGAGAGCGTCTGATCCAGCAGCTTGAAGGAGCAAGGAATGACCCTCGAAAGCACCATCATCGAGCGCATCAAGACCGACCTGGTCGCCGTCGTGGACGCGGGTGCCGACATCATCGGGGCCCTCGGTGACGCAGCTCAGGCCATCGTGGCCGAGGCCGCCGAGCTGGGGCAGGACCTCGCGGAGGTGGCGGTTGCCACCGTCAGGGGGGCCATCGAGGCCGTGGCTGACCTCGCGACCACCGCCGAGGAGGCTGCCTCTGCTGCCGCCACGGGTGCCGTCGTCGCCGCCAGCGAGGTCTCGAGCGAGGCCGGGGCCCGCGTCCGTGATGCCGTCACCGGCACCGTGGACGGGGTCAAGGTCGTGGTCAAGAGCGTCGTCGAGTAGGCGCTTGACAGGCCGGGAGCTCCTCGGCTAGATTACGCAGGCCGCCGGGGGAACGGATCAGCCGCAAGGCAGAACCCCGATAACTTGGCAGCACGAAGGACCGTCACCGCACGAGGAAGACCCGCAAGGGTCCCACTCGCGAGGAGGCGGTCTTTCTGTATGCCCGCCAGAGCGCCTAGAACGGCTCAGGACGCCCGTTCTACCCCCAGGTGGCCCCAACGCTTGCCTTGCAGGATCAGGCCCGCTGTAGACCGGGAAATCCCGAAGGCCACCCCGATCCTCGCCTGCGTCCAGCCGGCCTCCCGGCAAGCGTGGATGGCCCGTACCTCCGCGTCCGTTAGGAGGGCGCGGCTGTGGTCCTGTCCTTTCTGGGACCGGCCACGAGCGACCATCTCAGCAGAGTTCTGGGGGCGCGTTCCGAGGTGGAGGTGGTCAGGTCGGACGCAGAGGCGAAAGTCGCAGGAGTGCAGGACGCACGCACCCGTCGGGATCGGCCCGTGGCTGACCTCGTAGGCGTAGCGGTGGGCGTAGACACGCTTGCCGTCTCGAGTCAGGAAGCCGTATCCGGCCCAGTTCTTCACGCCCTTCCAGTACCAGTGGCCCGACTGGTCCTTCTCGACCCTCGACCAGAACTCCGGTTCGTTCACCACGACACCTTGACGCGGATCACGCCCCTACTCTGGGAGGCCAACGCCGAGAAGGCGGCGGGGCTAAGATCAATCAGGGTTGGCAGGGATCCTCGATCACCACAGGCACACCAATCCACCAGCCTCACATTCACGCAGGAGGATCCAGAGCAGACTTGCACGGTTCGACCTCGCCAATCACCGACACGGATGAGGGGTCCGGCGGCACCCACCAGATCACCCGTGTGCATGTACCATGCAGCATACCATGTGGCCGTTCCGCCAACGGAGTGGGAGGTCTCGAGTGAAACGACTGGTTCTGGCTGCGGCCTGGGTGTTGTTCGTGGCTTGGGGCGCGGCGAAGCTGTGGGGCTGGGCGTGGGCGTCGGTGTCGGGGACTCCGCTCGTGGAGCCTCATCAGGCCCCAGGGGGATGGCTCGATCCACGACCGTGGTTCGATGAGGAATGGTGACTGGCTCGTAGAGCTCGGGGGAGACCACGGTCTGGGTGGCGGGCGGAAGACCCGTGGTCGTGGCCGCGAACATGAGGGCCGTGACGGCCGTCGCGACCGAAAGGGTTGCTACCAGGACTCCTTCGCGTAGTCGATGGCGCAGATGAGGAGCGCCAGCGTGTCCTTGTGGGTGTAGTGGGGACCGTTCGGTCTGTGCGGTGGGAACGGAATGGCGTTCCTCTCCGCCCTGGCGTTCAGCCATAGGGTCGTCTCCTCGAGTCGTTCTCCGAGTACGAGGACCCGATAGGCGACCTCGTACTCGCGAACGGCCACCTTCCGAAGGCGGCGCATGACCTTGGTGGTGCGGAGTCGTTGCTGGTCGTTGTGTGGACGTGGCTTACGGTCGCTCGTCAGCCAGCGAGCGAAGTCGGGGTGCCACTCGGGCGAGCCATCGAGGGAGATGGCCGAGCTGTGGATGCGGGTGGGGACCTCCTGCTTCCAGTCGTTGGCGAAGTAGGTGGCCCAGTGGACCATGTTTCGCATGGTCTGGTCGTTGAAAGCACTCACGCCGGGAGTGTACCCGGCTGTCAAGGTCAGAGGTCCCAGAGGGTCTCTCTGGGCTTCGTCAGGCGCAGGCCCTCGGTCGTGATGCGGCGGACCATGCGAGCCATGCCAGAGGATCCCGTCCGGGTCGTGTGGGTGTCCTCGAGCAGGCCAGCTCGAAGCAGTTCGCTGCAACGAGTGGCGTACTCCGACCTGGGGGACAGCCCGGCTACATCGGCTGCTTCCTCGTCGGTGAGCCCCTTGGGGTTCCAGGAGTGCGCCGCGAGTAACTTCGCCCTGGCGGACCCAGGGCGAACCATCGAGGCGGCATCCTTGGAGGTGCGCGGGTCCCTCCAACGTGCCTGGCCGTGATCAGCATCCATTCAGTTGACCTCCTATGCCGGCACCGACGGAGCCAGCGAGACGTAGAGCTCGTCAGGATCGTAGTCCCCGACCCGCTCGATGGTTCCGTACTCGTCCACGCTGTAGGCGTAGACCGGCCTGTTTGCGGCGAGGGCCTTGTCGAGAAGGTGCTGCGTTCCCCCATACCCCTCGGCCACCTCGTCGGCCGCGAAGAACAGGATCACCAGGTCGGCACTCTCGACCATGTCGATGTCGCGGACGTAGACCGACGAACGTCCCCGGGTGACATCCGTGGGCTCGGGCTTGACCCACTCCACATCGAGCTGGAGAACGCTCGCCAGGACGGATACATCCATCTCGAACATGCCCGGCATGGCGTCGATGCTGGCCGGCCGCCGCAACATGACGACGGCATCCTCGGGCAGCGCCGCGAGGAACCTGATCAGGAGGCGGGGAGCGTGGCCCTTCGGCAGGCGGCGGCTCCCCGCGATGGCTACCTTCATGGTCAGAAGGGAAGCGGCCCGGAGACATCCTCCATGACCATCTCGCGGCCGGGCTTCTCGTCGCAGCCCTGCTCCGGGCAGACCCAGAAGGCGTTGAACCGCTTCGGGGTGCCGTCCTCGTTCACCTTGGTCTTGGAGTACCCGGCGTTGATCTTCTTCCACTCGGTGCCATGCTCCGGGCACGTTCCACCGGGGTAGGGCGGGTCCGGCTGGGACACGAAGGGCTTGCTGCCAGACTGCTGCGGCTGGGAGCCGCCGCCGATCTTGACATCGACGCCGTCGGGGACCTGGATGGTGATGGTGATGGTCTTCATGGAACGGTGACCTCCTTCGTGTGCGCGTCCTGCCAGTGCATGGACGCAAGTCTGATTTCGCCTTCTGAGTGGATCGTCAACTCGGCAACGACGCGACCGAGGAGGTTGTTCAGGGCTTGAAGGGAGTCCTCAAGCGTGCGGTAGGCATGGTATTCATTGCCATGCCATGTATCCCCCCCGCTCCCGAAGACCGCTGACATCTCCCAGCGGCCATTCCACTCAACTTGGAATGGCTGCATCAACAGGAACTCTTTCCCGATCAGGAGAATGACCCAGGTTCCACCCAGCTCGGTGATCTCTCCTCTGTCGAAGCGAATGTGCTCAGTCTCCTCGTACCCTCCGCACCACTCGCCTCCCCCCTTGCGATGCCGAAAGGGCAGACCGTCGTAGCGCATGGTTGTCTTGCGCCCGCAGCGGTGGCACGGGATGGTGATGATCCTCGGCTCGGTCATGCGACGGTTGACCTCCTACCTGAGTCTGCGCTGGGCGTTTTTCACCCAGACCTTGGAACGCTTGGGGCGCATGTCCGTGATTCGGTCAACCTTTGCCCAGAACCGCTCCGCAGGCGTTGCAGACACTTGGTAGCGATGGGGCCTTGTCATGCCCCGCCGGGGTGGTCTCAGTCTCAAGGATGGTTACCTCGACTCGGGGGTTGCTTTTGACGATCTCCTTGCTCATGGCCCGTGGCAAGGCGTACTTGTCGTTGATGTCGAGGGCGGGGAAGATCGCGTCGTCACATACCTTCATCACATTGTCGCAGTCGGCGTCGCGAGTCAGGAACATCCTGTACTCGACTACAACCTGTCCGCCGTTCCATCTCCATGCCGAGGGCCTCGCGGCACGGACGATCATCGCCGCACCCATCTGGTAGGCGGCTGCCTCGGTCGTCTTCACCATCTTCGGGTAGGCGATCCCGCCCCGGCGGAAACCACGGCCGATCTTGTTGGCGTGGTTCCCGCTGACGGGCTGCCCGGGGATGGTGACGGTCCAGCTCAGAGGGCAATCCTCTTGCCGGGCTTCTGAGGCGTCTCGGGGGGCTCCTCGGGCGGCGTGTCGGTCATGTCCCGGTACTCGGGGCGGTTGACCTTCTTCGGGTCCTTGAACCTCTCGTCCGCGAGGAAGTCCTGGGCGTGCTTCTTGTGCTCGGCCAGGGGAGCGTTGGGAACAGGCATCGTCTACTCCGTATCGACCGTGAAGGAGGCGTTGACACATCCCGGGGCTGTGCCGGGCATGGCCTCGGCGGCGCGGCGCAGGAGGGCTGCGGGCCACCACTGCGGGCCCTGGGGGATGTACGACCGGCGATGATCACACAGGGGGTCGTAGACGAGGTAGGCGCCGTCACTGGAGCGGCGCTCGTTCACATAGATGCCGTGGTTGCCGTAGAAGTTGGGGCTGCCGTCGTACTTGGTGCCGTGGATGACGCTGTAGCTGATCTGGACCACGGCCCCGCGCCCCGAGATGATCAGGGACTGGAAGGTGGCCCAGGGCACGCCGTAGCGGACCCACATGTTCGTGTTGTAGAGGAGGAGCGCCCCGGCGTCGAGCTCCTGGAGGGTGGTGCCGCCACAGGAGTTCGGACTGATGGCGTTGCGGATCTCGGACGGCATGGGCGGCCAGCCGTGGTGGTTGAGGGGATCCTTGCCCTCGCGGAACCTCTGGGATGCCATGGCCTGGCTGGCAGGACCGCAGTTCTGCCAGGCGCAACGGCTCCCATCACCCTGCTTTCGGAACGTTGGCCGGTAGACCATCACTTCTCCTTTGCTTCGGTGATCCAGTCCACGATAGCGACCCCGGCGCCAACCGCCACGGCCATGGCGACGTCGAGGGGCGTGGCCGTCTTGAGGAGCTGCCAGATCAGGACGAAGACAACGAAGCCGAGGATCCCGACGTAGATGTGCTTCATCCCTTCCTCCCTGGCGGGCCGTAGATGTCGTCCAGGTAGCGCCTGATCTTCCAGCGGTTGGCGGCCTCCCAGTTGCTGCCGGCCGTCGTCCCGGTGTGGTGGAAGGGGCAGAGGCTGACCAGGTTCTGGGCCACGGCCGCCGTCTTCTTCCCCATCGAGAGCTCGCCCTCGGGTTTGACATGGTTGACCTGGAGGTAGTTGCGGCCCGGGTCACGGCCGGACCAGTGGGTGATCGGGTAGTTGAACCTGTCCCGGCACCAGCCGGCCAGGCCGTCGAGCTGCGGTGCGATGCAGCGGTAGCCGTCACGACGCAGAACGATCTCCCTCATGG
>Ga0315273_10007380_pt1 | contig 13767 bp, 12 predicted proteins | sample YL17G02_0_MG_FD_205753 | JGI IMG/M metagenome (GOLD analysis project Ga0315273, IMG submission 205753) | Sediment microbial communities from Yellowstone Lake, YNP, Wyoming, USA - YL17G02_0 | ecosystem: Environmental > Aquatic > Freshwater > Lake > Sediment | place: USA: Wyoming | collected... | reverse complement strand
GCTACCGACCTCAGCCCCACCGGGCGGGCGGCGCGGAGCGCGGGGGCGAGTGCCGAGCGGAGCTGGACCGGCGAGAGAACGCGACCCAGCGTTCGCACCGCCGTCTCGCGCACGGTGAGCGGCGCGTTGGGCGAGTCGAGGAGCGCCCGGGCGATGGTCTCGGCCCGGGCCGGGGCGGCGACGCCGAGCGCGCCGAGCGCCATCGACCGGGTAGAGGGCATCTGGCTCTCCGACGCGGCGATCTCGGCCAGGACCGGGACGGCCGCCGGCCCGAGTTCCTTCCAGCGGGCGGCGGGAATGGCCCTGTCGATCGTTCCGAGCAGCGCTTCCACCTGCGTCCGGACCTCGGCGTCCGACATCGCGGGGGCGGAGAGGAGCACGGCGGAGAGGAGCGCGATGGGGGCGATCACGGTGGGCTCCTATCGGACGAGCGGGTTCGCCCGCAAGATGCTCGACTGCTGGCCCGAGAGGGTGCCGGTCGAAAGCGCATTGTTGAGCAGCCAGAACATGAGGTTTTCGCCGCCGCCGCAGGGGCTGGCCGGGTCGGTGAGGTTCTTCGTGCAGTCGGAGTTGACGACCTCCTTTCCGGCGGGAGCGCAGAGGCTGAGCTTGCAGGTGGGCGTGTCCTGCACGGGGTCGAAGCGCGTCCCGTCGCTCTCGGTCACGTGGTAGAGGCCGAGGAAGTGACCCGTCTCGTGGGCGGCGATGTAGGCGGTCCGATCGGCGCCGCATCCCGAGAGGTTCACCGCACCCTGGCAGGAGGTCGGCGTCGAGCTGAAGTTCAGGTTGGCGGCCGAGACCAGCGCGCCGCTCGCCACCGTGCCGCCCACGGAGGACGGCCCCGGAATGGTGCCGTCGACGCCGACGTACGTGAACATGCCCCCCTGGCCGGAGACCAGGCTGTTCACGAGGAAGAGGCTGATGGCGTTCTCGGCATTCGACATCCGGAGGATGGTGGCCATGTCTCCGCAAGGCAGGGTGTCGTCGATGTTCACTCCCGCCGCGTAGCGCGCCTTCACGTCGGCGGGCATGTCGACGAAGTTCACGGTTCCCAGCGTAAGGCCGGCGCGGGCGAGGTAGCTGGCGAGCATCTGGCGCATCCGCGCGACCGAGGCGCTCGTGGATGCGGTGGTCGAGGTGAACTGCGTGGTGACGAGGTAGAAGTTCACGTCGACCGTGCCAGCGGCCGGCACGGGGCCGGTCTTGAGGAGCACCTTCACGTCGTACTTGCCTGGCGGGTACGTCAGCGTCCCGTTGCCGACCACGCAGGTGGGGGACCCGATGACCTTGCACTCCTCGGCATAGTCGTTCACCACGACCGACCAGGTCCCGGCCGGAACGCCGCCGTGATCCAGCACGTATTCGAGCATGTGGGTGGTGTTGGGAACGGTCATCGTCCCGGTCCAGGGCGACGCGCTGTCGAAGAAGATGGACCCGATCCCGTTCTTCGTTCCCCAGAACGCCGGGTCGCCGGTCGGATCCACGTTGTCGTTGTAGAACTCGACGCCGCCCACCTTCACCGTCGAGGGCACGACCGTGTTGGCAACCAGGCTGCCCTGGTAGGTCACCGATTCCGGCGCGAGCGGCTCGGTTCCCTGCTGGACGATGGTGACGCTGCCGGTGCCTGCCGGCACGGTGAACGTGACCGTCTCGCCGACCGTGTGAACGCCGAGCTGCCGGACCTGTGCGGAAGGAAGGGCGCTCGACTGCGGCGTCTCGAGGGTGCAGGCCGGAGGCGGGACGACGCTGACGGTGGCCGTGCCGCTCCTCGAGGCATCTGCGACGCTGGTCGCCGCCACGTGGAAGCTGCCGGGCAAGAGCGGCGCGGTGTAGAGACCGCCCGTCGAGATGGCGCCACCGGCGCTCCCCTCCTGCACCGTCCAGGTCACCGTCTGGTCGGTGGTACCGACGACCGTGGCCGTGAACTGCTGCGTCTGGCCGACACCGGTGAAGGGGCTGGCCGGGCTGACCGTCACGGTGATGGTGGGGCCTCCGCCGCCACCGCAGGCGGCGGCGAGCGAGAGGAAGAGGGCCGCGGCGGCGGACCGGATGGACGTGAGTCGCATGGTCCGAGACCTTATCCCGGTCCGGAGCCCCGCGCCGCCACCTCCTGGGGCGAGAGGATGGTGAGCAGGAACCGGTGCACCGGCACCGGCACGCCCGCCTCCTCCCCGAGCCGGACCACAGTGCCGGTCTGCTCGTGAAGCTCGGAGGGACGTCCGGCCGCGACGTCCCGCTGCATCGACGCGGTGGTCGTGGCCGGCAACTCGTCGTAGCGGGCCACCGTGCGCGCCACCGCGTCCGACGGGAGCCGCACTCCGCGCGCCCGCGCCACCGCCGCCACCTCCTCGGCCGAGGCGATGAGGAGCGCGCGGGTCCTCGGCTCGGCGCGCATCACCCCGAGCGGCGCCCGGGTCGCCGCCCCCACGCTGCTGAAGGGGTCGATGAAGAGGAACTTCTCCCAGGTCGCGGCGAGCACGTCCTCGGCCACCACCGCCGTGGCGCCCGAGGCCCGGATGGCAGCGGCGAGCCGCTCGAGGCGGGGGCTCCCGCCGCCCGACAGTTCACCCACCGTGATCTGAAGCGGCGTCCCGGTGGTGCGCACCTCGCCTGGCCCCTCTACCCAGGCGATGACGTGACAGATCCCGCCAGCCACCGGCCCGGCCCCCAGCGCCTCGGCGAGCGTCGCGGCGGCCTCGACACCGTTCTGGAGAGGGACGACGACCGTCCCGGAACCGATGAGCGGTCGAAGGCGTGGCGCCATCTCCCCGACCTGCCCGGCCTTCACGCAGACGAGAACCGCGTCGAAGGGGGCGCCTCCCGCCACCCCGGACGGTTCCGGCGCGACCTGGGCACGGATCGTGTGGATTCCCCAGGGGCCGTGGACGCGGAGCCCTCCGGCCCGGATGGCCGCGAGGTGCTCTCCTCGAGCCACGAAGGACACGTCGTTCCCCGCCTGGGCGAGCAGTCCTCCGAAGACCCCTCCGACCCCTCCGGCTCCGATCACGGCGATTCGCATGTCCTCGATCTAAGGGAGTGCGGCATCATGTCGCACGAGATGCGTGGCGCGGCTCCGGTCGTCCGGTGTATCTCCGGGAAATGGAGGGATCCAGTCCATGAAGGTTCTTGCTCGCGTCGCCGCCTTCGTCACCGCAACTTCACTCGCCCTCGCGGCCTCGCCCGCCCTCGCCTGCTCGGTGTGCGGATGCGGCGACCCGCTCGTCGGCGTCGGCCAGGTCGCCGGCCCCGCCGGCCAGCTCGGCCTCGAGCTCGACGGCCAGTGGCTGTCCCAGAAGGCTGGCGGGGACGTGCCCGACACCACGGACATCCTGAACCAGTACTCGGTCCTGCTCACCGCATCGTACACGCCGGTGGCGAACCTCAACCTCGTCGTCACGATGCCCTGGGTCTGGAAGAACATGCAGATGGAGATGCCCGACGGCTCTCGAATGACCTCGTCCAACCTGAACGGCTTCGGCGACATGCAGTTCGGGCTGCGCTGGTTCTTCTGGGACGACACCGACGTCGGCAACCGCACCCACCAGACGCTTTCGGTCTCGGCCTCGACCTTCGCGCCCACCGGGAAGAACTCCGCGGTCCAGGCCGACGGAGAGCGCGTCGACGAGCACGGGCAGATCGGCACCGGCGGCTGGGGACCCAGCGTCGGCCTCTTCTACCGGATCCAGGGGGATGTCTGGAGCGGCTACGCCGGCCTGTGGGGGCTGTATCGCAGCGTGAACTCGTACGGCTACCGCTTCGGCTCGGCGGCGCTCTGGACGGTGGCGGGGCAGTACCAGCCACTCGACTGGCTCGCCGTCGCGCTCGCCGTGGACGGGCGCGCGGCCGGCTCCGATGTCCAGGACGGCGCCGCGGTCGACAACACCGGCGGCTTCGTCCTGGCTGCCGTTCCGGCCGTCTACGTGAACGTCTTCCCCGGCGGCTGGTTGCTCGCCAAGGCCCAGCTCCCCTTCGCCACCAAGCTGAACGGGATCCAGACCATCGGGCCGGTGATCACGGCTGGTCTGCGCTACGAGCTTTTTTGATCGCGAGCTTCCGCGCCTCGTCCTCGACCGCCGCGATGACCGAGGGCACCTGCGACTTGTTGGCCATGTTGACGATCCAGGAGGGAACGCTGCCGCCCGGGTCGATGTCGATGTGGTAGCGGAAACGGCTCCCACCCGCGCCGGCCGGCGAGATCTCCCAGCCGCCGGTGTTGCGGACCATGTGCGTCGCTCCCTCCGGAGGGGCGCCGCGGCTCTCGTCGATCGTCCAGCGCAGCTCGAAGTCCCCGCCGTCGGCGACGTCGTCGGCCACCACGTCCATGCGGAAGGCGTAGTCGCGCGCGCCGACGAGGGGTGGGGAGTACCGCTCGTAGACCCATGTATTCCGACAGCCCGGCAAGTCCTTCGCGCCTTCGCGGCACCCCTCGGCGTGAAGGACCTTGCGGTGCTCGAGGTAGGGACTCAGCCGGTCGCTCTCGAAGGCCCGCAGGAGCACGTCCCGCACCGCCCAGGCCGGCGCCTTCAGCGTGCCCTCGGCGCGGAGCGCCACCACGTCCGAGTCATCCCGCTCCAGCCGGTAGAGCCGCCCCTGCGGGAAGTGGGAGAGGAGCGCCCAGGCGGCGACGGCGACGGCGAGGCGCATCTGGCTCTTCTATCCGGCGGGCCGTCTCCTGGCCACGGGGACGCAACGGATCGGATGCGGTAACTTGGCCGCAAGTGAGCCCGCCCCGAAAGCACGCCCCGAAACCCCCTGCCCACGCCCGGATCCTCGGCGCCATCGACGTGGGCACGAACGCGGTGCGGCTCGAGCTGGCGCGGCCGCTCCCCGATGGCTCCTTCGACGTCCTCCACTCCGAGCGGGATCCGGTCCGGCCCGGAGAGGGGGTCTTCAAGACCGGCCGCATCCCGCGCGAGGTGGAGCAGCGGCTCCTGTCGACGCTGCGCCGCTACGCGGCGCTGGCGCGCCGGCACCGGGCACGGGTACGCGCCGTGGCCACGAGCGCCATCCGCGAGGCCAAGAACGGCCCCGACGTCGTGGCCCGGGTCCTCGCCTCCACCGGCCTCGAGCTGGAGGTCATCTCCGGCAAGGAGGAGGCTCGCCTCATCGCGCTGGGCGTGCTGCGCGGGCAGCCGCCGCGGGCCCGAAATCTCGTGGTGGACATCGGCGGTGGCTCCACCGAGATCGCCGTCGCCACCGGCGACCATCCGACGAGCCTCTTCACCGTGGCCATCGGCTCGGTCCGCCTCACCGAGACCTTCGACTCCACGGGCAAGGTGCCGCCCAGGCGGCTCGAGCTCATGCGGACCTTCGCCGCCGAGGCCTTCCAGCGCTCGCTGCCCCGCTTCGCCCACCCGCGCCACGCGCTGGGCAGCTCGGGCACCATCGGCACCATCGTCTCGTTCGCCGCGGAGGGGGGCCGGCGCAGCGCCACCCGCAAGCGCATCCGGCGCGCCGTCGACGTGCTCGCCTCGATGGGGCTCGACGAGCGGCGTAGGCGCTTCGACGCCCGGCGGGGGGAGATCGTGGTGGCCGGGGCGGTGGTGCTGGAAGCGCTCGTGGACCGGCTCGGGCTGGAGAGCGTGACCTCCGTCGACACTGGCCTCCGGCAGGGGCTGCTCGTCGACATGCTGGAACGGCAGGGGCGCGAGGCGCCCGACGCCAGCACGGGCGAGGCGGCGCGTGCTCTGGGGCGCCGCTTCGCCTTCGACGAGGTCCACGCCGCACAGGTGGCCCGGGTGGCGCTCTCCCTCTTCGACGACCTGGCCGGGCTCCACCGGCTGCCGGCCTCGGCTCGCCCGATGCTGGAGGCGGCGGCGCTGCTCCACGACGTGGGGAGCGCCGTCTCCTACTCCAGGCACCACAAGCACACCTTCTACCTGATCGCGAACGGCGACATCCCGGGCTTCTCCGACCGGGAGCGGCAGCTCGTGGCGCTGGTGGCCCGCTACCACCGGCGCAGCCCGCCCGACCGGGAGCGCCCCGACCTCGTGTCCCTAGCCCCGGCCGACTTCCGCTCGGTGCGCAAGCTGGCGACGCTGCTCCGGCTCGCCGACTCCTGCGACCGAAGTCATCACCAGCTGGTCCGGGATGTCCGGGCCCGGGTCGCGAACGGGTCGGTTCGCCTCCTCCTCCGGTCGCGTCAGCCGATCGACCTCGAGATCTGGGACGCCGAGCGCGAGGCCGCGCTCTTCCGGCAGGTCTTCGGCCGGCGGCTGGAACTCGTCACCCGGCGATAGCCAGGCCCCACCGAGACTGGCCCCGGGGGGCTCCCCGTGCTAGACGAGCCCCACGTTCCCTGCCCGGATTGTCGGGGGATTCCGGCCGGTCCACGTCGCGTGTCCTACCCCCGCGGCTTCCCGGCGGCTCGACTGAAATATCGTCGCGCCTCTTCCGTTGGGGGAGTCGGTCCGCAACGGGAGCCCAATGTCCACCGACAGCGTCGAGCAGTCCCCGCTCTTCCACCCGACCGCCCAGCTGCCCCGCGCCGCGGAAGAGCGTCGTTACTGGGTCCCGCTGCTCTTCGCCACCGCCGCCGCGCTGCTCTTCTCCATCGTCGCGGTGCCCCGGATCGACTTCGAGCGCGCCGCCTCCGACGCGATCGACCGGAGCGAGGGCGCTGCCCAGGTTTCCCCGCACGACCGGGAGGTGAAGCTGGAGCAGGCCCGCAAGGTGGCCGCGCTGGCCGCTTACTCCGGAGCCGCCTTCGGAACCGCGCTCACGGCGCTTCTCGGCGCCTTCTGGGTCTGGCTGGCCTTCAAGGTGGTGGGCTCGAAGCCCGGCTACCCCCAGACCTTCACCGTGATGTGCTACTCGCTCCTGCCCGGGGCCTTCGAGGCGCTCCTCGCCCTCCCGGCGCTCCTCGTTCGAGGAACGCTCATGCCGGAGCAGCTCGGGACGCTCCTGCCATCCAGCCTCGGGATCCTGCTCCCCGCCGACGCGAACGGGCCGCTCGCCTCGCTCCTGGGCGCCGTGGACCTCTTCTCTCTCTGGGCGGTGTGGCTGGTGGCGGCCGGCATGGCCGGGGTGGCCAAGGTCTCCCGCCGGCGTGCGCTCGTCACCGTCACCGTCCTCTGGCTCGCCTACGTGGCCGTCTTCCGCGTCGCGCTCCCCGTCCTGGCAGGCGTGAGGTAGAAATGCATCCGATCCTTCTTCTCCTCCCGCTCGCGCTCTCCGTTGCCGATCCGTCCCCGATCACGCTCGACGAGGCGCTCGCCGCGGCGGCGAGAGGCAACGTGGATCTGAAGATCGCCGGGACCGACCGGGGGCTGGCCGGCGTGGACGAGTACGCCAGCTGGGCGGGCGTGCTGCCCCGGCTCGACCTCTCCGCCGGCTTCGGAAACGTCTACACCGCACCCAGCGTGCAGAACATCTCGATCCCCTACATCGTCATCAACCCGGACGGCAGCCAGAGCATCTCCTACAAGTACTCGCTGCAGTCGGTGCCGGCCAACGGCGTGGAGAGCTACTCCCTCGGACTCGTCCTCACGGTCCCCATCTTCGACGGCATGCGGAACTGGGCGACCATCGCCAGGACCAAGGCGCTTCTCCGGGCCGCCGATCAGACCTACGACGAGGCCTCGCTCAACGTGGCCTTCGACGTGACCCGGCGCTTCTACGAGGTGGTCCGCGCCGAGCGGAGCCTCAAGGTTTTCCAGGAGGCGGTCAAGCGCAGCGAGGAGCTGGTGAGGCGCACCGATGCCCTCTACGAGGCCGGTCGCGCGCCGAGAAGCGACACCTACGCAGCGCGCGTCACGCTCGGCAACGACCGCATCTCCGCCGAGCAACAGCTCGCGCGCGTTTCCGACGCGCGGGTGGCGCTGTCGATCGCCCTCGGCCGTGGCGCCGACCCCGACCTCCGGGTGGTTCCGCCCACCACCCTCGACAGGACCTCCTTCCAGGAGCCGCCGGATCAGCTTGCCCTCGTGGACCTGGCCCGCCGCAAGCGCCCCGTGCTCTCCGCCGACGAGCAGCGGATCCAGGCCGCCGCGCAGGAGGTTCGCGCCGCGCACGCCGGGTACTACCCGAACGTCTCGGCGCAGGCCAGCTACACCCGGCAAGGGCCGTACATCGCGGGCGCCCAGGGCGTCTACGGAGATCCCACCGGCCAGTACGTGGCCAACTTCGGCATCGTCGTGAACTGGAACCTCTTCGAGGGCCGGACCACGAGTGCCAACGTCCAGCGCGCCAACCTGACCGAGGAGCGGACCCGTCTCCAGGCCGAGCAGGCCTTCCTCCAGGTGACGAGCGAGGTCGCGCGCTCCCGGGTCGGCTACCAGACCCTTTCGAACTCGGCCACGCTCGCCGAGGACAATCTCAAGGCCGCCCGGGAGAGCCTGCTCCTCGCCGAGCGCCGCTTCGAGGCAGGCGCAGCCACCCAGATCGAGATCCGCGATGCCTTGCTCGATCTCACCCGGGCCCAGCTCACCCTGCTGGCGGCCCGGATCGACGCCATCATCGCCCGCGCCGACCTGAACCGCGCCGTGGGCGGCGCGCTGTAGCCGAAAGGAACCGTTGGCCATGTCCTGGACCAAGCGCATCATCGCCGCCGTCTTCGTGCTCGCGATCATCGGCATCGTCGCCGCGTCGCTGGTTCCCAGGAAGGATCCCCCGGTCACCGTCCAGACCACGACGGTCCGCAAGGGAGCCATCACGCGCAAGGTGGCCGCGGCCGGCAAGCTGCAGGCCGCCACCCAGGTGAAGCTCTCCTCCAACCTCTCCGGCGACCTGCTCGACCTGCCGGTCCGCGAGGGGGACGCGATCAAGAAGGGGCAGTACATCGGGCGCATCGACTCGCGGCGGTACGAGGCCCAGCTCCACCAGCGCGAGGCCATGGAGCAGAGCGCCCGCTCCGAGCTGTCGCTCGAGGAGGTGAACCTGGCCAAGCTCCAGGCCGATCTCAAGCGGGTGGAGCGGCTGGTGAAGGCCGACAGCGCCAGCACCGCGGAGCTGGAGCGCGCCGTGGCCGAGCGCGACGGCGCACTGGCGCGGGTCCAGGCCGCCAAGGACCGGGTGAAGAGCGCCTCGGCCAGCCTGGCCGAGGCCCGCTACCTCCTCTCCTTCACCACGCTCACCGCCCCCATCGACGGCATCCTCACCTCGCGCCTCAAGCAGGTGGGCGAGCGAGTGCGCGGCTCCGACTTCAACGAGGACCCCATCGTCATCATCGCGACCCTCTCCAGCATGGAGATGAAGGTCGAGGTGGGCGAGCACGAGGTGGTCTACCTGCACGAGGGCGACCTGGCCGAGATCGAGGTCGACGCCTTCCCGGATCGGAAGTTCCCGGCGCAGGTCGTCGAGATCGCCAAGAACGCCAACGTCCGCAACGCCGGGACCGAGACGGAAGTGACGACCTTTCCGGTCCGCCTTTCACTGTCGGTTAATGTTCCCGGAGGCCTCCCGGGGATGAGCGGCCAGGCCTCGGTCTCGACCGAGACCCGGCAGAACGCGCTCACCGTGCCCTTGCAGGCGGTGACGGTCCGCACCGAGAAGCAGCTCGCCACACCGACCGCGTCGCGCAAGGACCTCCCCGACGTCGGGGCCCCGGAACCGGCGCCGCCCCCCGGGCCGGGCGCCCGGAAGAGCACGAAGGCGTTGCAGCAGAAGGTGGTCTTCGTGGTCGAGGACGGCAAGGCGCGCGTTCGAAGGGTGGAGACCGGCCTGGCGAGCGAGAACGAGATCGAGATCCTCTCCGGCCTCCAGGAGGGGGAGCCGGTGGTCGAGGGCCCCTACAAGGTGCTCTCCCGCGAGCTCTCCGACGGAAGGGCGGTGAAGCTCGACAAGGCCTCCGAGAAGACGGGAGCGAAGGGGTCGTGAGCGAGACCCCCCTCATCGCCGTCGACCGCCTGACCCGGGTCTACCGGGTCGGCGAGGAAGAGGTGCGCGCCCTCGACGGCGTCTCCTTCGACGTTCGCCGCGGAGAGTGGGTGGCGGTGGTGGGGCAATCGGGCTCGGGGAAGTCGACGCTCATGAACCTCATCGGCGCCCTCGACTCCCCCACCTCCGGCACCTACTGCATCAACGGCCGGGACGTGGAGAACCTGTCGGACGACGAGCTCGCCGATCTCCGCAATCGCGAGATCGGCTTCGTCTTCCAGACCTTCCAGCTGCTGCCCCGCTCCAGCGCGCTCGCCAACGTCGAGCTGCCGCTCGTGTACCGCGGCGTGGGACGAACCGATCGGCGCGATCGCGCGGTGGCGGCGCTCGAGGCGGTGGGGCTCGCCAACCGCATGCACCACCGGCCCAACGAGCTCTCCGGCGGCCAGCGCCAGCGGGTGGCCATCGCCCGGGCGCTGGTGGGGCAGCCCTCGCTGCTGCTCGCCGACGAGCCCACCGGCAACCTCGACAGCTCCACCGGCGAGGACATCATGCGGCTCTTCGGTGAGCTCCACGAGCGCGGCAACACCATCCTGCTCGTCACCCATGAACCCAGGCTGGCGGCTCGCTGCCCGCGCGCCATCCGCCTCATGGACGGACGCGTGGAGGCCGACGGCCCGGGAAGCGAGGTGGCGCTCCTCGGCGCCGCGCCCGCGAAGGTGTCCGCATGACGCGGGTACGGCGCGCCATCTCGGAGGTCGGCGAGGCCTTCCGCATCACGCTGGGAACCCTGGCGAGCCACCGCCTCCGGAGTTCCCTCACCACCCTCGGCATCGTCATCGGGGTGGCCACGGTGATCGCCATCGTGGCCATCATCCAGGGGCTCAACACCAGCTTCGAGGAGTCGATCCAGAGCTTCGGCACCAACACCCTCTACGTCGCCCGCTACCGCTGGCTCGATCTTTCGGGCGAGTACTGGAGGGTCCGCAACCGCAAGCCCATCGGCGACCGCGAGCTGCGAGCCATCCTCCGGGAGTCGACGGTCGCCGTGGCCACCTCACCGACGGTCTCGGTCGCCGCCAGCGTCTCCCGGGGGGAACGCTCGGTCGAGCGGGTCCAGGTCAACGGGGTGGGGGCCCAGTATCTCGCCGCCAACGGGGGCGGGGTCCGCGCCGGCCGCTTCTTCGCAGAGAGCGACTCCGAGCTTGCGCGCCCGTCCGTGGTGCTGGGCGCCGAGGTCGTCGACCGCCTCTTCCCGGGCGTGCCGCTGGAGGCGGTGCTGGGACAGCGGGTGCTGGTGGGCGGGCACGCCTTCTCGGTGGTGGGGCTCACCGACCGGCGCGGGCGCTTCCTGGGCATTCCCATGGACAACAACGTGCTCATCCCCTACACGACCTTCGGCCGCTTCTTCGGCTCCAAGCGCCCCATGAACATCGCGGTGGCAGCGCCGCCGGGCAGGGTCGCCGAGCTCGAGGACGAGCTCACGAGCATCCTGCGCAAGGCGCGCCAGGTGAGGCCGGGCAAGCCGGACGACTTCCTCTTCAACCGCCAGGACCAGTTTCTCCGGGTCTACCAGGGGCTCACCGGGGCGCTCTACGGCGTGGCGGTGGGCGTCGGGTTCATCACGCTGATCGTGGGCGGCATCGGGATCATGAACATCATGCTGGTCTCGGTCCACGAGCGGACGAGGGAGATCGGCCTGCGGCGGGCCCTGGGGGCGCGGCGCGCCACCATCCTCACCCAGTTCCTGGTGGAGTCGGCCCTGGTGGCGACCCTGGGCGGCGCCATCGGGACCGCCATCGGGCTCGGGGTGGCGCAACTCATCGCCCTGCTCTCCCCGCTGGCGGCCTCGGCGACACCCTCTGCCGTGGCTCTCGGGCTCGGATTCTCGTCCCTCACCGGCCTGGTCTTCGGCTCCTGGCCGGCCTGGCGCGCCGCCAACCTCGATCCCGTGGAGGCGTTGCGCTACGAATGACCTCGATCCTCGACACCGTGGGCATGGCGCTGACGACGCTTCGTGGCAACCCGCTGCGCTCGCTCCTGACCCTGCTCGGCATCGTCATCGGCGCCGCCACCGTGGTGGCCATGATGGGGCTCACCGAGGGGCTTCGGGTGCGCATGACCAGCGACCTGGCCTTCCTGGGCGCCGGGTCCTTCGCGATCTCCAAGACCCCCCCCATCAACTTCAGCGACGACGCCTACCACAAGTACGCCAAGCGCCGTCACATCACCCGGGATCAGGGCGAGGCCCTTCGCGGGCTGCCGCACGTGGCCCACGTCTCCATCGAGTCCTCGGCCAACAACCGCGAGCGCCTCTGGACGCGGGAGCGCGCCACCCAGCCCAGCATCAACGTGACCGGCGGCTACCCGGAATACGCGATGGCCAACGCGGTCACCGTGGCCCAGGGGCGCTTCTTCTCGGAAGTCGACATCCAGCTGGGCCGGCAGGTCGCCTTCATCGGGGCCGACGTGGCTGACCTGCTCTTTCCCGACAGCTCGCCGCTGGGGCAGGAGATCCGGCTGCGCTCCAGCGCCTTCACCGTGGTGGGCGTGGCCGAGCGGCGCGGCTCGGTCTGGGGGCTCGAGTCGAAGGACGCGTTCGCGGTGATCCCCTCCGACAGCTTCGACGTGGTCATCGGCAAGACGCTTTCCCACGGCATCACCGTGGCCGCCACCGGTCCCGAGGACGTGAGCCGGGCCATGGACGAGGTCATCGCCCAGCTGCGCAAGGTGAGAGGCCTGCGCGGCACCGAGGAGAACGACTTCGAGGTCTTCACCAACGACTCGGTGTCGGAGATGTTCGACAAGCTCGGGCAGATGGTCGCGGCCGCCACCTTCGGCATCTGCACGCTGGCGCTGCTGGTCGGCGGCATCGGGATCATGAACATCATGCTGGTGGCGGTCACCGAGCGAACCCGAGAGATCGGGGTGCGCATGGCGCTGGGCGCGCGGCGGCGGCGCATCCTCTCCCAGTTCGTCATCGAGGCGGTGACGCTTTCCCTGCTCGGCGGCATCCTCGGCGTCCTAATCGGCGCGGGCGGGGTCATCCTGGCCCGCGAGGTCTGGGACATTCCGGCGAGCGTCCCGGCCTGGGCGGTGCTACTCTCCCTGCTTTCCGCATCCGGGGCAGGCGTCGTCTTCGGCATCTACCCCGCCATCCGCGCCAGCCGCCTCGACCCGGTCGAGGCCATGCGCACGGAGTAGGGAAGGGGCCGTCGGACGACGTGGACAAGGCGAAGGTCAGGCGCGAGATCCAGGGCTGGGTCATCACCATCCTCGCCGTGCTCGCATTCCGGACGTTGCTCTACGAGGCCGTCTACATCCCGTCGGGGTCGATGATCCCGACCCTGCAGATCGGCGACTACGTGGTGGTGGAGAAGTTCGCCTACGGGGCGCGTCTCCCGTTCACCGAGCGTGCGCAGGTGATGTGGTCCTCCCCGGAGCGCGGCGACATCGTGGTGCTGCTGGCACCGCCCGGAAATCCCCGCAACGACGACCTCATCAAGCGGGTGGTGGGCGTGGCCGGCGACGAGGTCGAGGTGAAGGACGGCGCGCTCTGGCTGAACGGGAAGCCCGTGCCGCGCCAGCCCAGGGTCGGCCCGTGCGTCTACGAGAACCGCCTCGAGGGAGGCCCCTGGCGCGAGGAGAAGTGCGTGGCCGCCGAGGAGCAGCTCGACAAGCACCGCTACCTCACCTACTGCACGCCGGGAGTCGAGTGCGGCGACGTGCCGCCCACCGTGGTGCCGCCCGGAAACGTCTTCCTGGTCGGCGACCACCGCGACCACAGCGCCGACAGCCGCGTCTTCGGGCCGGTGCCGGTGAATCGCATCAAGGGGCGGGCGTGGAACGCGCTCTTCTCCTGGGGGCCGGGCGGGCTCCGCACCGGTCGCGTCGCGCACAGCGTGACGCACTGACGGCTGCGGCCGGGTCGGCGCGCCGCGGTTGTCTTGC
>Ga0315273_10007379_pt1 | contig 13769 bp, 14 predicted proteins | sample YL17G02_0_MG_FD_205753 | JGI IMG/M metagenome (GOLD analysis project Ga0315273, IMG submission 205753) | Sediment microbial communities from Yellowstone Lake, YNP, Wyoming, USA - YL17G02_0 | ecosystem: Environmental > Aquatic > Freshwater > Lake > Sediment | place: USA: Wyoming | collected... | reverse complement strand
TAGGCTCCTGGAAGACGATCAGTCTGCTTCTCGTTTTCGGGCACTTCGTAGTCCCGTTTCTGGTTCTAATCTCCAGGGCGGCAAAACGGAGTACGCACGTGTTGACATTTGCGGGATTGTGGTTGCTGTTGATGCACTGGACGGATTTGCACTGGCTGGTTATGCCCAATCTGCATCCGCTGGGATTTCAACCGTCGTGGATGGATATAACGACCGTCGTCGGAATCGGCGGCGTGTTTCTGGCGCTTGTGTGGAAGCGTCTGTGCGCGCAACCGCTAGTGCCGCTAAATGATCCGAAACTGGCAGCGTCGATTGAGTTTGTGAATCAATAGGAGTCGGGCCCGTGAACAAAATGGCTGACAAGCAAACAACCGATTCGGGATATGAAAAGCGGGACATCAATCTACGCGTGACGTTCCTGGTCGGCGCTGTGATCGTATCAGTGATCGCTGTGTTTCTGGTCATAGTCAAGGATGTCTTCGTGCTAAACAAAGAACAGATGATGTATGACTACGTCCTGAAGCCGGAGTCTGCGCCTCTGCGTGATCTGCGTGCGCACGAAATGGAATTGCTGACAACTTACAAGTTGCTCGATCCCGTTAAAGGTGTGTATCGCATTCCGATGTCGCGCGCAATGGAGTTGATGGCGGATGAGGCTTATCGAGATCAGCAGAAGGGTCTGAAATGAACGGGCGCATGAGACAATCAAACTTTCAGGGAACATACCTTAGCGGGACTGTTGAAAAACCTCCTGGGTGTCATTCTGAGGAGTCCCGCATTGCGGGACGACGAAGAATCTTCACTTCGTTTCGGGACAAGTGCGCCAGATTCTTCGCTCCGCTCAGAATGACAAGTTACGGTGCCTTTTCAAGCCACTCTGGCGGAAATGTTGAAAAACCTCCCTTCTTCAGGCGTCGTCAGGAATCCCGAGGCCGTCCCATAAGTCGCTCTCCCTCACCCCTACACCCCTCTTCCAGTGGGAGAGGGGAAGGGGGTGAGGGAAACGTACTTGTGAGACAGCCTCAGGATTCCTGCCGGCGCTCACGGACGACTTCTTCAACCCACCCTCGCGGGCGGGGTACTGTTCTCGCTCTCTCAATAGCGACACTGCTATTATTGGGCGCGGGACGATTACAAGCGCAAACGGTGCAGGATAGTCTACCGGAGCTTAGGAAGATCGACGTGATTGAGCATCTGGGTGAGCAAGTACCACTGGATCTGACATTCACCAATGACGCCGGAGAGGTAGTCAAACTGGGTGACTATTTTCATCATGGCAAGCCGGTGATACTGGTGCTCGCGTATTACACCTGCCCAATGTTGTGCACGATGGTACTCAATGGAGTGAGCGATGCCGTCAAGGCGGTGGACTGGTTACCGGGAAAGGAGTTTCAGATGCTGACGATCAGTATTGATCCATCGGAGACACCGGAGTTGGCAGCCGGCAAGAAGGCGCGGTATCTCGACAACCTCGGCAAGAAGGGTATCGAGAACGGCTGGCGGTTTTTTGTGGGGACGGAGAGTCAGTCGAAGGCTCTTGCAGACGCCGTCGGATTCAAGTACTACTATGATGCCGAAAAGAAGATGTATGCCCATCCGGCGGTAGTGACAATTCTGACCGAAGAGGGCAAGATATCGCGCTATTTGTATGGGCTTGAGTACAAACCGCAAGACCTGCGATTGGCGCTGCTGGAAGCATCGCAAGGAAAGATCGGCAACACGATCGATCGACTTATTCTATACTGCTACCATTATGACCCTTCGGCCAAAGGGTATGTGGCGATGGCGGGAAGAGTCATGCGGCTTGGTGGCGCACTGACGCTAATTATACTTGCTGCGATCGTCGGAACACTCTGGGGGCGCGAACGACTGCGTCGGTCGGCAGCGCGGAATGTGTGAGCAAGCGATGAGTAGAAACCGACCACAAGCGGCGAGGCACTTCGCGGGAGACTATTGAGTGAGATGAAAGATAACGGGAATCTGTTTCTTCCTTCCGGTCATTCAACTATAGCTCCGGGCACCGATGCTCTCTTCGACTTTATCTATTATGTATCGATCGTCTTTTTTGCCATAGTCGTTTTCGCGATCGTCTACTCGGTCTGGCGTTTTCGTCGACGCAAAAATGCGGGACTAACATCCGGGGTTGCACAGAATACCACGCTGGAAATCCTCTGGACGGCAATTCCGACGGTTCTGGTGCTCATCGTGTTTGCCTGGGGATTCAAGGGTTATCTGCGACTATATATTATTCCCAAGGATGCGATGGAAATCAAGGTCACGGGACAGCGCTGGTTCTGGTCGTTCGACTATCCCGATGGCGCTACCAGTGTTAATGATCTGGTTGTACCGGTGGGCAAACCGGTGAAGCTGTTGATGTCATCCAAGGACGTCATTCACAGTTTTTTCGTCCCCAGCTTTCGCATCAAAATGGATGTGCTCCCCAACCGTTATACTATGACCTGGTTTGAGGCGACGGACACCGGAGCCTACGATCTCTTCTGTACCGAGTATTGCGGCGCCAAGCACTCGTCCATGATCGGCAAAGTAAGAGTCGTCGGCGAGCGGGAATACGCACAATGGTTGGAATCGAGCAGCAAAGCGGGCGAGGGAATGCCGGTAGAGGATTACGGCGCCAAGTTGTACGTGCAGAAGGCATGTATTACTTGCCACTCGGTCGATGGCAAGGCAAGCACGGGACCGACATTCTTGGGACTGTTCGGTGAACAGGTTAAGCTGGAAGGTGGAGGCACGGCCACAGTTGATGAAAACTACCTTCGCGAATCCATCTTGAGTCCGCAGGCCAAGATTGCAATGGGCTATCAACCGGTGATGCCGACGTTTCAGGGCATACTCAAAGACAAGCAGATTGATGCGCTGATCGCCTATATTAAGTCCTTAAAGAAGAACGGAAACAAATAATGGACGGCATACCGGCATACAATTATCTCAACACTCCCAAAGGTTGGAAGTCGTGGTTACTCACGCGGGATCACAAGCGGATCGGATTAATGTACCTGTTCGCGATCATGTTCTTCTTCATGATCGGCGGAGTCTTTGCGCTATTGATTCGCATCCAACTCCTGACGCCCAATCAGGCGCTGGTCAGGCCGGAGACCTACAATCAGCTCTTCACACTTCACGGCGCGGTGATGATCTTCCTGTTCATCATTCCTTCAATTCCGGCATCACTCGGCAACTTCGTGCTGCCACAGTTGCTGGGCGCCAAGGATGTAGCTTTCCCAAGGTTGAATCTGGCGAGCTGGTATATCTACGTAGTCGGCGCGCTGTTTTTGATCTATTCCATTTTCTCGGGCGCTGCCGATACCGGTTGGACATTCTACACGCCTTATAGCACGCAGACCACGACCTCGGTAATTGCGACGACGTTGGGTGTGTTCATTCTCGGATTTTCATCGATTTTCACGGGGCTCAATTTCATTGTGACCGTCCACAAGCTCCGCGCACCGGGGATGACGTGGTTCAGTATGCCGCTTTTCTGCTGGGGACTGTATGCGACGGCGATTATTCAGGTTCTGGCAACGCCGGTGTTGGGAATAACGCTCATACTCTTGATTCTTGAGCGGCTATTCGGCATCGGCATTTTCGATCCGGCGATGGGTGGCGACCCGGTGCTGTACCAGCATTTCTTCTGGTTCTACTCGCATCCGGCGGTCTATATCATGATCCTACCCGGAATGGGAATTATCAGCGAAACGATTTCGGTGTTTTCGCACAAGAAGATCTTCGGCTACAAAGCGATTGCGTTTTCCAGTCTGGGCATAGCTTTCGTCAGCTTCATGGTTTGGGGGCACCACATGTTTACCAGCGGGCAGTCGGAGATTGCCGCGATGATCTTCTCATTCCTGACGTTTCTCGTCGGCATCCCATCGGGCATAAAAGTTTTCAACTGGCTTGCGACGATGTACAAAGGTTCGATCAGTCTTGCAGCGCCGATGATCTATACAATCATGTTTCTCATTCTGTTTTCGATCGGAGGGCTGACCGGGATCGTTTTGGGTGCGCTGTCGGTGAATGTGCACATGCACGGGACGTATTTTGTAGTGGCGCATTTCCATTATGTGATGATGGGGGGGACGGTGATGGCGTTTCTGGCGGGACTGCACTATTGGTGGCCCAAAATCTGGGGCAGACTCTACAGCGAGTTCTGGGCGCGGGTCGGGGCACTGCTGATTTTCATCGGTTTCAATATGACATTCTTTTCGCAATTCATCTTGGGCGCAAAAGGGATGCCACGGCGGTACTCCACTTATCTTGACCAGTATCAGCCGCTGCACGGGTTTTCGTCCGTTGGCTCGTTCGTCCTTGGCGCAGGCTTTGTCGTGATGGCCGTTTATCTGATATACTCCCTGTTTCGCGGCAAGCCGGCGGGCAACAATCCCTGGGGAGGGCTGACACTGGAATGGACGACAACCTCTCCACCACCGCCTGAGAATTTTATTGAGACACCGAAGATTACGCACGGGCCTTATGACTATGACAAGGTAATAGCAGACAATGGTTAACGGGGACGAGCGGAATGCATAATACCGCAGGTGGACATCCGGCACATTTGCAGCATCACTTCAGCGACAGTGAGCAGCAAGCATCCGCCTCCAAGCTGGGCATGTGGCTTTTCCTCTTGACGGAGATGCTACTGTTTGGTGGGCTATTCGCCGCCTACTCCATTTACCGCGCCTGGAATCCCGAGATGTTCTATGAGGCGCATAAACAGCTAAATGTACAACTGGGCATGATCAACACCATTGTACTGATTACGTCATCGGTAACGATGGCGCTGGCGATCCGCAGTATACAACTCAACAAGAGAAAAATTGCCGTGCGATTTCTGATCGCAACATTGTTGTTTGCCGCAGTCTTTTTGGTCATCAAGTATTTCGAATACAGCCACAAGTTTCATCTCGGACAGTTGCCGGGCAAATACTACACTTTCACCGGTCTGCAAGGAGCGAATCCTCATATCTTCTTCAGCATCTATTTTATGATGACCGGGCTGCACGGCATTCATGTGATCGGCGGCATGGGTCTAATCGGTTGGATGCTGTCCCGGACGACGCGGAATCACTTTTCGCCGGAATATTATACGCCACTGGAGATGACGGGATTGTACTGGCATCTGGTGGACTTGATCTGGATATTCCTGTTCCCTTTGCTCTACTTGATAGGATGAGATAATGAGTAACCACACGGGCACACACGCGCCACATATACTGCCAATGCAGCTCTATCTTGGAGTGGGCGCCGCACTGCTGTTCTTGACAGTTGTGACGGTTGTCGTAGCACAAATTCCCTTGGGTGGCTGGAATCTGGTCGTGGCGCTGACCATCGCATCCATAAAGGCGTTGCTGGTTGCGTCTTTCTTTATGCATCTGTACTATGATCATAAACTCTATTTCATTATTTTCGCTATCGGAGTGCTCACACTATCTGTGTTCATCGTCCTGACCATGTTTGACACACTTGAGCGTGGCGCCGTTTACGATATCAAGGCGCGGCCGATCAATCCGAAGGCCGCGATGTATGACAAGCCGAGTTTTCAGGGTCAGGGCGCAGCGGTGCATGGCGATACCACCAAGGCAGGTGGATTTGCGGCGCCCATCGACTCGGGCACAACCAAACACGATAGCGCCGGTCAGGCGAAGCCATCGGGGCACTAAATAGGAAAGAAGTATGAAAGCTTTTAGGAACTTCGCGTTTGTCTCGACCGTGACCTCCTATTTGTTGATTTTCACCGGTGGTCTGGTGCGAGTATCGGGCGCGGGACTTGGATGTCCCGATTGGCCCAAGTGTTTCGGCCGATGGTTGCCGCCGCTTGGCGTGAGTCAGCTCCCCACCGATGTCGATCCAAGTACGTTCAATTTCGCGCTGGCGTGGATTGAGTATCTCAACCGGCTGTTCGGGATGTTGCTCGGGCTGCTGGTGGTGGTGACCGCGATATTGGCGATCATCCACTACCGTCGGGTGCTGCGCATTCTGCTACCGACGCTTATTGCCGCGCTGTGCGTGGCATTTGCCGGTTGGCAAGGGGGCAAAGTAGTTACGTCGCATTTGGAACCGCTGTCGGTCTCTTTTCATCTGATTGTTGCACTCGCGGTAGTGACGCTGTTGACCTACGTAACTCAGCAGGCCTACTATCTGGACAAAGGAATGATGGCACACTCCGGTAGTGCGGACAGGACGCATGTCTGGATTGCACTCCTGTGGCTGGTCACGATCATTCAGATTTTGCTGGGCACACATGTGCGCGCATCATTGGAGAAACTTGCGATCACATTTCCGCTCGACAATGATCTGGCTCTGATCGCAAAATCGGGAGGAGCAAAATACATTCACACGGTCTTTGGCATTTTCACCGCGATCATGACGTTCCAAGTGGCGCATCAGGTGCTGCGCCTCGGCGGACGCGCGTTGCCACTGATGCGAGTGGCAGTCTGGTCAGTAATGTCCCTGATGGTTGTGCAACTCTTGCTCGGCACCGGGTTGCTCGTGATCGGCATTCCACCCCTGCTGCAAGTGTTCCATCTCTGGGTTGCCGCACTGCTGATCGGAACGATTCTCTATCTCTACTCCGCGGTACGCGTGGAGGTGCAGTCATCATGACAACGTCGAATAGCGCTCCCAAGAAGCTCTTCTGGACGGTTCCGGTGATCGCACTACTGGCAATCGCGGCGGCAGTCATTATCAACTGGGCGGAGACGTCGCGCGCGCAGATGCCGGCGTTGGGTGAAGTGCCGCGCTTCTCGCTCACCGAAAGAAACGGTAAGCCGGTGACGAAGGATGATTTGACCGGTCATCTCACGGTAGTTGATTTCATTTTCACAACTTGTCGCGGCATTTGCCCGACGATGACGGCAAACATGAGTGAGTTGTACCAACTCTATAAGTCGTCCGACAAAGTGCACTTCCTGTCGATCTCGGTTGATCCCGATAGAGATTCGCTCGAAGTGCTGCTGCGATACGCCAACGATCATGGCGTAACCGACAACCGCTGGTTGTTTGCGCGCGGGGCTTTGGTTGATGTCGCGTATCTAATGGAAAAGGGCTTTATGCTTTCGGCGGAAGACCTCCCCGGCGGGCACCCATCACAGTTCATTTTAGTCGACAACAAGGCGCAGATCCGCGGCTACTACACCAACGAGGATCCGTCGGGACTTGACGCACTCAAAACGCAGATTCGTGAACTGGCGCGAGCGATGCCGTGAATGTGACCGTCCTGCCTACGTTAAATGCGCTGCTTAATCTTACCAGTGCAGTATTGCTATTCGCCGGGCGCGTGATGATCAAGCGCGGACGACAAGACACGCACAAAAAACTGATGCTGGCGGCGCTGGTGTCTTCCGCCCTTTTCTTGACCTCATACCTTATCTATCACGCGATAGTCGGTTCGGTGCCGTACGCGCATCACGATTGGACACGGACACTGTACTTCGCAATTCTGATTCCGCATTCGTTTCTTGCAGCGGTAATGGTGCCGCTTATTATTGCCGCCGTCTGGCTGGCGTTACACCAGAAGTTCGACAAGCACCGTCGCATCGTGCGTTGGCTCTGGCCGGTGTGGATGTTGGTGTCGCTGAGTGGGATTGTGGTGTATGTGATGTTGTATCACTTGTGATCTGAGATCTCCACCGCAAGCGGTGGGGCACCCAGCGACCGACGAAGTCAAGCCCTAAGTAATCTCGACTTAGAGGTTTGCCAAGCATTGTCAAGACCGAAGCGGTTTTGACCTACGGCTTCCCCGCAAGAATATCAAGGGCGAGGAGACCTCGCCCCTACGATTGTGGTTATGCCGCTCCCACCTGCTCCTGCAGTTCGCTGCGGGAATAGAGTTCCTGATAGGCGGCCGAACGGGTCATCAATTCGTCGTGAGTGCCGCGGTCGATAACTTTGCCTTCGTCGAATAACAAAATCTTGTCGGCCAGACGCAAAGTCTTGGTGCGATGCGTGACGACGAAACAGGTCATCTCCGGCATAACTTCGTGCAGCGCATCCCAGAGCCGTTCTTCGGTGCGGGCATCAAGTGCCGAGGTGCAATCGTCCAGAATCAGAATCTGCGGGTTACGCACCAGCGCCCTCGCAATTGCCACACGCTGCTTTTCGCCGCCGGATATAGTCAACCCACGCGTGCCGATCATCGTCTTGAGCCCTTGCGGGAATCGTTCCATCTGCGAATCGAGTTGCGCCAGCCGAACAACTTGATTCACTCGGTCGCCGTCAATCGATTTGTCGCCGAACCGAATGTTGCCCTCGATCGTATCGGAGAACAAAATCGGTTCCTGCGGCACGAAGCCGATGATGTCGCGGTATGAATCCAACGGCAGCTCTTTGAGCGGCACGTTATCAAGATAGACCATGCCTTCGCTCGGGTCGGCCACGCGCGTGAGCAGATGGATGATCGTGCTCTTGCCGCTGCCAACTTTGCCGACGAGCGCCACGGTTTGGCCTTTCTTGACGGTGAAATCAACACTGTCGAGCACCTTGCGGCCGTCGCGGTCATAGGCAAACGACACGTTGTCGAACCTGATTGCGCCGAACTTGATATTCATCGGCTTATGGTTGCCGTTGCGCACCATCGGTGGAAAATCCTCGATTTCCATCAGACGACCGATACTGACCGCCGATTGCCGGCCTTTAACCAGAAACTGACCGATGTCAAACATCGGAAAGATCAGCCAGACGACGTAGTTGGTAAACGCAATCAGTTCGCCAATCGACACACCGCTATTTATCACCATTGCTCCACCGAGGATTAGGACGATCACGAAACCAAATTGCCAGATATACATGTAAAGCGACTCGATACCGGCCATGGCGCGAGCGACGCTGATCTCGTATTTACGGCGGTCGCCGATGATGCCGGCAAATTTCTTCGACCATAGGCCTCGGCGGTTGTAGGCCGTGATTACGCGAATGCCGGAAAAACAGGATTCCATCGCGCTGTTGAGGTCGGAAATCTTCCCCTGCAGCCGTTCGAAACGCTTGTCGAGCAAGGTCGCGGTCTTGATGAAGATAATGACCAGAACCGGCATCGGCAGGACGGAGTACAGCGTCAGTTTGACATTCAGACCGAACATGAGTATCAGTCCGAAAACGACGAGACAGAGCGCTTCGTAAAAACGGAAAATCCCAGAACAAGCAAACCACGACAGCTTCTCCGCAACATCATCCGTCATGCGGGTGACAAGATCACCGGTACGAAAACGGTTGAAGAAATCGGGACCCATTTCCGTGGAAGCGTTAAATGCACGCTGGCGATAGAACCACTCCAACCGATTATTCATCCAGGCGCGACTGTTCTGCAGCACCAAATAGATGACGAGAATGGCCGCAGCAAACATGACTAGAATCACGGCCGCACCGGCGGCGGGACTCAGTCCGTATCCGTTCACAATATTCTGCAGGAACCGTATTCCCTTGGGCAGTTCGCCGCTGCCGTGATCGATGATATCAAACACGTACTTGAGTACTAGCGGCTGGACCATGACGATCAGGGCGAAAATCGGTGTGCCGACAATCAGCCATGCGAACATCAGCTTGTAGTTTGCATATCCGCTCATCAGATACTTGAATTTACGCCACATCATGCACCTTCGCTTTCCCGTGTTCCTGAAACTGTAAGCGGAACAACTTCTCAAAGTAACCCTGATGCGCCAGCAGCTCGCCGTGCGTACCGCGCTCGATAATCCGGCCTTCTCTGATTACCAAAATCATATCAGCATCCAGAATTGTGGACAACCGATGTGCGATAATCAGCGATGTCCGTCCGGTCAGGAGTCGCTTGAGCGCAACCTGAATTCGCTTCTCGGTGTGCGGATCGACCGAACTGGTGGCCTCGTCGAGCAGCAGCACCTGCGGGTTGAACACCATCGCTCGTGCAAACGACAGCAACTGCCGCTCGCCACGACTCAGATTACCGCCGCGTTCGGAGATCACGGTCTCGTATTTCTTCGGCATCTTCTCGATAAAGCGATCAGCCGCAACCAATCGCGCGGTGCTGCGCAAAGCTTCTTCCGAAACGCCTTCATGCTCAAGCGTAATGTTGTCCTTGACATTCCCCGGAAAGAGGAAAATGTCCTGCAACACCAGACCAAACTTGGAGCGCAAATCCTCTGTCGCGAGGTCGCGCGTATCGATGCCATCCACCAGAACCCGTCCTTCCGTAGGATCGTAGAAGCGTAGCAGCAAATTGATCAGCGTGCTCTTGCCGCCACCGGTGACGCCAACCAGTGCGACCTTCTGGCCTTTCTTGATCTCAAACGAGACATTGCGAATGGCGAAGTTGCCGTCATTCGTATAAGACAGTCCGACATTGTCGAACACTATCGACTTCTCAAAACCCTGCCATTTCACCGGCTGTGTTGACTCCGGTATTATCTCACGGTTCGACAACAACGCAAAAATCCGTCGCGCACCCGAGATCGCCCGCTGCACGACATAGAGCTGTTCCGACGCCCGATGAATCGGCTCGAAGAAACGCTGGATGTAGGTGATAAACATCACCAGCATACCGGTCGTTGCCGTCGATCCAGCGACATATTGCGCGCCGAAAAGAATGACCGCGGCAATGGTCAAGCGCTCGAAGAAAAACACGAAGTTAAAGAAAGTCGTGTTCGCGATGCTGGTCGCAACATCCATCTTAAACTTGTTCCGATTTGCCTCGTTCAAGCGTTCCTGCGCCAACTTCTGACGGTTAAATATCTGCACGATGCTCATGCCCTGTAGGTATTCGGTGATCGTGGCGATAATGTCCGCCATGCGCTTGCGTATCTCCAAGAAGCGCGGATTGGTGAAGCGCTGGTAGAAATACATCAATCCCATAATGAAAGGCGCAAACACCAGCACCACCAGCGTCAGTCTCCAATTGACATAGAACATCACCGACAGCATGCCGACGATCAAAATCACGTCGCCGACCAGCATAACCACGGTCGAGGTAAACAGCATCCGTAGCGATTCGCCGTCCGATTCCACGCGCGACAACAGCCGTCCGACCGGATTGCGATCGAAAAATGAGACCGACAGCCCGATGATGTGATCGAAGCATCGTTGCTTGAGCTTCATGATTACGTCCTGGCCAAGGATCTCCAAATGTATCCGTTGCCAGTAACTGGCGACCAGAAATATGAGTTGCAGCGCCGCGTAGATGACCACGGTAGCGATCAGACCGTTCGTGTCTTTACCCTTGATGTCGACATCAATCGCGCGCTTGAGCAAAACCGGGCCGATGATCGACAGTGCCGTGGCCGCGGCCAGCAACAGTAGGTTCCTGAGCAGCCGCCAGCGATGCGGCTTGAGTAATGGCAGCAAGTCTTTGAAAGCCTGCATCGACGTAAAGCCGGTTTCTTTTTCTTGTTCGAAGTATGATTGATCCATCTCTATCTCTTACTACTATTTTGACTCACCAAAGATGCTGTCTTGTGCCGGCTCAGCAAAAAAAAGAGCCGGACTTTAAGGAGTCCGGCTCGGTATTTCCAAACAATGCCAATAACTTAGCTTGCTGGTAGCTTACACCGAGGCGGGACCCCTACGACAAAAGTGATATCACACACTTTCGCGCACGTCAATCTCATATGCTGATTGATCATTTCAGGTTCTCTCCTCTAAAAAATACCCAGTGATAGTCCGACCGCGGACTAAGTAACTCCAGTCAATTACGTGGAGTATAATGCAAGGTTTCGGCGTGTCAAGAAAAAAATTCATGATTTTGGATGCTGTTGGCTGATTTCAGGGAACTTGACATCCGCTAATCCGATATATAGTATAGATGTGCGCGGCAGTCGTCTTTGTCTGCCGCGACAGCAGAACTTCCTTGGGGGTGATATGGTTTCGACGGGGTTACCGGGGATTAATCTGCGCGCCGAGTTTGCGCCAGACTCGTTAAACGGGTGCAAAACAATTAGCTGGCAACTATGCCATTGCTGCCTAACTAGCAAAAACTAGTTGAGCCGTCGGGCGCGAGGCCCGCCATCAGGCGTCGCGTTTCCGGCGTCGACAAATGATGGATAGCTTCAACGTTTGGCTTGGCGATGAAGAAGCGAACCTACAAGCGAAGCTGGTCTAACGCCAGCCTTAGTCTTTCGGCGGTGCGTTAGGCGAGAATAAATGAAAGAACACGCGCGTAGACGGTTAGTTGTCGATTTCTTCGGACGGGGGTTCGATTCCCCCCACCTCCAATTGTTATAAGTCATTACAATTCAATAGATTACGGCCACAAAAGGGGCCGGATCATTTGCTTATACGCCCGTCCCCCTGTATATCGTTTAATATCATGCAATAACTTACGACAATCGTGGTCACAATTTGGTCACAAAACACTCAATCTGTAAAAAAAATGTTTTCACTTGACATATATCCGTTACGGATATATTATGGATTTATGGAGAAGAAAAAACCCCACAAGCCCCTTACTCCGGCAGTGCTTCATATTCTCCTCGCGCTCTCCACGAAGGAGCGACACGGCTACGGAATTATGAAGCAGGTCGAGTCGGACTCGCAAGGAAAAGTAAACATGGGACCGGGAACACTCTATGGGTCGCTCGGCCGCATGATTGAGGCTGGATTGATACGCGAGGGTGACAAGCGAATAGACACTGAATTGGATGACGAACGGCGCATCTATTATAGAATCACTGGTCTTGGACAAAAGGCACTCGCTGCGGAATTGGAGCGGTATCGCGAGGTCATGGCGGTTGCGAAACAAAAATGGCTTTCGCCAAACACTATCTCCTATGGCATTTAAGTATTCAATAAAAAGATACCGGAAATGGTATACGAAACTGCTCCGCTTCTACCCAAAACCCTACCGTGAACGCTTCGGTGAGGGAATGGAGCAGACCTTCACCGATCTCTGCCGAGAACGAATAGAAGCCGGAAAAGGATTGTTAGCTTTCGCGCTTTGGATGTTCGTTGAAACGTCAACAGGAATTATTAAGGAGAACACAACATTTATGATTATGCAGTACAAAAACATTATCCGCATTATGCTCGCGACAGCGTTCATATTGCTACTGCCGTTGTTGGCGATGCAGTTCACCGATGAGGTGGTCTGGGACCTGGCCGATTTCGCTGTCGCTGGTGCCCTCCTGTTCGGCGCTAGTCTTACGTATGAGCTGGTAGTGAGGAAGGCGGGGAATATCGCGTACCGAACCGCCGTCGGCGTTGCGGTGGTGGCAGCACTCATCCTAGTCTGGGTGAACCTTGCCGTTGGGCTCATCGGGTCTGAGGGCAACCTCGCCAACCTGATGTATATCGGCGTGATCGCCGTCGGAATCATCGGTGCCATCATCGCGCGCTTACAGTCACATGGAATGGCACGCGCGTTGTTCGCAACGGCGCTAGCTCAGGCGTTGGTCGCCGTGATCGCGCTTGTCGCCGGGATGGACCGGTATACTGGTAGCTCCGTGTCCAAGATCGTAATCCTAAATGTCTTTTTTGTCGCGCTGTGGGTAGGATCGGCTTCGCTGTTTCGACGCGCAAGCAGCAGATAGCTTCTTTGCTGCGAGTGCTCAAAAAAGGTCACAATTTGGTCACAATGCCACTTAAGTCCTTGTCCCCCAATGCGAATCGGGGGTTCGACTCCCCCACTTTCATTGAATTGGCGAGACAACTCACTGCAAGCTGTGCGCTACGTGGCTGCCGCATCCCGGTAGGACATCACCTGCAGCATGGTGCTGACGATCTTGAATGAATTCTCCGAGGCAATTTTGAGGTAAGCGTCAAAATCATCAGTAGCTCCTTCACCGCCGGTGTCGGAG
>Ga0315273_10007378_pt1 | contig 13770 bp, 10 predicted proteins | sample YL17G02_0_MG_FD_205753 | JGI IMG/M metagenome (GOLD analysis project Ga0315273, IMG submission 205753) | Sediment microbial communities from Yellowstone Lake, YNP, Wyoming, USA - YL17G02_0 | ecosystem: Environmental > Aquatic > Freshwater > Lake > Sediment | place: USA: Wyoming | collected... | reverse complement strand
GGGCCGAGCGCGTGCAGGCCGAACTCGTCTCGGGCAACTACTTCGCGGTCCTCGGCCTCGGTCCGGCAATCGGCCGGCTCCTGGCCGCGGCAGACGACGTGGTCCCGGGTGGTCACCCGGTGGTGGTCCTCTCGCACGGGTTGTGGATCCGGCGATTCGGTGGCGATCACGGGATCGTCGGTCGGACCGTCCGGCTCAACGGACATCCGATGACGGTCGTCGGCGTGGCGCCGGCCGGGTTCGCCGGGACGCAGGTTGGCGCCCCTCCGGATCTCTACGTGCCGATTGCCATGAAGGCGGCGATGACGCCGACCTGGGACGAGCTGAACCGCCGCCGCGCCCAGTGGCTCGAGTTGATGGGGCGCCTCAGGCCCGGCGTATCGCGCGAGCAGGCCGAGGCTGCCGCGAGGGTGGTGTTCCGGCAGGCCCGCGAGCAGGAGGTGAAGGAGCTGACCACCGCCTCCGCGAGTCGTCGCAAGCGGTTCGTCGAGACGCCCCTGTCGTTGGAACCCGGCGCCAGAGGGCTGTCGCCGCTGCGCGCCCAGTTCTCGACGCCGCTGGTGCTCCTGATGGGCATGGTCGGCCTCGTGCTGCTCATCGCGTGCGCGAACGTGGCCAACCTGCTCATGGCGCGGGCGCCGGCCCGGCAGCGGGAGGTCGCGATCCGGCTGGCCCTGGGCGCGTCGGCCGGCCGCATCGTGCGGCGGCTCCTGGTGGAGAGCCTGCTGCTGGCCCTGGCCGGGGGCGTCGCGGGCATCGTCCTGGCGATGTGGACAGGCGGCCTGCTGCTCGGCGTGCTGCCCGGAGATGGGGCGCGCGCGTTCACGACCGCGCCCGATGGCCGCGTGCTCGGCTTTGCGGCGCTGGTCTCCTTCGCCACCTCGCTCCTGTTCGGCCTGGTCCCCGCGCTCCAGGCCGCGCGCCCGCAACTGGTGGACGCGCTGAAGGAGGACGGCGGGCGAGTGGTGCCCGGCGGGCACGCCCGCCTGCGCAAGGGCCTCGTCGTGGCGCAGGTGGCCCTGTCCCTGTTGCTGCTGGTCGGCGCCGGCCTGTTCGCGCGCAGCCTCTGGAATCTCCGCGCGCTCGACCCGGGGTTCGACACCACCGGTGTCGTCACCTTCTCGGTCGATCCGACGCTCAGCGGGTACGACGCCACCAGGACGGCGGCCTTCTACCGGCAGCTCCAGGAACAACTGCAGCGGACGCCGGGTGTCACCGCCGCGTCGCCGGCGGCCGTCGCACCGCTCACCGACAACTTGATGATCTCCACCGTCAAGGTGGAGGGCTACCAGCCCAAGGACGGAGAGGACATGAACCCGCACGTGAACAGCGTCGGACCCGGCTATTTCCAGACGCTGGAGATGGCGCTCGTCGCGGGACGGGACTTCACGGAGCGTGACGGGGCCGACGCGCCGAACGTAGCGATCATCAGCGAGAAGATGGCGCGCGTGTTCTTCGGAAATGCCAACCCGATCGGTCGGCGGATCGGCTTCGTCCAAACGGCCCCGCCCACCATCGAGATCGTCGGCGTCGTGAGGGACAGCAAGGACAATCTCCTGCGCGACGACATCGCGCGCGTCGTCTACACGCCCTACCCGCAGGGCTCCGAGCTCAGCCAGATGACGTTCTTCGTGCGGCTGTCCCAGGGCGTCAGCGCGGACCTCGTCCGCCGGGCCGTGGAGCGAACCGGCCCGGCGATCCCGGTGTTCGATCTGAAGTCGATGGAGGCGCAGAAGAGCGACTCGCTGTTCGTCGATCGGATGGTCGCCATGCTGTCGATGGCGTTCGGGGCGGTGGCGACGCTGCTGGCGGCCGTCGGCATCTACGGCGTAGTGAGCTACACCGTGGCGCGGCGAACCCGGGAGATTGGCTTGCGCGTGGCGCTGGGCGCCCCGCGCGGACGCGTCCTGTGGCTCGTCATGCGCGAGGTCGTCGCGCTCACCGCCATCGGCGCGTGCATCGGCGTGATGGTCGCGCTCGCCGCCAGCCGGCTCGTCGCCTCCCAGCTGTTCAGCCTCTCGCCCACCGATCCCCTCACGCTGGTCGGGGCCGCGGTGATGCTCGTCGGCGTGGCCCTGTTCGCCGGATACGTGCCGGCCTCGCGCGCGGCACGCGTGGACCCGCTGCAGGCGCTGCGGCACGGGTAGAGGTGCCGCGTGTGCGGAACACGAACTCGCCATCCGGACGGCCCTTGGCGCCCGCGTCGGCGACCTGGTCGCTGACTGCTCCGCGCTGCGGTCACGCATGCTGCAGTAGAATGGCGGCGCCCTCCACGTTCCCGGGGTCGTGCACATGAACCGGCCGCGTCGTCTCCGGTGGAACGCTTCCCTTCTTTCGGCTCGCCTGACGGGCCTCGGCGATGACGTGCGACTGGCGCTGCGCCTCCTGCGGCGGCAGCCCGGATCGGCGGTGGTCGCGGTCCTGCTCATGACGTTGGCCATCGGCACCAGCACCGTGCTCTTCAGCGTCGCGTACGGCGTGCTGGTGAAGCCGTTGCCGTGGCGCGATGCGGACCGCCTCGCGCGCCTGTACGAGGTGCGCAAGGCGGCGCCCCGCGAGTCAGAACTGGCCGTCACGAATCTCTCGTATCTCGCGTGGCAAGACCATCCGTCCACGATCCTGGCACTCGCCGCCTGGACCCCGAACACACGGGCGGTATCGGTCGCGGGCGAGCAGAGGCGTCTCGCTATCGCGATGACGACGCCGAACCTGTTCCCGCTCCTGGGTGTTCGGCCCCTCATCGGTCAGGGCTTTGCGCCGGAAGATGGGACACCGGGACGAGGGCGGCTGGTGGTGCTGTCCCACGGCTTGTGGCAGGAGAGGTTCGGCGGCAGCCGAGGCGCGGTCGGCCAGACCATCGACATCGACGGACACCCGCACACCGTCGTCGGAGTGATGCCGCGGTCGTTCGCGTTTCCCGATCGTGGCACGCGAGCGTGGACGCCGCTCCACGTGGAGCCGGTCATCTGCGGAGCGTACTGCCGGTCCTTCGCGTCGTTTCACGCGATCGCCCGCCTGGCGCCGGGTGCGACGTGGGCACAGGCGGCCGCCGAAGGCACGGCGCGGGTACGAACGGCCGACCCGGCGGCACGCGCCGCGTTTGGCGACGCGGAACGGCCCTCGGCCATCGCAGTGGTCCCGCTGCTCGCCGCCGAGACCGCTCACGTGCGCCCGGCGATCCTCGTCTTCCTTGCCGCCGTCGGGCTCCTGCTCGCGACGGCGACCGCCAACATCGCCGGCGTGCAGCTCGCACGCGCCGCGTCCCGGCGCCGTGAGGTCGCGATTCGCTTGGCGCTTGGCGCGGGCGGCGCGCGCCTTGCGCGCCAGTTCCTGGTCGAAAGCCTGCTGCTCGGCCTCTCGGGGGGCGCCGGCGGGCTGGCGCTCGCCGTCATCCTCTGCCGCCTGCTGCCGTCGCTTCTGCCGCCCGCGTTCCCGCGCCTGGACGACATCGCGATCGATCTCCCCGCGATGGCGTTCGTGGTCGGCGTCACAGTCCTGACGAGTCTCGTCTTCGGGATGCTGCCGGCGCTGTACGCGCGGCGCGTGAACCTGGTCGAATCGCTGGCCGAGGTCGGTCGCGCGGTGGGCGGCAGGACCGCGCGATCTCACACGCGCAGCCGCCTCGTCCTCGTCACTGGCCAGATGGCGATCGCGTCGATCCTGCTCGTCGGGGCTGCGCTGTTGACGCGCAGTTTCGTGGGGTTGATCACTGCTGATTTGGGATACGACCCGACAGCCGTGCTGAAAGCCTCTGTGTGGCTCGATGATCTGCCTGGCGCCCGGCAGACCGCCCTGCTCAACACGATCCTCGAACGGCTGCGCGGCATGCCGGGAGTGACCGCGGCGGCGCTCGCGACCGAGGCGCCGCTCGACTCGAAGGATCCACTCAGGTCATTGTCGATGCCGTCGCCCTCTGGCGGACCGCGGATCGAGATGAGAGCCGCGCTGCGCCTGGTCAGCGCCAGCTACTTCGCGACCATGCACATCCGCCTGGTGGAGGGCCGCGGGTTCACCGACGCGGACTTGGGAAGCCCGCGGTACGTTGTGCTGGTCAACCGCGCGTTTGCGACCAGGTACCTCGGGGACCGCGCGATCGGGCGCAGCGTGCCGGCCGGCCCCTTCGAGCGCCAGACGGCCGAAGTCGTCGGGATCGTGGACGACGTGCGACAACGAAACGTGGCGGAGGCGCCGGCGCCGGCGGCATACCAGCTGTACAGGCAGCCGCCGGGGGCGAGGCTGTCGATCTCCCAGGCCACGATCTTCGCCCGTACAACCGGAGACCCGACCGCGCTCGCGCCACACCTGCGCGCTCTGGTGCGGCAGCTCGATCCATCTGTCGTGGTCGATGGCGTGCAAACGCTCGAGGACCTGCGGGATGCAAACCTGGCGCGGCCACGGCTGTACTCGGTGCTCCTCGGGAGCCTCGCCGCCTGCGCGGTGGCCATCGCCGGAGTGGGGTTGTTCGCTGCACTGGCGTACGGCGTCGCCGTGCGATCACGTGAAATCGGCGTCCGTACGGCGCTTGGTGCGCGGCCGACCGACATCGTCCGACTCGTCGTCGGCGAGGCCCTGCGCGTCGCGATCGCGGGCGTCGCGTTCGGGGTGCTCGTCGCGTTCGGGTTCGTGCGCTACCTTTCGACCTTCTTGTACGGCATGACGCCCTACGATTTGCCGACCTTCATCGTGGTGACCGCCGTCGTGCTCGCGGTCGCGATCGTGGCGAGCCTCGTGCCCGCGCGTCGTGCCGCGCGGGTGGATCCGATCCGCATCCTGCGAGGCTGAGAGCGGTGGGCTCGCGCACCTGAGGCCTTGCTTGGTCTGATGCGCCCTGCACCGCCGGGCAAGGCCGGCTGCAAGGGCGCTCCACGTCCACTCACACGAACTCCGGCGCCAAGGTCTACGTTCCGCCATCCCCCCACCGACGCTTCACCCTCCCCGTGCGTCCATCCGGTATAGGACGGTCCGGAAGCCCGGTTGATCTGGCGGGAAATCCAAACCGCGGGCACCGTCCTCACGTCTACCGAGGAAACTGCCGGTCTCGTTCTCACAGGAGCGCCGTGATCTCATCCACTCTCCGCCACCTGGTCCACGCGATTCGCACGCTGGCCCGTCGTCCCGGCTGGACGCTGCACGCCACGCTGACGCTGGCGCTCGGCATCGGCGCCACCACGGCGGTGTATACCGTCGCCCGGGCGGTGCTCTTCGCGCCGTTGCCCGTCGCCAATCCCGATCGGGTCGTCGTCCTCGTTCAGGGCCACGCCGCACGCGGCCTGGCACGAGAACCGGTCACGCCGGGACGCTACCTCGATCTGCGCGACCGCCTGCGCGGCGTCGAGCGAGCGGGCGCGCTGTGGCTGCTCAACGCCAACCTGGCGGCGGAAGGGAGTGCCGAACGCGCACAGGTCGCCGTGATCACCGCGTCGTGGTTGCCCACCCTGGGCATCAGGATCGTCGCGGGCCGCGGGTTCACCGCGGCGGACGAGCGTTCGGACGCCGTCCCCGTGGCCTTGCTCAGCCGATCGCTCTGGCTCCGTCGTTTCGGGGGGCGACCCGACGTGTGCGGACGCCAGGTCGTGCCCGACGGCGCCCCGTACACGATCGTCGGCGTCGTGGCCGACGACCTTGTGTGGCCGGCCGCCGTGGACGTGTGGACGCCAATGGCGTTCACGGTGTGGAACCGGGCCAGCCGGTCGCTGCACGTGGTTGCCCGGCTCGCGCCTGGGCGGTCGCCCGCGCAGGTGCGGCAGGAGATCGCGGCGCTCGACGCCACGCTGGCCAGTGAGCATCCGCAGTCGGATGGGGGCTGGCGCACCGAGGCGGTTCCGCTGCACGAGCGGGTGAGCGGGCGCGCCCGCCAGCCACTCCTGCTGCTGCTGGGCGCGGTCGCCCTGCTGCTGCTCATCGCCGGCGTCAACGTGGCCAATCTGCTGCTGGCGCTCTGGGCGGAGTCGGAACACGAACTCGCCATCCGAGCGGCCCTGGGCGCCGGCGTCGGCGACCTGGTCGGGCTGCTGGTGGCGCGCAGCGTCGTCGTTGCCCTGGCGGGGGCGGGTGCCGGCGTGCTGATCGCCTGGCTCGTGACGCGCAGCGTGCTCCCACTGGCCGCGTCCTTCCTGCCGCGCGCCGCCGAAGTCGCCTTCGACTGGCGGGCGCTGCTGTTCGCCCTGGCGGTCGGGGTCGGCTCGGCGCTGGTGGCGGGCTGCGTGTCGGGTGTCGCGACCATCCGCGGGGCCCGGCGGCGCGGCCTTACCCAGGCCCGCGGCGCCACGTCACCCGCGCGTCGTCGGCTTCGCGATCTCCTGGTCGTCGCCGAGATGGCGCTCACCTTCGCGCTGACGGTTTCCGCCGGCCTGATGACGACCAGCCTCGGCCGGCTGTCGCGCGTCGAGGCCGGCTTCCGTACCGAGTCCGTGTTGACCGCCCGGCTCTCGCTGCCCATGAGAATCGAACGCTATCGGCGGGATCCCCTGCGCGCGCGCTTCTGGGATGCGCTGCTGGAGAAGGCCGCGGGGTTGCCCGGTGTGACGCAGGCCGGGCTCGTGTCGAGCCTGCCGCTGGGCGGAACGGCGATTCCCTTCAAGTTCTTCACCGACGACCAGGTGGCCGGCGAGCCACGCGAAGCGGAATACCGGGCGGTCAGCGCCGGGTACTTCGCCACGCTGAGCATCCGTTGCCTGGCGGGCCGGTTGTTCGGCGAAACCGACGGACGCGACGGGCGCCAGGTCGCCGTCATCAACGAAGCGCTGGCGCGCTGCCTGTGGCCCGGGACAGACAAGGGGGCCAGCGCACGCACGGCGCTGGCGCGCCGCCTGAGCGTGAACGGACCGAAGGGTCCCTTCCTGCCCATCGTCGGCGTGGTCGCCGACGTGCGTCACTTCGGCCTCGACCGACCGCCCACGCCGGAGATCTACGTGCCGTATCCGCAGGAGGCCTGGCCGCAGATGACCGTCGTCATCCGCACCGCGGCGGCCATGCCCGCGGTGGCCTCGGGCCTGCGTGCCGCACTGAAGGATCTGGACCCCGCGCTCGGCGCGTACGACGTCAAGCCGTTCGCCGACGTGCTGGGCGAGACCACCGGCATGCGCCGGCTCGTGACTGTCGTGCTGGCCGCGTTCTCATCCGCGGCGCTGCTGCTGGCATCGGTTGGCGTCTCGGGCATGCTGGCGTTCATGGTCGCCGTCCGGCGACGCGAGATCGGGATTCGCATGGCGCTGGGCGCCTCACGCGCGACGGTCGTGCGGCTGGTGGCCGGGCACGGCGCGCGGCTGGCCGCCGTCGGCATCGCGGCAGGCGTCCTGATCGCGGTCGCAACCGGTCGATGGCTGCAAGCCCAGTTGTTCGGCGTCGACGCGCTCGACCCGGCGACCTTCGTGCTGGTGGCCGCGACGCTGCTGGCCGTCGCCATCGCCGCGGCCGCCGCCCCGTCGGTCCGAGCCGCGCGGATCGAGCCGAACGTCACCCTCCGATGCGAGTGAGGCGCGGGTGCCGAGCCGACGCGCGATGCGCGCATCAGAGGTGTGTGACGGGCAGTCGCGCCGGTCTTCAGACCCGCGAGCGTCGCGGAGCCGGATTCCTGCACGTCGATCGCTGCCTTGCGGCCGAACGCTGTCGTCGAGCGCCCGCGCCACCCGTGGCCACTCCCCGAGGACCGCCGATCAGCGCTCCTGCCCTGGAAGTTGAGCAGGCGCGTGGCCTCTGAGCGGTGTGAGGCACCGCGTCGCTGGCCACCTGGCCGCTCGCCGCCGCCTGCAGTGATGGAACCGCCGGCTGCCCCACCTCGTCCAGATCCTGAAAGACCCCGGTCGGCCTCGCCCGGCGGTGGCAGGATGATCCAGGCGAGACGACATGATCCAGTTTCAACTGACGGGCGGGGACGCTGCGTGTCGCGCGCTCATGGCGAGATACCAGGCAGGTGATGGTCAGGCGTTCGAGGCGATCTACGCGGCACTCGGACCCTGTGTCCGTGCGTACCTGTCGAAACTGGCGCTCCTGAACGGTACCGGCCACGCGCGCGTCGAGGACGTCTTCCTGGCCATCCACCACGCCCGCAGGAGCTACAACCCGCGCGCGAGGTTCGAACCGTGGATCACGGCCGTCGTGCACCACGCCGCGCGGCCCCCTCGCCGTGCGCGCGGCGGGGCCTTCCTCGAAGCCGTCCGCGCGTGCGTCACGCGATGAGCCGTCACCCGGAAACCGGAGGCCCGCCATGGAGATGACGTCCGCCCGTGTCGTGAACATCACTGGCGCGCACCACGCGCTCGCGTCGCGGCCCCCGGCGGGCCCGGCGTTCGACGCCGCCGGGGTTCGCATCGACGGCTGGCTGGTGCAGCCCGCGTTGAACAGGCTCACGCGCGACGAGGTCAGCGTGCGGTTGCGGCCCCAGTTGATGGATGTGATCGTCTGCCTCGCCAGCCAGCCGGGCAGGGTCTTCGGGAAGGACGAGCTGGTGGCCAGGGTGTGGGACGGCCGGCTGGTTGCCGGGTCGGCGGTCTCGCGGTGCATCGCCGAACTCCGTACGGTGTTCGCGGACGACGCGCAGCGGCCGCACGTCATCGAGACGATTCCCAAGCGAGGCTATCGCCTGATCGCACCGGTCGAACGGGTGCGCGTGTCCGCCTCGGCGCCGACGCCGGCGCCCGCGATCACGCTCGTCGCCGCCACGCCCCGCCCGGCCTCGCGCGAACCGGATGCCGTCCCGCGATCGCTGTGGCAACGCCTCGCGGGCGTGGTGCGAGTACTGGCGTCGAAGTTCCCCAACCGCGTCTAGTCCCGGAGTTCGCTTCAGTTGACGATGACGGGCCGCTCGCCGGGCAAGGCTTCAGCTTTGCCCGGCGGCGCCGGGAACGTCAACACAAGCGATCTCCGGGACCGGAAGGGTCCACGGAGTGAGGCGCCGGAGAATGCACCGATGACCACGACGAGAATCGCCAGGATTGCCGCGGTCGTCCTGGGTTTCGCCGTGATGGCGTTTGTGACCATCGCGGCGTGCGGGGCAAGCGCCGTCGCGGCGAGCACACCGACGACAGCCCTCTCCGGGCCACAGCCGAACAGCGTCACCTGGATCGGCAACTCCGGCTTCCTGATCTGGACCGGCAACAGGAAGATCCTCGTCGATGCCGTGTTCGACGGGAATCCATCCGTGTACACCCTTCCCGCCGCCGTGAAAGAGCCTCTGCTCGGCGGAAAGCCGCCGTTCGACGCGATCGGCATCGGCGGGTTCTTCGTGTCCCACAGCTTCACGAAGTCCAGCCCGTCGGCCGCCGTCGCCTTGCGCCAGCGGGCGCGCCTGTCGGCGGCCAGGGCATCCATGATGTCGAAGCGCACGTTCGCGCCGAAGTCGTCGTGATAGAGCGGGATGAACCTGACGTCGGACCTGCTGGTTGCGACATCTACGGCGGGTGGCTCCCCACCGGGAACCGGGCGCTCATCGACGTGCTGGACAGCGACCAGGCGCCGCCGAAGAGCGCCCGCCGGAAGGCGGTCGCCGTCGCCAACGGTGACCGTCTGGTGACCGATTCGGCGTTGACCGGATTCCTGAACCAGCAACTCATGGAATCCATTCGGGCGATGGCGTTCGCCTCCCAGCCCACCTTGGTAACACCGATTTAACCTGCGCGTAATCCTCAGGAAATCCCCAGGCCGTAGACTCCCTCCCGGACTGTCCCCGCGTTCCGCGCACTCCGCAAGGCGCCGCCATGCCCGACCTCGCCATCGTCATCGCCCTCATCGCGGTCGCGCTGGCCTTCGACTACATCAACGGCTTCCACGACGCCGCGAACTCCATTGCGACGGTAGTCTCGACGCGGGTGCTGTCGCCGGGCAAGGCCGTCGCCTGGGCCGCCTTCTTCAACTTCGTCGCGGCGTTCGGCTTTGGTACCGCGGTCGCGTCCACGATCGGCAAGGGCATGATCGACATCCGCGTCGTCACCTTTGCCGTGATCTTCGCGGGCCTCGTGGGGGCGATTCTCTGGGACTTGATCACGTGGTACCTGGGCTTGCCGACCAGTTCCTCCCACGCGCTCATCGGCGGCTACGCGGGCGCCGCCATTGCGAAGGCCGGGTGGGTGGCGCTCGCCGGGTGCGAGCGCGGCTGGACGAAGACGCTCTCCTTCATCGTGATCTCGCCGATGATCGGCCTCAGCGCGGGCCTGTTGCTGATGGTTGCCATCTACTGGATCTTCCGCCGCGCGGCGCCCGCCCGTATCGACCGCTGGTTCCGCCGCCTGCAGCTCGTGTCGGCCGCCCTCTTCAGCCTGAACCACGGCGCCAACGACGCGCAGAAGACGATGGGGATCATCACCGGGGTCCTCTTCACCGCCGGCTACCTCAAGACGTTCGCGGTGCCGTTCTGGGTGATCCTGGCCGCGCACACGGCCATCGGCCTCGGCACGCTGGGCGGCGGCTGGCGGATCATCCACACCATGGGGTCGCGCATCACGAAGCTGCAACCCGTGAGCGGGTTCGCGGCGGAGACAGGCGCAGCGGGAGCGATCTTCATAGCAACGATCCTCGGCATCCCCGTGAGCACGACCCACGCCATCACCGGCGCCATCGTCGGGGTGGGCGCGACGCGACGGTTGTCAGCCGTGCGCTGGGGCGTGGCGGGGCAGATCCTGTGGGCGTGGGTGCTGACGATCCCCGCGGCCGCGGCGATCGGCGCCGGCACCTACGCGCTGCTGCGCCTGGCGGGCGCCCACTGAAGATGGGCGGCCCTGGCATGAACCGGGGCCGCGGTGTGCGCCTGACCTCCGGACTTTTCCCAACCGCCGCCGCCCCCTGCCCGTCTCTGTAAGAAAGCCGCGAAACGGACCGGGGAGGCGCCGCCGAAGCTCCGCCCCAAACCGACCAGCGGGACAGCAGTTCACTCCGGCTTCGCTGGGCGCCTTGTTGGCTGGCCCCGCGAAACGCGGGGCGACGACATTTTTCATGGCCACCGTCAGTCCGGCGGTGAGCCCCAAAGGGGCCTGAAACAGATTCCAGGGCGGTGCGTGAAAACCCGCTTCATCTGTCACGACTCCGGCCCTGGAAGACGTCTAGGAGGAGCTTCCATGAGCAGACGGACGCGGATGGCGCTGGCGGGCCTGATCGTGCTGGTTGCGGCGGTGGCGTGGTCCACCTACGGGCCGGTGGCCTCGCAGGATCGCGCGCGATGGGAATACTGCACTCTGAACGCGGGCTCGCAGGTCGATCAGGACACGGCCGAAGTCCGCATCGAGTACTTCAACACGGGCGACACTGGGTACCGCGTCGAGGTCGTGCAGGCGAAGAGCAGCTGGGACTCGCAGAACGACAACCTGGCCGAGAACGCCTTCAAGCGCGCGGCGGCCAGGCTGGGCAGCGAAGGGTGGGAGATGGTCCACATGGCGCCGGACCAGTGGATGAGAGTGCGGATCGTCTATTTCAAGCGCCGGCTGCCGTAGGGGCAGGCGAGTCAGATCACTCGTATCTTCACATTCCTGAAATAGACCCTGTTCCCGTGGTCCTGGAGCCCGATCCGGCCGCGCTTCGCCTTGCCGTAGCCGGGGTAGTCGTTCCACTTGCCCGCCTGGACGCGCGCCTGCCAGTCCGGCGTCCACAGCTCGTACTCGACCACCTTCACGCCGTTCAGCCAGTGCTCCACGTGGCCGCCCTTCACCAGGATGCGCGTCTGGCTCCACTGCCCCACCGGCCGCGCGGCCTTCTTCGACGGGACGTGCATCGCGTAGTTGGCCGCCGTCTGTTGCCACGCCTCCAGCTTGTCCGGCCATCCCTCGTCGTCGATGAGCTGGTACTCCGGCCCGGTGGCGTACGCCATCTCGTAGCCCTGCTCGACCACGTGGTAGAAGATGCCGCTGTTGGCGCGCGGCGAGAGCTTCCAGTCGAGGGCCAGCTCGAAGTTCTCGAACTCGTCGTCGGTGAGGATGTCGTTCGTGTGATCGCCGCCCTGGCCGAGCGCGATCAGTTCGCCGTCGTTCACCTCCCAGCCGATGACCCGGTCGCGGCCGAAGGTGTGCCAGCCCCTGGTCGTCGTGCCGTCGAAGAGCAGGCGCCAGCCGGCGGCCTTCTCCTGCGGGGTGAGCGTGTTGGCCGTGGGCGCCTGCAGGCGGCCGACGCCGAACACCAGGACGCCCAAGGCGAACGCGGCGAACGCGCAGGAGCGGGTTGCGAGCATGCGGCCCTCCAGTCCTAGCCCGGGAACACCTTCATGGCGACCGGATCCCAGCGGATCGCGCGCTTCTCGTAGTAGCTCTGGTTGCAGGCCAGCGCCGGCGCTGCGGCACGGAAGCCGAACACCGCGTTCTCCACCACCGGCGGACCGCCGCGCATCGCGGTGAAGAAGTTGCGGAAGTGATCGTAGTGGGCGCCCTTGTAGCCCTGCTCCGCCTTGTAGACCATCGCCGAGACGGGCAGCATCTCCTTGCGCCCCTCCGGCTCAGGGTCGTGCCGGAAGTCCTTGTCGATGGCGCGCAGCGGGTCCCACTTCTTGTTCCGGCGCACGGTCACGTCGTCCCACGTGACGTCCATCGCGCCTTCACTGCCGACCAGCCGCAGGTATGTGCTGCCGGAGGTGCCATCCACGAAGTTGACGCGCAGCGACAGGTTGAACGCCGGGTGCGCGGCGGTCTCGGGATAGTCGAACACGCCGAGCATGATGTCCGGCGCGTCGCGGCCGTCCTTCCAGTAGCGCAGGCCACCGGACGCGATGATGGCGTTGGGCCCCATCGAGCCGGTGATGAAGTGCAGGCTCGAGAAGAGGTGCACGAAGAGATCGCCGCTCACGCCGGTGCCGTAGTCCCGGTAGTTGCGCCAGCGGAAGAAGCGGATCGGATCGAAGGGTCGCTTCGGTGCCGACCCGAGGAACCGATCCCAGTCCACGGTCTGCTCCGAGGCGTCGCGCGGCACGGCGTACTGCCACGCGCCGGTCGGGGAGTTGCGCGCCCAGAACCCTTCGGCGTAGTTCAGCGTCCCAATGGCGCCAGCCGCCAGCAACTCCTTCGCCTCCTCGTTGCCGAGCGAACTGAGGCCCTGGCTGCCCACCTGGAAGACCACCTTCGAGCGGCGCGCGGCGGCCACCACGGCGTCCCCCTCGGAGAGGTCGCGCACCATGGGCTTCTCGCAATAGACCGCCTTGCCCTTGTCCATCGCGTCAACGGCGATCTTCATGTGCCAGTGATCCGGCGTGCCGACGATGATGGCGTCCACGTCGCGGCGGTCGACGACCTCGCGGTAGTCGCGCGTGGTCGCGACCTCCTGGCCCCAGCGCTCGCGCGCGGCCTGCAGACGGCCCTCGTACAGGTCACAGACCGCCACCAGCTCCACCCCGGGCACCGTGAGCGCGGTCTTCGTGTCCTCGACGCCCATGCCGCCGGCGCCCACCAGCGCGATCCGGATCCGATCGTTGGGTGAAGGTTCACGCTGCTGCGCAGACCGCGTCAGGGCGTGCGTGTCCGACCGGCTGATCGCCGCCACGGCGGCGGTTCCGGCCAGGGTCCCGAGGAAGGAACGGCGTGTCCGCTTGGAACGTGGACTCATGGCAGGCCTCCCGCGCGAGGGAGTCTAGCACAGCCACGCGGCGGGGGTGTTTCCCGCAGGAACGGGATCCGGGGATTACGCGCAGGCGGATCCGGGGATTGCGCGGATTACGTGGAGAAGGCGGATCCGGGGATTGCGCGGATTACGTGGAGAAGGCGGATCCGGGGATTGCGCGGATTGCGTGGAGAAGGCGGATCCGGGGATTACGCGGATTACGTGGAGAAGGCGGATCCGGGGATTGCGCGGATTACGTGGAGA
>Ga0315273_10007375_pt1 | contig 13774 bp, 12 predicted proteins | sample YL17G02_0_MG_FD_205753 | JGI IMG/M metagenome (GOLD analysis project Ga0315273, IMG submission 205753) | Sediment microbial communities from Yellowstone Lake, YNP, Wyoming, USA - YL17G02_0 | ecosystem: Environmental > Aquatic > Freshwater > Lake > Sediment | place: USA: Wyoming | collected... | reverse complement strand
GCCCCCAACTCAGCCGGCACAAGGCACCCGACCGGCTTGCCCAGGTATTTCCCCAACTCTTTAACTGCCTCTTCGATAGAGCGATCACCGTAGAGATCGATCAATCCCACCCGTTTGATCTCATCGAGGGTCTCCTGAGTAACCGGGGCTATCGAGCCCATTCCATAAGCCGTGACCGTTAGGGCATCATCGGGGATGTCGTTCAGATCCACCCACTCTAAAGGGATTCGATCTTTCAAAGCTTCGGTAAGCAGACCCATCCCCCATTTTTGTGTCCCCCCACCGCCTGTGCCCATGAACAGGCAGCCGCGCACAAAATCCTCGCAATCTTGCAGATTTTCTAACTTTCCGTGTGGCATAGAAAAATTCTCCTTTTTATTATATGACTTGTTTGATTAGGATAGAACGTCACTCTTATGCTCCACAGGGGTCTGCGACCCGCTAGGAGCAGTTACACATCCAGTACTAACGGGGCGTTGGGGTGAGCGACTTCATCCTGCAACAAATGGCAGGAAGCCAGGTGCCCATCCCCGATATCCACCAACTTCGGCTCGACCAGGGAACATATCGGCAGGGATACCGGACAGCGCGGGTGAAAAGTGCAGCCAGGAGGTGGGTTAGCCGGATTGGGCACGCTACCTTGCAGGATGATCCGCTCCCGGCGCGCCGCAGAGTCCACCATGGGGGCGGAGGACAGTAGAGCCTTAGTATAGGGGTGCTTCGCTCCCCCACTAAAAATCGCATCGGTCGTACTCAACTCCACCACCTTGCCCACGTACATCACGGCAACCCGGTCACTAATGTGCTGGATCACGCTCAAGTCATGGGTGATAAACAAATAGGTAAGCTCAAGCTCAGCCTGTAAGCGTTGTAAAAGATTGATGATCTGGGCCTGGACAGATACATCTAAAGCAGAGGTCGGCTCATCCAGTACCAGGAACTTGGGGTTAAGGGCTAAGGCGCGTGCCACCGCAATGCGCTGTAACTGCCCACCGCTGAACTCATGTGGGTAGCGGAATAAGACCTCGCCAGGCATCCCCGTCTGTTCCAGCAATTCCACCACCCGTTGGATCAAGGCCTCACCGCGCAACGAGGTATGGGTCTGTAATGGCTCCGCTACGAGGCTTAAAACATTGAAGCGGGAATCGAAGGATAACTGAGGGCTTTGAAAGATGATCTGCATCTCCCGGCGGCGCCTGCGCATCTCACTGGGATTAAGCTGCACGAGATCCTTTCCCTCAAACAGCACCTGCCCTGCCGTTGGCTTGACCAATCGTAGGATCGCCCGCCCCAGAGTCGTCTTTCCACACCCTGATTCACCCACTACGCCCAAGGTTTCCTGTGGGTAGATGGCCAGGTCAACATAGTCAACCGCCCGCACCCGCCGGATTCGTCGGCGTAGTATCCCATGACTGGAGACAAAATGCACAGAGAGACCCTTGACCTCGATCAGAGGTGTCTGGTTCATGCAGACTGCTCCTGTGGATAGAGGTAACAGGCAACCCTGTGATCCTCTACCGGACCGCCAACGGGGATCATTGGCGGAGGTGTTTGCTGGCAGTGCTCCATTGCAAATGAGCAGCGGTCGAAAAAAGGGCAACCCTTCAAGAGAGTCAGACCGTCGGGCACATTTCCGGGGATGGACTGCAAGGCAGATTTACGGGTGGCTGACTGGGGGAGAGCCGCCAGCAAGCCGCGGGTATAAGGATGCTTGCTGCGGAACAAAACGTCGTCCGTCTCTCCTATCTCTATAATCCGGCCCGCGTAAGCCACTCCCACCTGATCACAAGTCTCAGACACCACTCCCAGGTTGTGGGTGATCAAGAGGATCGAAATGCGCTGCTTCTGACGCAGATCAGCTAGCAGGGCCAGGATCTGAGCCTGGATGGTCACGTCCAGAGCCGTAGTAGGCTCGTCAGCGATTAACAGCTCAGCCCCGCAGGCCAGAGCTATGGAGATCATGATTCGTTGTTGCATTCCACCGCTCAGCTCGTGCGGGTATGAGCGGAATATGCGCTCTGGATCCGGCAATGCCACCGATTCGAACATCTCGAGTGCCCGTTGGTAAGCCCCTTCTCTGGAAAGGTGGATATGCTGGCGGATGACCCGTACAATCTGATCGCCGACGCTGAACACCGGGTTGAGCGAGCGCGCCGGGTCTTGGAAGATCATGGAAATACGCCGGCCGCGAATGTCTTGCATTTCCCCTTCGCTCATTGCCAGCACATTCTGACCGGTTAACAATATTTTTCCTCCCACGATCTTACCGCCATGCGGCACCATGTTGACAATCGACAACCCCGTCACGGACTTCCCGCAACCTGACTCGCCCACCAAACCAAACATCCTACTGCGGCGGATATCGAAGGACATGCCGTTCACAGCATAGATCCGTCCCGCGTAGGTGTCAAAGCGGACATGCAGGTCTTGCACAGAGAGCAGGACATCGCTCACGGAGCCACTCTCCGGGTTCGAGGATCCGCCGTATCGCGCAGTGCATCCCCAAGCAGGTTGAAAGCCAGCGTAACCAGGAAGATCGCCATCCCCGCCGATCCGGCAAACCACGGTCGTTCAATGAAATAGATACGCCCGTTGCTGATCATGGAACCCCATTCAGGAGTGGGAGGTTGCACTCCCAGTCCAAGGAAACTGATCGCCGCCCCGGTGAGAATCGCCGAACCCAGGTCCATCGTCCCCTGCACCATGACGGGCGTCAGGATATTGGGGATCACATGCCGCCGGATAATGGTCATGTCAGATACCCCAATGCTGCGCGCAGCTTCAATAAAGTACCGTTCGCGCAGGGAAAGCACCTGGGCGCGCACGATCCGCGTATACCAGGGCCACCAAGTGATTGCAATGGCGATCATCGTGTTGGTAAAACTGGGGCCAAGCGCAGCCGCGATAGCCATAGCCAGTAACAGGGATGGAAAGGAAAGGAATATATCGGTGATGCGCATGATCAGGTTATCCAGCCTTCCGCCATAATAGCCTGAGATTGCGCCTAGGGGGGTTCCGATCAGCACTGCGATAAGTACCACCAGGAACCCCATGCTCAAAGAAATCCGCCCACCAAACAGGATACGCGCTAGGACATCGCGACCCAGGTAATCCGTCCCAAGCAGATGAGTGCTGCTGGGTGGTTTGAATTTTTCCAGGATATTGGGTACTCCCCGACCCTGTTCAGGATAGGCGGTGAGCAACGGCGCGAAGATCGCACCTAAAATGAAGACGATGATTACCACCAGGCTGGCTACAGCCAGCGGGTCGCGACGGAAAACCCGCCACATCAAAGAATATTCTCCGAAGCGTATGAGCCGCTGCTCGGATTTGTCCGCCAGCTGGATTTCTGGTAACGTCATCGTATCCTTCAATTCGTTAATGCTAGATATTCAACCCTGGCAACTGGTATGCTTTGGTTTTTGGGGTGGCATACGTGCGCTTACTGTGAGATAAGCCCAAAGAGACGAGCGTCTCAGCCAGTTTCATTGCTATTGGGGGTGGATCCAATACTTGCACATCGCAATCCTGCTCGGCCAGGCCAGCTTGGATACGAGGTGCCATCCCCGCTAGACCAGTGCACCCCGGCACGATGACATGCGCCCCGTCCTCGCGCACACAACGCCCGCTGACATTAATGAGTATTCTCAAGGTGGTTGCTGGATCATTCTCCAATTCCAGGACTGGAATGTTAAAAGCGCGGACGGAGGCCAGCTTCCCGGATAGACCATAACGTGCAACCTGTTCTTCCATCATCGAGCTGCGTGAATCAAGCACGGTCAGGACGGAGAAGCGGTGACCCAGCATGGCTGCCAGGTGCATCGAAGCCTCTGCTGGGCCGATCACCGGGATGCTCACCAGCTCGCGGGCAGCCGCCACGCCGGGGTCCCCCATACAGTCAACAATGACCGCATCCACACCCTCTCGTTCTGCTGCGAGGGTTTTATTCAGGATATCGGGGATCACTAGGGCATGGTCGTGGTAGTTCTCAATGGAGGCCGTACCCCAATCCAGAGTTACCACACTGACCTGTGTGCCTGGGCTGGCTCCGCCCTGGTAGATCCGCCGGGTGTCCTCCTCCCAGCTCCTGGTAATAGTAGGGTTGATAATCCGGATGTGCATCAGCGCTCTCCAACCGGTTCCCCGGGCCAGCGCATCTGTTTGTCTGCTGGACGAGTGTAGGTACGCGGGCTGTGACTGAGATGCAGGGATATCAGTGCCTCGGCCAGCCGCAGAGCAACAAGTGGCGGGTTTAGCACCGGCACCGACGCGCCACGAGCCGCCAGGCGGACTCGGATCTCGGAAATCAGCTCAGCCATAAGAGTACACCCCGGGATGATCGCCCCAGCGCCATCCTGCAGGACTGCTTTTTCGGCCGCTGACACCACGGCATTGAGCGTCGCCTCTTTATCCGAATCGAGAGCCAAAACTGGAATATCAATGGTGCGCACCGAGGCAGCCTTCTGAGTCATGCCATAGCGCAGGATCAGCTCCTCCACCACGGAGGTGTCGTCCGTGCCGGTAGTAATCACGCTGAAGCGATGGCTGAGCATGGCTGCCAGGTGCATCGAAGCCTCTGCCGGGCCGATCACCGGGATGCTAACCATCTCCCGGGCGGCATATAAACCAGGATCGTCCATACAATTGATGATGACCGCCCCGGCACCTTGCTCTTCAGCTTCCATCGCCCGGCGCATGATTCCCGCTGCCGCCAGGGCATCGTCGGCGCGCCCTTCAATGGAAGCGGGGCCCCATTCGAGGGATACCACGCGTATCTGTGTACCTGGGCTGGCTGCTCCTGCGTACAACCGAAGGTGTTCGTCATTCCACTCATGGGTGATGGTCGGGTTAATGACCGTAATCTGTGGCATTTTGCCTCCTCATTGCAGTGAAACCCGTGGATCCACGGCCGCCTGGATCAGATCCAGGAACAGGTTTATCAGCACATAAAAGATGGTAATCACTAGGGTGACGGTGACGATCACTGGGAAATCAATGCTCAAGATGGCATTGGTCGTATACTTCCCCAACCCCGCCCAGGAAAAGATGACTTCCACCAAGATGGCACCGGTCAACGAATAGACAAACGATAACCCCAGGACGGTGATAGTTGGAATAATTGCATTTTTTAACGCCAGGACAAATAAGACTGTACGTTCCGGGATTCCGGCGACGCGCGCTGCCAGGATATAGTTCTCGTTCAGAATCTCCACCATGCTGGAGCGTGTCATCCGGATGACCAGGCCAATGGGATACGTAGACAAAGTGAATGAAGGTAGGATCAGGTGCAGGAGGACATCCTTGAAGGCGACCCAGTTACCCGTCACAGCGCTATCGAACAGGTAAAAGCCTGTGATCTTATCGACCGGTGAATTAAGGGCTACTTCATTGGATAACCGCGCCCCGATGGGGAGGACACCCAACAAACCAAAGAAGAAGAGCTGCAGCAAGAGGCCGAGCCAGAAAGTAGGCATCGATACGCCAGCGATGGAGATCAGCCGGGTCAGGTGATCCAGGAAGCTGCCTTTCTTCGCCCCGGAGAGCACACCCAGGGGTATTCCGATCACAATAGCAATGAACATGGCTGCAAGCACCAGCTCCATCGTAGCGGGCAGGTAAGTCCTGATATCGTTAGCAATTGGTTGATGGGAATGAATGGAGGTACCGAAGTCACCGCGCAACAGGTTGCGCGCATAGTAATAATATTGAACCGACAAGGGTCGATCCAACCCCAGTTCGATACGCGCCCGTGCGATCTGCTCCCGGGTAGGGTGAGAACCTACCCAAGCCGCCGCTGGATCAGAGGGAATGACCCGTGCGACAGTGAAGGTGATGATCGAAACACTTATGATCACCAGAATAGCCCATAGCAACCGCCGTGTAAGGTATTCAAACCAGCGCATGAAATTTATCCTGTTTGCCGGAATAGAGATCGTCGATCTTCCCCTTGAACAAACTAGAAGGAAGATCGACGACCCGGGTTGAATATACGATTATCGAGACAACTTGTACACGAAGACAACATGCGGATAAGCAGGATTATCCACAAAGCCCTTCACATCTGATCGCGCCAAGTGGGTGTTGGATAAATCGTAGAAGAAGAGCGAGACGGCATCATCCAACAGGATCTGCTGAGCCTGGATGAACATCTCCGTCGCCTGTTTGCGATCGGTGCCAGCCATCACATTGCCAGCGTCAATTAACTGGTCGTACTGGGGATTGCTATAGTAATCCAGATTAAACAGGATGCTCTCCTCGGAATGGAACATCCCGAAAAGGAAGCTGTAGGGGGAGATATAGTCGGGCCACCAGTACATACAGAAGATGTCTTGCGCCTTTAGTGGGTCCGACTTCGAAAGGTCCCACTGTGCTTCCCAGGTCATCCCTTGCACATCCAGCTCGATGCCAAGCTTTGCCAGCTCTGCCTTCCAGATCTCACCCAATTGCTGTTCGTCCAGGTCGCCGGTGCTGTAGGTCATGACTAGCTTGAAACCGCCGTTCGGAAAACCAGCCTGGGTCAGTAAGTCCTTGGCTTTATCAAGGTCATAGGAGTATTGGAACAGGTCATCCCCATGCCCCCACATACCCTTGGGTACCACCCCGCGCGCCTGGGTAGCGCGCTCGCCCATCACGCCTTGGATAAACTGCTCGTATGGGAAGGAGTAGGACAAAGCCTGGCGCACAAGCACGTTGTCCAAGGGCGGTTTCTTGGTGTTGAGTAAGCCCACCAAGTTTTGGAAGCTGGGGTTGGTGTAAACCACTATATCTTGGCGGTTTGCTTTGATATTGGCAATGTTATCCGCAGGAATTAGATAGGTAAAGTCGGCATCGCCGGACTCGATCTTCTGCTGTGCGATCATGGGATCCTGGTTGCTCTCGAAGATTATTTTTTCGAACTGGCCTGCCTGCCACCCGCCCCAGTAGTTCTCAAAGCGGGTCATCACCAGGCGGGAACCACGCTCATAGCTTTCGATCATATACGGTCCGGTTCCGGCGCAGTTCCCCTCGTTAAACCACTCGGTTGCATGCTGCTCATAAGTCTGGGGGCTGTAGATCCAGGCACCGTAACCCGTGGAAGCAATCAAGTCTAGAGGAGCGGCGTAGCTCAGTTTGAACTTGACAGTGTATTCGTCAACGACCTCAATATCGGTAACCGGATCCCAAATGTATGCCGCGCCGACTCCGATCTCCTTGGTCTTCAAGATCGAATATTTGACAGCTTCGGCGTTGAAAAGGGTGCCATCTTGAAAGGTGACCCCTTCGCGCAGATAGAACGTCCACTCGGTCGCGTCAACATTGGATTCCCAACGGGTGGCTAGTTGTGGGCTGAGGATATCTGCGCTTCCAGGTGGATTGTAGAAGGTGAGGGTTTCGTAACAGTTGGAAGTAACCACCGAGTCGTTAGAATAGCTACTGGCAGGGTCAAGGTTTGGTAAGTCAGACGGGTGGGTATAAACGAAAATGGCATTCCGGCTGACCTCCGGTGATGTGGTGGCCTCTGTCGTCGGTGTGTTAGCTGCTGTCGTCGGTGAGGTAGCCTCTGTCACCGGTTTGGGTGCGCACTGGGTAACCAGGATCGACATCACGGTAACAACGATAACAAAAATAAGCGATCGGTTTTTCATTTTTTCTCCTCGTTCGTTCTTAACAGGATTGATTAATTTTACGGATAGAAACAAGAATCAGTAGACTGGTCATCGTCTTATCGTATGTGAGTACCTCCATTTTTTGGAAAACAAGATAGGGAATAAAATACTATTCGAATTATAAATATTATACTCATAGCGAAAGGATAAGGCAAGGATATTTGATTGATTTACTTAAATTGCACCATACGGAAACGCTTTTGAAAAGCGAGCCCAACAGTTATTCTTGAGTTATTGACCAACAAGAGAATCGGAGGGCTCCCATGCAGTCTAAAACAAAAGGCAGGAAAGGGCAAGACAAAGAAAGGGAACCGCGCAGGCAGAAGAAACTTGAAAAGCAACAGCGGAAGGGCAAAGGCACAGCTCACGGCGCGCGGCCGACCCGCAACCAGAAAGAAGTGGCCAGGCGCTTGTTGGCTGGCGAAGTGAATATGGTAGGTGGCACGGGTTATCAGAGCGTATAATAACGTGATGAACTCATTAAAAAATCACTTCCAACTTGACCCATCGGTTATCTTTCTCAACCACGGCGCGTTTGGCGCGACGCCGAAGCCTGTATTTAAAACGTATCAATATTGGCAGCGTGAATTGGAACGCCAGCCGGTTGAATTTTTAGGGCGGCGGCATAATGCACTGATGGCCGAGTCGCGCACCGCGTTGGCGAAGGTTCTGGGTACGAGCGCGGAGAACCTTGTCTACACCCAGAATGCGACAATTTCCCTGAACATCGTGGCGCGTTCGTTGGAGTTGGGCGCGGGTGATGAAGTGTTATCCACCGATCACGAATATGGCGCGCTCGATAGGACCTGGCGTTTTCTTGCGAAGGAACACGGCTTTACTTATATCAATCAAAAAATCCCTATTCCGCTGAACTCTGCGCGCGTTTTTATTGATTCGTTTTGGCGCGGCGTTACCCTGCATACGCGCGTGATCTTCCTGAGTCACATCACCAGTCCCACCGCCATCATTTTTCCAATTGAAGAAATTATTCAACGCGCGCGCGCGGCTGGCATCATCACCGTCGTTGACGGCGCGCATGTACCGGGACAAATTCCGCTCGATCTCGACGCGCTTGGTGCGGATTTTTATGGCGGCAACTTGCATAAATGGTTTATGTCCCCGAAAGGCGCGGGCTTTTTATATGCACGGCCTGAAATGCAAAATTTATTGAAGCCGCTGGTTGTCTCTTGGGGCTATGAAAGCCTGACGCCAAGCAATTCCAGGTTTATTGACCATCACGAATGGTGGGGCACGCGCGACCTGGCCGCGTTTTTATCTGTGCCTGCGGCCATCGAGTTTCAAGAGAAATATAATTGGGATAAGGTTCGGGATGACTGTCATGTACTGGCGCGTGAGACTCAAGGACGCATTTGTGACTTAACCGGACTTGCCCCGCTTCATTCAGGCGCCGATAGCTGGTTCCGGCAATTGTTCACCGCGCCCCTCAAAGCGGATACCGATATCGTCGCGCTCAAAGAATGTCTCTACGACGAATACCGCATCGAGGTCCCTTTGATTGATTGGAATGGGTACAAACTCATCCGTGTTTCCATTCAAGGCTATAACTCGCAGAAGGATGTCGACGCACTGTTAAGCGCGTTACGTGAGTTGTTGTAATCTAACTCATTCCCTTTTGTTATGTCATTGCGAGTGAAGCGAAGCAATCTCCCGGCACTTTTAGCGGCAAATTTTTCTGAAATCGGGGGATTGCTTCGCACTCGCCATTTGAGGCTCGCCGCTCGCAATAACAAATGTACGAATACAAGAGATTTTGGCTCATACCGTCTGCGTTTTCTTGAATTTAATGTTCCAGCGTCCACCGCTCGACTTGGACGGCTTGGTCTCCATCTAAAAAGTGTTGCACATTAGGAACTTAGCAATGAAATCCTTGCACAAAAAACAAGAATTTTTGAACCGCGAAGATTTTAAAAAGTTTTTCTTAGCGACCTTAGCGTGCTTCGCGGTAAAACTTTTTCGGCTTGTCCGAGTTAGGTATTCCAATAATAGATGAGCCACAAAAAAGCCGTTGACGCTATCGCCATCAGCGTGGCGTGAATTTTGTCAATGCTGACTACTTTCCTATTCCACCAGATTTTTGGGCGTTTTAGATTTGGTTTACCTCACGAACTGGACGGATGAAGCAAGTAACCAGCACACGGGGTAGTTCAAGCAGTAGCAGAACAATTACAGCGATTAAGAGTAAAAAAATAGTAGGTTGTTATTCACAAAGCAGAAGACTTCCTTGGTCTCCAGTGAGGTGATCGCTATCCTATCATATCCTTCTATCCTGCGGAATTACCAACAGAGATTGTGGCTTTACTCACCTTTTCATGAACTACTGGTTATAATTGATTCATGTCCACGCCAATTTTAGCCACGAAACTTTACATCCCCCCACCTCGATCTAAAGCTGTCCTCCGCCCCCGCCTGATCGAACAGCTGAACGAGGGTCTCTCTTCGGGTCGCAAACTTACCATCATCTCTGCCGCCGCTGGCTTTGGGAAGACCACGCTGGTCAGCGAATGGGTTGCCGGTTGCGGGCGACCTGTTGCCTGGCTGTCGCTGGACGAAGGGGATAACGACCCCGCACGCTTTCTGATTTACCTCGTAACTGCTTTGCAGACGATTGCCCTGAGCGAAGTCGAAGGGATTGCGGCGAATATTGGAAAGGAGGTGTTGGGCGCGCTTCAATCTCCTCAGCCACCGCCAATCGAATCGATTCTGACGGCCCTGATCAATGAAATCACCAACATCCCGGACAATTTCATCCTCGTCCTTGACGATTATCACATTATTGATTCCAAACCAGTAGACAACGCACTCACCTTTCTGCTTGAGCATCTGCCATCACAGATGCATTTGGTTATCGCTACCCGTGAGGATCCACATCTACCCCTGTCCCGGCTGCGCGTCCGGGGCCAATTGACCGAACTGCGCGCCGCTGATTTGCGTTTTACTCCCTCCGAAGCCACCGAATTTCTCAACCAAGTGATGGGCCTCAACCTCTCTGCCGAAGATATTGCTTCGTTGGAAAATCGCACCGAAGGCTGGATTGCCAGCCTGCAATTAGCCGCACTTTCAATGCAGGGACACGCTTCGCGAGACGCCGCCAGCTTCATCAAATCTTTCACCGGCAGCCATCATTTCGTGCTGGACTATCTGGTTGAAGAAGTTCTGGGACAGCAGCCCGAAAGCGTCCAGACTTTTCTGCTGCGCACATCCATCCTTGACCGCCTGTGCGGTCCGCTGTGTGACGCTGTTTTGCTCGCTCCTTCTGCTTCCGGGCAGGAAGCCCTGGAATATCTCGAACATGCCAACCTGTTCATCGTCCCCCTGGACAACGAGCGGCGCTGGTATCGCTATCACCATCTTTTTGCCGATGTTCTTCGGATGCACTTGAAGGCGAAGCAACCTGATCAGGTGTCTGCCCTGCATCGGCGCGCGAGCGAGTGGTACGAGCACAATGGTTCGACGGACAATGCCATTCGCCACGCGCTGGCCGCTGGGGACTTTGAGCGCGCCGCGGGATTGATCGAACTGGTCTGGTCAGCAATGGGCCGCAGTTACCAATCCTCCACGTGGCTTGGCTGGGTGAAGACGCTACCGGACGAGCTGGTCCGCCTCAGGCCAGTGCTCACTGTTTGGTATGCCTATGCATTAGTGGGTAGTGGTGACTTGGAAGCCGCAGAGACCCGCTTGAAGGACGCTGGATGCTGGTTGGACACGACGGCCGACACGGCGGGGATGGTCGTCGCAGACGAAGCGGAATTTCACCGTCTACCTGGTATGATCGCCCTTCTCCGTGCCGCGCAGACCCTGGCCCGGGGCGATATGCCCGGAACCGTGAAACACGCTCAACGGGCGCTCGATCTCGCTCCTCAGGACGACCATCTGATGCTCGGTGGGGCAGCCTCGCAGTTGGGGCTCGCCGCATGGGCAAGCGGGGATCTCGATACCGCCATCCGGTTGACTGCCGAAGGCACTGCGAATGTGCGGCTGGCCGGTTACCTATCTCAAGCCATTGGCGGCACCATCGTCTTGGCGGATTTACAGATTATACAAGGCCGTCTCCACGAGGCAATGACCACCTATGAGCGAACATTGCAGTGGGCGATGGAGCCGGGCGCGCCAGTCTTGCGGGGAGCGGCAGATATGTACGTGGGCATGAGCGCCCTTCACCGTGAGCATAACGATCTGAAGACCGCCACGCAGTGCCTGCTCACAAGCCAGGCTCTGGGTGAGCTGGCCGGGTTAGAGCAAAACCCGTATCGTATGCGCGCGGCGCTGGCGCGCATACGAGAGGCTCAAGGCGATCTGGATGGCGCACTCGACCTGCTTGACCAGGCCGAGCGCCTGTACAATGGTGCCTTTTCCCCGAATGTGCGTCCGGTCGCGACGCGGAAGACACGGGTGTGGGTGACCCAGGGTCGGTTGGGTGAAGCCCTGGGCTGGGCGCATGAGCAGGGACTGTCCATTGAAAATGAACTTAGCTACCTGCGCGAGTTCGATCATATCACCCTGGCCAGGGTGCTCCTGGCCCGCTATCAGAGCGACCGTGCAGATGACTCCATTTCCGGGGGATTGGGGCTGTTGGAGCGTCTGCTGAGAGCCGCGGAAGAAGGCGGGAGGATGGGAAGTGTGATCGAAATCCTGATATTGCAGGCGCTTGCTTATCACGCGCAAGGCAACCTCCCTGCTGCTCTTTTGCCTTTGCAGCGTGCTCTTGCGTTGGCTGAGCCGGAGGGCTACGTCCGCATGTTCCTTGACGAAGGTCCAAGCATGATGCAACTGCTTCGTGAAGCTTCCGCGCGTAAAATCATGCCAGACTATTCAGACAAGCTACTGGCTGCATTTGAAGCTGAGCAGCAGAAAAGCGAAGACAAACCTGATCTATCCCCTACCGAGCCCCTGATTGACCCATTGAGCCAGCGCGAGATAAAAATACTACAACTCATTGCCCAGGGACTCTCGAATCGAGAGATTGGCGAGCGGCTTTTCCTCGCCCTGGACACGATCAAAGGGCATAACCGCAAAATTTTTGACAAACTGCAAGTTCAAAGCCGCACCGAAGCCATCGCCCGCGCCCGCGACCTGGGTTTGTTGTAAGCATCAATTTCCCTCAACATTTCCCCTCAATAACTAAAAACAACACCCATAACCAACACTAAAGTGTCTATTCGTTAACACTGTGTGGGGGATATTATCCTTGTACATGAGCAAGCGGCTCGGACTGCAATGACCGGCCACAAAAGGTACAAGGTGATGTCAAACAAACTCGAACCAAAACCGACTCCAAGTCAACCCGTGATCTATCAGATCAGGCTCAAGGGCCATTTGAATTCTCAATGGACAGACTGGTTTGAGGAGCTGACCATCACGCTGGAAGAGGACGGCGATACGCTTCTAACCGGACCCGTGGTTGACCAGGCCGCGTTGCATGGCTTGCTCAAAAAAGTGCGTGATTTAGGCATGCCATTGGTCTCAGTCTGTCCTCTCGAAAACGACCAGGCAGATACGTCGGACATCAAACAGTAAATGGATATAAGCTACTTGGAAAGGAGTTTTGCCTTTGATAACATTTCCAGCCCATTTCAACCCCCGATAACCGGGTGGTGACCACAATTTTATGCAAGTCCAATTCAATGAAACTCATCCATATCGTTCAAAAAAGGAGAAAGAAATGAACACAAACAAATCGACTACCGGAATAGATCCAAAAGTAAAACTTTCGTTGTTATGGATATTTGTAGTACTACTTATGGTTTATGCAGATATTGTCTCTTTAATGGATCCAACATCTGCGATCCGGGAAAGAATGGTGGGAGCTCCAATGTCTGCGGGATTTTTGTTGGCAGGCGCAATAGTAATGACAATTTCGATTGTCATGGTTATCCTGTCCTGGGTATTGAACTACAAAGTAAATCGCTGGGTAACCATCGTTATTGGTGCTTTTATGATTCAACAAATTTTAGCTGGTGGGCACGGTCTGTATTATGTGTTTTTTGAAACAGTGGAAGTTGCGTGCATATTACTAACTATCTGGTTTACTTGGAAGTGGAAACCAGCCGATGCGCCTAATATCAGTTGATGTTTTTCTGCAAGAATTCCATCGGTCTCGGTTATCGAGA
>Ga0315273_10007374_pt1 | contig 13776 bp, 13 predicted proteins | sample YL17G02_0_MG_FD_205753 | JGI IMG/M metagenome (GOLD analysis project Ga0315273, IMG submission 205753) | Sediment microbial communities from Yellowstone Lake, YNP, Wyoming, USA - YL17G02_0 | ecosystem: Environmental > Aquatic > Freshwater > Lake > Sediment | place: USA: Wyoming | collected... | reverse complement strand
TGATGTTCCGGGCAATGTAAATTTCGTGAGTCTTGGAACTCTGAAGGGGCAGTAGATTTTTTATTTCTTTTTTTATTTACTTTTTTGTTTTCTTTCTTCTGCATTTTTTTCCTTAACATTTATATACCTCTTCTTCTAGAGTTGTTTGTATGAAAAAGAGGAAGTGCCATATCTATTTGTTCCGCCACGGAGGAACTGTTTATAACGAAGACTTAATTTTTACAGGATGGCATAACTCCAGTCTTACAAAGCAAGGCAGGAAAAAGTCTGAAAAAGTTGCAAAACTGTTGAAAAACAAGCGTATTGATGCTGCATTTCACAGCCATCTGCCAAGATCAGTAGACACATTGAAGATAATTCTGAAGTATCACTCTGAGTGCAAGCAAACAATTCAGGATGACAGGATGATTGAGCGGCATTACGGCGATTTGGAACAGCATCATCACAAGGCAATAATTAAAAAATTCGGTCTGGAAAAGTTCAATAAGTGGCATCGTTCTTACACTGGTGTTCCTCCTCATGGAGAGAGTATCAAGATGGTTGAAAAGCGAGTCAAGTCTTTCATAAAATTTTTATTGAAAAAAATTCGTTCAGAAAAAATCAATGTTGCCATCTCTGCGCACGGCAATTCAATGCGCCCCTTCAGGCGTTATTTCGAGCATTTCACAATAAAAAAGATGATTTCGTTGGAAAATCCTTGGGATGATTATTTTGATTATGTCGTGGAGTGTTAAATGCCAAAAATCATAACAATACATGGGCCAATGGCCGTAGGCAAGTCAACAATAACTGCGCAGCTGCGGGAAAAATTGCCGGCTTATGCCTATGTAGACCGGCCGTACATTAAAAGAGGATTGAAGCCGCTGGGCCGCGAATTAGCATTAAAATTGAGTAAAGAGGCGTCTTATTATCTTACAAGAAAAATAATGCGGTTAGGCAAGAATATTATTCTCGAAGAAATCTCTCCAGTTAGTCTTCGGAGAAAAATAAAGCACGGCATATTTAAAAAATATAATTATCAAATTTATTCTTTTTATCTTATATGTTCTGTGGCAGAAGCCAAAAGAAGAGAAAAATTGCGGCGAACAGAAAAACGGCCGCGGCCCAGGTTATTGGAACAAATTCACAAAGAGTTTCCGCCGCCCAGTAAATCTGAGATTGTAATAGATACTGAAAAACTGTCTGCTAATCAGGCAGTAAAATTTATTCTGAAGAAAATTGGAAAATAGTGTTAATATCTTTTTCTCTCTGTCCGGAGGACTGTTTTAAGAAATTTTTATAAGCTAGTACTCATTCCAGGACAGCGTGGATAAATATAATCAAACAATAGCGGAAATTACGCGTGCTCTGCTCCAAGGCAGAAAGCTAAAGATTGATAAGAATGGTAATGAGGGGTTTGAAATCATACATCACACGTGTGATGGTTGTGAATATTCGGTTATACTGTCTAATTATGGTGGGCCTGCATGTGTACTTAAACCAGAAAATCAATCCTTTAGTCAAGTTAGGGGCGGCGCGTTCCATGGCGGGAAATGTTATGAATTCGTCTCGCTAGAAGATTGTTGGACTGATTTCTCAAGCGAGCATGCAGTAGACCCAGAAACAGGAGAAGTTTTCTCGATTTAGCTCAACTTCCCCATCTCTTCTCTTTTTTTCATATCTTTATTGAAATAATATTTATTCTGCGTATAAAAATAGCTTCTGTCTCTTTTCTGTGTTCCTATCTGTTTTTCCAAATATTCCATGTACCTGTACAGTTTTCTCACGAATGTGTCCATTTTTGCGAAATGTGTATCAGACTCTTCTTTAGATACATATTTCAAGTCAAGCGCCAGTCTTAAGCATGCTTCTGTCTCCAGACACGACCTGTAGCAGAATACTAAATAATTAAGATAAATCCGGTCAGAGCCAGCCCCAGAGCCTTCGGCTATGTTCAGAGGCAAACACGTTGCTGCTCTTCTGAACTGCGAAGTTAAGTTATTGTCTTCGTACTGCGGAAATTCTTTAACTAACTCGTATGTATCGAGCACCAGTTGATGCGCGAGATGATAAATTTCTAGATCATTGAAATTTCGTTTTGAAACCATGAAAGTATCACAGCTTCGCTTATTAATATGTTTTGCTGATGATTTTCCGGAAAACTTCCGGCAGTTTCGGAAAAAACAACGGTCGCGCCGGAAATAAATTGAAAATTCGAGATTTTTTCGGAAATATTCCGGTTTTGGCGGAAGTGTCAAGAACCGTTAAATTCTATTTATGATAGTAACGGTTCTTGAGTGTTTAAATCCTATTAGGATTTTAACACACCAAAAATTTGCTTTGCAAATTTTTTAGTGCATGCTCAGAAATTTTCTCTAACATAAACTAATGTATTCATAAAATTTCTGACATTTTACGGCGATGATTATTGTAAAACAAAGCTCACGCTATTTCTTGATTTTAAAATGTGAAAAAAGAAAAACCATGCAAAGATAAAAATACTGGGTACGGACGTTGGGGACTGCATGCTGAGTACATCGTTACCTTTGTACTTACACACCAGTTCCATCAAACGGTTCTTCTAACCATGTCCTATGATGTCTCTTTTCGAGAGAGGCTTCGTTCTTAGATGCTTTCAGAACTTATCCTCTAAAGCGTGGCTGCCCGGCCTAATACCTTGTCAGATAGCCGGTAAACTAGTGGCTTCGAACGCCAGTTCCTCTCGTACTATGGCTTCCTTTCCCTCAGACATCATCGCATCTCCAGTAGATAGTGTACCAACTGCCTCACAGCGTTGTGAACCCAGCTAGCGATCCCTTTTAATAGGTGAACTCCCTCACCCTTGGTAGCTTCTGCACTACCAGGATAGGAAGAGCCGACAGCGACGCAGCAAACCGCGCCGTCGATATGAACTCTCAGGCGCGACGACACCATTACCCCCAGGGTAACTTTTCGGTCATCCCCGGCCCCCATCAATGAGGACACGGAGGTTCGCTAGGCCAAACTTTCGTTGCTGGATTACGTCTTGTTAGTAATCCAGTCAGGCTGGCTTATGCCCTTGCACTCTACTTCCGATTTCTGACCGGATTGAGCCAACCTTTGGGCGCTATTGATATCTTTTCAACAGCGTGCCGCCCCAGCCGAACTGCCCTCCTGCAGGTGTCCTCTCCGAAGAGAGTAAGCAATGTAAGTCCTGGAGTGTGGTGTTACACTTTCGTTTCAGTTCTGACCTGACGATCAAAACCTCGAACAACTCCCACATACTCTATACAACAGAACCCACATCGCAGCAACAGGTTGCAGTAAAGTTCCATGGGGTCTAAACTTCCCACTGGAGATCTCTGGCCTGTTCACCAGAATGGTGTATTCGGAGGCTTCCGATTGGGGACAGTGGGGACCTCATTACGCCCTTCATGCACGTCACCATTCAAATGACAAGGCATTACGCTACCTTAAGAGAGTTATAGTTACTCCCGCCGTTAAATGGTCCTTAACTCCCTTGAAAAGGAGGTTTGGATACCATCACTGGGCAGACGTCACCGGCTATACAAGGCTTTACAGCTTAGCAGCCGGTTACGTTTTTGTTAAACAGTTGGGACCCCCTAGTCACTGCGCCCTGCTCTCGCCGCTCATGCGAGCACGAGAGCAGGGACCCCTTAGACCGAAGTCACGGGGCTATTATGCCGAGTTCCCTCAACCGGATTAATCCTTCACGCTTTAGGCTTCTCACCTAGGGGCACCAGTGCCGGTTCTGGGTATGAATACCTAAGATTTATCCTTGTTCCTTTTTCACGGACTCCAGGCATTGGCAGGATAGTCCATAGGACTACTATTCCCGGATTTAATCAGGTTCTCATCATAACGATACTCCCCTGATTTGTTCCGGTTAACGCAGACGATGATCTGCGCCTACCTAGCCAAAAGTGTCAGAAACAAGGCTTGTGTTGCCACGAATACTTAGGTAGTACAGGAATCTTAACCTGTTTCCCTTTCCTCACAGACTCCTGTTAGGAGTTCAGTTAGGATCAACTTACCCTTGACTGATCGACATTGTCAAGGAACCCTTGCCCTTTCAGCGGCAGAGATTCTCACTCTGCTAAGATCCTACTACCGCCAGGATTTTCATTGCTAACCGGTCCTCATGCACTTTCGAGCATGATTCTGCCCGGCCAGCACGCCTACCTACCGCGAGCTTTTGGCTCGCCTGTGGTGTCGGTAACTGATTTAGCCCCGTCCATCTTCAGGACCCGCGCCCTTGACGGGTAAGCTGTTACGCACTTTTTAAAGGGTGGCTGCTTCTAAGCCAACCTCCCCGTTGTCTCTGGACGCAGATGCCTTTCATCCCTTAACACTTAATCAGTATTTTGGGACCTTAACCACAGTTAGGGTTGTTACCCTTTAGGAATTCAAGCTTACCCCGAATCCCCTACTCCCAAGGTCTTAGACGCCACGCCTTTCGGAGTTGGACAGAGGGCCGAAGGATTTCTCCTCCTAAACCCCCTTTCCGTCGCTCTACAGGCATGGCGGTCTCGCTTGAGGCTTGACTGACGCCAATCTTGGTAGGAACCAGCTATCACCGCTCTCGATTGGCTTTTCACCCCTAATCCCAAGTTAGAAGAACGTATGCATTCAGTACCTCTTCAGGCTTCCACGAGGTTTTACCCTCACTTCACCTTACCCAGGATTAGATCGAGCGGTTTCGGGTCATGCTCAAGTGACTTCAGGCACTTTTATACCTCGCCCCTCATTGCTTGCGGGCTTGTTGCTTTCGCTTCGCATCCCTCCTGTGAGGAGTTATGCTTGCCACTTGAATAAACTCCCTGGCTCGTTTTTCCAAACGCACGGCAGAACACCGTAGTGCCCTGCCTGTCCATATCTGTTAGGTTTCAGGCTCTTTTAAATCCCTGTCACGGGTTCTTTTCAACTTTCCCTCACGGTACTCGTTCGCTATCGGACTCTAGACGTGTTTAAGGTTGGATGTAGATGACACCCATTTTCCCACTCCGTATCCGGGGAGCAGTACTCAGGATACCATCCCGGCCCTCTCAGTTGTCTCTACGGGGCTTTCACCCTCTATGGCGCTCCTTTCCAGGAGACTTTGAGTTTCCGAGTTAGGGCTTGAACGGATGGTCCGTACCCCACATTTCTGACACCTTTCAGCGCCAGATTCAGTTTGCCTTTCGCGGTTTTCAATCGCCCTTACTCACCGCATGCCTATTGGTCTCTTTTCCTGCAGGTACTAAGATGTTTCAATTCCCTGCGTTCCCCATCCTTTCGGATTCAAGAGGAAGTCCTATTAGGATATCCTCGGTTCAACAGCTGCATACGCTTCGCCGAGGCATTTCGCAGTTAGCCGCGTCCTTCTTCGGCGTCTAGAACCAAGTCTTCCACCTAACAGAATTATTATCCCATCGCGTGAAACGATGGCCAGTATCTCTATCTTTGCATGGCCTCATTAATATTAGATATATGTCTTGAACTGATTGGTTTCTAATACCTCTGCCCTTCAACCGTTATGTGGTTATAACGATTTGCGTTCATTATGATAATCGAATGAATATGATTTGTGATTCGTTAAAATAGTCAAATGGACCCGTCGGGAAATTCAGTAAGGATTACATTTTGGTACAATCCCTAACTTTTGAACCCGAAGCCTCCGCCTTTCTCAGCACTTTCGTGCCTGCAAGGGCAGCATTCTACCAGGTTGAACTACAGGCCCATTTGTATGATTATGAATAGAGAGTAGTAGTGGTTTCTTGCTGATTTGTCTTATCCATATGGATAAAAAAAATAAAGGAGGTGATCCATCCGCAGGTTCCCCTACGGATACCTTGTGACGACTTAACCCACCTCACTGACCTTAGATTCGACTCATTTACGCAATGAGACTCATCTGAAGCCTGCTCGGTTGGTTTGACGGGCGGTGTGTGCAAGAGGCAGGGACATATTCACCGGAATGTGATAATTTCCGATTACTACGGATTCCGTTGTCATGAGGATGAGTTGCAATCCTCAATCTATACTAGGGTAGGGTTTTGAGGTTTGGCTTCTCTTTTCAGAGTTGCATCCCTTTGTTCCTACCATTGTTGCGCGCGTGTATCCCAGGAGATTTGGGCCATACGGACCTACCGTGGCCTGCACCTTCCTCCTTGTTACCAAGGCAGTCTCCCTATTGTGCTCGCTCACCATTGCTGGCACGTTAGCAAATAGGGATACAGGTCTCGCTCGTTGCCTGACTTAACAGGACACCTCACGGCACGAGCTGACGGCGGCCATGCAACACCTCTCGGCTCGTCTGGTAAGCCCTTTAGACTGACCTTCATTCTGCCGTCGCCCCTGGTAAGATTCTGGGCGTCGAATTCGATTAAACCGCACGCCGCACCCGTTGTAGTACCTCCCCGCCAATTCCTTTAAGTTTCAGCCTTGCGACCGTACTTCCCAGGTGGCGTGCTTATCACCTTCGTTCCGACACCGCGCAATCTCGAGGATTGCGCAACATCTAGCACGCAGCGTTTACGGCCAGGACTACTCGGGTAATTAGTCAAAAATTCTGATGTTAACTCGAGTTTTCTACAGCAGTTTTATTTCGATCGTAGAAATTTGTCGATACTTCACAAGATTAGCGAGTGAAGTCCAAAAATTCGCAGAATTTTTGATATCTAATCCGGATCGCTCCCCTGGCTTTCATCCCTCACCGTCGGATCCATTATGGTCAAATGCCTTCGCCATCGGTGGTCCTCTGTGGATTATAGCATTTTACCGCTCCCCACAGAATACCTCTGACCTCTCCTGGTCCCAAGTCCTGCAGTTTTTCCTGCCCGCCGACCAGTTGAGCTGGCCGATTTCACAGAAAATTTACAGGACCGGCTACGGATGCTTTAGACCCAATAAAAGTGGCTCCCACTTGTGGCGCTGGGGTTACCGCGGCGGCTGGCACCAGTCTTGCCCACCACTTATTCGCCAAGATTTTTACTCTTGACAAAAGCCCAGGCTTAGCCTGAGCACTCAGAATTCCCTTATCACGCTTTCGCGCATTGTAAAGTTTTCCTAGCTGCTGCACCCCGTGGGGCTAGGACCCGTATCTCAGTGTCCTTCTCAGGGCAACCTCTTTCAAGGCCCTTACCCGTCGTAGGTTTGGTGAGCCATTACCTCGCCAACAGCCTGATGGGCCGCCGACTCATCTTTGAGCGCCGAAGCTTTAGGGAAAGACACCTTCCAGTTGTTTTTCCCTATCCGGTATTATTCTCAGTTTCCCGAGGCTATCCCAGACTCAAAGGCAGATTATCGACGTGTTACTGAGCAGTTCGCCAGTGGCCCTTGCGGGCCCCTTGACTTGCATGCCTTAGCGGAATTCTGATAGCAGCAACCTCCTGCAGGATAAACAGGATCTGCATGGTCGTTTTTATACGTCCACTTTATTGGTCGCAATTATGATTATTTATACTGAAACTTAACTTATTATCAGCATTGTTCCGTACTACTACTCTCTTGTGCATAAACTCTCAGGTCTAGCACGCACTTTAGTTTTGTTCGCCTCAGCTTTCCCGAGGTAATTAGAATGTGTGCCGGAAAAATTTACCGGCGATCGGAGTTGATTAATATGAATTGTGAGTATTGAGTGATTTATAAAGATTGCGTTTTTACGAATGTAAAAAGGCAATTTCAAAAAAGCTTTGCTTTTTTTGTAAGTTTTGCTTTTGCTGCATTTATTACAATTATGCAGTTGCTCGTGCAGCTCTCTTTCTCTTTTCCTTCTTAATTCTCTTTCGCTGCCATTTCCATCTCATCTGGCCTTTCTTCTTCCAACGTCTTGAACTTCGCTTCATTCTATTGATGGTTTTCGTTTGTTGTTTTTAAAGGTTTTCGTTTCTAAAATAATTGTAATGCCCCGAACGGGATTTGAACCCGTGTCCCGGCATCGAAAGTGCCGGATGATTGACCGGACTACACCATCGGGGCGTTGCGTCTTCAGGGATTGAGCTTTGCGAAATCCCTGTACTCTCCAATATGTAGGCCCTTTTGATTAAACTTTTTGTTTAAAAAGTTTACCGGGCTACACCATCGGGGCGTTGAGATGATGGAATTATAGTTGGTTTATAAATCTAATTGTGGTATGGTGATAAAAAAGAAAAAAAAGTGAGCCCGCGTTGTTTCAAACCTAGCCCTTTAAAAAAGTGCTAGAACCCCAAAACAGTCAATAAAGGGACTTGCAGTCCCTTACTGCCCAATTGACGATATACAAAAAAGAAAAAAAGTGAGCCCGCGGGGATTTGAACCCCAGACCTCCGGCTCGCCTAGACGAGTCTTGTTTAAAACGCAGTCATATAAGACCGGCGCTCTAACCAGGCTGAGCTACGGGCTCGTCAATGCGCCAACCGGGAATCGAACCCAGGCCACAACGTTGGCAACGTCGTATTGTACCACTCAACTATTGGCGCGAATTTATTTGTCTGGATGGGCCCAGCCGGATTCGAACCGGCGGCATACACCTTTCTTCGTTTTCGTATGTAAGGGTGTCGTCATAACCGCTAGACCATGGGCCCGAGTATGATTATTAGTTAATTGGGCAGTTAAGCTTTTGCTTAACTGACCGTTTTGGGCTTCACTCTCAAAACCTTTGGTTTTGTGAGTTCTCACGAAACTTTGTTTCGAGAGATAATCCTTTTCTAAAGGATTAGGATTATGGGCCCGGTAATATATTACTTGCTATTCTGAGATAGTTTAAAAATCTTATTGTTGATTTGCGGGATTATTGCAGTCTGGATTCATTAATTATTCATCGAGTATTCATCAATACTTTTATATAATCTGTATTCTTTTTCTCGGGTATGGAAGAAAAGATTTTTCAGTTGCTTGTCGAGCAGAATGAGGTTAGCTGGAGGTCTATTATTTTTGACTTAATTCGTCAGGAAAACATGGATCCGTGGGACATTAATATTTCTCTGCTCACTCAGAAATATATTGCGCGTTTGAAGCAGTTGAAAAATGTTGATCTGAACGTTAGCGGGAAGGTTTTGCTTGCCGCCTCGATTCTGTTGCGGGTCAAGTCAAAGCAGTTGGTTGGAGAGGATATGACTGAGTTTGATCGTTTGCTCTCTTCTGCTGATGTTGACGAGGGCGAGTTTTATGACGAGCTTGAGCAGGAGCTTAGGCAGGGCGAGGCTCAGGGCATGACTGAGACTTTTGAGCTTACTCCGAGGACTCCTCAGCCGAGGAAGAGAAAGGTTTCTGTTTATGATCTTGTCAGCGCTCTTGAGCGCGCTCTTGAGGTCAAGAAGCGCCGCGTTTTTAATATGTGGAATATGTCTGGTGATGCTACTGTTCCTGAGAGGAAGTTTGATGTTACCAAGGCAATTCTTGGGCTGTATGATAGGATTAAGTTTTTCTTTTTCGGCCAGAAGCAGAAGAAGCTGAAATTTTCAGAGCTTGTTCCGTCGCAGAAAAAAGAGGATAAGGTCTATACTTTTATTCCTCTGCTGCACTTGAGCAACGAGAATAAGATTGATTTGTCCCAGGACGAGCATTTTGGCGAGATTAGCATTACTCTTCCTCAGAGCGAGCCTTCAGCAGAGGTTTCTCAGGCAGAAGTTAAGAAATAGGAAGCTTTTTTAAGGCCGCGAGTATATATTGTTATTATTGTTATGGGAGTGATACTATGGCTAATGAACAGGTTGATAAAAAGGATACTAAGCAGATGAATGATTTGCAGCAGAAATACATGCAGTTCCAGATGTTTGACCAGCAGATGAAGCAGTGCAGGCAGCAGCTCGAGGCTGTCCAGAGCCAGATGGCCGAGGTGCAGGCAGTTCTTCTTGCTCTTGATGACGTTTCAAAATCAAAGATTGGCTCAGAGATTCTTGCTCCTTTGAGTGCGGGGATTTTTGTCAGGGCTGAATTGAAGGACAATCGTCTTTTGAATGTTAATGTCGGAAGCAGCACTATTGTCGAGAAGTCTGTGCAGGATACAAAGGCCCTGCTTGAGCGCCAGATTTTGGATCTTGCAAAGCTTAATGAGGATTTGCTTGGCCAGTTTACCAGCACTGCAGGAGAGGCAGAGCGATTGCAGGCTGAACTGCAGGAATCATCCTCGGAGTAGTTAAGATGTTCGGTTTCTTAAAGGATAAGCTGAAGGGCGCGCTGTCTGTGTTTTCTAAGAAGGTCGAGCAGGAGGCAGTTCCTGTTCTGAAGGAAGAAGTTAAGGAAGAAGTTAAAGAAGAAATTAAAGAAAAATTAAAAGAAGACATCAAGGAAGAACCTAAGAAAGAAATTCTGAAAGAAATCAAGCCTGTTGAAATTAAGCCTGTCGAAGCAAAGCCTGTCGAGGTCAAGCCTGCTGCTGTTAAAAAGCAAGAAGTTATAGTCGAGAAATCAATTCCTGTTGAGATAAAAAAAGAAGAAAAGAAAATCGAGATTAAGAAAGAAGAAATCAAAGTCATTCCTAAAGTCGAGGAGAAAAAAGCAGAAGTTAAGGTTGAAGAAAAGAAAATACTTGTTGAAAAGCCCAAAGTCGAAGTAAAGAAAATAATTGTTGAAAAACCAAAGGTTGAAGTTAAGAAAGAAGAAATTAAAACCGTTCCTAAAGTAGAGGAGACAAAAGTCGAAGTTAAAGTCGAGGAAAAGAAAGTCGAGCCCACGGAAAAGAAGGGTTTTTTCAGCCGTTTGACATCGAAGATTAGCGGGGCAGTTACAACAACGTCAATTTCTGATTCCAAGTTTGATGAACTGTTCTGGGACCTGGAGCTTGTTTTGCTCGAGAATAATGTCGCTGTTGAGGTTATTGACAAGATTAAATCTGATTTGAAGGAATCAATTGTTGACAAGCCGATCCACCGCGGAAAGGTCGAGGAAACAGTTATATCCTCTTTGAAGAGCTCAATCTCAGGTTTGTTCGAATTCAGCAAGGTAGATTTGCTGGAAAAAGCCAAGTCTAAGAAGCCGTTTGTCATCTGTTTTGTCGGCGTAAATGGTTCTGGAAAGACCACGTCGATTGCAAAGGTTGCTAATCTTTTATTGAAGAATAAATTGTCTGTTGTTTTGGCTGCTGCTGATACTTTCAGGGCAGCTGCTATTGACCAGCTTCAGATTCATGCTGATAAGTTGGGTGTTAAGCTGATTCGTTATGATTATGGCGCAGATGCCGCTGCTGTTGCTTTTGATGCAGTGAAGTATGCTCAGGCAAAGAGCAAGGATGTTGTCTTGATTGATACTGCCGGCCGTTTGCACAGCAATCATAATCTTGTTGAGGAAATGAAGAAGATTGTTCGTGTCTCAAAGCCAGACATGATCGTTTTTGTCGGCGAGAGCATTACAGGCAATGACTGCGTTGAGCAGGCCAAGCAGTTTAATGAAGCAGTTCATATTGACGGCATTATTCTTTCAAAGGCAGATATCGATGAAAAAGGCGGAGCAGCTATTTCTGTTTCGTATGTCACAAAGAAACCGATTCTGTACATTGGAACAGGACAGGAATATGATGACCTTGCCCTGTTTGATAAAGATAAGCTACTTGCGAGTATTGGGCTCTAATTTTTAGCAACATTTATATATCATTTGTTCTAAATTAAGTTTATTAAAAAATTAGGGGTGGTAAATTATGGCATCTAAAGAAGTTGAAGAAGGAAAAATTTTTGCTTTCTTAGCCACATTTCTGACAATAATTGGTTTTATTATTGTCTTGCTTACTAAGAAAGATAACAAGTATGCAATGTATTATGCAAAGCAGGGCCTTGTTCTGTTTATTGCCGCAGTTGGTGTTTGGGTTGCTGCATGGATTTTGGTTTTCATACCAATTATCGGATGGCTTGCTATGATCGTGCTTGACATAATACTGTTTGTATTGTGGATAATCAGCTGGATATATGCTTTGTCAGGAGAGATGAAGCCTGTTCCGTTGATAGGCAAGTATGCAGAAAAGTTCAAGTTTTAATTTGAACTTTTTTTATTTTTTTATTTCTTTTTTGTTATTCTTATCTGAACTCAATCTCGCCCTGATAATAGACTCCTTTCTTCAGGGGGACTGGCCTCCAATCGTCTTGCACTAGAATTGCATCGAGCCAGGTTGCTAGTTCCAATGGGTTTCCTATTGTTGCGCTTAGCCCGATGATTTGGACTTTTTCGAGTATTTGTTTCATCACAGTTATCAGTATTTCCAGTGTCGGCCCTCTTTTGACATCGTTGAGCATGTGGATTTCGTCAATTATTACTGTTGTTACGTATTTTAGCCAGGGCGCGTGGTGGCGTATTAATGAATCGAGTTTTTCTGCTGTGCAGATGATGAAGTCATAGTCGATTAGGTAAGAGTCAGACGAGTCCATGTCTCCTATTGACAGCGCGATTTTGAACAGGTTTCCGTATTTTCTTTTGAATTCTTTGTGTTTTTCGTTTGCCAGAGCAACCAAGGGGACTATGTAGATTGTTTTTCCTTTGCCTTCGATTATGTTTTTTGCTCCTGCCATTTCTGCAATGAGTGTTTTGCCAGAGGCTGTCGGCGTGCAGACTAGAACATTCTTGCCTTCAAGCACTCCTGCCTTGATTGATTTCTCCTGGCTAGGCCTTAGTTCTTTTATTCCTTCTTTTGCAAGGATTTCTTTCAGTTCAGAAGGTATGTTTGCTTCTTGTAATTGCATTTAGAACAGGATGTTTTTGTTAGTTATAAAGTTAACTTTTGTAATCAAACTCTCGGCGTATAGAACAATTCCCCGTCTCCGCACTGGCATGTTGCGAGGTCTGTTGTTTTGTCCCATGCAATCTGTTCTGCTGGGTCGAAATTAGGGCATGTTATTTTCTTGCATGGGTTGTCGCGGTCTGGATAGCTTTGCACGACTTGGTCTATTCTGTATGTTGGCTGTCCTGACATTTTTTGCATTTCGCGCTGTTCTGCAAGGTCTGCAAGTAATATGACTCCAAGTATTGCTATTATTGCAACTACGTCAAGTATTATCATTGAGAGCCGAACATTTTTCATTTAGTACCTTCGCCAGGAGTCTGCTAAGAACACTTCGCCGTCAGGGCACTGGCAGACTGTGTTTCCTGCCATGTTTGTTCCCATTTGTTGCGCAGGAGAATTCATCATGCATTTTACCTGTGTGCACGGGTCATAATCCTGTCTTAATACCATGTAATCTCTGTGGAGCATTTGCTGGTATGTCATCTGTCCTGTTGTCTGGGCATTGTACATTGTTACTGTTGCAGATATTCCTATCAAAACAGCAACTGCGAGCATTAAATATTCTGTTTTCATTTTTAGTACACCCTGAATGGTGTTACTCTGTATTGAAGCCAGTTTGGGTCTTCTCTGCATTGGCAGATTATATGGCCGATTTCATCCACTCCGACAGGGAATGCTTCTCCCATGCTGCATTTGATCGGTGTGCAGGCGTCTGTTGTTGTTACAAGCCCGTATCCTGAGTATGGCTGTTTTTGTGCTTTTGAGACCATTCCTGTTGATTCTGAATTCATTACTTTCAGCATGCCTACTATGGATATTACTGCTATCATTGTTAATATCAGCAATGCAATGTGTTTTTTCATTTTAACCTCTTTACTCGCATTTTGCAGTAATTTCGTTTATGCATACATTGAGGCAGGCGTTTTGCGCTCCTCCTCCTGTGATTGGGTATAAGTATGCGCAGTCCCAGCTTCCTTTGTCAATGCATTCTGTTCTGCTCAGCGTATTATCTGCTTCTGGTGATTCGCATTTTTCTGTTGTGAGAACTTTTGAGAGCACTGGTGGCCTTTCATAGACTTGGTATGATATCTGGGCGGTTGTTTCTGTGTTCATTACAATTACTGTTCCTA
>Ga0315273_10007372_pt1 | contig 13777 bp, 12 predicted proteins | sample YL17G02_0_MG_FD_205753 | JGI IMG/M metagenome (GOLD analysis project Ga0315273, IMG submission 205753) | Sediment microbial communities from Yellowstone Lake, YNP, Wyoming, USA - YL17G02_0 | ecosystem: Environmental > Aquatic > Freshwater > Lake > Sediment | place: USA: Wyoming | collected... | reverse complement strand
GAACAGGCTCCAGCGGATGATCCCGAGGGTGAGCATCAGGTCGTAGACGGCCGGCAGATCGGCCAGCGTCTCGTCGGTCACCAGCGTGTTCACCTGGAGCGGCAGGCCCACCTCGTGCGCCCAGCCCACCGCGGTGATCGTCGCGTCGAAGGTGCCGGGCACGCCGCGGAAGCCGTCGTGACGGGCCGCATCGGACCCGTCGATGCTGAAGGACATCGTCTGCACGCCCGCGGCCTTCAGCGCCGCGAGCCGCTGCGGTGTCATCTCGGGCGTGGCGGCAGGCGCGAGCGACGCACCGATCCCCCGCTCCGTCGCCGCGGCGATGAGCGTCTCAAGATCCGGCCGGCGCAACGGATCACCGCCGGTGAACACCATGTGCGGGTACGGCCGGCCGAAGCCCATGATCCGGTCGAGCATCGTGAGCCCTTCGGCCGTCGTCAGCTCCGTGGGCGCGCGGTCCGGCATGGCCGTGGCGCGGCAGTGGCGGCACGCCAGCGGACACGAGAGCGTCGTCTCCCAGTACACGAGCATCGGGGAACGGGTGAACAGGTAGTTCTGCGGCTTGACGGAGCCGACGGGGCCCGGAAACGGCTGGCCGGCGGTGGTTGCGGTGGTGGTGGGGTGATGCATCTTGCGCCTCGTGTCGCTGCTGGGTCCGTCAGCCGATCCCGACGGGTTAATGGATGGACGTGGTCGCGTTCGCGGCCGCGGCGCCGGCCGGCGCCGCCTGGGCGACGTCGGCGAGGCCGGCGATGAACGTGGGGTCGTCGTTCATCGAGCGCGCGCGCTCCAGGCGGATCCCCACTTCTCGCGCGACCGCCTGGGCCTCGATGTCGATGTCGTAGAGCACCTCGAGGTGGTCGGCGACGAAGCCGACGGGGCAGATCGCGACCTCGCGCCGCCCGTCGGCGGCGATGCGCCGCAGCTCGTCGCGCAGATCGGGGCCCAGCCACGGCTCACCCGTCCGCCCGGCGCTCTGGAAGGCGAAGCCGTATTCGGTACGGCCCAGCCGCGCCGCGACGAGCTGCGCGGTGTGCGCCAGCTCGTCCGGGTAGGGATCGCCTTCGGCCACGACGCGTGCCGGCAGGCTGTGAGCCGTGAAGAGGACGAACGCGGCGCCAGGGGCCGGGAAGCGGTCCAGCGCCTCGCGTGTCGCCGCGGCGAGAGCCTCGATGAACCGCGGCTGGTCGTGCCACGACTCCACAAAGGTGTAGGCGGGCGCCGGCGATCCGGCCGTCGCGAGATCGGCGAGGGCGGCATCCACCGCCCGCCGGTACCCGGCGCCGTTGGACGACCGCTGCGGAGCGAGCGCGATGGCGACGAACGACTCCACGCCGTCGGATGCCATTGCCTTCACCACGTCGCCGATCCGGGGCGCGACGTGGCGCATCCCCGCATGGACCGGGAGCGGCTCGCCGCGCCGCGCCAGCTCCTCGGCCAGCGCACTCCGCTGGCGCTCGACGATCCGCGACAGCGGCGAACCGCCGCCGATCGCGCGATACCGTCCCAGCAGCTCCTCGAGCAGCGCGGGCGGCGGCGGGCTGCCGCGGCGGATGTCGGTGTAGTAGGCCTCCACCTGGTCCAGCGTGTCGGGGCTGCCGTAGGCCATGAGCAGGACGGCTCGGTGGGTCATGGCGCACTCCGGAGCTGCGGGTTCGTCGCGCTGGTCGGGTTTGTCGCGGATCGGCCATTGCCGCCGGCCGGCCGGCCGCGTTCGTGCACGAGGTCCACGAGCCGGGCGAGATCGTCCGGGTTCGTCTCGGGCAGGACGCCATGCCCGAGGTTGAAGATGTGGCCGGGCCGGCCGGCGGCCTGGTCGAGGATCCACTCCGCCGCCTCGGCGACGTCCGCGTACGGGCCCAGCAGGAGTGCCGGGTCGAGGTTTCCCTGGACCGCGCGGTCCGTGCCGACCATCGCCCAGCCGTCGGCAAGGGCGATCCGCCAGTCCAGCCCGATGACGTCGCCGCCGGCCGCCGCGATCCGGCCGAGGTTCCCCGAGGTCCCCACGCCGAAGTGGATCGACGGGACGCCGAGGCCGGCGATGCCGGCGAACAGCCGCACCATCGCGGGAGCGACGCGGAGCGCGTAGTCCAGCGGCGAGACGCCGCCCACCCATGAGTCGAAGATCTGCACGGCCTGCGCTCCCGCGCGGACCTGGGCCGAGACGTAGGCGATCGTCATGTCCACGAGCCGGTCGAGGAGCGCCGCCCACGCCGCGGCCTTCGTGTGCATGAAGGCGCGCGCGAGGTTGAAGTCCCGGGATGCCGAGCCCTCGATGAGATAGCAGGCGAGGGTGAAGGGCGCCCCCGCGAACCCGATGAGGGGCACGGGCGCGTCTGCCCGGATGAGCCGGATCGCCTCGAGGAGCGGCGCGACGGCCGCATCCGGATCGAACGCCCGGAGCCGCTCCACATCCGCGAGACTGCGGATGGGCCGGCCGATGACGGGGCCGCGCCCCGCGACCATCTCCACGTCAACGCCAATTCCGGGTAGCGGCGTGGTGATGTCCGCGAAGAGGATCGCCGCGTCCACGCCCAGGCGCCGCACGGGTTGGAGCGTGACCTCCGCGCAGAGCGCGGGATCGCGGGTGATTTCGAGGAGCGAGGCTGTCACGCGAATGGCGCGGAACTCCGGCAGCGCGCGACCCGCCTGGCGCATGAACCAGACCGGCGTGGTGTCCACGGGTTCGCGCCGGCACGCCCGGAGGAACCGGTCCGTGCGCGCCGCACCGGGAGTGGACGCAGCGGCCGGGGTGCAGCCACCGGCCGCCACGTCACTGGGCGGGGTCGTCATTCCTGTCGCCGCATCGATGGGCGACGCCGTTGCGGTCATGCCGAGAATGCCTGCCGCGCTGCCTCGATGGTCTTCGCCACGGCCGCGGAATCATGGGCCAGCGAGACGAACCACGCTTCGAACTGCGAGGGCGGCAGCAGGATCCCCTGGTCCAGCATCGCGCCGAAGAACCGGGCGAATGCCGCACGGTCCGCCGTGAGCGCCTCCTCGGCATTGCGCGGCGGCTGCGCCAGGAAGAAGACCGTCACCAGGGAGCCGACGCGGGCCGTCGTCACGCTGCGGCCCGCGTTCTTCGCGGCGGCACGGACGCCCGCCTCGAGGGAGGCCGCGGTGGTCTCCAGCTGCGCGTATGCCGCATCTGTGAGCTGACGAAGCGTGGCGATCCCGGCGGCCATCGTGAGCGGGTGACCGGACAGCGTGCCGGCCTGATAGACGGGCCCCAGCGGTGCGACGAGGTCCATCAGGTCGCGGCGGCCGCCGTATGCGCCGATCGGCATTCCCCCGCCGATGATCTTCCCGAGGACCGTGAGATCCGGCCGCACGCCGTAGCGTGCCTGGGCGCCGCCGTGCGCTACGCGGAAGCCCGTGATGACCTCATCGAAGATGAGCAGTGCGCCGTCCGCGGCAGTCGCCGCCCGCAGGCCTTCGAGGAATCCGGCGGCCGGGGGCAGGACGCCCACATTCGCGCCGACAGGTTCCACGATCACGGCCGCGATCTGCGACGGGTGGAGCGCGAACGCCGCGTGCACCGCGTCGAGGTCGTTGAAGGGCACCACGACGGTCTGCTCCGCGACGGCACGCGGGATCCCGGCGCTGCCGGGCATCGCGAGCGTCGCCAGACCGGATCCCGCCTCGACGAGGAGACCGTCCGAGTGGCCGTGGTAGCCGCCTGTGAACTTCAAGATGAGGTCGCGACCGGTCGCGCCGCGGGCGACCCGCAGCGCGCTCATTGCGGCCTCCGTGCCGGAGGAAGTGAACCGGAGCCGCTCCATTGACGGCACCGCCGCCCGGATCGCGAGCCCCAGCTCCACTTCGGCCGGAGACGTGGCGCCGAGTGCGAAGCCGTGCAACGCCGCCTCGCGCACCGCCTCAACGACGGCCGGGTTGGCGTGGCCCAGGATCCCCGGTCCCCATGCCCCGATGTAGTCGAGGTACCAGCGGCCGTCCGCATCGCGGACGCGCGCTCCGTCGCCAGTGTCGAGCATCACCGGCGGCCGGCCCACGGATCGGAACGCGCGAACGGGGCTGTTGACGCCGCCCGGGAAGAGCCCTTCGGCCGCCTCGACGAGCGAGGACTGCGTGGCGTGCCCGGCCGCGGGCGATTCGGCGGTGGTGCTCATGTGGTCCCTCACTCGTCGCGGATCCACGTCGCGACGTCGGCTGCGGCGTAGGTGATGACGAAGTCCGCGCCGGCGCGGACGATCGACGTGATCGATTCGAGGAGCACCCGGCGCGTGTCGATCCACCCGCGCTGCCCCGCTGCGTGGATCTGCGCGTACTCGCCGCTCACCTGGTAGGCCCCGATCGGGACGTCGAACCGGTCGCGGGCCCGGGCGAGGATGTCGAGGGACGGCAGTGCGGGCTTGACCAGCAGCATGTCCGCACCTTCGGCCACGTCGATCGCCATCTCGCGCATGGCTTCCCGGCCGTTGGCGGGATCCATCTGGTACCCCCGGCGATCGCCGAAGGCGGGCGCGGACGCCGCAGCCTCGCGGAAGGGGCCGTAGAAGCCGGACGCGGTCTTCGCTGCATAGGCGAGGAGCGCCGTGTCCACCAGCCCGTCCTGTTCGAGGGCCGATCGGATGGCCGCGACCTGGCCGTCCATCATCGCGGAGGGCGCCACGATGTCCGCACCGGCGCGGGCCTGCGACACGGCCGTCCGGGCGAGCAGCTCGATTGAAGCGTCGTTGTCGACGCGCTCGTCCGCCCCGATCGGACCGCAATGCCCGTGGTCCGTGTACTCGCACAGGCACGTGTCGGCGATCAGGACGAGGTCCGGGCCGGCGTCGCGGAGCCGCCGCAGCGTCTCCTGCACGATCCCGTCCGGCGCCCAGGCCCCGCTCCCCAGCACGTCCTTGTCCGGCGGAAGCCCGAAGAGGATCACGCCGCCGACGCCGAGCGCCGCGAGCCGGCGGGCGTCCACGACCGCCTCGTCCGGTGAGAGCCGTTCCACACCGGGGAGTGACGAGATCGGCTCGCGCGACGCGCGGCCCGGCTTGACGAAGAGCGGCGCCACGAGCATCCGCGGATGGAGGCGCGTCTCACGCACGAACGCCCGCATGGATTCAGTGGAGCGGAGCCGCCGGAGCCGGTGCGCCGGATCGACGGCCCCGTCCAGCGTGCGATCGACCGGCAGGCCGGCTGCCGCCGGGTCCCGCACCAGCATCGTGCTCATCGTGTCGTCGCCTCCATCGCCACCGGAGGCGCCGCGATGGTCTCCACCGCGGACGCCACCGCCAGCTCTGCCTGAAGCCGTGCTGCCAGCCTGCCCGCGGCGGCGATCCGGTCGGCCACAGGCGCGCGCTCCACGCCCCACGCGACCGGCGCCGACGCCCCGTTCACGGCCGCGGCCGGAGAACCCTCCGTGGCCGCGGCGCCCACGAGCACCAGGTCATCGCCCTCGATCCGTGCGAGCGCCCCGATCGGTGCGCGACACCCGCCGCCGCTGGCGCGCAGGAACGCGCGCTCCGCCTCCACGGTTGCACGGCTCGCGCGGTCGTCCAGGCGTCCCACCCAGCCGCCGGTCACCACGTCGTCCGCACGAACCTGCACGGCAAGCGCTCCTTGGCCGGGGGCGGGCGGGACCACGCTCGCGTCCAGGATCTCGCCGATCCGGTCCGTGCGGCCCAGCCGGTTCAGGCCGGCGACGGCCAGGATCAGCGCGTCCGTGTCGCCGGCATCTAGCCTGGCGAGGCGCGTGTCCACGTTGCCGTGGAGCGGGTGCACGCGGAGGTCCGGCCGGCGGGCGAGGAGGAACGCCGTCCGTCGCGGCGAGTCCGTTCCGACGCGCGCGCCCTGCGGCAGCGTGGCGAGCGATCCGCCGCGCTCGCGGCACGCCAGCGCGTCACGCGGATCCTCGCGGGGCGGGAAGGCCGCGATGCGAAGTCGCGGGTCCTCCGTGGTGGGGACGTCCTTGGCGCTGTGGACGGCGAGGTCGATCCGGTCCTCGAGGAGTGCGGCCTCCAGCGCGCCCACGAACGCGCCCTCGCCCCACGCCGTGTCCGGCGCCCGCTGGTCGCCCGCCGTCCGGATCATGACGAGCTCCACCTCGGCGCCGAGCGCGCGAAGCGCGTCCGCCACGAGCGTGGACTGCGTCACGGCGAGGTTGCTGGCGCGCGTGCCGAGGCGGAGGGGACGAAGCGACATGGAGTCCGCTCCTACAGCCCGAAGAGTTCGCGCGCCGCGCGGTCGCGGTCGCCGGTCACGTCCTCGCGCAGCGCGGCGAGCGGAGCGTGCAGGATCGCGGCGACGAGGCGGTGGCTCATCTGCTCGATCGCGGTCTGCTGCTCCGGCACCAACTCCGGGTGACGGCGCAGCAACGAGTCAAGCTCGGACCGCCGGAAGCCTTCGGCCGTGTCCGTCATCGCCTGGATCGCCGGGACGGCCTCTCGCGTGCGCAGCCAGTTGCAGTAGTCGCGACCCGTGTCGGAGACCAGCCGCTCCAGGCGGCGGCGCAGGCGCTCGTTCGGCCCGAACTCGGGGTCGTCACCCAGCTCGTCGATCGAGAGGAACCGTTTCCCGAGACGGGCCTGGAAGTCCGCGGGAACCGCCGGCGGCGAGGACAGGTCCACGACCGTGACCTCCTGCTCGGCCAGCCGGGCGGCGTCGCGCGGCCCCGGCGCCCACGGCCCGGCGACTGCGATCACGACCCCGGCGACCGGCGGCATCACGTCGTCCTCGACGAACGGGATCGCGATTCCGCCCGTTTCCGCGGCGAGCGCGACGGCGCGCTCGTACGTCCGGTTCGTGACCACCGGGATCGCCCCACGACGCGACACCGCGAACGCCGCGAGGCGGCCCATCCTGCCCACGCCCGCCACGAGGATGTGCCGGCCCTCCAGAGATCCCGCGGTGCGCGCGATCTCGTCCAACGCGACGTCCACGAGCGACCGGGGCGGGCCGCTGAACCAGGTGTGGGCGACGCGTCCGGCATGCAGCGCGGACTGGAAGAGACGCTCCAGGACGGGATCGAGCGGCAGGCTCCGGTGTCGGGCAGCCAGCGTCTCGCGCAGCTGGTGGAGGACCTGGTCCTCGCCGAAGACCACGCTGTCCAGGCCGCACGCCACGGCGATCAGGTGGGCCGCAGCCTCGACGCCCTCGCGCCGATCGCCGCCCGCGGGCAGCTCCGGCAACGGCCAGTGATACGAGGCGGGCGCGATGAACACCTCCACGCGGTGGCACGTATGGATCGCGATCATGCCGGGCGCCGGCGGCAGTGCGTCGACGGCCGCCGCGAACGCCTCGCGGGCCACGCTCGGCACACCGCGGGCATGCGCCGAGAGCGCGACGACGGTGGCAGCCTTCGATGCGACGCGGGCGTTCAACGGAGTTCTCCGGTGCGGGGGGAGGAATCGCCGTCCGCGAGGACGGCGGTCTCGTGGGCGAGCATCGTCGTGCGCAGGAGACGGTCGAACGCCTCCGTCGCCTGGCCGAGCAGCCCGGTTGTCTCGATGGTGTCGAGGGACCGGCGGCAGGCGACGGTCGCCAGCTCGCGGACGAACGGGAGTCGGAACCGCAGGAACAGGTCCACGGTTTCCCGGAGCGGCACGCCCTGCATGGCGGCCATCCGGCCCTGCTCTGCCGCCGCCTCGTCCGCTTCGGCGAGGGCGCGCTCACGCTCCGCCGGCGTCGCGGCATCGAAGGAAAGGAGAAGCGCCGCACTGAGCCGGCGGCCCAGGTCCCGGAGCGGGGTCCGCTCTGACTCCGCGAAGCTGCCGATCGAATCGCCGCCCGCTGCGGTGTTTCGCAACTGGCGCCGGTAGACGCGGGTGATCTGCGCGGGGGTCTCGCCGAGGGTGGCGAGCGTGGGACGTTCGCGGCGCTCCGCGGGGAGCAGCGCCAGCAGGGCTTCGCGCGAGAACCGGCGGTGGCCGCCCGGTGTCGTGAAGCTCCGGATCTCGCCCGAGTCTCCCCAGCGACGAAGCGTCGCTGCCGAGACGCCGAGCAGCGTGCTCGCGTCCCTGACGCCGATCCATTCCGTGCCCGAACTGCGCGTCTGTCGCGATGTCACCCGAATCTCCGGATTCGATCGGGTCCGGGCAAGTCCTTCGGACCTGCCGAAATCGCTCAAATCTTCAGGACGGCCTCGGGCGGCGGGAGGGGTCATGCGGACCCCGTAGAGGGTCCATCGGTCACGTCGCCGATATAGATCTCGATAGAGCCCAGCCGGGTCCACCGTGTGGTCGAGGGGTGCCGCGGCGTCCGGACGGTCGATTCGCGGCTGTGCCCCGTTGCCTCACCGTCGCCGGTGTCCGGATACTACGCGTCGTCCCGCGCGTTGCCCTGCGTCGTCCTCGCGGGGCGTTGCGCGCGGGACCAACCCGTCCACGGCGTCCCGGACGGCCTGGCCGACACGGGTCCCGGGCGGCGCAAGATGGAGTCGGAGGAGGCCCAGGACGACCGCCGCGAGTCCCACCGTCCCGCGCGCCGCGAGGTCGCGGCGCTCCCAGCGCGGTGCGAACTTGTCCTTGAAGAACGCGAGCCCGGCCGCGTCGTACAGCGGGGCCATTAGGGAGGTCGCACGCGCGAGCATGCGCTCGTCGAGAGTCCGGGCGCCCGGGTTCAGCCCGGCGAGCGGCGCAAGCCCAAGCGACAGCATCGGGACGCCGGCCTCGCGGAGCCCCGCGGCGGCCCCCGCAACGCAGAACTCGAGCGCGCCCGGGACGCCGCCCGGGAGCCGGCGCAGGAGGTCCAGCACGTAGCCGCCGTCCGCGCCGGTGGGCCGGAACGTCGCGAAGGCCAGCGGGCGGTCGTCATGACCGGTCGCGATGGCCACGGCGGCCGGTGCGGACAGCGCACCGGGCCCGAAGCGGCTGATCGTGAAGCCCATCGCGGGGCCGGCCGCCGCCCGCCATCGCGCATCGACGAGCGCGAGGTCCGGCAGAAGCGTGGCAAGCCGCTCTTCGGAGAGCCCCTGCGCGTACCAGTCCACGCGCACGCCGCCACGCCGCGCGCGCGACACGGTGTGACGGACGTTGGCCCGGCGGGGTCCGGACAGGTCGAACGTGGCGAGGTCCACCAGCGCCTCGCGGCCGATCGGCGCGCACCGGAATCCGCGCTCCTCGAGACGGGGACGTGCATCGTCCGTCACCTGGTACACGCCCGGGATCGAGCCGGTGCGATCGCACGCCCCGACGAACTCGTCGAACGCGCTCCACGCCGCGTCTCCGGAGCCGATGGGGTCACCGAGCGCGACGACGACACGCCCCGCCCGGCCGAAGACAACGAGGCCGCCGTCCGCGCGATCGTGGCACGCTGCTCCGCCCGCGCAGCCCGAGCAACCCGGGCGGTCCGGAGCGCCAGCGCCCTGCCCGTACGGGGCGAAGAACCATCGCTTGTCTGGGGCGTCGAGGAACGGCAGCAGTGCGCCGTGACCATGCCGGGCCAGGATTGCAGCCGCCCGCGGGTCGCGCGGGCGAGACGAGGGGCTCACCGCGGCCGGCGAGCGCAGCCAACGCCGGCGGAACCTTGTGCGCCGGAGCGTAACGTGGCTGCTACCGCTTCTTGCCGCGCATCTCCACGAGGTGCGCACTCCAGGGTGAGCTTCCGCCGTCCAGAGCGGCAGACGACCCATGCCACCCGCACATGCTCGTGACGGTCTCCGTCCGGTGCTTGTACTCCGCGATCACGTGCTTGGGAGGCTCGTTGACGGGGGGCTTGTGCGGCAGGTTCGGGTTCATGGGACTCCTGTCGGACTGCGACCCGAGCACGGGCGAGATCGCCGCCTGACCGCTGGCGGTGAGCCGGCCAGCCGGGTGAGAACGGCCGCGGGCGGTGGGATCCCCGGTCCATTCCGTCTCGGCGAGGGCGCCAGTTTGCCATGACGGTGCGGGGCACGCGCGCCCGGGTCCCGCGGCTCAGTTGACGGGCGGGGCCATCAGCTCCTGCCGCCGCCGCTCCAGGAACGCTCGCTCCGCGTCGTTCGTGGCAAGGTCACAGGCGCGTCCGTAGGCGGCGGCCGCCTCCTTCCGACGGCCCAGCCGGCGGAGCAGGTCGCCGCGGGTCGCGTGGAGCAGGTAGTAGCCGTCCAGCTCCCCGCCGGCAGCCAGGGCGTCCACGATCTCGAGGCCGTGCCCCGGGCCATCTGCCATCGCGACCGCCACGGCCCGGTTCAGCTCCACCACCGGGGAGGCAACGACTGCGACCAGGGCGTCGTAGAGGCCTGCGATCTCGCGCCAGTCCGTGCCGTCTGCCGTCTCGGCCTCGTCGTGGACCGCGGCGATCGCTGCCTGCAGCTGGTAGGAGCCGGGCCGTCGCATCCCAAGTGCCCGCGCCACCAGCGCCGACCCCTCGGCGATCTCGGCGCGATCCCAGCGCGACCGGTCCTGGTCGCCCAGCAGGACCAGCTCCCCCTCGCGACCCACGCGGGCCTCGCGGCGCGCATCGTGAAGCAGCATCAGGGCGAGGAGCCCCAGGGTTTCCGGCTCGTCAGGCATCAGCTCCACCAGGACGCGGCCCAGGCGGATCGCCTCCGCGCACAGCTCCCGCCGGATCAGTGCCTCGCCGGCGCTCGCGGCATAGCCTTCGTTGAAGATCAGGTAGAGCACGTGGAGGACGGCATCGAGCCTCTCCGGCAGCTGCGCCTCCGGCGGCACGACGTACGGGATCCCGGCCGTTCGGATCTTCTTCTTCGCCCGGACCAGCCGCTGCGCGAGGGTTGGTTCCGGGACCAGGAACGCGCGCGCGATCTCCGGCGTCGTGAGGCCCCCCAGCGTGCGCAGCGTGAGCGCGATTTGCGCGTCGGGCGCCAGCGCCGGGTGACAACACGTGAAGATCAACCGGAGACGATCGTCGGCGATCGGCACCACGTCCTCCTCCACCTCTGGGCCGGGCTCCTCGGTCTCGATCTGCTGGCGGAGCAGCGACTCCTTCTCGACCAGCCGCCGGGCACGTCGCAGTCGGTCGATCGCCCGGTTGCGCGCCGTGGTCGTGATCCACGCGCCGGGGTTGTCCGGCACGCCGAGAACCGGCCACCGCTCCAGCGCGACGAGGAACGCCTCCTGGACGGCCTCTTCCGCGAGATCGAAGTCGCCGAGGACCCGGATCAGCGTCGCGACGGCCCGCCCCGCTTCCTCGCGGAACAGGCGGTCGACGACGGCGTGCGGATCCCGCGGCCCCTCAGCCCCCAGCGGCCGCTCCGGCCGGAGCCGCCATCGAGTACTCGGCCGGCAGCTCCCAGATGGGCCGGATCTCGATCGAGCCGCGCTCCACGGCCGGGATCATCTTCGCCAGGTCGATCGCCTCGTCCAGGTCGCGGCACTCCAGCAGGTAGAAGCCGCCAAGGAACTCCTTCGTCTCGGCGAACGGCCCGTCCGTGACGACGGTCCGCCCGTCGCGGATCCGCACGGTGGTCGCGGTGCTCGTGGGCTCCAGCGCTTCGCCCGCCTGGAACGCGTCGCGCCGGCGGGTCTCCTGCGTGAACGCGGCGTATCGCGCCAGGTCGGCCGCCTGCGCCTCCTGGGACACGTCGTTCATCCGCTCGGTCTCGTAGATCATCAGCAGATAGCGCATCGGGTCCTCCGGGCTCACGGATCGGGGGCGGGCTCGCCGTCATCAGCATGACGAACAGGCCACGCCCGAATCGACAGCTCTCGACTGGATGCCTGCGAATCGCCGAGCGCTTCGATCGGTCAGCCGGGCGCTGCAGGCGCTGCAGGCGTCGCAAATGGCGCACCGGCGGTCGGCGTGGGCAGGTGCGGCTCGTCGGCGGCGCCGGCGGTGCGCAGCGCGAGCTCGGCGTCGAGCTGCGCGGTCAGCACGCGGTTGCTGTCTGCGAAGGCCTCCGCGAACATCGGGGCCATCTGCTCCATGATCGCGCGCTCCCTGGGCGTCTTCGGCGCGGCGAACCGCCAGTGCATGATCGTGCCGGTCGGGGTGGGTTCCAGCTCAAGGGTGGCGATCATCTTCACGGGCCCGCCCGGCGTGCTCATCGTCGATCGCTCCGTCAGGTAGTCGTACGGACGCCAGTCCAGGATCTCCTCGATCACGGCGTCCTTGCCGTGCATGCAGTGGTTCGTGGATCCCACGCCGCGGCGGCCGCCCTTCGTGTCGAACTCGAGCACGTCGGTCACACCTGCCTGCCACGCACGACGCCGGCCGGGCTGGGTGGCGAACTCCCAGACCATCTGGGGCGGTGCGCCTGTCTCGAGCGACACGTTGAAGGCGGCATCTTCTGCTCCGACCCGAATCCGCTGCCGGCCTTCCTCCTCCTGCCAGCGGCGCTCCAGGTCATGGACCCAGGCCGTGACATCGCCGATGACGTCATACGCCTCGGTGGTCGGCTGCATCCCGAGCGCTGCGGGGTCGAGGTCAGTGGCGTCGATGCACTGCTGGGTGATCAGCGCGTAGGCGTTGATGCCCATTCGATCCACAACGTCGTTCTTCAGCAGCCGGTGGACGACGATCACGTCCGACCCGAGCAGCTCCTCCCGCCCCGCCACCTTCTGCCGGATCGCGCGACCATGGTGGACGACGAACTTCAGGTTGAGGGTGGGGATGCGCACACACGCGTTGCACTCGCAGGACGTGGCCTGCCGGACGTCACGCCGGCGGCGCCGGAAGCCGAAGTAGCAGCGCTCGATCGTGTCGAGCAGCACCGAACCATCCACCTTCTCGGTCAGCGCGAACGTGAAGGCAGCGTCGCCTTCGAGCTTCGCCAGCCGGAAGCTCGGCCGGAGCGACGTCACGACCGTACCGATCAGGTCCGCGAGGATGTCCTGGGCATGATCCAACTCCACACCGGCGAGGTAGCTGGTGTAGCCGGAGATGTCGGCGATCAGGAAGCAGGCTGGCTGGGACGCTGAGAGCATCGGCTTTTCGCTGAGTCCCCGTGGGTCCGAGGTCGTGGGCACTATAGACCTTGCGCGACCAGCCCCCGTTCCGGTACGCCGGCCGCGCCCGGGACCCGGCGCGGATTACCCACGCAATCGCCTTAGGACTGGTAGGGAGTGGGATTCGGCGTCCTCCCCACGCATGAATCCTCGTTCCTCGGCGCCCCGTCGTCGGATTGAATCCGCCCAGTCCCCCGGCGCATGACTGACAGAAACGGCCGCACCGCGAGACGACGACGATGCGGCTGCCCCGTGACGTATCTTCCGCGCCATGCCGACACGCCAGGAAGTGCTACAGATCGACGGCCACGAGGTCGTGATCACGAACCCGGAGAAGGTCTACTTCCCGGAGCGCGGCCACACGAAGCTGGATCTCGTCCAGTACTACCTGGCCGTCGCGGACGGGGCGCTGCGCGGCGCCGGCGGCCGGCCGATGGCCCTCAAGCGGTTCGTGAACGGCGCCGCCGGCGAGTTCTTCTTCCAGAAGCGCGCCCCGGAGAACCGGCCGGCGTGGCTGGAGACCGTGGAGCTGTCGTTCCCGTCCGGCCGCACCGCGGACGAGGTGGTGCTGCGGAACGCCGCCGGCCTCGCGTGGGTCACGAACCTCGGCAACATCGACCTCAATCCCCACCCGGTCCGTGCCGAGGACCTGGACCACCCGGACGAGCTGCGCATCGACCTGGACCCGATGCCGGGCGTGCCGTGGTCGCAGATCCGCGAGGTGGCGCTCGTCGCGCGCGAGGCGCTCGAGGCCGCGGGGCTGGTGGGCTGGCCCAAGACGTCCGGCTCGCGCGGCATCCACGTCATCGTCCGCATCCAGCCGAGCTGGACATATCCGGAGGTCCGGCGGGCCGCCCTCGCGATCGCGCGGGACGTCGAGCGCCGGGCGCCGGCGCTCGCGACCAGCAAGTGGTGGAAGGAGGAGCGCCACGGCG